>Ga0334901_1000016_pt1 | contig 328519 bp, 279 predicted proteins | sample GraSluR3_MG_3_FD_207216 | JGI IMG/M metagenome (GOLD analysis project Ga0334901, IMG submission 207216) | Sludge microbial communities from methane-producing bioreactor in Wageningen University, Netherlands - Granular Sludge_15_08-R3 | ecosystem: Engineered > Bioreactor > Anaerobic >... | reverse complement strand
AGCGTTCGTCCTGAGCCAGGATCAAACTCTCATAAAAAGTGTTTGAACAGTCAAAAGACTGTTAAGCTCAATAAAATTAATTCTTTGCTAGCTATTGCTTGCATGTTGTTTGCTTCTATAAAAGAAGCATCCTACACATTGGTTCGTTTGCTTGCTTTGTTCAGTTTTCAAAGGTCTACATAAGCTGTTAAAAGAATGTGTTTAGAAATTGTTGCGATAAGGAGAAATCATTTGAAGTTGTTTTCAAACTTCGGATGATTTTGACTTATTGCCGTCATTTCTCATTCATTTAACTTACTTGGCCGTCACTTTTTAAATGTTTCAGCAACTCTTATATCTTATCAGCTGACGTTTTGTTTGTCAACTGTTTTTTTTCAAAAAGTTTTGAAAACTTTTTGAAATGATATTTCAGAAATGTGCTACTTACTAAGCAACTCCGTTAGTTTAGCAAGTAGTTAGCTCGCTGTCAACAAGTTTTTTTGTTTTTTTCAAAACTTTTTTCAACTCGTTATAATTAAACTTTTAAGTCGCTAACGGACAAGTAATAATATACCAACTAAATCTTGCTAGGTCAACGATTTTATCGACATTTTTTCGCTTTTTTTATATATCCGATTGATTTAAAGCAACGCCATCAAAATCATTCGGTAATAAAGCTTTTTCAGTTTTATTATCCCGCTAATTATCATTTTCCAGAGTATAAAAAAAGTCCTAGAAAACCAAAAAGAATTGGAATTTCTAGGAGCTTGAAATTATTAACGCATTGTTGGGAATAATAAAACGTCACGGATCGATTGCGCATCGGTTAAAAGCATCACCAAGCGGTCAATCCCGATACCTAAACCACCAGTAGGCGGCATACCGTATTCTAAAGCTTCTAAGAAGTCTTCATCAACTCCGTGCGCTTCGTCATCGCCTGCTTCCCGTTGTTTTTCTTGATCTTCAAAACGAGCGCGTTGATCAATCGGATCGTTTAATTCTGTAAAGGCATTGGCAAACTCACGACCCACAATAAACAACTCAAAACGATCAGTAAAACGACTATCTTCTGGATTTTTCTTCGCTAATGGTGATACTTCTACTGGATGACCATAAATGAATGTTGGTTGAATTAAAGTATCCTCAACGAAAGTTTCAAAGAATTCATTGATAATATGACCAACTTCCATCGCATCTGTAATTTCAACATTATGTTCTTTTGCTAAAGCACGAGCATCTTCTAATGACATACTTTGCCAAAAATCTACTCCAGTTTGTTCTTTAATAGCATCTAGCATATGCATACGTTTGAATTCAGTATCCAAATCAATAGCTTGGCCATCATAGGTAAGTTTCCCTGTACCTAAAACTTTTTGCGCGGCATTACGGATAATGCCTTCTGTTAAGTCCATGACATCGCGATAATCTGTATATGCAGTGTAGACTTCAATCATAGTAAATTCTGGGTTATGGGTGGTATCGATTCCTTCATTACGGAAGACACGACCGATTTCATACACTTTCTCCATACCGCCCACAATTAATCGTTTCAAATGCAATTCTAAAGCGATTCGCAAATATAAATCCATATCTAATGCATTGTGGTGTGTAATAAATGGACGAGCAGCAGCCCCGCCAGCTTGATTGTGTAAGACAGGCGTTTCTACTTCTAAATAACCTAAACCATCTAAATAGCGACGGATTTCACTGATAATTTGACTACGTTTTGTAAAACGTTCAAAACTTTCGCGATTTGAAACCAAATCCAAATAACGTTGACGATAACGTTGTTCCACATTGGTTAGACCGTGATATTTGTCAGGTAAAGGACGCAAAGCTTTTGATAATAAAATGAATTCACGCGCTTTAATAGAAACTTCACCAGTGTTGGTTTTCATAATTTGACCCACAACACCATAAAAGTCACCTAAGTCTGCGTGTTTAAATAATTCATAGGCTTCTTCGCCGACTTCGTCTTTACGCACGTAAATTTGCACTTGGCCTTCACGGTCTTGTAAATGAGCAAAACCAGCTTTTCCTTTCCCGCGTTTTGTCATCATCCGGCCTGCTACACTAGCAGATAAATTCATTTCACTTAATTCTTCTTTAGTCCGTTGATCAAACATTTCATGTAGTTCTGCGGAATTATGAGTGCGTTCGAAACGTTTTCCGAAAGGATCGATTCCATCGGCTTGCAGTGCTTCCATCTTCTGGCGACGCACCAGCATTTGATCGTTCAATTCTTCTTGGGTTTGTTGCTGTTGTTCCTCAGTCACGCGTTTTCCTCCTTGATTTTTAGTTGAAGCAGCTAGTAAAACATCACGGTACAACCCTTCAAATGTGCCAGCTACTATAACTCTCTAGTCTATTCTTTCTTATAATGCCAATGAAACTAAAAAAAAGCAAGCCGAAAATCAGCTTCGGCTTGAAAAAAAGCTTTACTCGTGTGCGTTTGCCACAAGGTCCCGCTCTTTTGTTTTCGCAATAAAGTCATCTAAAATCATTATAATCGTTGCTTGATCTTCGGCTTGATTAATGGCAACTTTGGTTTTAGCCGCTCGTGAAATACCCTTTAAATAGTAAGCAGCGTGTTGACGAAATTCTCTAGCTGCAACCATCTCACCTTTTAAATCAACTAAACGTTGCAAGTGAACTTTGGCAGTTTCAATTTTTTCAACCGGTGTCGGCTCATCGATTAATTCTCCTGTCGCTAAATAGCGCTCAGTCCGGTGAATCATCCACGGATTTCCCAAAGCCGCTCTACCAATCATCACACCATCCGCGCCTACTTCATCCAACATACGTTTAGCATCTTGTGGTGTTTTCACATCCCCATTTCCCATAAAAGGAATACTGATATTTTTCTTTACTTCTTTTAAAATATCCCAATTGGCTTTGCCTTCATACATTTGAACACGTGTACGCCCATGCATTGCAATTGCAGCGGCCCCACCAGCTTCTGCCGCTTTGGCATTTTCCACCGCAAAAACGTGTTGGTCATCCCAACCAATTCGCATCTTCACTGTGACCGGGATATTTACTGCACTGGTTACAGCAGATACCATTTCATGCACTTTGTTAGGATCCAAAAGCCACTTGGCACCAGCTTCGGCTTTAATGACTTTGTTTACTGGGCACCCCATATTAATATCAATTATATCTGCCGTTGTATTTTCTGCGACAAATTGTGCTGCTTCAACTAATGAATCTTTATTACCTCCAAAAATTTGCACACTTAACGGATGCTCTTTTTCATCGATATAAAGCATTTCTAAGGTTTTTTTATTGCGAAAATGAATTCCTTGATCACTAATCATTTCGCAAACAACTAAGCCTGCGCCAAATTCTTTCACAGTGACCCGAAAAGCCGCATTGGTAATTCCTGCCATTGGTGCTACCACTACACGGTTAGGAATTTTGACATTCCCAATTTGCCAAGTTTGATCTTGCATTATTTTGTTGCCTCCTGCATTAAAGCAGTTAAATCCGCTTCTGAGTATTCATATTTATTGCCACAAAAAGCACAGACCGCTTCTGCGCCGTGATCTTCTTTAATCATCGCTTCAATTTCATCGGGCCCTAGAGCAATAATTGCTTCAGCAAACTTGTCTTTTGAACAATCGCATTTAAATTGAACGGCTTTTTCTTCTAAAATCATTAAATCAGTATCCGGCAATAACGTATCCAAAATTTCTTCTGGCTTTTTACCGGCGTCTAATAAATCAGAAACTTTAGGCATATTGGCCAAATTCGTTTCAATTGCGGTCACAATTTCTTCAGTCGCCCCTGGCATCATTTGCAACATAAAGCCGCCGGCAGTTTTAATGCTGTCATCGGTATCTACTAACACACTTAAACCAACCGCTGAAGGAATTTGTTCTGAAACAGCCAGGTAATAAGTAAAGTCTTCCCCTAATTCACCGGAGACAATCGGTGTTTGTCCAGAAAACGGTTCTTTTAAGCCTAAGTCTTTAATGACTGTGAACATTCCTTTTGTGCCAACTGCTCCGCGGACATCAATTTTCCCCGCCTCATTTAAAGGTAAACTCAAATGTGGATTTTTGATATAGCCTTTGACATCCCCATGACCATTACTATCGACAATGATTGCCCCAGCAGGACCGTCGCCTTCCACTTTCACCGTTAACTTATCGTCTCCTTTTAAAGTACCGCCTAATAATAAACTTCCGACTAGTGTCCGCCCCAGTGCTGCCGAAGATGTATTCCAAGTATCGTGTCGTTTTTGTGCTTCTGTTACCGTTTGGGTAGCATCCACTGCATAGGCTCGAACTAAGCCGCCATATGCCAATGCTTTAATTAAATAATCACTCATGATTTTACTCCTTTATCTGTTTAACTTTTTTCGTCAGCCTCACTTGTTGGCAAACATTTTACTTTATGCGGCGACAATTTTTCTGCCAATTAGACTTCTATTCATTTCTGAATCATACAAGGAAGTTTTATTTTTTTCAACTTTCTCTAATTGAATTAATAAAAAGTATGAAAAATCAGCGCGAAATAATGCTATTTTAGCAAAATTTCAATAAAAAAGGACTTTCCCGTAGAAAAGTCCATGCTGCTATTTCAGATTAAGTACTAGCTGAAGACGCCGCTGCATTGTCATCTGCTTTCACACAATCGATTGCGACTACTAAAGCTATAATCATTTTTTCGTAGCGTTCATCTTGAATTGTAACTTCATAAGTATCTCCCCAAGAAACCCAGCGTTTGTTAATTACCGCAATTTGCAAACCGTCACGTATCACTTCAAAATCCATATCCCACCAATTACCCTGAACGCTGATTTCTTCTGCCTCGATGTGATAACGGGCTTTAAATAAGGTTAATTCTTTTTTGATTACAATATCGGAAGCACCTGCAATTGCAACTGTAAATTGGGGCAAAAGAGCTAACACTTTTTTGGTAATTTCCCCAATAATTTGATCATGGCGATCATAAATCGTAAATTGTTTTGGTATCTTTAAAAAGCTTCCCTGTACATGATATACCGTTTCTTGGTTGGCATCTGTAACATTGAATTTTTCACCAATACTGAAAACCTTTTGTTTAATGTAGAGTTTTCTCATCAGAATTCCTCCTTTGCCATTTTTGACCACGATAAACGTGCGACCTTTTGCAAAATTTATATGGAAAAAGACGCGATAGCCCAAACTATCACGCCTTATTTTCCTAACAAAGATTAAGCATCTTTGTCTGTTTCATCTTTTTCTTGTTTCAATTCATCTTGGACTTCTTTTGTTTCTTCGTCTGGATGAAGTTTGGCTTCATTAGCCTCAGCATCAAAATAATCTTTGGCTTCTTTGAAATCTTGTTTTTCTTCTGCTTGCTTTTGTGCATCTTTTTCTTCTAACGCACGTTTTGCTTCTTCAAAGGTTTGTGCTTTTTCTGAAGGATATTCTTCTGTTTCCGTTCCTTCTGGCATTTTACCTTCTTCAAATAAGGATTTGATTGCTTTTGCATCTAATGTTTCATGTTGCAATAGTTTTTCAGCAATCAATTTATGTTGCGCCCGATGTGCTTCAATAATTTCATGGGCTTTTTGATGTGCTTCGTTTAAAATTCGGCGGACTTCTTGGTCGATTTCATAAGCAACTTGTTCAGAGTAAGCTTTAGTTTGACCATAGTCACGACCAACAAAGACTTGATGATTTCCTTCATATTGAACAGGACCTAATTTATCACTCATACCATATTCTGTTACCATGCTACGAGCAAGTCCGGTCGCTTGTTCAAAGTCATTTGAAGCCCCAGTAGATTTCACGCCGAAGATAATTTCTTCTGCAGTTCGTCCCCCTAAAAGACCAACGATTTGTTCAAACATATCGTCTTTTGTCATTAACATTTGATCTTCTTTTGGTAAAGCAATCATATAACCGCCAGCGCGACCCCGCGGAATAATCGTTACTTTATGGACGATACGTGCCCGAGATAGAACCAATCCCACAATCGTATGTCCAGCTTCATGGTAAGCCACCATTTCTCTTTCACGTTTGCTGATGACTTTGTCTTTTTTAGCAGGACCGGCAATAACACGGTCTTCTGCTTCATCGACATCGGAAGCATCGATTTTTTTCTTGTTACGACGAGCTGCAACTAAAGCCGCTTCATTTAAAACATTTTCCAAGTCAGCACCGGCAAAACCTGGTGTTTGTTGGGCAACAACTTTTAAATCTACATCGTCAGCTAACGGTTTGTTCCGTGCGTGAACCCGTAAGATGGCTTCACGGCCTTTGACGTCTGGACGTCCAACTAAAATTTGACGGTCAAAACGACCTGGACGTAACAACGCTGGATCTAATACATCAGAACGGTTGGTTGCAGCAATGACGATGACGCCTTCATTACCATCAAAACCATCCATTTCAACTAACAATTGGTTTAAGGTTTGTTCACGTTCATCATGACCGCCCCCCATGCCTGCGCCACGTTGACGGCCGACAGCATCGATTTCATCAATAAAGATAATCGCAGGTGCATTTTTCTTGGCGGTTTCAAACAAGTCACGAACCCGTGAAGCCCCCACGCCGACGAACATTTCAACAAAGTCAGAACCAGAAATTGAATAAAACGGTACTCCTGCTTCACCAGCTACGGCTTTAGCAAGTAATGTTTTACCAGTTCCGGGAGGTCCTTCTAGTAACACACCAGCGGGAATTCTTGCGCCAAGTTCCACAAAACGCCGTGGATCTTTTAAGAATTCAACAACTTCTACTAATTCTTGTTTTTCTTCTTCGGCACCGGCTACGTCAGAAAAACGTACGCGGTTGGCTTTTTTGTCTGCTTCTTTGGCTTTTGATTTACCAAAGTTCATAACACGGCCGCCACCGCCACCGCCGCCACCTTGTTGCCCCATCATCATATAGAAGAAGAAAATGATGATCACAAGTGGTAAGAAAGTCATTAACAGTGAAATCCACAGACCACTATTGGACTCTTCTTTAATTACTGTTTTCACGTCTTCTTGATCCGCTAGTGCAGTAACTTCTTTCAATGTATTATCGTTTGGTAGAATCGTTGTGGCAAAATGAGTTGATTCACTACTTGTTTCACCCCAAACAGTTAACCCACTGTTGTTTTCTACCTTTTGCTTGTCTTTGTATTCCCCGGTAATTTTATAAACTCCGTTAACCGGCTGTACATTAAATGACTTCACTTTACCGTCAGCTAGTTGTTGGCGGAAAGTAGAGTACTCGATATCTGGCGACTGTTGGCTGTTATTCCCAAATAAGAAATAAACGACCGTTATCATGGCCAAAAGCACGAGTACATAGTATAAGGTATTTTTTAACATACCGTTATTACCTTTTTTGTTCATGCTTGCCCTCCTTAATTAATTGAAAGCTTTTCTCAGGATAAAACGTTATTTTCAAACATGACTTATCCCATAAAAAAAGGTCTTTCAAATACTTTTTGTGTGATTTTTATCAATCCTGACCATTTTATTGTATCACAAGTCATTTCAATTAGCGGATTAATTTGATTCGTAAACACTCGGTTTTAAAACGCCTACATATGGCAAGTTCCGATATTGCTCGATATAGTCTAAACCATACCCTACGACAAATTCATTAGGTACATCAAAGCCAACATAATCCGCTTCAATATCTACCACGCGTCCTTCGGGTTTATCTAACAATGTTACGATTTTAACCGAGTTGGCTTTACGATATTTAAACAAATCAACCAAGTATGCCAAAGTTCTTCCACTATCAATAATATCTTCCACAATTAAAAGGTCGCGGCCTTCAACGTTTGTGTCCAAGTCTTTTAAAATCTTGACTTCACCAGAAGATACTGTTGCATTACCATAACTTGAAACATCCATAAAATCTAATTCCAAATAGCAGTCCATTTCACGACAAATATCAGCCATAAAATTGATTGAACCTTTTAAAACGCCAATGACTAACGGATTTTTATCCTGATATTCTGCAGCGAGTTGTTCCCCCAACTCTTTGCAGCGGGCGTTAATTTCTTCTCGTGTTACAAGCACTTTTTCAATATCTTTTGCTAACATGTCTGTCTCCTTATTTTACTATCACCAATGGATAGATTATTGGTATTTATAAAGCAGTCTGTAGTGTATTTTATCAGTTTCTACTGCAATACTCAAATAAGAAAAGGCAATCGGCAGTACTGCTAAAACTTGATTGTCCACATCTGTCATAACCCAGGTTTTCTCCCGTGCAGCATTGGGAATTTTTTTATCAATTAAAATGCGGCTAACCTTTTTACGTAAACTTTCTTTTAGTTGAATCCGATCACCATCCGCTCGTTTCCTGATAATCACCTCATTGGGGAAGTTTAATGCCAAAGGTTGACTGATTTCTGACCAAAGTTTGACTTTTTCGGGAAGATTGACTTTTTCTGTCACCGGTATAATGGCTAACCACTCATTTTCAGATAAAAAACCACTGTCTCCTACTTTAAAATGAAAAGTTTTTGCCGCGTGGACTGGGGGCTTTTTACCAATCGTTAGTTCATCATACATTTTCACAACCTGCCATGAAGCCCCGATATCTAATTGCCATTGGGCTTTCTGTGCATCGAGCAGCTCCAAAACTTTTTGCAAATTATCCTGACTAGTAGTCACGTCATAAGTCTGTTTAATTTTTTGCGCCAAATATTGCAAAGTAAAGTACTGCTCTCTTTTGGGTAATGTTAAAAAATCTTTCACTTTAAAACTGACTGCAAACTCTTTTTCTAGTACATACTCGTTAAACCACATACTCGCTTTTTCCTCAATTATTTCTTCTGCCCAAATTAACTGTTGGGAAAGCTGTTGAAAATGGGCTAAAATTTTTGGGTTTTCTGCTTTTAATAAAGGAACCACTTGTTGCCGCAGTCGATTTCGTTGGACATCTAAATAGTAATTGCTTTCGTCTTCAAAATAGGACAAATTTTCTAAAGAGGCATATGCATAAATTTCTTCTTTACTAAAAGAGAGCAGCGGACGAATTAATTTCCCGCCGGCAAAAGCCTGCCGCGGTTTAATTCCCATTGCATTTTTTAACTGACCATCGCGAATCATCTTCATTAACATCGTTTCCAGTTGATCATCCGCATGATGGGCTGTCATTAGCGTATCAAAATAGTAATCATGCATGAGCTCTGCGAAAAAAGCATAGCGAAAAATCCGCGCCGCTTCTTCTACACCCGCATGGGGAACATCTTCCCATTTGCGTTCATAAAAAGAAATCTCATGTTCATCACAGTAACACTTTAAATCTGCCGCTTCTTGCGCTGAAGTGGGACGTAATTGATGATTGATATGCGCCACAGCGATAAAAAAATCGTATTTTCGCCGCATTTTTTCCATTAACCGCAAGAGTACAAAGGAGTCCGCACCGCCAGAAACCGCTAATAAAATTCGGCTACCCGCCTGCCAAAATTTTTTCTTGTTTCCTAATTGTTCAAATTCTTGTTCCATTTACGGCTCCTTTCTTTTTCCAAAATTTTCATTTGTACCTTTAACTTAACGCTATTAGCACCCCACGTTAAATAAAAAAGCTTGGCTGAAGCGTTTAATTATTTTTTAGTACCTCCACAGTTTAAATAGTTTTTTATCAGAAATGAAGCTGCCCATTTACTTTTCAATATGGAAGGCCAGATACGCTTATTTCTTTGCTGTGGTTACAGCCCTATTAATGAGGAAAAATATCACAACATAATGGATAAAATAAGAAAAGCTGCACTGCCTAATGGCGGTACAGCTTTTAGCTTTCATTAATTACGCCGGCCACCACGGCCACCACGTTTGCCTTCGGTGTTGCGACGCAGTGAAGATAGGCGATCATCACTGTCTTTTAAAAATGAACTCATCAATGAATCGAAGTCTTCTTTTTTATTTACATTTGCACTTGGCCCTTTAGAAAATGGTTTCTTAGGAGCCGGACGACGATTTGGTTCTTTTCTAAATTCTTTTTTCTCTGCTTGTGGTTTATCTACAGCTTTACGAATGGATAAACCAATCTTGCCGTCATCCCCAACAGATGTTATCAAAACTGTTACTTCATCGCCGACTTTTAAGACATCATTGATGTCTTTCACAAAGCCATCTGATACTTCACTGATATGCACTAATCCGGTTTTACGGTTGCCCAAATCAACAAAAGCACCAAAATTGGTAATCCCCGACACTTTTCCTTGCAGCTTAGCTCCTACTTCGATTGACATAAAAGAATTGTTCCTCCTAGTTTAAACCTGAAATTTATATTTACTACTCTTCAGCAGTAGATGACCCATTTGTACGATCGATGGCTTTTTCCACTTTTGCATCTTCTTGATCTTTTGTGTTTTGATTTTGGCTGGCAATTGGATAGACCTGCTCACCATCTTTAGAGTAATAAAAACGGCTACGGGCAAGTTTTGCCACATAATCTTCATCTTTTAACAACGCCACTTCTTTTTTTAATTGGGTGACATTGTCTGAGACGACTTTATTATCTGCTACTGCCTCTTGCTTAATCGCTTCTAACTTCACTAATCGTTGATGATCAGAAAAAAGTTGAAAGCCTACAAACGCAAAAATCAAACAGGTAAGGGTCAAAAGTAACGTTAAACGACGACGTTTAAAAACGACTTGCCGATGTTGTTCTTGATACTTGGCGATTTGTTTTTTGACATATTCGTTATCAAGTTGTTCAACATTTTGATCACGGCCATTTATCACGTCTGTCACGCCCCTTCTCTTACCTTAGCAAATTGGATAATCCAAAATTAATTATAGCAACTTAAACTAGGCTTGTCTAATGAATTTCTAGACATTTTCATTTCTTGTTTCGCTTACAATTTCATACATTTGTGCTGCATCTTCTTTTTTTGTTGACTCATGCAATTCCAAGACTTTAATTTCCATGGTTTTATTCCCAAAACCGATCTTGACAATGTCGCCGATTTTAACGGTACTAGAAGACTTTGCCAACTTACCATTTACTTGAATACGGCCTTTATCAGCGACTTCTTTTGCCACTGAACGCCGTTTGATAATTCGTGAAATTTTCAAAAATTTGTCTAAACGCATACTTTTCCCTCATTTTCTTTCAATATAATTTTTCTATTATTTTTTTAATCGCAATACTTTTTTGCCAAATGGCAGTAATAGCCATTCTCGTAAAGTCAAAAGATCAAATCTGATCGCAGCCTTTATAAAAGCAAAACCACCGACTGCCACTGCAAAAGTAGTGACAACCAGAGCGCCAAACCGCGTTTCAAAGCCACCCAGCACTGCTACTGCAAAATAAAAGACAATGACCGCACCACTCATGACGAGTAAACATTTGCAAATCTTTTTGGAAAATGCCCGTTCTCGCCAAAATCGATTGATATTTTGATTTTCCGCTTTGATTAAACGCCATAAAGTGGCGGCTAAGCCAAAGTTGGTTCCCAAACTTGCACCAAGCGTTCCCATTGAAGCAGTTAAAATGATAGTGGTACCAAATTTTACCACTAAGCCTAAAACAGCAGCTTTTAAAGCCGGGCGAAAATGATTTTGGCTTTGTGCGATTGCTTGATAAGATTGAATCACTGCCATCAAAAAGACAGAAAAAACAAAAACTTGCAAAACATCATTTCCCGCTTCATCTTTAAATAATGCATAGTTTAAAGAAGGCATCACAAGTGCTAAGCCAAATGAAGCAGCGAGAGAAATGCTTGTAGTTAGGCGTAAATAAATTTTGGCAGAACTTTGAAAGAGACGATTATTACGTGCTACTAGGTATTTCGTTAAGGCTGGTAAAAAAGTAGAACTTAACGCAGCAGCTACGACTAAGCCTAATTGTACCATGGGTTGCCCTCTGTCATAAACACCTTTGGCAATTTGTGCCGTCTCTTGCTGAAGTCCAAAACTTTGCAATTCATTCGTAATCACAAAAGAGTCAATCAATTGAAACAAAATTAAAAATCCCGTATAAATCGACAGCAAGCCGCCTTCAACTACAAAACGGCGCAGTAATTTTTTGTCCACTTTACCAAAGTGAAAATCTTGCAATAGGTTCAAACCGCCACCACTGATTTTCTTTTGGTAGTATACTAACAGCACCACAGCACCTAATCCACCTGCGACTGCGCCACTCATCGCTACCGTTCCCGTTTCATAAACATCAAAGAAGCCTGCTTGAAACATCAAAGCTGCTGCAATAATCACACCGACGCGGACAAATTGCTCCACCACTTGCGAAACTGCACTGGGAACCATTTGTAGTTGTCCTTGAAAATTGCCGCGATAAAAAGCTAAAAAAGGCATTAATAAAAAAGTAAAGGAAACCACCCGAATTAAAGGTGCCAATAATTGATTTCCCATTAAAATCGCAATTATCTCAGCACCAAAAAAAGTCAGTCCCCATAAAATCATACCGCAATAAAAAACAACAGGTATTAATTTTTGAATCGCAGTTTTTTGTTGTTTTACACTGCTGATTTCAGCAATATACTTGGAGATAAATTGTGGCAAGCCCGATAATGCTAACGTCATTGCCAAGCCATAAATTGGATAAACTTGCTGGTATACATAAAAGCCTTGATCCCCCACTAAGTTTTGTAGCGGCACCCGATAAATCGCACTTAAAACTTTGGCAATAAAAGAGGCGACAGTCAGTACAAAAGCCCCTTGCATCATTTTTTGCATTTGATTTTCTTTACCTTTGGTACTTTCTGCCTTCATCTTTTCACCTCTTAGCCTTATGTTCCTTTTATAGTGTGCCTTACTTTCCAATTTAAAAACACGCAAATCGCATTTCTTTAGCGAAAATAAAGTAATTTTAAACTTTGCTAATTTATTTTGTCGCAACCATCTTATATTTTTCTTCCCGTAGTGCTTTGATGAATTCTTGAATTTCATGGAGCCAAATTGCTTGTGTCATTTTGGGTCCAATAGTTAACGTAATCGTCATTTTTTCCTGATTAACAGCCATCGCCGCTTTCATTTTAGTGGCAGACAATGCTTCAAATAATTGTTCAACAGTATATGTTTTGGTGCCAACTTTACTTAAAGTAACTTTTATCTGTTGCCCAATTTTACGAATACTTTCTAACAAAGCACGATCGCCATCCATTTTGATTTGCCCAATTGTCAACAAATGGGCAACTTCATCGGGATATTCACCAAAACGATCCAATAAATCATCTTGTAATTCATCCAACTGCTCTTCATTTTCTAGTTCACGAATGCGTTTATACACTTCAATTTTTTGACGTTCGTCAGTAATATAAGTCCCTGGCAAGTAAGCATCAATACCCAAATCGATTTCCACAGATGTTTTTTCACTTTGAATGTTTTTGCCTTGTTTGCGCGCTACTGCTTCTTCTAACATTTGGGAATACATATCAAAACCAACCGCATCGATGAAGCCGTGTTGTTGCGCCCCTAATAAATTACCAGCACCGCGAATAGATAGATCCCGCATGGCAATCTTAAATCCTGAGCCAAGTTCTGTAAAATCTTTAATCGCTTGGAGTCGTTTTTCACTAACTTCATTTAAAATCTTTTGCGGTTCATACATAAAATAAGCATAGGCCACGCGATTACTCCGGCCCACACGTCCCCGCAATTGATACAAAGTGGAAAGTCCCATATAATCTGCGTTTTCTACAAATAAAGTATTCACATTGGGAATATCCACACCTGTTTCAATAATAGTAGTGGTCACTAAAATATCGTATTGTCCTTCGATAAAATCTAGCAAAGTATTTTCCAATTGAATTTCGGTCATTTGTCCATGAGCATAACCAATCCGTGCTTCTGGAACGAGGGCTTGTAATTCATCCACTTTTTTCTCAATCGTTTCCACGCGATTATACAAATAGAAGATTTGCCCATCTCGTGCTAATTCTCTATGAATTGCTTCTCGGATTGCTCCAGGATTTTTTTCCATTACATACGTTTGTATCGGGTAACGATTTTCCGGTGGTGTTTCGATTACAGATAAATCCCGTACACCCAGCATGGACATGTGTAACGTCCGCGGAATTGGTGTGGCAGTTAAAGTTAAAACATCCACCTGAGAACGCAATTGCTTTAAGCGCTCTTTATGTTTTACACCAAAGCGTTGTTCCTCATCAATGACCAATAAACCTAAATCAGAAAATTTCACGTCTTGCGATAATAACCGGTGAGTTCCCACCACAATATCTACTTGACCGGTGCGAATTTGTTCTAAGGTTTCTGCTTGTTGTTTTTTCGTCCGAAAGCGGCTTAACAACCCAACATTTACTGGAAATCCCTCAAAACGATCGAGCATCGTTTCATAGTGCTGTTGCGCTAGGATAGTCGTTGGTACTAAAAAGGCCACCTGTTTGCTTTCTTTAATCGATTTAAAGGCTGCCCGCAAGGCAACTTCAGTTTTCCCAAAACCCACGTCTCCTACCAACAGACGATCCATCGGTTTTGGTTTTTCCATATCATGTTTGATTTCAGCAGCACTTCTTAGCTGGTCGTCTGTTTCGCTATAAGGAAAAGCATCTTCAAATTGTTTTTGATACGCATCATCTGGCCCAAAAGCAAATCCTTTTTCGGCTTCACGTTTTGCATACAGCGCTATTAAATCGTCTGCAATATCTTCAATTTTCCCTGAAACTTTCCGCTTGGTTTTACTCCATTCACTGCCACCTAATTTGTTGATTTTAGGCGTTTTTGATTCCGAAGCCACATATTTTTGAATTAAATTCAATTGCGTAACCGGGATAAATAATTTGTCATCATTTTGGTACAAAATCGTGATGTAATCTTGGTGCACCCCGTCGACTTCTAAAGTTTCCATCCCGATGTATTTACCAATCCCGTGATTGGCATGAACGACATAGTCCCCGGGTTTTAACTCATTATAACTTTTCAAGCGTTCGGCATTAGTTATCGTTTGTCGGCGCGCGCGTTTGCGTTTTACTTTTTGGAAAATCTCTTTTTCCGTCACTACTACCAAATGGTCTTGCGGCATTTCAAATCCACTTTGTAAACTACCGACTACAATTTGGCTCCGACCGGTAATCAATTTTTCGGGTTTTGTGACCGGCGCATAAATCTCATGATCACGAAAATTACGATCTAATTTTTGAGCCCGTTCATCATCTGCAACCAAAAACAGCACGGTCTGCTGTTGTTTTTCCCAGCGCTCTAACTCGGCCTTTAATAAGCCCATTTGACTGAAAAATTGTTGCATCGGCCGATATTGAAAATTCCAAATCGCGCCAAAACGTAAATTGCCCATTCCCTTTTGAAACAGAGCAAAAAAACTGGTAGTAAACATTTCTTTTTGAAAGAATTGATGCACATCTATGCCAAATTTCTGTTCACTAAAAACCCGTAATTCGCTGATTTTTTGAACTTGCCACTCGCCTTCTTCTCGCTCAATCTCGCGATTGGTTTCCATAATACGAGGATAATCATCTACCATTAATAAGGTTTCTTTGGCAAAATAATCAATAATTGTCATGGGATCATCGTAAATAAAATCGAGATAAAAATTGACATTTACTCCCGGTTCACCTTTTAACCATTCATTTTGGAGCTGACCAAAATATTCACTTAAAAATTCTCGATCTGTTTTTTCTTTGGTTACCGCTATCCGTTTTTCCAGCGCTGTATTTAGATTTTTAGCGCCAGTGACTAACTCATCGGTAGTAAAAACCAACTCACTAGTAGGACTGATCGCAACCTTTTTGACATTGCCAAGAGAGCGTTGGGTTTCCACGTCAAAATAGCGCATGGAATCAATTTCAACATCAAATAGTTCCACCCGCACTGGATATTCTGCATTTAAAGGATAGATATCAACAATACTGCCGCGAATGCTAAACTCCCCAGGTTTTGCAATCATACTTTCTCTTTGATACCCCATTAAGACTAATTGCGCCGGCAGTTTGGCTAAATCAAGTTCGTCACCTATTTGCCACTGCAGTTGATAGTTGCGCCACGTCTCAGGTGTAGGTAAATATTTACGCAACGCTGCAACGGGCAGCACATAAATTCCCAATTCATTTTGTGAGATAGCATTTAGCGTTTGTACCCGTTCTGCTTTGGCTTCTGGCGAAGCAAACGCCATTTCTGCTGACAAAACTTCATCCACAGGGAAGGCAAAAACAGCATCGGTCAGATTACGTAAATCTTCGACCAGCTGATTGGTATAATACAAATTGGGGGTTACGACTAAAATGGACTTTTGCATTTTTTTAAAGGTACTCACAATTGCCAAAGTTTTAGCCGAACCCGAAAGGCCGGTTAACAACTGCCGTTTGCTATTTTGGGCTAATTGCTCTTGCCATTGATTAATTTGGGGCACTTTATCAAATAAACCAAGCAAATTCATTTTTTTGCCTCCTAATATTAAGATGTTTTAATTGACTTGTCTTACTGTTAAGTTGATGCATCTATTAAAACTAATTTTCTTTTAAGCTCTTTAATTAATTAAATTTATTCATCGTATTAATAAAATCATCGGTTTTAAAATATTCTTCCAAAGCGGCCACCGCTTGATCCACACTTGTTTCAATTAATGCCAAATCAGCTTGTGAAAAAGGGCTTAGTACATGATTTACAACTGTCATATTTTGTGGTGGTCTGCCAATGCCAATTTTAATCCTGTCAAAAATTTGGCTCCCTTTTAAATGTGAAATAATACTCTTGATCCCATTATGACCGCCTGCGCCACCTTTTTGACGAAGCCGGATTTTCCCGACCGCTAAATCCAAATCATCATAAACAACCACTAATTCTTCTGGCAGTATACCTAAATAGGTCATTAATGGCCCTACTGCTCTACCAGAGTCATTCATGAATGTTTGGGGCTTTAACAAAATTATTTTTTCGCCCCCAACAAAAAATTCACCTTGTTCTGCTTCAAAATTATTGCGTTTAAAAGTAACACTATATTTTTCAGCTAAACGGTCGATTGTCATGAAGCCAACATTATGTTTTGTTTTTGCGTATTTCCCCCCGGGATTTCCCAGGCCAACAATCAATTTCATCTTTCTTCCTCACTTTATCTTTGCGACTAAAACACGCCAAAAGGCCAGGCGATGGATTATCCCCTAGTCTAGTTTATCAATTAAGTTCTAGCATGCTCACTATTTCGTTAATTGCACATTAATTAAAAATTTTTATTAACTGTACTGTTTTAGTATTATAACACAAACTAAAAGATTCGCTAAAAGATGCAAGCGCTCTTTAGCTTTTTTTAGAGATATTCCTTTTAAACTCTATTGCTCAAACTAAAACAAACTTTTGAGATAATGTAAGTGCTCACAAAAAGAAACAGCTATAAAAACTGTATTATATCGAGGCATATCGCATGACAAATGATAAGTGAAATGATAGGATTGCTTGTGAAGGAAATAATCTGAGAAGGGATGAAACAAACATGACAGAAGTAGAAAAAAGTGCTTTATTAAAAGATCACCAAAAAGTTATCTTAGTAGGTGACGGTGCTGTTGGTTCTAGTTATGCTTTTGCACTTGTAACTCAAAATATTGCCCAAGAAGTTGGGATTGTCGATATTAACGTCAAAAAAACTGAAGGCGATGCATTGGATTTAACTGATGCCCTAGCTTGGACTTCTCCTAAGAAAATTTATTCAGCAACTTACGCAGACGCACATGATGCCGATTTAGTTGTTATTACTGCTGGTGCACCTCAAAAACCAGGTGAAACCCGCTTAGACTTAGTTCATAAAAACTTAAAAATCAATCGCGACGTTGTAACTCAAATCGTTGCATCTGGCTTTAACGGTATTTTCTTAGTGGCCGCTAACCCAGTTGATATTTTAACTTATTCAACATGGAAATTCTCAGGTTTTCCAAAAGAACGCGTTATCGGTTCTGGTACTTCACTAGACTCTGCTCGTTTCCGTCAAAAAATTGCAGAATTGGTTAAAGTAGATGCTCGTAACGTCCATGCTTATATTTTAGGTGAACACGGTGACTCTGAATTCCCAGTTTGGTCACACGCCAATGTTGCCGGCTTACAAATTTACGAATGGATTAAAAATAATCCTGATGTGGATGAAGAAGCAATGGTCAACTTGTTCTTTAGTGTCCGCGATGCGGCTTATACAATTATCGATAAAAAAGGTGCAACCTTCTATGGTATTGCAACTGCTTTAGCTCGTATTACCCGCGCTATCTTAAACGATGAAAATGCTGTCTTCCCATTATCTGTTTATTTAGAAGGTCAATATGGCTTAAACGATATTTATATCGGTGCACCAGCAGTCATCAATGCGCAAGGGATTCAACAAGTTATTGAAATTCCATTGACCGATTCTGAACAAGACCGGATGAACGCTTCTGCTTCCCAATTGAAAAATATTGTGGATGAAGCTTTTAAAAAATTAGAAGAAGAAGACGCAGCTAAATAATTTCTAATAAAAATAGATTTTTTATCTTGCCTGTCGACATTTTTGTCGTCAGGCTTTTTTAACAAAGTTTTATATTTGTCTTTTTTAATTAAGGTCCTTTATTCTTTTTATTAAAGGTAGACTTAATGAAAAAAATAATTTTAAATTTTTTATTGTCTTTTAAGCATAATCTTCGCTTTTTTCACAATCTATGCTATGATATTCTCGATATAAATTATACATTTATTATAAAATAAACGCTTTAAGGAGATATCTGATGACTAGAGCTTCTCGCCACAAAAAACATACTAAAGTGATTGTTGCTATTTTTTTAGCCTTATTCGTTATTGCCGGAGGCGCTTATGCCGTGCGAAGCTTTCATTATAGCGATCACTTCTTACCCAATACCAAAATTAACGAAACCAATATTGCCAATCTAACTGTCAAAGAAGCAAATGCAAAGCTTAAAGGCGCTGCGGATGAACAGACTTTTGACATTCAAGATAATGGCCAAAATTGGCAATCCATCAAAAAAGTCAATCTTGGTTTAAAAACAGACTACACCAAAGATTTAGAGAAAATCAAAGAGGCCCAAAATCGCTGGAAGTGGGGCGTTGCGTACATTTTTGCCGATAGTGATGACAAATTAGATGGTATTGCAGTCGATGAAACACAACTGGACAGTGCTATTAAAAAAGTAGAAGCCCAATTGAATGACCTCAATAAAAATCGGACGAAAACCAAAGATGCTACTTTAACAAAAGGGCCTGCCGGTTTTACGGTTACCCCTGAAGTAGAAGGTAATTCTATTAATGTGGCTGCTGTTGTCTCTGACATCAAAAAATCGGTTAGCAGCAATAAAGATAGTTTAGAGCTAACCAATTATACCGAAAAGCCGAAAGTAACCGCCAATGATACCAAGCTTAAAGAAGAACTTGACGCTTTAAATAAAGTTGCCCAAGTTCAGGCCAACTATTCAATTAATGGTACCGACTTTCAAATCCCTACTACCACAATTATGGATTGGTTGGAATACAAAGATGGAAAAGTTACTTTAAATAAAGAAAAAGTAACCGACTACGTTACGGCCCTTGGTAATCAATACAATACAAGTAGTAACCCAACAACTTTCAAAAGCACGCGCCGTGGTGATGTTACCGTTCCTGATGGTACCTTAAGCTGGACTATCCAAACCGATCAAGAAGTCCCGGCTTTAATGGAACAAATTATGAAAGGAGAAGATTTTACCCGTTCTCCAATCGTTAAAGGAAGCGCAACTGCTGATAAACCATTAGTTGGCAACACCTATATTGAAGTTGATTTAGAAAATCAACATATGTGGTATTACAAAGATGGCGCTGTCGCCCTTGAAACAGACATCGTCTCTGGCAAACCAAAATCACCCACACCTGCAGGAGTTTTTTACGTCTGGGAAAAAGCCCGTAATGAAACACTTCGAGGAAAAAACGATGATGGTACCAAATACGCTAGTCCAGTTGACTACTGGATGCCAATTGATTGGACTGGGGTCGGCATTCACGATTCTGATTGGCAGCCTGCTTACGGCGGCGACCTTTGGAAAACGCGTGGCTCTCATGGTTGTATTAACACACCGCCTGATGTTATGGCCAAACTTTATAACATGGTGGAAACTGGCACACCAGTCCTTGTCTTTTAATTTATAACTACCAACCCCCGCTTCTACAATAGAAGCGGGGGTTTTAATAAAATAAGCCCAGCTTAGAATCAATTTCTAAGTTGGGCTTATTTCATTTTTGATGATAAATCGTAATACCAAGAACACCAAATAATAACAGCGACACTAACCAGATTGCTTTACCACCAAAGAAAGCAGCTGAGAGTGTACTTAAAATCGCCCCGAGACAAAATGCGAAAATAATAGTCGCCGTATATTTGATTTTGAAACTGGCAGTAGGATCTTTTTTGAAAAAATGCTGGTACGTATAATCCGCGATGGAGCGTAAATTTCCTGTCGTCATCGTCGTTGCATAAGGCAAACCTGCCAATCGGCGATAAGTGGCAAATTGGATAGCCGCAAAAAAAGAGAGTGCGGAATTAATCAATAAATTATGACCAAAATCCGAAAAAAGACCCACACAAAATATTCCGATGCCTTCAATAGCAACTGCGATATTTTGCCAGACCAAGCGCTTGTGTTCAAACCGAAATTTTAATACATCAGTAAAAAAAATCCCCAATAAAAACATGCCAATCGGAACTACATAGCGCACAATATAGCCAAAGTTTCCTTGTGCTAAATTTAAACCTAGTAAAATCACATTACCGGATTGCATACTGGCGAAAACTTCGCCGTGAAACAAATACGTATAGGCATCTAAAAAGCCTCCTGCCATCGCTAACATGACGCCCACCGGCAAACTTTCATGAATTGCAATTCGATCGTCAAGAAATTTAAATTTCGGTATTTGCATGCCTAGTTTTCCAAACTAGTAAAGACTTCGGCTACATCGTCATCGTCTTCTAATTTATCGACTAATTGCTCTAATTTGGCTTTTTGGTCCTCAGTTAAAACAATTGTCGTTTGCGGCAGCATCGTCAATTCCGCTTGTGCTAAAGTAAAGCCGTCTTTTTCTAACTGATCGCGGACAGTCGTAAAATCTTCTGGCGCTGTATAAATTTCAAATACTTCTGGTGAAGAAATCAAATCTTCTGCACCTGCTTCCAATACATCGTCAAACATGGTCTCTTCACTGACATTTAACCCTTCTCGTTCAATCGCAATATAGCCTTTACGCTCAAATAAATAATTAACTGAGCCCGTTTCACCCAAATTACCGCCATTGCGGGTAAAAGCAACACGCACATTTGTCGCTGTCCGATTTCTGTTATCCGTTAATGCATGAACCAAAATCGCTACGCCCCCAGGACCATAGCCTTCATACGTTACTTCATCATAATTAGCTTCATCAGCCGAACTAGTAGCTTTTTTTATCGCCCGATCGACATTGTCATTTGGCATATTGGCAGCTTTAGCCTTATCAACTGCTAAACGTAAAGCCGGATTCAGCGCTACATCGCCACCACCAGATTTTGCAGCCATATAAATTTCCCGAGATAATTTTTGGAAAATCTTACCACGTTTTGCATCTTGGGCATTTTTTCTTCCTTGGATATTATTCCATTTACTATGTCCAGACATTCTTACTCCTCCTTATTCACTTTTAGCCTAATATTTTCGGCTTACTTCTCTATTGTAGCCCTTTCTCTTTATTTTTCAAATTCAAGCCTACCCATTAAAAGTAAAGAAGACAGCGATAAGTCTGCACTTATCACTGCCTTCATTTACACTAACCGTTTTTTAGTCAGCAGCAGGTAGCCTAAAATAATGACAACGGCTGTTAACGCTCCAGACATATCCAAGACAACATCTTGAAAAAGCGGTGTTCTATCTCCTGTTAACATCTGATGAAATTCATCTAAAGCAGCGTACCCCGTTGCACTTAAAATACCAAAGAAACTTCCCCACCAAAAATTTTTCTGCTTATAGTATAGCGCTAACGTAAAACTGCCACCTAAAATGAAATACGTCACAAAATGTGCCCCTTTACGAATAAAAAATTCTACAAAAGAAAAGTAGCCTTTAGCCGCAATACTTACCTCACTACCCGCATAATTAAAAGCAATATTGTGCAAACTTTTTTTCAACGGCTCATTTTTCAATATTTTTTCTAAAAGTCCAACTTGTGATTGTTGCTGATAGGTCTGAGAAGAGCTAATAAATAAAATGACCATTGTCACGAGTCCAATCACCAAATACAGATAAGGATTTTTAAAATTGCGTTTCATTTCACTACCTCCCGTTCAATTTTTTATTTTACCATAAATCTGATTCCGTTAGATAACGCTTCTTGAACCTATTTTTCAAATAGACTTTAGCGGCAAGATTCGCCTTAAAATTGTAAAATTCAAAGCTCTCAGAAGGTTCTGAATACTTTTGTTGTGCTATACTAAAAAAGATAAAATGAATAGAAAGAAGTGTTGTAAATGTACGCATTAACATGGGATTTAGACAGCATTTTCCCCGGTGGCAGCCAATCAAAAGAACTTACGGCTCGGATGGAACTTTTAGCAGAACAATTAAAAGAATACCAAACCAAAGTCAAAAATTTAGCTGTAAAAGATGACACAGCGGCAGAAAGCCTAACGAATCTCTTAAATTTACGAGAAAAAATCGCCAACGGTTTTTCACAATGTAGTTCTTTTTTAAACGCCTTGATGTCCGCAGATGTTACCGATGTGGATGCTAAAATTCGGTACAGCAAATTAACGACCTTATCCCCAATTTTTCAATTAAGCGAAACAATTTTAGCCAAAAAATTCACGGAAATTGACGATGAAAACTGGATGAAACTGTTAGAAAACGATGCTTTAAAAACGGTTGCTTTTCGTTTAAGCGAAATTCGTCGCGATGGTAATGAATTATTATCAGAAGAAGCAGAAAATATTATTAACACCTTATCTTTAGATGGTTTAAATGCATGGAGTCAACACTATGACACCTTAGTAGCCACCATTGAAATTCCATTTACTGACGAAAATGGCAACTTGCAACAATTATCTGCCGGACAAGCATTCAATAAAATGATGGGAGATCCTAATTCTGAGGTACGGGCGACATTATTTGCCGCTTGGGAAAAGGTATGGTCTGAAAAAGCTGAATTATTTGGCGATACTTTAAATCACTTGGATGGTTTCCGTTTATCCACTTATAAATTGCATGGCGTAACTGATTATTTAAAACAACCTTTGGAATACAACCGCATGTCAAAAGCGACTTTAGATGCAATGTGGTCTACTATTCAAAAAAATAAACAACCAATCGTCGACTTTTTAACTCGTAAAGCCCAATTATTCGGCAAAGAAAAAATGGAGTGGCAAGATCAAGATGCACCGATTATTTTAGATGGTATGAAGGAACGGACTTTCACCTATGACGAAGCTGCAGCTTTCATCTTGGAAAATTTCCGCAAATTTAGTCCTAAAATGGCAGATTTTGCCCAAATGGCATTTGAAAAAAGTTGGATTGAAGCAGAAAATCGCCCTGGTAAACGTCCAGGCGGCTATTGTACTGAATTACCTGAAACACAAGAATCCCGTATTTTCATGACATACAGTAACTCTATTAATGAAGTTGCTACTTTAGCTCACGAACTGGGTCATGCTTTTCATAGCAGTGTTTTATGGGACATCCCTCGTCTAAACCAAGATTATGCTATGAATGTTGCCGAAACTGCCAGCACTTTTGCGGAATTAATCGTAGCCGACGCTACGTTAAAAGGAGCCACATCAAAAGCGGAAAAAATTAATTTGTTAGATGCTAAAATGCAAAACGCGATTGCGATGTTTATGAACATTCACGCCCGTTTCATTTTTGAAAATGATTTTTACACTGCTCGTCAACAAGGCTTGGTGGCACCAGAAGAAATTACTGAAATGATGGTTGGCGCTCAAAAAGAAGCTTATGCCGACGGTCTAGCAACATATCACCCTCATTTTTGGGCAGCTAAATTGCACTTCTTTATTGATGATGTGCCATTTTATAATTTCCCTTATACTTTTGGCTATTTATTCAGTATGGGAATTTACGCTCAAGCAATGAAAAGCGATGGCAATTTTGAAGATCAATACATTGCATTATTGCGAGATACAGCAGCCATGACCACTGAAGAATTGGCGCAAAAACACTTAAATGTTGATTTAACAAAACCAGATTTTTGGCAAGCAGGCATTGATATGGTCTTACATGATATTGCTGACTTTATAGAGTTAACCAACGAATACGTAAAATAATTATGCTTTCTTTTTACCTTTACACGCGCCGGAGTCGGCGCGTGTTTTTTTACATGAAAAAAGCAGACCTTCAATCGTGTCTGCTTACATAATATCTATTTAGTTAAATCGATTTTTTGTCCTACTTGATACAAGAAAATTCCGCCAATTGCCATTGACAAAAACTCACCCACCGCTATATAACCCCAGTTAAGCCAAAAGGGCATTTGATATAAAAACGTTAATTGTCCTGCAACAGTAAACATAGAAAAAGCAAATAATAGTGTTGTGATGGCTATTTTCACCTTCATATCGGTAAACAAAGCAGACACTTTACGGCAAATTAACAACACAAAAAACGTGCAGACACTCCCGACAACGACATCGATGATCCCATTTGGGGAAGCAATATTGGCAATGGCACAACCAATAGTTACCGACCATACATAGCGTTTGTTGTATAAAGCCAAAAAGTTGAACATTTCGGCAACGCGTAATTGCACTTGTCCAAAACTAAAAGGGGCTAAAAACACTGTAACAACCACATATAATGCCGCTACCATCGCCATTTTAGCAATTTCATCTGTCGTCCAGTGAACTGAACGTATTTTTTTCATTTGATTATCCATTTTTTCTCTCCTTTACAAGGTATAAGACCTTGGTAATAAGCTGCACCCAAAGGATTGAAGTGGTGCAGTGGGAAATGTTCCCTGTCTTTAACTATAACAAAAGCTACGCGCATTGCAATACTATTTTGGTGAGTATAAAATCTCAACAAAAATAATTTTTATTTTAATAACCAGCCACCATCAATCGGCACGATATTTCCTTGTAAATAACGGGCTTTAGAACTGGCTAAAAATAAAGTCAAATCAGCAACTTCTTCTGGTTGGGCCCACCGCTTAACAGGTGTCTCACTTGCAACCCATGCTGCCATTTCCCCCTCCCCGGCAAAGTCCGCGGCATTCATTGGTGTCTGAATTGCGCCGGGAGCAATTCCTACTACATGTACATCTTCAGCATAATCTAAGGCGAGTTGCTTTGTAAAACCGGCAATCGCATGTTTACTACTGGTATAACTAATGCCGCCACCACCAGCAACTAGACTTGCAATGGAACACATATTAATAACCGTTCCTTTTGTCTTAAGTAAAATTGGCAAAACAGCTTTTGTAATATAGTAAATACTATTTAAATTGGTGGTTAAAATTTCTTGCCATAATGCGTCATCTGTTTCAAGTAAAGGTTTGTAAGCATCCAATTTGCCAGCGGTATTTAATAAAATATCAATTTTGCCAAAATTAGCTAAACAATTTTTTACCGCTGCAACACAATCTTCTTTTTTGGCTACATCTCCAACAAAGCCGCTAAAACGACCCTCAAATGTAGCAAATTGCGCTGAAAAATCGGACTGCCTATCCATGCCAAAAACTTGTGCACCTGCTTGTAAAAAAGCTTGCGCCTGCGCCCGACCAATCCCAGAAGCTGCTCCCGTGACAAAAACCACCTGATTTACAAATTCCCCTTGACTGCAGTCTGTCATTTTACAATTGTCCAATCGTTGGCTAAAATATCACAAACAGTGGGAGCAAAGCTAGAAAAACCTTCATCTGCAGTTTTAATAAGAAAATAAGGCGTAACAGGAGCCTCTTCATAACTTTCGCCTTCTACTAAGGTGACATACAATTCAAAACCGCCCCACCCTTTGCGAATAATTTTTTCACCTTGTTTTAAATGAGGTAAAATTTCTTCAAATGTCATAATGCATCTCTCCTATTTACTTATTGATTGCTTTAAAATTTCGCGAAGATAAAAACACAATCTCTATCACAAACATCCGACTAAATAGACGCCACAAGTTTACCTTTTAAAGTTTAACATTGCGTTTTACATGGATTTTTTAACTTTGAGATTGAAATTTATTTTACTTTATCATGCTTTTAATTGATTGACCATATAAAAAAAGCTGAACACGCACGATCAGCTCTCACAGCAACAGACTTGCTATATCGGTATCCCTTACGAACATCCTATTAATCCTTTTACCTAAAAAAACACGACCTTCAAATGAAGATCGTGTTGGGAAGTTAAACTACATGCGTACTGCAAATTGTGGTGCATAGTAAGATACAGAACTAATTTTTACACTTTCACCTGGTTGTGGTGCATGGATATAGCTTCCGCCACCCATTGCAAGTGCTACGTGATAAGAACTGCCTGGAGAACCCCAGAAGTATAGATCGCCAGCTTGTGCTTGACTAACTGGAATGATTGTACCAGCAGATTCTTGCGCGACTGTGTAAGTACCAATGTTACGTCCTGCAGCATGTAAGTATACATAGCCAACAAAACCTGAACAGTCAAACCCTGAAGGATCTTTACCGCCCCATACATATGGAACACCAATAAATTGTTGTGCATAACCAACTACACCGCCACCTGAAGGAGCAGGAATATTTGGTTTAGGAATTTCTGGTGTAGGTGCTTCAGAAGAAGTACCGCCATTGCTATTAGATGAGCCAGTATTCCCACTGTTGCCAGTATTTGATGAACCTGTATTACCATTGTTTGAATTACTTGATGAACTAGAGTTTGATGAGCTTGAACCCGCATTCCCATTGTTGCTATTTGAAGAACCTGTTGAATTTGAAGCTGTGCCAGATTCATTCGCTGCTGGTGCTTGGCTAGTTGCGCTTGTTTCGGTTGCTGTACTTTCTGCAACTGCATCTTGTGCTGCTTGTTCTTGTGCTTGTTTACGTGCTGCTTCCGCTTGTTTTTCTTGTTCGCGAATACGCGCTTGTTCTGCTTCAGCTTCTTGTTTTTCTTTTTGTAAGCCAGCTTTTTGACCTTCAGCAGTATTTTGTTGCAAAGCAAGGTCAGCTTTCATTGCATTTAAATCCGCTTGTTTTCCTTGAACTTCTGCTTTTTGGTTTTCAAGTTCTGCTTGGTTGGCTTGAATTTGTGCCAATTTTTTGTCGTTTTCAGCTTTTTTGTCTTCAACGGCTTTTTTATCATCTTTTTGTTGTTTAACTAAGTCGTTATTGGCTTTGACGATTGTTGTCATCGCTTGAACACGACCAATTGCATCTGTTAAAGAATCAGATTCCACAACAGCATCGATGAAGTTGGTACTTTGACCATTTACTTGAACATCACGAGCTTGTTTTTTGATTGCTTCTTCTCTTTTTGCAATCCGTTCTTTTAAAGTTGAAATTTCTTTTTGTAATTTTTGAGTATCTTTATTTAATTTTACTTGATCGTTTACTAAGCTTTCAGCTTTGGCAGTAATTGCAGCCACTTCGCTTTCAAGCGCATCAATTTGGGCTTGTGCACTTGCTTGTTGACCTTTCAAGTCATTAATTACTTTATCTTGATTTTCAATTTTTTGATCGATAGTATCTGCCGCGGCTACACTGGGAGCTGCAACTGCTGTAAGTGTTAATGAGCAAACTAACAATGCTGATAACAAACTCTTCTTCACTCTTCATTCCTCCGACTGGCTAACTTTGAATTTTTTCTTAACTATTCGGGAATTTTTTTAGACCTTTCCCGACAACATCAAAATTGTAACACAGTGATATGACATTAAGATAAATGAAATGTTACAAAATTGTTTCAAATGCACTTTTTTATATGACAAAATTGTAAGCATAAAAAAAACTTCAAAAAATTATTTGATTACAAACAATTTTTTGAAGGGAAAGATAAAAATAATAAACAAAAGCATATTAATTAGTAAGGTTGGTCCCAAAAAGCGGCTGATAAAAAATGTATCACTCACATCGGCTAACTTGAACAGCATCTGTATACCCAAAGATACCAATTCAAAGAAGGTAACAAAGATAATCATGCCAAAAAACATCGTAAAAACATTGCGATATAATGTATCGGCCAGGGCATACATAAGCCACACACTTAGCGGTAAAGCTACCGTGTAAATTCCTAAAATTCCGACATAATACATATCAAATAACAGTCCTAAAACTACTGCGGTAATCATCATGTAACGTTTAGATAACACCATACAGCCACACATTAAACCTAATAAAAGCAAATGGGCGTTCGCAATATAATAATTCCGACTCCAGTTTTCTAATAAGCGGGTAAATTGCCCATCTAGCAACATCAAAATAAAAAAGGAAGGCGCGGCATAATATTTCACCGTATCTTTTGTTAGCATTACTCACTATCACCTGCCGCTCTTTTCACAACAGTGACAACAGACATGTCATACATATCCGCATAAGGTTTAACATAAACTTGCTTATCCAAGCCATAATCATCTGATTTAAAGTCGACAACTGTTCCGACAGGTAAATCTGCCGGTGAATTTCCACCTAAACCTGAAGTTTGCACCACATCGCCTGCTTTTAATTTCTTTTCTCCAGTCAATTGGTTCACAATTAAAGTTCCAGTTTTTTCATCATAATTGCGTAACAGCCCAAATGTTTCACCATCTTCACCCGAAATACGAACCGGAAAATGATCCGAATTTTGGTTAGCCGAGGTCAACAACTCTACTTTAGCAGAAGTGAGATTGACTTCTACAATTCGACCCACGAGTCCTTTTTGTGACATAACTGCCATATTTACTTTTAGACCATCTTTTGACCCTTTATCAATCACTAACATATCTTGCCAGGCATCCGGTGAACGGGTAATGACATTGGCAGAAACCTTTTCAAAGTCCGTCAATGTTTCATTTAACTTTAATTCCGACTGTAATTTCTTAATTTCCCGTTCTTGATTTTTGGTCTTTTGAGCTAGTTCATCATAAGAATCGATTTTGTTTTTCAAACGCTCATTTTCACTATAAGTCACAAATAAATTTTGCACATTGCTAAAAGCATTTTCGACAAATTTTACTGGTGCACTAATGACGCGATCCACAATTGAGACACTGTCATTGGCAACAGACTGAGCTAGATTTGTCTTTTCACTATTTGCTCGTCTGGCTGCTGTAATACTTATCACGGAGACCACTACAATGACTAAAATCAGAGTAATGATAATATTTTTATTTGGATTAAATTTCTTCACAAGTACACCCCTCAAGAAAAAAGCCGGCACGATTTTATCGTGCGACTGATAGTAATGATTTTACCACTAAAATCCTTTAAACAAAAGGCAGGGACTGACTCTTAAGATATTTTTTGTAAAATCATCACCTTCTTGCTGCAAACTTACCTATTTGGGGAAAAGCCAATATGAATTAAACCGCTTACTTCGATGTTGGAGGTTTAAATTTATAAAAAAAAGCCGGATAAAAATCCGACTTTTAATCCCGACTTTGAATGACGGCGATAATTCCACTGGTAAAGCAAATTTCTGCTGCTTCGGTCACAAATTCATTACTCGCATAAGAAGTTGGTTGTAAAACGTCTACTTCATCCAGGGTATATTTGCTTTTGGCTAGCGTTAATTTGGAAACCGGGGTTAAACAACAATAAGCTAAGTATTTCATCGTTGAAATTTTTTTTACCACATGTTTTCCAGCAGGTAGATAGCTTAAACTATTTTGTCTGTCACAAAGGGTGATCTGTTGCATAAAAGGAACAAAACGCGGTTCCACCCCCAGCCAAATATTAGCTAATAAGTGATCCAGACGTCCTCCTGAAGCACCAATCAACGTGACTTTCGCTTTAGGATATTTGGAAAAAACGGAAACCAAAGCCAATTGCGTATCTGTATCATCTTTTTCTGCAGCAGCAGTGAGAACTTCATCTGCTTTTTGAATGACTAATTCCTTTTCTGCTAGTGTTAAAGAATCAAAATCTCCGACAGCAAAATTTAGCTCTTTTTTTTGTTGCACTAAAAAGAGTGCACCGCGATCAATCCCTACAAAAAAATCAAAGGGTTGTGACATAATATCTACTGGCCATAATTGAGGATCACCGCCAGCTACTAACAGAATGTTCATTTTGCCAATACTTCTTTCAGCGCGGCGATGCGTTCGTCAGGATCTGGAGCATTGTAGATATAAGAACCAGCCACAAAAACATCTGCCCCTGCAGCTTGACAGATTTCAGCAGTTTCCGGCACAATTCCGCCATCTACTTCAATTTCATAATGGTAATCAAATTCTTCTTTTAAAGCTTTCAACTCTTTTACTTTTTCCACTGCTTCAGGAATAAAGGCTTGGCCGCCAAAACCAGGATTAACCGTCATCACCAACACTAAATCCGCCATTTTCAAAACATGTTTGATAGCATCCACTGGAGTTCCCGGGTTAATCGTCACGCCTGCTTTAACATCGGCACCTTTAATCATTTGGAGCGCGCGATGAATATGGGGGGTAGCTTCTACATGAACGTTAATAATATCTGCCCCTGCTTTTGCAAAATCTAAAATATAATTTTCGGGTTTTTCAATCATCAAATGACAATCCAAAGGTAATTTTGTCACTGGGCGGATGGCTGCAACCACAGCTGGCCCAATCGTAATATTTGGGACAAAATGACCATCCATGACATCCACATGAATATAGTCGGCGCCTGCTTTTTCGACTAACTTTATGTCCCGTGCCAAATTGGCAAAGTCTGCGCTTAAAATTGATGGTGCAATTTTCATAAAAAAATCCTCCTTACAATACTATTCATTATTTATTTTTCTTATAAATCGGGCGACGTTTTTCAATTTCTTCTAAAAACTGCAAATAATTAGCGTAACGGGTTGGCGCAATTTCACCACTTTCAACACGGTGTTTGACCTCACACCCAGGTTCATTAACATGCTGACATTCACGAAATTTACAAAAAGGAGCCGCTTTTACAAATTCAGGAAACATACGGGGAAGCTCTTGTGAAGTAATGTCTTGAAACTCCAACGAGCTAAATCCTGGCGTATCTGCCACCAAGCCGCCCCCAATTTCTAACAATTCAACATGACGCGTGGTATGTTTGCCGCGTCCCAAATAATTAGAAATAGCAGCTGTTGCCAAATCCAAGTCGGGACGGATTTTATTTAATAGCGTAGATTTACCCGCACCAGACTGCCCCATAAAAACACTTAGCTTATCGTGGAATAATTTTTCCAATGCGTCTTTATTGGCTTTATCACTTTCAAAAGCAATTACTTCATAACCAATTGCGTTATAAACCGCTTTAACATTTTCAAGCTGTTGCTTATCCGTTAACAAGTCCAACTTACTTAAATAAATGACAGGTTCAATATCTTTATACTCTAAGTTAACTAAAAATCGATCCAACAAGTTATAAGAAAAAGCTGGTTCTACCATACTAATAACTACGATTCCCAAATCAATATTGGCGACAGGGGGGCGCACCAATTCATTTTTCCGCGGCAATAAATCCAAAATATACCCGTCGGTTAAATTGCTACTTTCAAATTCTACCCAATCTCCCACCAAAGGCGTCAATTTACGTTTGCGAAAATTTCCCCGCCCCCGGGTTTGATAAATCGTGTTATCCGCTGTAACTACATAATAAAAGCCGCTTAACGCTTTTCTGATTTGACCTTTCACCCATTGTCCTCCTATAAAAATCTAAGACTCTACTTTCACATTTTACCATAAGTTTTCTCTTTTCCATTAACGAGAAAATTCTTTTTTGACTTCCTTTATTTTGCCAACCAATAGTCTTTAAAAAGGCCCACCAGACTGGATATTATGACTTTTTATCCAATCTAGCAGGCCTTAATTCAGCTAGCTTTATTTTTTATTTTCGAATAATTGGCTGGGTACCAGAAATCACCCAATTTTTTTGTGCTTTTTTGGGGTAAAACCGCATTGTCTTTTGCCGCCAGCCTTTTACGCCAACTGGAAGAATTACTTGTGATTGCGGCCCAATTTCTTTTAATGTATACATAGCTCCCGGCAAGTCTTTAAAAACCACGAGGCCCGTATCAGTAGATTGTGCTTTCAACGTATCACCTTGACGAATAACAGGAGCCTTACCTTTTTTATCAAATAAAATGTATTCTACTCCCTGCATAACTTCACCCTCTTGATTTTGTCTCACAAAAGTTAAATCAAAACGACGGCGTTTCAAAAGAAACGCTTTAATCGCCCGATACAATAAATAAAGGAGTAACAAAATTAGAGCAAAGGTCCCCGCGATAATGAAAATATTTTTTTGTTCCCGCGCTTTATTTCCACTTGCCACCTCTTTTGCCAATTTTTCAGTATAAGGTACGCGATGGCCCGTTACCAATAAGCGATGGGAATTAATCATATACGGGGTACAGGTGATTAATGTCGCCAAATCTTTTCCTACTTCAATTTTTAAAGTGCTTGTTTCAGAAGGAAGCACAACTTCAATTTTATTGACTTCATAAGCTAACTTTTTGCCATAAACGGTTAGAACAAATTGATCGCCTTTTTTTACCTTTTCTAAATCGGTAAATAAAATTCGATCCGGCAGACCACTATGCGCCGAAATCACCGTATGGGTATTTTGACCGCCGGTGGGAAAAGACGTTCCTTGTAAAACTGTCGCACCACGATTTAATAAAAAGTGATTGGTGGTATCAAACAAGGGAATGTCTGCTTCGATTTTTGGAATCGCAATCCTTCCAATTAAGTGTTTTTGATAATAAGCTTCATCTTGTTTATCACTTATTTCTTCAGCAAAAGGATCATTTCCAGGAGCAAAACCACCTTGACTTAGTTTTTCGTTTTCTTTGCGCTGTTTCTTTAGCTCATCTTGTTTTTGTACCAAATCTTTTTGAACTTGTTCCAGTCTCTTTTCATCCAAGAAATTATTGAGAGCATTAATATAAAAGGGATAAAGTGCAATCAACGAGCCCACGGCAAACATCAAAATGATCATGACACTCCCAACGAGACGTTTGATACTCCCTTTAGGTGCTTTTTTCTTCATAACGCCCTCCTTGCCAATCCATTTGATAGTTACGCTCTTTGTTTTGCCCAACCTTTTTCAATAGACCTTTTTTTGTTTTTAGTTTTAAACGCTTATCGTTTAACCGTGCAACTTTTGCTTTTAGATAAGGTTTAGGTGTTTCATGCCAAGCGACGTGATAGATATTGCCGGGAATTTGTTCAAAAATTACCCAGCCATTTTCAGCGCTGCTTGCTTCTTTTGTAAAGGTAGCGGATCCTTCTAAGCTACGCCCGCGGTGATCCAAAAGACGAAATTTTTGACCGCTAATCGGCTCTTTAGTATTTGCATCTACGACACGAAACGTTAAATCATAAGTCCGTTTGCGGCTGCGAATTAAGACTACTTTACGCCACACCCAATAGAAGAAAAGTGCCAAAAGTAAGACAATAATCGCGATGTACTCGATTAAGCGTCGTTTATGATATTCTTTTGTTTTTTGAATTTGTTTAGTCATGGCTTCTTCATAAGGGATGCGTGAGCCAGTAACTAAAAGACGATGAGAGTTGACCATATATGGCGTACATGTTACTAACGTTACGAGGTCTTCATTGGGTACAACCCGTAATTTATCCAGTTCATTGGGTAGTACGGTTTGGATACTGGTAACCATATAGGCCAATTTTTCATCTAAAATTTCTAAATAGAACTTATCGTCTTTTTTCAATTTGTCCACATCTGTAAACAACATCTTATCAGGCAAGCCAGTGTGGCCTGTAATAACAGAATGTGTACTTTTCCCGCCAATCGGAAAGGAACTTCCTTGTAAAATTGTCGCGCCCTTATCTAATAACACATCGTTGGTGGTATCAAAAACTGGCAGACTAACATTAATTTTAGGAATATAAATGGCTCCAACAGTATGCTTTGCAAAATATTCTCGTCCAGGAGAAGTATTCTGTCCCACGTTTTCTTCAAAAGGATCGGCTACAATACCCATCCCCGGAATATTAGTCCCTTGTGCTGCCATCTTTGCATTCTCTGCCGCTTTCTTCTTTTTGAGTGCGTCAGCTTCTTTTTTATTTTTTTGTTGGAGTTCTTTTTGATAGGATTCAATTCGTTGTTGATCGATATAGTTATTTAATGAGTCCACCACAAAAGGATAAGAAAAAATTGCTGCGCCGACTAAAAATAAAATCACCATCGCAAACTTCAAACCCATATTAATCTTTTCATCTTTAGTCATTTTACCTTTAGTGGTTTTGGGCTTGGTCATATTTTTCTCCCCTTTATTTTTGTAGTTCTGTTATTCTGACTCTCATAACTATTTTTTCTTATCTACAATGCGAATAGGCGTTGTTCCACAAACATAATAAACACTGGTGATATTTCGCAGTGCAAAAATTGATGCAATGCCTGCCGAGAAAAATTCGCGATTTCGCCGGTTTTCTGCTTTAGTCACAGCGATGGGATGATTCAAAATTTCAATCATAATCTGATTATTTTGACTACCACCTTTTAATTTCACAAAAGAACGTTTTTTTCCATTTACAAATCCACCTAAATAATCAAGATTCGTATTATCCCCATTGATAATCACATCGCCAGTATTGACAATGGACAACGCGATTTCACTGCCCATTTCCTGATAGCCAATTGGTGCACGCAATTCCTTTAGATTATAGATTCCGGCGGGTAAATTTTTGACCACAAACTGTGCAGTTTCTGATGCCGCTAAATCTGGTAAATTATGACTAATCGTCCTATTTTGATTAGATAAATGCATTCGTCCCCCACTCAATGCCCGGCCTTCATGATCTTTATAGATAACCGTCACATCAAAAGGTTTCAATTCATTGTAAATGGTGACATCTACTACTTCATCGTGACCAGTCAATAAAAATTTATCAGCATTGACAGTAGTAAGTGACGCTTGATTAAAGGGTATCGTAAAATAATAAGGTGTTTCATTTAATAAGAAACCGGCAACCTTAATTTCATTAATCCGGTATTGCCCAGCAGATAAATCATTTACCACTGCAAGTCCGTGTTCGTTAGTTTTTAGCGCAGTGGTAATTGTTTGCCAACCCGAAGTCGTTTTCTTTTCTAAACGAAATTGTGAATTTTTAATTGGTGTTGAAGGTCCTTTGACCAAATTAGCCACATTTAACGTATAAGTTTTTTGCTGCGTGGCTGGATGGGAATTTAATAAATTTAAATTACGAGTAACTTCTAACGTTTTTTGTTCATTAGCGCTTACCCGAGTTTTACTTACCACTTCTTTGCTATCGCCATTTACTTTTGCTTTATAGCGAATGTAAAGTGGATAATCAATTTTCCGATTGACATCAATCCGAAACCCTTTTTGATAGTCCGTATCTGCATTTAAACGTACATCAAACATGCGATTTTCATTGTTCACTTTTTCCCCTGGAAAATATTTGCCTTCAATAATTGTAGGATGAAATACTTCAATACTGGTTAAATCAATCACTTGATTTTTATCAGGAGCGCCTTCAATTACCAGTTGTTCTAAGTTGCGACCTTGTGCATTTACCAATATATCCCATGAAATCGTATTGTCTTTTGCATCATAAAAACCTTCATTACAAAAAAGTTGACTCCGTCTTAATAAATATTCTGATTCGCTTTTTTGAAAATTTTGTCCCCCGTATTCAAAGGCAAAATCCCCATTAAAGCTGTAGGTGCCGCTGGCTGTTTCTTGACTTAAATCAACACTATAATCAAATGTTGAAGATACTTCTATTCCTAAGCCACAACATCCCAATGACTCATCTAAAACGACTTCTACTTCTTTATAAAGCGGTTCTTTGCCTTGGGTTAGTGGTTCTTTTTTCACAATATGATACTTCGATTTATCTAACAATATCTTATTTGCCTGAACATAAATCCCAGTTGCTTGACTATCTTCATCAGGAATCAATTGAAAAACTCTCAGCTGAACCAAATCTTTTTCAGTAAAATAGTGATATTCACTTCGGTCTGATTTTAACACCCGCTCTTTATCCAATCGAATGGTAAAAGATTGATTTTTTTTCAAGTCATAACGACGAGTATTAGCAAAATAGGTCCAATCAATTTTATTACGACTTTCATTGTAAAATGCTTGACTATCCATATTTTGTAAAAAACGCTCATCATCAATTGTAGTCGTCCCAGTAGTTGTCACACTATGCTGATCTTGAGTAATGGCAGCATCTAAAACAATATTCTGTTTTTTTGCTGGCATTGCATCAATATCAGCAACACCACCAGTATTGGTTTGCAAATATACTGTAATTTTTTTGGCTGTCGTCTTCGCTTTTTGGGGTATTGTAATTTTTACACCCGCTCTTTTTCCTGGCCAAGCTCCAGTTTTAGATACTAAGTCTTTTTTATTATGGAATAACAGTTCATATTCATCGTCTTGCAAATAACGGGTTACACCGGCAGCATTCGTCGCTACCACTAAAATTCCTTTTTTATTTGCCAAATTCTCAATTTCAGCCGAATCATAATTTTTCGGTAGATCGCTCTTATTGAAATAAAAATTTTGGCCGCCTTCTGCTAGCGTCATGGCTAGTTCTATATTTCCTTGCGCGTTAATTGTTTGCGCATTTATTTGCCATAACAACTTATTTTGCCATCCACTAAATTCTAATGGTGTAACCGCTATGGCCATTTTTTTCTCACAAGTAGCCTTTGCTAATAAACCTTTATCACTTACTGCACTCGCTGTTACTTTTTGTTTGGACCACTCAGTAGAGTCATAACAAATATAATAACGTCCATCTTGGAGCTTAGTTTGAGGATCGTTTTTAACAAAATCGAAAAAGGCAATTTCTACTGTTTTTGCATCAATTTTTGTTACCGAGTACAAACGCTCATCTACTTTTCTTCCCTTAATTCCTTCTTCATCAAATACTTTTACCGAAGAACTATCCAAATTACCTGCATCCACAGTTAATGTAATGGTTTCTACTCCAGGTATACTACCTGTGGACATCGTCTTCATGCTTTGCCCATTACGATAGTAAGCCGCACGCCATTCAAATAGATCCTCATTTTGCTCGTCATTGACTAAATAAAGGCGATGTTCTGGCACCACCAGTGTTTTATCACTAACCGCACTCCCTGCATTTTTTGAAGTTCCACTCACACGATTTACCACTTTTCTGGCCGCATGCATTTTTCTGGTTAATGTAGTGGTCTTAATCACCAGCTTTGATGCAACTTCTTCAACGAATTGAACTTGCGAAAGATTTTCTTTTTCTTTATCGTGAATTAGTTCATATCGTGGTGCAGACACTTCTTGGCCTGTTTCGTCGTAAGCTTTAATATCAAATAAAGGCAACTGTTTTACTTTCATGATTTTTTTTAACTTTTCATTTGTAAAGAAGAAGTCGAAACCATCGCCACTGCTTGTTTCATCATCACTATACGGTGGCGTTACATCTTCACTAGTCAAAGACATACTATTAATTTTTGCATATTTTTCAGCCACTTTTTTAGGTGTAATTGTGGTTTCCCAAATAATAGGGATACCTCCGAGCTCCTCATCATAAGTCAATTTTTGATTTGGCAGCGTAGTTTCTTCTATTTTAAAACTCAACTGTGTGGTTTTAATTTTTTGTTTTTGCGTATAGTCTGCTGTCTTAGCTAAAAGTAAAGTTTCACTGCCACTGTCATTTTCCAGGTCAATGCCGGTATCGATTACTAAAGGTAAAATTAAATCTTCTTTCAAAAAGGCATTTTGATTTAACGTCACTTCCCAAATATGTTCCTCACTGTCTGATTTGGCAGTATTAATTTTATAGTGTCCGTAATTAATATCATTATTTTCTAAGCGTATTGGTTGAGTCGTATTTGAATTTTCTGGCAATTTAAACCTTTTATCGATTCCAAATTGAAATGTATAACTAAGTTGAATCTGTTTGCCCTCTGCAGCTGTCTTATTTTCTGCTTTTCCGATAGCTTGTGCGATCGTTTTATCTGCTAAAAAATTCTTTATATCTAACGTTTGTTCCAAACGCAATTCTGTTCCTTCATCTATAACCCTCTTTTTTTGCAACGCTTTATAATCCTGCCAATTTCCATTTTCAAAAACTTTTAATTGACTCAAATGGATAGGCGTAGTGACCGCTTCATCTTTTGGTAAGAATGAATCCAAAGAAACAATCTTTATTTTTTCAACCGGGGCTGCCTCCATCTCCAATACTTTTCCAGCGCTATGAAAGTTGATTTCTTCTAATTGTCCATTATTTTCATTCACACGATAGCCTAATAGTCGAATTCCTAAACGATAGTTGGGCTTAGCTCTCCTAATTTGAGTACGGAAAACCATCTGGTAAGTTGTTTTTTCTTTACGTTTATTGGCACTCTTTTCTACTACTCCAATTTCATTTACATTATTAGAAGTTCGATTAAAACTTTCTTCAGGAAATTGGGTATTGGTCGCCGCCACTAAATCCTCATCAATATCTACTACTTGAATACCCAATTTTGTGGCCGATTGAATCGCATTTTTGGTAAATTCAATCTGCCAATAAATACTATTTTCTTTTTGATTAACTGTATATTGATAAGAAATATCAACTTCCTCTGTAGCGATAAAACGTTTGTCTTGATATTGATAAATGCCATCTGCTTTAGCATTCACACCAGCTAAAATAAAGATATAAGGCACGAGTAATAACGCGACCGTCAACAATGATAAAAGTCTGCCTTTTTTCATTAGCTTGTTCCTTTCTGCCCAAATAAAATCCCATTTTCCCTCTTTGAACGCATTAAATTTAAAGTTAGTTTTATAGTTTAATTTTATCAAAAACTTATCTTTTAATCAAAATATAATATTACAAATTTAAAATTGCCTTTATCGTCAATAAAAGTCCATAAAACGTTTAAATAACAACATTCTAATTTCCCCATGATTATTAGAATATTTTCTTCAATTTTATTTCCAACAAAAAATTTGTCATTTTTTATCACTAAAAACAAAAGAAAAGAACAGATTACGCTCAACCGCAATCCGTTCTTTTCTCATTTTAGTTCACTTTTTTATTGCGGTACCAATAATAACCGCCAATCCCTACGCCAATCAGAATAACTATCAGAGACAACTGCATAAATTTCACAATTCCACTGCCTCCAGTTGAAGGCAGGTCTCCCACATCTAAGTCATTTTGAACTAAGAAATACATGGTGGCATTATCTCCATATTCAACTGTGAAAGTATTCTCTTTGTTTGAACCACTTTCATCCAAGTAACTAACGTGATATTCTGTGGTGGTTTCAACAAGAGTATATTTTTCCCCGTCATTTAAGATTTTTGTCCAGTCTGTAATCGAATTTTCATCCTTATCCGTAAAAACAATGTTAACCGGCTTATTTTTCACTAAAATGTTGGCACTACCTAAGGCAACCGCCTTTTCACTTTTGTCTTGAATTTCAAATTTAAACGTTTTTCCTTCCTTAGGCAACGGAACATTGCCAGTCACCTTTTTCTGAGCTTCAAATTTATAAGATTTGTCTTTTGTATTCACTGCTTCAAATTGAATCGTAATACTTTTTTCTAAGATTGCTGGAATTGTAAAAGAATTCTTCTCTGGTCCCGAATCCATACCACTAATTGTATATGTCACCGAATAACCATCACTATCTGTTTCCACAATGTAGTATTTGCCTGGTTTTAGTAAGTTCGTCCACTGCTCTGCAGTAGTAATTGCTGTACTATTTGTATCTGTGAAGATAATATCGGCTGAATCTCCATTAGACGTTACAGCTTCTCCATTTGCGACTAATTTATCCCCAGTTGCAGGTTTCTCCCCTGCTTGATGACGAAGTTCAAAGTGGAAGGTTTTGGTTTCTTTTTCTTGGAGTGTTTCATCAACTAATTTCTTGGTACCTTTTAAATCAATTTTAGGCTTTTCTTCTTTTTTACTGTTTTTGACATAAAGTGTAATATTGTTGACTGCTCCTGCTATAAAATGAATTTCATCAGTTGTAATACCATTCACTTTGTAGCTTGCCTGGTATTCCTGACTATCAGTTTCTGATATAACATAAGTCTTGTCAGGATCCACAATTCCAAACCAATCATTACCACTAATACTAATTGTGTATGCAGCATCTTTAAAAAATTCAATATCCGCTATCTTACTATCTTTTTTTACTTCAGCTTTTCCATAGGCTAAGATGTTAGGGGAGTTTTTTTCTTTAATTTCAAATTTGAAAGTTTTATTTTCCTTAACAATTTCAGAAACTTCTTTTTGCCCTTTTACAGTAAATTCATCCTCATAGTTTGTGACTAAGAAGTTAATATGGACTGCTTTTCCTTCAGTAAAATTGGCTGTAAACAAATTGTTTCCTTCACCGCCATAACCGGAATATTTCACATTGTACCCATTCGTCGTTGTCTCAATTAACTGATAATTTTCTCCGTCTTCAAGAACATTCATCCACTCATCGTTACCAATTCTATTGTTATCATTATCACGATCAGCTGTCGTTCGATAGAATTTTACAACCTTTTCTGTATTGACACTATCAGTTTTAGTATACGTCACTTTACCATAAGCTTTTGTATCCGTTACATTGCCCGCTACAATTTTTTGGATTTCAAACAAGAAACTTGTATCTTTATCTACTGTGTCTTTCAACAGTTTTTTAGCCCCAAACTCAAATTCCTCTTGGGCTTTGACATTGTATACCGGATGGTAAGTCGTAGTCGTAGTCGTTCCTGGAATGATTGTAAAGTAGATAGGATCAGTATAAGCTGGATACGGATTGTTATCCTTATCTAGAGGTGGTTTGGTTTCAATAAAGTAATACTGATATCCTTGAGAAAGACCTGAAACCGTGAGACGTCCTTTACTATCCGTTACATAAGGATTATTATCTGGATTAACCTTAACATGCGTTGGTACTAAATTATTACCTTCAGTTTTGTACTCGATTACATATAAATCAAACTCTGCTCCGCCAAGAAATTCTCCTTCGATGGGATCTTGTTTAATGATGGTAACGCTACCCTTAGGCTTATAATCCCATTTATGGGTCTCAGTACCACCCTTCCACTCTGCAAAAATTAAATTTCCCTCAACAGTTATACTTGCGCACCCCTTTGCTCCTGGAGCAAGAACTGCTCCTTGGATAATCTTGCTGATATTAACTTGCTCTTTATACAGTGAATCGCTAGCGGCAGAATAAAAATTATACAAGATCGGACTTTTTGTAAAAGTTGAATGTTCACCAATTTGAATATCATTTCCAGCTGAGTCCTTTAATTTGATTTCTAAATTATAGTTGAAATTAGACACTTTTGTTGGCACTTCAACGTTAAAATATATGTTACGCACTTTGCCAGAATGATCCGGTTCCAAACCAATAATAGTTAATTGACGTTCCACATCATGCGCGCTCGGATCGATTTTAATCACAACCGATTCCAAATCTTTGTAGGGTTCCTCACGTAAATCAATCGTTTTTGAATTAATTTGGTTCTGGCTATCTTTAAAAAAGTCACGATTGATTATAATATCCGGGCTCCAGGTCGCAATATCTTTATTTAGGTTTTCCAGATAATTAAATTCTTTTGTAAAATCGATATAAGGAGTTGTACTTTCATGCTCAAAGATTACGTTTCCTTGAAAATCAACTTTTCTATCATTTAGATAGATTTCATTTCCTTTTTTTTCATAGCGAATACCTGAACCTAAGACAAATTTAGCTGGAGCATAATCCGGGGATTTATTGATCCCATTAAAACCATTTCCTAAGGTTCCTGCATAAAAAAGTTCATTTGCTGAACCAGCACCAGTGTTTGTACTTATATTGGCTATTGGAGAAGCGAAGTTGCCGTTCAAATGTTGGTTTAACTCAATTTTTTTCGCAAATATGTGAAATAGACCTGCTGCACGCAGTGTTGTTAAACGCGCGGATGGCTCATCATCATACACTGTCTGAGCATAAGGTAAGCCATCTGGGGAAGTCGTAGCTTGTGTGCTTACATTTTGGCCCAGTGTGCGAGCAATTGAATTTGCATTATCCGCTTTTTCTTCCTCTTTTTCTACAGCTGTTGAATCTACTGCGACTACATTATTATCGTTAAATAACGCAACGAAATTATCATCTTCATCTACTAAGCCAATGATTAGATTTATTGCTTTGCCATCGGTTGAAAAAGAAGTTGTAAACGAATTTTTTAGACTAGCAGTTTTCGTCTTATCATCCACATATCGTTCTTGTCGATACTTACGCTCGCGATTATTATTGTCTTTGATATTCATTTCCTGAAATTTTGGCTCTGCGCCGTTTTCATTGGCATTTTTGGGATTTTGATTATCATACACACTGTAACGAATACGATAATTCAGCCCTTCGACTAGATTTTTATCAAATTTCAATTGCCAGTCTGCTTTATTACCATTATCTTTCAAAGTTGAAGTATAACTCACCTTAAAACCTTTAATTTGTACTAAAGTTTCGGTATCATTAGGATTTTTTAAATTCGTGAGATCCAACTCTTGTTTAGCCGGAACAAAAATCAGTTCTTTGGCTTCTTGTTCCTTATCATTAAGGAGAGGGGTTTCTATCACTTCTCCTACATTTTTCTCTACATTTTCAGTTGTACCTTCTGGATTATCTTCGGACTCTTTTACTGGGATTTCCGAAACAAAGCGGGTATATAATTGGTATTTTGTCCCTGCGGTAACGGGAATTTTCAAGCTGCCAGTTTCACTGACTTGCTGCTCACTGTACCAACCGTCTTCTGTCTTAACAAAACCATCTGCAACATCAATTTCAATATTTTTCTTACTATCTTCTTTAACCAGAAAATGCAGACGTAAATTTTCATTTTCTTGCGCTTTGCGTTTTTGATAGTCTAATTGTATATAAGGCCCTTCTTGGCTTTCTTGTAATGTCTGCGTAAGTACTAAATTATCATTTTTGATAATTTCTTCGGTTTCATCATTGCTTGCAGATGTTTTCCAGATAGAAGATGCCGACAATAGACCTCCAAGAAACGGCGAGAGCATTAACACTATGACTAATAGTGCTATAATTTTCTTTTTCATCATTCACAACCCCTTACATCTAAGTTTGCGCCGACTATCATCTGATAGACGAAGTACACGGAAAAGTTTAAATAATATATTTAATTACTTATCCTCATCATCGTGTTTTTTTCGCCATAAGAAAACTGCAATTCCTGCAACAACTACACCCACAACTGAAAAGGCCGCTTTGCCTTCATTTGTTCGCGGTAATATCCGTCGTCCAGTCGTCGCGACTGTATCAATTAATTGTCCCAGTGTTTGCGGCAAACGCAAACGTGTAGAAGTTTCTTGTCCCGAACTGTCTTGTGGTGGTATCTCCGATTCACTTTGTGTATTGTAAACACGAGGCGTTTGGTTTTTTTGAGCTGATTCAGGTACAATACCGGTTACAAGTTCAGCCATTTCTTGACCATTAATTGTCACGGGATCATCCCAAGAAGTTGGGACAATCACTTCGACTTTTCTGGCTTCAGAGGTAATTTCATAGCCGTCTGCTGCTTTTACTTCTTCAAAATAAAATGTCCCTGAAGGTAAAAATCGTTCCCCTGTATTCACTAATCCTGTATTATCAGAGACAAATTTGTTTACCCGCGTGTCCTTTGCTGGATCGGCAGACTCAACCCATTTGTTTTTCAAATCCGTGGTCGGACTCATATCTAAATAGAGTTTTTTTCCATCTTCTTCCCGGTATAAAACAAATTCAGCACCCGCTAGTGCACCCAGATCTTCTCCTGATTGACTTTGACCAAATTTATAAAAGTACGGATCACGAACATAACCCACATTTTTAGGATAGAGGTGAATTTCTGTTAGTTCTTCATTATTCACCATTATGGGCAATGTGACCAAAATCGGACGCGAAAACTTTTCTAAATCAACGTTTAATTCTTTGGTATCACTTACTCCCGTCTCAACAATCAAGTAAGCTTTAAACTGTTCCCCATCTTTTCTTGCTAAATCATCAAACCGAGCTATTCCCGCCTGAGTAGAAGTGGGATTTTTTTTGGAAATTAAATCTTTTTTGGTTACAATAGTGGTGTTCCCTTCAATAGAAATTTGTGGTAAATCTGCTTTTTGTGCGAGTTCTATAGCACCACTTCGTTTCATTCGTGAAAAAACCTGAACAATATCTTTGGTTTCTTTAATGGAACTATCTTGATAATATTTTTTAAAAGTATCAACATTTGTTAATTTCGTAGCATCCCAAATCATGTATTGCGCACCATTTAAAGGAATTGAATTTTTTAAAAGTTCATTTTCCTGGCTATCATCTTCAATATTTTCTTTATCAATTGGCAAACCATCATTTCCATAAAAATACGCATCTAATTTATCGCTGTGGTGCCAATGAACATCACGAAAAATACGTTTATGTAACACAATGTCTACTGTATCCATCTCAGCTGCCTGAGCTTTTTTATCGAATGTACTTAGAAACAAGATTGGACAGACTAATAGTAGCGATAAAAATACCCTAACCATCTTTTTCATGAGGTATTCCTCCTTTCGCATCATCAAATTTTAATAATTAAATTTAGAGATACCTATACACATTCTATTTTACATGCTAAACGCTTGTTCATCATCTTCTCAAAAAATTAACCTTCGCCAAATAAAAACAATATTTATTTTAATTACACGTTATATAAATCTGTTTTACGCCTTATACACCCTTTGGTTTAGAATTCAGCGACTTATTTAATCCCAAAAATCAATATATTTTTTTAAAATCATGATTTTTTTCTGTTAAAGTTGACTGATTTATGTAGGTAAAAAATCGATATAACTTGCTTACGTTAATCCGTTAATCTAGAAAAATGATTTGATAATCTTCATCGCTAATCTTTCGAGTATAATTTTATTTTCCTAGGAATATTTCTATTTTAGAACGCCTTTAAATAACAATCGTAATAAATTATGTTACAACATTAAAATATACTGTTTTGTTTTTAATAATTTCATGATAAAATAAATAGAGAAAAATTTACAGAGGAGGTGACCCATGTTATTAAGTCCATTGATATTAGAAGACGCCGCCAGACAAAAAATCAGTGTCATGGAATTTTTTTCAGATAAAGAGGCAGGTACCTATTCGATTAATTATCTTTGTTCTGAATTGAAATTATCCTATACAACGTTAAGTACACTGACACAAGAAATCCACGATAATTTATTAGAGCTTACTGGAAAATCATTTTTAACCGCAAATGGTAAAATTTCATGGCAGCCAGGAGACTATCGTCACAATGAATATATCCAATATCTTGTCCGCACCTCTATTCCTTATAATTTTATTTTGTATTCCTTAATCAAACCCGAGGTGACGTTTGAAAATTTTTGTGAAGATTTCTATTTGAGCCAATCCACTATTTTACGTAAATTACGTCCTTTAAAAAAATATTTAAATTCTTTTAGAATACGTTTATTAGCTTCCAAAATGAAGATTGATGGTAACGAGGCCATGCTCAGAATGTTTTATACAACCTATCTTTGGGCGGGAAATTTAGGACAAGATATTCTTTTGAGTAAATTTGATTTTTGCGATGAACGAAATATTATGCGAATACTTCATTTTGATAAAGCTAATTTCATGCATCCTCGTGAAATTTTTTTACGTTTGGCAGTCAACCGGCTTCGAGCCGAGCAAGGTTATGAGTTAGAATTTCCCAAATTTCAAACGCTCCCTTTCAGTGAGTTTTTACCTGCACTGACAACGTATTGTGAAAAATTTATTGCTGATTCACAACAAGCTTACTTGCAAGCACGATTCATTTCTTACATGTTGTATTTCACGCCTTTTTACATTAATATTGATGATTTTCGTATCCAGGAATTAAATGATTACTACGAAGAGTTAAAGGACAGCAACAACAGCCTCATTGATTTAATCGAAGAGTATGAGCAATTTTTCTTTACCGAATTAGTTCCGGAAACACAAGCGGATTATGAAGAATCTTTTCTATTACATATCAACCTATTTGTGACATTCATGAACTATATTATTCACCAAGGTGACTCGCCTTTAATTATGGATATTACTCGTCATGAACATGCCCAAGAACATGATACCTATCAAGAACTATTAAAACGTAATGGCGACTTCTTTCGTCGAATTTGTCGCAGAAAAAATTTTGCTTGGCTTGCAGCATGTTGTGAGGATTTAGTAGAAGATGTGACTTATAATATCTTGCCCACATATAAAAATTGTTATAATCACCAAACCCTAAACGTAGGAATTTTAACAATTCCAGATTATTTCATTATGCAAACCATTAAAGAAGTGTTAAAACAATTTGGCTTTGTCCGCATCCATTTTACTAATTTTGATGATCCCAATATTGATTTTTTCATTAGTACCTTTGATACTCTTTTACCAGACAATTTAGAAAAGCCAATTTTTATTGTTGAATTAATTGAAAATAGCGGTTACGAAAAAGAGCTTTTCGCTGAACTGTGGCAAGCTTATCGTCAAAAAATTTTACGCACATCGCGCACACAAGAAAAAACTTACCAACAATTCCCCCCACTTTCCCAGAATAATAAAATGTCTTCTGAAGATTTTGATTCGACCAATTAAGAAAAGACGCAGCACACTAACCTTTCAGTGTGCTGCGTCTTTTTAACTGTATTCCAAAAATTGGAAGTCGTACTAAAGTTGAGTCATTCTTTTTTTGTAGGCCGCTTCGGTAATTTTTTCACCCCAAAGACAACAAGAGCTAGTAAAACAAGAGCAATTATACTAATTTCAAAGTTTAATTCTCCAGCTTTAATTTTTTGGGGTAATCGTTTGGTAGCTAATACCAAATTATTAAAACTAAAACCCTGAACCCGATTACGCGCCCGTTGGATATGAAAAATTTTAGGACTGGCCCGTTGTAAGACAATTTCTGGAACTTTTCCATCTCGCATCTCACATATACCTTCACCATTGACTGTTGCGGGGAAAAAATTTCCTTTTAAATCTGTCCAAGAAGTTGGAATAAAAACTTCTACATCACTAATATTTTCATTTTTTTCAAATCCTGGTACTACTTTTACTTCTTCAAAATAATAAGTACCTGGCGGTAAATCGCGTTTATTTGTTGTTACCAAGCCCTCTTCATTGGAAATAAAACGATCCAAACGCGCATCTGTTTGCGGATTACTTGAAAATGTCCAAGAGTACCACGTATCAGGCAGCTCGTTTTTTTCTAGATAAAGTCGCTCGGCTTCATCGTTTAACTTATACAAAACGTATTCCACTCCAGCAAGTGGCATTTCACCACTGCCACGCATTTTACCATAATTGAAAAAATAAGGATGGCGGGAGTAATTCAATGTTTCAAGATATATTTCCTCTTCTTCATTTTTATGCTTCTGCGGATCAAAAATCTTGGGAGCGGCGCTTTGCTCGTGCACACCATTTATTTCTGAACCCGGCTCTGATTTTACTTCCAAAATCAGATATAACGGTTCTTTGCCCCCATGACGCGGGAGTTTAACCGTAGCAACCCCATCTTGTTTTGTACTTCTATCATAAGCCGTTTGCGCTTTGGCAACGATTTTATATTTTTTAGCTGCTTCAAAAACGTCACGTCGTGTAGCATCTGTCCAATCGCCTAATTTGATTTCTTTGGGCTCCCCACCGTCTAAAGGCTGATGCAAGTCGTACACTATAAAATTAGCCCCATTTTGTGGTAACGTTTGGCTAAGAAACATTTTCTTTTCTTCCTCTATGTCTAAATCATAGCTCATTTTAATTTCAATATCTGGGAAAATGCGTTTGTGGAGATGCAGTGTAATTTCTTCTGCTGCAAAGGTCGTCTTTGCGGAAAAAAAGCAACCAAAAAATAATGCCATTCCATAAAAGAGTAGGGCTCTTTGACGTTTCATTTTTTCACCACCTAAAAATTAAAATATCCTCATTTAAAGTATAGCATATTTCTAGAAAACGTCTAATTCCTTACAAATAATTTTACTTACTAGCGGTGAAAAAAAGGGGTGAAACAACTACATTTTAGTTGATTCACCCAAGTGATATTCTATTTCAAACTCATTCTCTTTTTTGTTTATTGATACTTTTTAGGATATTTTTTTATTTCGATACCAATAAACACCTGCCAACATACTTGCTGCTAAAAGGAGCAACAAGGCACTGATGATAAATATTTGCGTACCAATACCGCCAGTGGTTGGTAACACACCTAGGATTTTTTTACTATTCAAAACGCTAAATTCAATCAAGTTATCTTCCTCACCGTTTGTTTTGGTAATTTTAATCGCTTCTACTCCTTCCTTAGTATCAGCTGCTATTTTCACATTTCCTTGTTCATCAATCAGGATTTTCACATGATTAAATAATCGCTCAAAAAATTGAGGTACTTGTGTTTCTGTCAGCGTGTAGCTTCCTGCTGTTAGATTTTCGGCAGTAAATGTTGCATCTTTTTTAACAAGATTTAGCTTCTTACCTTGACTATCTTCCAAGCTAAATTCTGCCCCCGTCAACGGTGTCTGTTCATCTTTATCTTTTTTAATAAAAGATAATTTGAAAGGTTTATAGCGATTATCAATCGTAAAGTTTACCGCTAGTCCAGAACTTTCATACATTATTCCTTTTGTTTCCTCACTTTTTTTTGTAAATGTTTTTTCATGTTCATCATAAAGCTGTGGTGTAACACTTCCATTACTTGATAGATGGAAGATAAAAGGTTCCATTAACTTAAGACCAGGTACTTCATCACTACTTTTTTCAATTAACCGATAGTAGCCACTGTTAAGCTTATTAAAGTAAATGTAACCAGCGCTAACTTGTTTACCCGTGATGGACTCCGCTACTTTTTCAAACGTATTTTGGGCAGAACTATACTTTTCTAACCGAAACTCAATATCATTTAAATCAGTATATTTGTTATTTTCGCCCAAACGTTTGTGTAAATTAATATTGTAGTAATTACCAGAACCATTTCCTCCAGTTACGGATTCCCGTACATAAACAGTATTCGAATAAGGAACATACTCATGCTTTTCCCATTTAATTTTGGCATCATTTGTAGCGTTTAGCAATTTTTCATCGACAATTGTTTTGTATTTCACGATAATGGGACTATTAATCTCTTGTAAAGTTAGTTTAAATCCCGATGATGCTGGAACTAACGTTTCAAAAGGTAACGGCTCTCCGATTGCTTTAAAAGTAATATTATTTTCTTTATCTTGGACAGCTTCAGCAGCGTAGAGTACAACCGAATTTAAATCTACCGATTGTGCTCCTTTTGGTGTATCCATAATTTCCACATTGTGTAAATGGGCTGCACCCCCATTGGCTACCAGTTCCCACCAGATTTCTATTGGATCTGTTTCATCTGCTTTTTTGCCAAGTTTGAAAAGTTCACCACTTTTCATCGTTAAGGAAACACTCCCAGAGTTTTGATATTCATTTCCTTGTAAGATAAGTTGGATAGCATTATTAAAAGTATATTTTTGATTGTCCGAACCAGAAATAGATTCTCCTTGGCCATTTAATGCATACTCGGAAGTAAACGCAGCACGAATTGCATAGTTTCCCACATCTTTTATAAAGCGTATTTTAAAACCTTTTGCTTCTGTTTTTAGCCACTCTTCTCCCTTAATAACTCGATTTTCATCTGACAAAAATTCATAATCTGTCCCCTCTTTTAATATCGTCAAAATTTCTTTTACATCTGGGTTCCAGTTTGTATTGTCAAGATCGTAAATCATTTTATAAAACACAGGCAGTTTCTTAACTCGTTGATAATCTTTTGTTGTATCTGTTAGGGCCGCACCATTTTCTGCTTTATAATCCAATAAATCTTCCAATATATCCCCAGCCTGAATGGGATAAAAACGATCATTAGCGCGGATTTCCCATGTAATTTCATTATCTTTAGCGTTTAGTTTTCCAGATTTAGAAGTGTTATGAGCCACATGACGATGACTTGAAAGCCAGATAGTACCATCTGTTGCTTCAGTCAATTCCCCTTGTCTAATCCCCACAATATTTTTAACCGAATTTGATATTCCTGCCGTTGGTTTTGTCCCTTCACCACCATACTTCGTAGCTAAGTATAAGCGCACACGCTTTCCATTGTATAAAGAAGTATTAAAAGAAACTCTTAATCCCCGTTTTTCAGCACCCCACTCTTTAGCGTATCTTTCGGTATCATTACTAAATTGGTTTAATCCAACTTTGTAGTCACTTTGTGGTACTACTTCCCATTTTTCTGGGGAAGTCTCTACCATCACAATCAAACCACGCTTTCTTACAGCATCGCGTTGGGCTCCTTCTGTTGTAGGCCATACATTTGGTTCAGCTTGATTGTAGTAATACCACATGTCATGATACGGAGAAATATCTGTAATAACAATTTTATCGCTACTGCTGTTGGTCTTTGCTGTAATCTGCCAATATAAGATTTGCTCTTCACGATAAATATCGCTTCCACTAAAGCCTCCTTTTTTTTCAATTGCCAAATTATTGGTATCAACCGTTGCTGAGCTTGAGTTTCCATCATCATTTTTAATGGTATTAATAGCTTCAGTACCCGGCTCATGTTCAGAAGTATAAACAAAAGTATAGCGTCCTTTAGGCGTTCCTTGTGGGTATTCAAACTTTATTTGAGCTTTATCTGTTAGTGATCCACCATTGTTTACTTTAATTTTTACAACAGGATTATCATCACTATGAACACTTATCCCATCAATCGTCAGCGTATAAGGTAGACTTTTTTTCAGCGCTTCATTATTTGAGCGATAACTTTCATCATAGACTTCTAGTTTTTTGTCTGTCATAAATTTTCCTGACAGAATTTCATCAGTCAAGATTTGCTCTTGGTTTGTATCACGATGATGTACGACTGTCCAACGTACTTTTGCATTGCCATTATCAAATAAACCTAAATTAGTTCCTGTTTTATATAGCTGATCTTTATAAATGGTAATGTCTGCATGAGCATCTAAATCACCATAGTTACTCGTGGTAGTACTCACCTTGTTTGTTAACTTGCTCCCATGTAAATCTGTTGTTTTAGTAGTAAAAGTAAAGACTATTTTTTTGTCGCAAGAAACTTTTTCATAATCAAAGTTTACCGTTATACTGCGTCCTCCACGGGTAAATCCAGTACTAAAAGCGCCCGTGATAACATTCGTATAATCCGCTTCATTATATTTTCCATAGTCTGTTTCATTATATTTTTGCGGCAGCCATAATTCTTTGCCTCCCTTTTCATCATAGGCTTCAATGGTAAAAAATTTTCCCGCATAATCCATTCCCGTAGCAGTTTCTAAACTTTTAGCGGTAGTATTTAAAAAAGCAAACGTAAAGCCATGATCACTGCCAAGATTACTAATTTCATCTGTGGTAATGTCTTCATCTTTTAGTGTAAAATCATTTAATGTATTATATACATCCCCTGTTTTACTAGGTTCAACTATAACTTGCCATGTAATATAAGAAGTGGTGATTTTTGTTCCATCTTTTTCAGTTGTTACTTGTTTGATAATTTCTTTATCATTCGCGTCTTTTGCCACCTCTTTATTTAAGGTATAACCTGAACCTTTTTGTGTAATGTCAATGGTGACATTATCCCCATCTTCCCCTTTAAAAATTTCCAACTTCTGGCCATTTTCTTCACTCATGGTAACTTTTGTTTCCAAATACATTTGGCCTTTAACATTTTCCGCCCGAATTGCTTCATCATTTAAAGTCACTGTCCATGTATGAGGAGCGCCATTTTGCCCCTTGGTAATATAGAAGTAGCCGTATTCATTATTTTCATCTTTAAGTGGTTCCTTTTTCCCGTCTATATCCTCTGCAACAGCAATTTTATTATCAAAATCAAAGCTGAATGTAAAGGATAGTTCTTTACCGTTATTATCTTGATTATTAATTGCTTGTTCGAATAAACTTCTAAATGTGGTGTTATTGTTCGGATCGATAACTTTGTTCATATCCCAATCATAATCTAATCGCACCGAGGTATTCTCATCTAGAATATGCTTTTGACTATCGTAGAGTACCCAGTCACCTTCTTGATCTTTGGCATCTTTATCCCAAACTTTCATCTGCGCATTTACAACGGGGGTTTCTTGAGTTAAAGAAGAAAGGTCCAATGCTGATAAAGACAGACTTAGGTTCTTAGTGGCTGCTGTATAAAATGTATTTTCTTCTCCTTCACGAAAATATCCTAATTGAAATTCCAACTGCTGATTTTCGACACCCTCTTCATAACTGGTAACTATTTTAAATTCTTTCGTAATTTCACTATTTTGCTTTTTTTCAAAATGAGTTGCTACATATTCAACTTTTTGATTCGACTCAACTTTGTCAAATCCCGTAACATCCTTTCCTGTGATATTCACAATACCGCTCGCAGCCGTCAATCTAAGTTGCGCTTTAATTGCTTCCTCAGTACTTTTGTTACTAAGTTGAATTGTCCATTCAATTTCCTTTTTATCTTTATTCACCTCAGTATGATACTTCGCATTAAATAGCTCATCATTAACAATTTCTATTTGTGAATAACTAGCTCCAATACGATTAAAAGTTGTAAAGAAGTCAAAGAAAAAAGGGATAATCAATACTATAATAATGGAGATAATAAAAAATTTATGTCTGACATTGCTTTTCAACTCTTCTTTTTGTTTCACTTCTATCCCCTCCTTTACTTATATCATTAGCATCTGATTTCCTATGCTGACGATGTTCTTTGCAATTGACTTAGAAACTTCCTCTTTTTGCCATTTCTTTTCTAATTCACCTTTAATTATAGCAACAATAATAATTTTCACCAAAACCAAGAAAGGGTTTTTAAAAACCAAGTTTAAACAAGTAACTTGGTTATTTAATATTCAAATATTTCTTTTATAATACAAAAGCAAACATTCAAGACGTTATATTAAAAAGGCTAGTACCTAAATTACATCAAAATGCAAATTTTTTTTTGATAATATTGACTGGAAAGGAAAGAACATAAATAATAAAGTTGGTAAAATAAACACCATCTAATTTCTTCACTTTTTGTCTTTTAGAAAAAACCAAAAAAGAAGCAGAAAGAAAAATCCTCATGATTTTTCTTTCTGCTTCTTTTTATGCATCATTACGGTACTTCAATATCGCTAGCTTTCGTAACCGCTAAACTGTTTTCATTTCCATTGTCTCGTTGGAAATAAAAAGTCGCACTTTCACCTTTTTTAACCGTAACATCAATTGCTTCTTTATGGGTATCACTAGGCGCAAGGGTAAAAGCTGCAACTTGTTTTTTCGTTCCTTCTTCATCGGTTAAATAAATTTTAACTTCCTGATTCGCTTGGCCATCACCTTTGTAAGTAGCGGATAAATTCACTTTAAAGGTTTGGGGTTCGTTGCTGGTATCAGGGCCTTTTGAAACGACAACTTTTACCGTATCGCCAATTTTTACCGTTTGACCAGCACCAGGTTCTGTGCGAATCACTTTGTCTTTTGCAACATCATCAGAAAATTCTTCCGTCTCATCATACTCTAAGCCGTAGTCTTTTAAGCTGTTTTTCGCTTCCACATCAGATTTACCGGCTAAATCGGGTAAGGTAATCTTGTTTGTCCCTAAACTAACTGATAAGATAACTTGCGTTTTATCAGGAAATGCTTCTGCGCCTTCTTTTGGCGTCTGTGAAATAATTTGATTTGCTGGAGTAGTGTCACTATATGTTTCTTCTTTTTTAATCTGGTTTTCTTTAATTCCTTTTCCCAGTAAATCGTTTACTGCCTCATTATACGTATAGCCACTGTAGTCAATCATATTGACAGGTTCTACGCCGCGGCTAACCGTTAAGACAACTTTTTGCGATTCAGGGGAGACTTTTTCGCCGTCATCCGGGTCTTGGGTAATGACTTTCCCTTCTGAAACATCGTTGCTGTATTCATCCTTGCGACTGATGTTACTCTCTTGAAAACCCAGATTTTTCAAAGTCCTTAATGCGTCATCATAGGTTTCACCCGTTACGTCTTTCATTTCAATCTTTTCTTTGCCAATACTTTCATAAATCGTGATTTCACTATTTTCTTTGACGACATTGCCAATAGCAGGATCTGTTTTTACGACACGATCGGCTTCAATTGTTTCACTCGGGATTTTTTCTACTTTACCCGTTTTTAACCCTACTTGGTGCAACTTTTCTTGGGCCGCTGCTACTGTCATTTCACTGACATCTGGCACCGTTACTTCACTTTTGCCACCGGAAAAGAAGGCATAGGCTAGCCCGCCGCACAATAATAAAAATAAAAAGATTGGCAATAGCCACCATTTTCTTTTTTTCTTTTTGGGTTTTTCAGGTTTTGGTTCTTCTTTTGGCACCTCTATTGGCGCTTTTGGTTCAACCTTGGTAATCATTTCTTCCGGAATTGGCGTCAACGCTTTGGTCGCATCGTCCATTGCATGGGGCTGCCAACGGGGTTCATTTAATCGTTCAGGATGTAGCACAGTCGCTAAATCTTCTCGCATTTCATCTGCCGTTTTATAGCGGTCAGCCGGATTTTTTGCCGTCGCATGTAATACAACATTTTCTAAAGACTGGGGTAAATTATGATCAAATGTGCGAATGGACGGCATTTCTTCTTGAAAATGTTTCAAGGCAATAGTAACAGCTGACTCGCCATCAAATGGAACGCGTCCGGTCAACATTTCATATAAAATGATGCCAATCGCGTAAATATCCGATTGATTGGTCGCCATACTGCCTCGGGCTTGTTCTGGTGAAAGATAATGGACCGAGCCTAGCATTGTATTGGTTTGGGTGATGGAGGTTTCAGTTAAAGCAATGGCAATCCCAAAATCAGCAATTTTCACCACACCGTCTTCATTAATCAAAATATTTTGCGGTTTCAAGTCCCGGTGAATAATCCGGTGTTGATGCGCTAAAGCAATCGCACTTAAAATTTGTTGCATGATTTCAACTACCGTCAAATACGGGATAGGATAGTTCTTCTTGATATATTGTTTTAAATCCATTCCTTTAACGTATTCCATTACCAAGTATTGCATGCCATCTTCTTCCCCGACATCATAGACCGTTACAATATTGGGATGCACCAATTCAGTCGAGGCTAAAGCCTCCCTTTGAAAACGGCGAATCGCGTCTTGATCGTTTTGAAAGTCAAAACGTAATATTTTGATAGCTACTTCACGGTCTAAAATCAAATCTTGGGCTAAAAATACATTGGCCATGCCACCACTGCCAATATTGCCGATAATTAAGTAGCGTCCACTTAATTTTTTACCAATTTCAATCATGAGCAGTGCCCCCAATTTCAATTAATAAGACGGTAATATTGTCTGCACCACCGGCATCATTGGCACCCGAGATTAGTTTTTTTACTTTTTCAGCTAAAGAAATAGGCTCGTCCACAATCCATTTAATGACATCATCGGATAACATATTGGTTAAACCGTCAGAAGCTAGTAATAAGTAGTCTCCAACTTTATAAAAATGGCTGGCAATATCAACTTCTACTAATCCTGGCATCCCGACAGAGCGGGTCAACACGTTGCGGCGTGGATGTACAGCAGCCATTTCTGCGGTAATTTCGCCGGAACGTACCAATTCATTTACTAAAGAATGATCTTCTGTTAATTGCGTGATTTCATGATCCCGCACCAAATACATCCGACTGTCACCAACGTGGGCTAAAGCAAATTCTTCAGCAAACACCGCAACACAAACAATTGTCGTCCCCATACCTTGCAGCTCTGGTTTTTCTTGCCCCAATTCATAAACTGCATCGTTAGCGGCTTGAATCGCTGTGACAAACCATGAACAAGCCTTCTCAGGAGAATCAATCGCGGTTTCTTGCCATTTATCCCCAATACCATCCACGGCCATTTTACTGGCAACGTCACCGGCTTGATGCCCGCCCATGCCATCGGCTAAAATCGCTAAAGTAATGTCTGCTTGATTCTTAAAAACGGCAACGTAGTCTTGATTGCTATTACGCTTTTTCCCTACATCCGTTTGAAAACTAATCTGCATTTTGCCACCTCATTTTTCCTTTTTCAGACAGCTAATAAAGAAACCATCTGTCATAAAGTCTTGTGGATATAACGTCAACATATCATTTACTAGTTTACTTGTGATTAATTCATTTGCAACCACTGGTACCAATTTAAATTCAGGATGATCTTGTAAAAAGCTTTCTACCACATCTTGATTTTCTTCTTTTAAAATAGTGCAAGTACTATAAACAAGCAAGCCCCCAGGTTTTAATGTTTGGGCTACGCTATCGAGAATTTCCCTTTGAATCATGGGCAGACGGGTAAAATCACTGGCTTGTTTTTGATACTTAATATCAGGTTTGCGTCGCATCAAGCCTAAGCCTGAACAAGGAGCATCCACTAAGATGCGATCAAAAGAAGCAGGTGCAAATTCTTCATGGGCTTCTCTTGCATCCAATTGTTGCGTAGTGACCACATCTTCTACTCTTAGACGAGCGGCATTGTCTTTAATTAATTGGACTTTTTGACGATGAATATCTAGCGCTGTGACCTTACCACCGGCAGCTGCATCAAGAAAAGTGGCAATATGCGTAGTTTTACCACCGGGTGCCGCACATGCATCTAAAACTTTCATTTCTTTTTCTACTTGCAAGGCCGGTGCCACTAACATCGAACTTTCGTCTTGCACGGTCAATACACCATAATGGAAAAGTTGACTGCCTGCCAAAAAGCCTTTTTTCGCTACAATACCAAAAGGTGAAACGCTGCTTTTTTCTGCTTCAATGCCATCTTCTGACAAAGTCGCAATCGCCTCTTCGCGGGTGACACTGCGCAAGTCTACACGAGCAGAAACATGGCTGACCTCAAAAAGAGACAAGCCTAATTGGCGGGTTTGTTCTGTTCCGATTTGTTGCACAAATCGCTGGGTTAACCATAAAGGCATACTGATTTCTGTCGCCAAACGTTCCATCGGATCAGAAATTGCAGCTAAATCCGGAACACCATTACGCTGTACGTTTCGTAAAACACCGTTGACAAATTTGCCAATACCGATATTTCCCCGGACTTTGGCAATTTCTGTCGCTTCATTTAAAATCGCGTGATCTGGCACTTTATCCAAATAAAGGAGTTGAAATAATGATAAGCGTAATAATAAACGAACCCAAGTATCAACTTTTTTGGCACTTTTTAAAAATGGTGACAGATAATAATCAAGTAATAGTTGGCGGGAAATCGTCCCGTAAACCAGGCCGGTTAAAAGACGCGCATCTTTATCCGAAAGCTTTCCTTTTTGAATGGCATCATTAATCAACAGATTGGAATATGCCCCGCCTTTTTCAACGCGCTCTAATGCATGCAATGCGACATACCGCACTGATTTTTTCATGGATTTTGGTATTTTATTACTCACCTAATTTTTCTCCTTGTATTACATTTTGTCCCACACCATTTAAAAAGGCTTGAACATCTTGTTTGCCTTTACCGGCAGGTTGTAATTCTTTAAGCGCTAAAGTTGTATTTTTGCCACACGCAACAAATAGTTCGCTTTTATCTTTTTTTATAATCGTACCAGGCGCAGCATCTGTTGTTTCAGCTAGTGGGGTCACATCCCAAATTTTCCACCGGACACCGCGATAAGTCGTAAAAGCAATCGGCCACGGACGCATTCCCCGCACTTGGTTATCGATTTCATCAGCTGTTTTCTGCCAATCAATCGCTTCTTGTTCTCGCGTAATATTAGGAGAAAACGTTACTTGTGCTTCATTTTGCGGCGTTTTTTCAAGAGTACCCTGAATTAGTTCTGGTAAAGTATTCAAAAGTAAATCTTTTCCTAACGCGCTCAATTTTTCAAACATCGTGCCCACATCATCGGTCTTTGTGATGGGAATTTCCGCTTGACTGTAAATGGCACCGGCGTCCATTTTTTTGATCATTTCCATAATAGTGACACCAGTTTTATCCTCGCCGTTCATAATGGCATAATGAACAGGTGCGCCTCCACGATATTTTGGCAATAAAGAAGCATGGACATTAATCGCTCCCAGACGGGGAATCTGCAATAATTTTTCTGGCAAAAACTGACCAAAAGCGGCAGTGATAATTAAATCTGGTGCTAATGAGGCAATTTTGTCCATTTCAGTAGAGCCGCTGATTTTTTCGGGTTGTAAAACCAATAAATCGTGTTTTAAAGCCGCAACTTTCACCGGTGGAGGAGTTATCACATGCTTACGTCCTACTGGTCGGTCAGGTTGGGTCACAACTGCTTGTACTTCATAGCCAGACTCTAGTAATCCTTCTAAAATCGGTACTGAAAAAGCGGGTGTTCCCATAAAAACTATTTTAGTCATCTTCATGCGCCTCCATATATGCTTCTAAATCTTCTTCTTTAACGTAGTCAATAACTTTGTCGGTAAATAATATGCCATGAAGATGATCAATTTCGTGTTGAATAGCCCGCGAAAGATAGCCATCTGCTTCTACTTCCAGCTCATCTCCTTCACGATCGTAAAAACGAACTGTAATCAAGTCGGCACGTTTGACGGTACCATAGACATGGGGAATACTCAAACACCCTTCCACATCAATGGTACTGCCTTTTTTAGCAATAATTGTAGGATTAATCATTTCGAATCGTTCAGCTTCATCTAACTCAACGATAGCTACTTGTATATTTTTTCCTACTTGTGGTGCAGCGATTCCAATACCATCGTGAACTACCATTGTTTCATACATTTTGTCTAACATCATCACCAAATCATCGGTAATTTCGTCGACTTCTCGATTTTCTTGGCGCAAGCGGCGGTCTGGATCTAATAAAATTGGATAAGGCATATTTACTCCTAACTTTTCAAGTCAGTTTCAATCTGACAAACCAGATTGAAACTGACTAAAGACAATAGCAACTAAATAAAATTCAAAGGTTCATTATCAATGGCCACATAGAGTCCTTTGCGTTGATCGCTTTGGCTCTCGTTTAAAATTTGTTCTAGTAACGGTTTTAAAGCCGGTTCCTGTTTGTATTTTACAATAATCTGATAATAATAACGATTTTTAATCCGCATAATCGCACTAGGGGTTGGCCCTAAAAGTAATGCATTCGGACTTAAGGCTGCCTGCAGTTGGCGTGCCAATTGAAAACTCTTCTGGGCCGCTTGGATTTCTGTTTCATGACTCACCGTTAATTTAATGGTGAAGTAATAAGGGGGATAGCCCGCTTGATGCCGCATCGCCATCTCTTGCTGATAAAAGCGTTCGTAGTCTTGTGTCTTGGTTAAGGCGATTGCATAATGCTCTGGATTAAAAGTTTGAATTATCACTTCGCCTGCTTTTTGGGCGCGGCCTGCACGACCACTGACTTGGGTTAACAATTGAAATGTTCGCTCACTGGAACGAAAATCGGGTAAATTCAACGCAGTATCCGCATTTAAGACCCCTACTAACGTAATATCGGGAAAATCCAATCCTTTGGCAATCATCTGAGTTCCTAGTAAGATATCTGCTTTCTTTTCACCAAAAGCTCTTAATATCTTTTCATGGGTACCTTTTTTGCGGGTCGTATCAACATCCATCCGCAAAATACGGGCTGTTGGCAGCAATTCCTTTAACTCGGCTTCAACTTTTTGCGTTCCGGTACCATAATAACTGATTTTTTTACTCCCGCATTCCGGACACTTATGAGGAATTTTTTCTTCATGTCCACAATAATGGCAACGCATCGTTTTCGTATCCATGTGTAAAGTTAACGAAATATCACAATTAGGACAATCTAACACATACCCACAATCACGACACATCATAAAAGAAGAATAGCCTCTGCGATTTAATAATAAAACAATTTGCTCATTTTTTGCTAAACGATCCCGCATTTTTTCTTGTAAACTTAGTGAAAAAGAGGTCATATTTCCTTGACCATATTCCTCTTTTAAATCGATAATTTCAATTGTGGGCAGCTGGGCGTAAGGATTGGCCCGTTTTCGTAAAGGCAACAGCTTATAAACGTTTTTTTGAGCACGGGCGCGCGATTCCAAAGAAGGTGTCGCACTTCCTAGGACAATAGGACAGTGGTGATAGCGACTCCGCCAAATTGCTAGATCTCGTGCATGATAGCGGGGGGCTTCTTCTTGTTTGTAGGTAGCTTCATGTTCTTCATCTACAATAATCAAACCGATATTTTCCAAAGGCGCAAATATTGCCGAACGCGCCCCCACAACAACACTCGCCTCGCCTCTTTCAATTTTGCGCCATTCATCATAGCGTTCTCCATTGGATAGCCCACTATGTAAAACAGCTACCGCATCCCCTAAACGACTTTTAAACCGCTCTACCATTTGCGGTGTTAAAGCAATTTCAGGCACTAACATGATTGCTGTTTTATTATCAGCCAACACCTGTTGAATTGCTTGTAAATACACTTCTGTTTTGCCGCTGCCGGTGATACCTTCTAATAAAAAAGTTTGCGCTGCTTGTTTTTGGTAGGCGGCTAAGATCTGGGCAACAGCTGCTTCTTGTTCTTCATTTAAGACAAAATTAGTCGATGCTTCAAACGTATGATTGGCAAAAGGGTCCCGATAGGTTTCTGTTTCAAAAAGTTCGAGCCATCCATCTTTTGCCCCTTGATTCAAATGAGCTGTCGTAATCCCCAAATCGGTAAAATGCTTTACGGGCAGTGCTTCTGTCTGGTTTGCCAAAATCTCTAAAAGCTGTGCTTTACGCAATGCACTTTTTCGTAAGGTACTCTGAATCTCAGCGGCTGTATCTTTAGCAACCAATGACGTCACCATTCGAATTGTTTTCACCCGATTTTTATTGTGAACTTCATAGCGAATATCTACTAAGTTGGCTTGGCGAAATTTCAATAATTGCGGTAAAACACCATTTTTTTGCGCTTCATCGTAATCAAGCTCACCGTTTGAAGGAAAATAATGCGCTGCTTCGCTTTTTTCATCCAACAATAAGATTGTCTTTTTATATTCTGCTTTCATTACACTTGGCAACATGGTTTGCAGACAAGTGATTTTAAAAGCATATGTGGTTTCTTTCATATAGTCAGCTAACGCTAACAATTCAGTATTTAAAACAGGTGCAATATCTAAAACACGAATAATAGGTTTTAAGCGTACATCAGGCGTTGGGGTTTCACTTAAGCCCACTACAAAGCCTTGAATATGCCGATTGCCGTTACCAAAAGGGACTTCCACGCGCATCCCTTTTTTTACTAATGATTGCAAGGTTTCTGGAATCAAATAAGTAAATGGCTGATCGGTTTGCATCGTCGGTACATCGACGATAACTTCTGCTAGAGGGTACATGTTTATCCCTTCCTTCTTTCGCTATATTCTACTAAAAATAGGTCAGTTTGTCTGTTAAACAAAGGAAAATTTAAAATTCTGATCGTTCCTTTCCCCACGTGAGAGGGGATAATTGGCAAAAAATATGGCACGTTGTGATAAGTCACAACATGCCACATCTTCTCATAACAGAACCAAATCGTTCCCGTTTTTTTCTTATAAGTTTTGTTCTTCGCGAATACGTGCTTCTAATTCTTGTTGTTCGCGTTTTTGGACAGCCTGATTTTCTTCTTGTTCCATCTTCAAACGGGCACGTTTGATTTCAGGATGAGGATCGTTAATTAATGTTTCTGCATCGATTTCTTCTAAAGCACGGCCAACATTTTTATCAGATTCAAATTGATCCAATGTTGGTTTGGCCCCGGCATCTAATTCATGGGCCCGTTTTGCTGATAAGATAACTAAAGAATATTTTGAGTTTACTCGATCTAATAATGAGTCAATAGATGGGCGTAGCATCATTTGGACTACATCTCCTTTAACATTTTAATATATTTGCCGATCACGCGATCGACTCTAAAGTGTTCACTAGCGATAATATCTTTGATGCGTTCCACTGCAAGAGGAACTTCATCATTGACCACCGCATAATCATAAAGTGCCATCATTTCGATTTCTTCTCTGGCAACTTTCATTCGTTCTTCAATAATTTCAGCGGCATCTGTTCCGCGACCAACAATGCGGGATTTTAATTCTTGTAAATCCGGCGGTGTCAGGAAGATAAAAACGCCGTCAGGTACTTTTTCTTTTACTTGGCGGGCTCCTTGGACCTCAATTTCAAGAAATACATCTTTGCCTTTATCTAATGTTTTATCCACATAAGAAAGGGGCGTTCCGTAGTAATTGCCGACATATTCTGCATACTCCAACATCTGCCCAGCTTCGATTAGTTCTTCAAATTCTTCCCGGGTACGAAAATAATAATCGACCCCATCAACTTCTCCTTCACGCATTGGGCGGGTAGTCATGGAAATAGAATATTGAAAGTCATTGTCTTCACTTTCAAAAATTGCCTTTCGCACAGTTCCCTTACCAACGCCAGAAGGCCCTGATAATACAATTAATAAGCCTCGCTCTGACATACTGACGTCCTTTCACTTCTGGTTTGCTGGTCAACATTACACTTATCTGCAAATTTTAACAGTGATTCTATTATAGACGCAAATGTCTAAAATTGCTACCTTTGAATGAAGAAGAAAAAAGATTGTCTTTTCGAACTGAAAATGTTGCTAAAAGCCCATATTCGACAGCGTATTTACAATTGTTGTAAATTCATCTTTACGTTTTTGATTGGTATCGATAGGATCTTCTACTTCTTCTACGTCGGTGCGTGTTACAAATTTTCGTTCCAAAATGACATTGGTTTCATTGACCATTAAAAATAATTGTTCTGCTGTCACTTTCACACAAGCATCTTCCCATGCTTCAAAAGGTTCTTTTTCAGAAGGAATCGCACGTTTAATCACTGCTCTTCCTGATAATTCGTGAAAAGTAATATCATAATATTTCATTTTACTTCATCCTTTCAACCGCTTATTTTTCATCCTTTGTTACTCCACATTTTGGACTTGTTCGCGAATTTTTTCAACAATTGTCTTCATTTGGACTACAAATTCTTTAATTTCAATGGCGTTACTTTTGGAGCCAATCGTATTGATTTCGCGATTTATTTCTTGAATCAGAAAGTCCAGTTCTCGTCCTACAGCGGTGGATTTTTGCAAAATATTGGCAAATGTTTGCAAATGAATTTCCAAGCGATCCAATTCTTCATGAATATCGCCCCGTTCAATCAAAAGCGCCATTTCTGTCAACAGACGTTCTTGATCCACTTGAGCGCCAAGATAATCTTGTAATTTCTGCTCAAAGCGTTCTTTAAAAGTAGTCTCAAATGTCCCATTGAATTGGTTCAATTGCGCTAATTGCACTAAAAGAGCTTGCGCATTCTCTTTTAAAACGACTAAAATTCCGTTACCTTCTTGGATACGACTATTATTTAAGGCAGCAGCAGCTTCACTGACCGCTTGGGTGACCAATGTTTCCAATTCACTACTATCGGATTTTTCTTGTTTTACTTCCACATAATCAGGCACCGTGATAATTTGTTCTAAAAGCTTGGCGACTGAAAGTTCTGTTTCGCCATAACGCGCAGCGGCTTCTCTTTTAAACTCTGTCACTAACTTATCCACTAAAGGCCAATGAATCACCACTTCTTTATTTGTATCTGCTAACTCATTGATAGTCACAAAGACTTCAATCCGCCCTCTTTGAACCGCTTGTTTTACTGTTTGACGAATTGTATTTTCAAGTTCATTAATTTGCTTTGGCTGACGAATTTGCAAATCCAAGAAGCGGTGGTTCACGCTTTTTATTTCTACTTCCACTTGATAATCGGAATTTTCGACACTTGCTTTACCAAAACCGGTCATACTTTTCATATTATTAGCACCTACTCCATCTTTTTTAAAGCTTGCTGTAAGGCAGCAAATTCTTCGTTACTTAAAGTAATTCCTTTTCCCATTTTTTCATGATCTGGGCCCCAGTCCCGTAAATCAAATTTCGGTGGGCGACCATTCCAACTGACAATATTAAGCTCTTTGCGCCATCCTTTATCATTTTCCGATAAAATAGCAATTTCTTCTAAAATTTCATATGAGAATTCTTGTGCCATGTTCTTACCTCCAAATGGTTGATTTTTCTTTTCTGCTTTATTCCTGTAAAAACCTAGCGACCTCTTTGCGCCGCTTACTAAAAAGAAATACGCGTCTTTTAATCATTACTGCTTTGAAATAAAAATTTGCTAAATTCAGCTGTGACAATGCTGACAGCAAAATTTTCCCATAAAATTTGCGGCACGTTGCCGGGTAATGCCTCCAATTGTAAAAAAGAAAAGAACAGACGAGAATCAGACCATGCTACCAAACGTTCGCGGTATAAATTTAACCACTCCGCAACTGATAATGTGGCATTCAATTCTCCTTTTTGTCCGAAACTAACGTCTTTAATCTGAGTGATAAAGTTTTCTTCCCGATAAATTTCAGCAGGCAATATCTCCGACCATATTCCACTAAGTTCCACTAAGGCGATACCAGTAGTTTCAAAAGCAACTTTTTTACCATAGACATGGTGTAGCTTGCGCCAAAAAGCCGGTGCTTTAATTAGTTGCCATAAAGGATGATGCATTTTGCGTAATTGCTGACAAAAATCATGCCAATGCATATTAAAATTTTCTTCTGTAAAAGTATACCAAAACCCCGTATAACGTTGGAAATGCTTTAAAGTTTCCAAATAGCCTAAACGCAAATTTGTTTTTGAACGCTCAGGATCAAAAACTAAAAAACTGCCTAGTGTCCATGGTGAACTTAACGAAAGCGTAGTGACATTTTGCGGTACGCGATATTTTTTCGTAAACCCTGGACCTTTGACATCCACTACAATGCATTCTGTGGCACCTTGTTTTACCGCCACATCGATTGGCACATTATTTCGATAGCCTCCGTCAATATAAAGGCTGCCAGCAATTTGTGTCGCTTTCATCGCCGGATAAAAAGAGGCTGAAGCACTTAACCACGCAATTTCACAATCCAAATGCCCTTTTTGAAAATGATAAACTTTTTCACTAAAATCCGGTAGTCGCGTGGTACAAACATATAAATCAATTGGGCTTTGCCCCATTTTTTTCTCGTCAAAAGTTTGCTTCATTATTTGCTGTAAGGGTTCTGTGCTCGCGCCGTTTTCCCGCAGTGCGGTCAACGTCAAGGAACGAATTTGACGTAACAGTAAGATTAAAGCGTGATTGTCAGCCGCAGCTGCGGGAAATTGCAATACTTGATCCGTACTTAAACTTTCCCACAACTGACAAGCAGCTCGCTGATCATTTAATAAAATCAAAGCGCCATTTAGCGCCCCAACAGAAGTACCCGTTATCATTTCAAAGTCAATTTGTAATTCCTGCAATGCCTGCCATACCCCGATTTGATAGGCACCTCTTGCGCCCCCGCCACCTAGTACTAGCGCAGTTTGATAGTGACATTGACGAGTAAAAACAGTCTCAAAATTTTGAAAAGAATTTTTTAAAAGCCAATTAGAAAACCCAACAGATAACCTTTCAGGCTTTATTTCAAACCGTAGCCCCCGTAAAAATCGTTGCCGACAAAAATTATCTAGCAACTGGAGCAGCTGTTTTTGACGAATACTGTCGTCAGTATACAAACAATTTGTAAGCACAAAAAAATTATCAGCTGCAATTTTTCCTGCTATAAACACGGTTACGTCCTTGTCAGTAATTTGCCAAACTTGTTGTTGCGTGATGGTCTCTAGCAATGCTTGGCGCGCATTGTGGTGACTTTTGAAAAACGGAAGCCATTGCCGACTATTCTTAAAGGATAATTGTGCCCCAATAAAATGAGAGGGATAAATTTTTATAACCTGCACTTTTTCACCTCTTTTTTTACAAGCATTAAAAAATTTTTGTAAAAACTAGTTAATTTCAGTATAACAAAAGTTGCTAGGGCTGCCTGTTTTAAAGTCAGTAACCGCGCTAATCGTATCTTTAACACATTTCTGCAACCAAATGAAAACAGACCGCTTGGCTTTTCACATCATTTTCTCGACTGTGAAAAGTTACGGTCTGTTGTAATTAATAGGTTTTTGATTTCAATAAAAAGGCATCCCGCATATCTTTTGTCGCCTTGTTTACTGGTGTCACTTCTTTTAACTCCCCTTGGACAATCGTACGCGTGATTCCTTCAATTTCGCCACAAGTAATCAATGTCACTAATTTTTTCCCTTTGATGACATCTAAATACTGCACTTCTGTAGGTTGAACCCGAACAATAATTTTCGTTTCATACGTGTAGATATTCTTTAAATCCGTCAGATAAATTACGTCTCCTTTTTTAACCCGCTCTAAAGGTGTAAAAAGCAAATCAGGTTCATAGGCGCGGTGAGACGCAAGAGCATAGTTTCCTTCTCCCATTTTTTGGTTAGGTTCTAAAGTTCCCGCCCCCCATAACAAGGCCTCATTTGCTAAACCTTTAAAAATCGGAAGATTGATTCCTACTTTGGGAACAGCAATCCCGCCAATTGTCGGTAAATCACGGTTGGTAAATTGGGCTTTAAAGACAGCTTGACTACTAGAGGGGACAACGGCATCAAAATCAAAAGAAGCAGGTTTTTGCTGATTTTTTTCAATTTCAGCGGCAGTCACTTCAGAAACAGCATACTTCTCCCCATTTTTTTCAATTAAAAAATTTTTGATTTGATTGTTAAAAGTCAATCCCAATCCCACTAAAAGTAATAATAACAATAATAAATTAATGAGCCAGTTTTTAAAACGCGACTTTTTTTTCATGTTATTTTCTCCTTGATTTTGAAAATATTCTTCTCCCATTTTCAACATTTACATCGTCTTTTTATTTTGTCTAAAAAAATTTGTTTAAAAAATCGTTTTCTAAAGTCATTTTAGCATATCTTATCATTGTTTTATACTTTCCCACTCATTTCAATAAACCCACCATAAAAAACAACTTCTTTTTTTGCGGATGATGAAAAATTTATTACAATTGGTTTGAAATAATTGCAAAAATGTGTTCTTGTTGTAACATAATTTTAAAAGAAAAGATACAAGCATTTTCGCGGCATTTATTGTAAAATAACTTAAAGTGAGATAAAGGAGGAGTGGGGAAAATGCCGGAAATGGTCTATGTACATATTGATACAACGAGTAATGCGATTTTAGCCCGGGGAATTACCCCAGCGGATTTTGTTCATGGTATTGTTCATTATCCAAGTAACTTACTTCTTTTAGACCCTTCTTCCAATTACGGTGAATTTGAAGCCCATACCGGTATGAAAATCATTCGGGGAAATGAAAGCGTCGATCGCTTTTTTGATGAAGTTCGTAAAGAGCGGATTACCGAAGATTTAAAATGGATCGATTTTAGTGATGCAGCGATGCTAAAAGAACTGACACCCTTAGAAATCTCTGAGTTGTTGTATTTTGGCCACATGAAAACGCATTTACACTCCCCGTTTTTTTATAAATTGCAAAATAATTTTGTCTTCTTTGATTTACAAGACGGCCTAACACGAGTGTATTATCGTTATCTCGATGAATTTTACCGTATTTTAGCGGATAAAATTACCCGTGTGGCCTTAGGCAAACTAAACGACCGACGTAGTTTTTTTAGAAAAGCCACTCCCGTTGAGAAATTGGATTTGACACTTTTAAAAGAAATGAAGGGTCTTTTCCAAGAAGGAGTTATTTTTTGCCTTAAAAACAGCGAAGTCATTAATAAGGAATTTCAGCTTCCCATTTATTTAGTAGAAGAAAGTGGTTTACGCCAAAGTGTAACTTTTGGTTACGATAAACCAGAAATGCTGGTGGCTACTTTAATTTATAATAAAGTAGAGCGTCACTGGTATTTAAAATATGAAGATAACGACTTGTTATTCATGCCAAATTAAAAGACTGCACCTCTTAAAGGTCCAGTCTTTTTTTGCATCAAAATTCCATCTTATTGCTTGAGAGTTAATCACGTTCATTGCGCTTTTCTTGTTGTCTAGCTTCATGAGCGAACTCCCTACGGCAATATGCTGAAATTTCAAGTAATTGAAGAGCAATTATCAAAATTCCATCTTATTGCTTGAAAGTTAATCACGTTCATTGCGCTTTTCTTGTTAGACTTCGCTTATTTTGATTTAACGGTGGAAATATAATGACTGCGTTTTGGGATAAATAATTGCGGAGCCACTTTAACTAAAATTCCTAACACAACCGCTACATAAATCGCATTGGCCAAAGCTGAAGCCCCATTGAAGATAAAGGAGTAAAGGTAAGGATTCATCCCTTCCGGTGCATAAGCGCCCCAAACGAAAACCCCTGCCCAAAAATGCCAAAACCAACGAGCAAGCGCGGCTACCACGCCACCTAATCCAACGTAATAAATCGTAAGATTACTATGTGTTTGAATGGTATGTTGGATTTTTTTGGCAAACAGTCCCCCAAAGCCACCAAAAGCAAAAGCAAAGGGATACTCAAAAATAATTTGGGGCACAGAAACAAAGTTTTTCATCGCCGTTCCTATCACAATGCTTAATAGTCCCCAGACAAAACCTGCAGTTAGTCCTGGAATGAAGCCACGTCGATAAGAATATAAAACCAGCGGTACCATTCCCAAAGATAAATCAAAAGCCGAGTTTGCCGTCTGAATAGGAATAAAAGATAGTGCCATCGCTGCTGCGGCTATCACCGTACCTTCCACCCAGACTTGTAATTCCATTTTTTTTGCCATAAAAAAAATCCTCCTTTAGAACCGTCACGAAAAAGTAGACAGCAGGCAAAACGCCGCCAACTTTTACAGTAGGACAAAGGAGAAGTATCACTTCAGACTTGTCACAATTCCTACGTTCGAATGATCGATACAGGTACGAAGGGTTTAGTAATCTACAATCTCAGCCAAACGGCTCCCCTTTGTGAACGAGTTCTATTTTATTTTTTAACGTGTTCATCATAGCATACTTTTATTTTTTTGTGGATTTTTTAGACTGACCTTTTCACTTTTACTTTGAAACGAATATTCATTGCCATAACGGGTTAAATTTTTCAGCGGCCATAATATTCTCCAGTAGTGGGGATAACAACAATTTCTTTAGTCTGCTCGTTTATTGGTTTATCCACAGTAAAAACGAATACTTTTTCGTTATCCACCGTTTCTGTGCGTCCTGTTAATTCATTTTCTGCTAACTTGTACGTTTTTTCCACAGCTTTTTTTGCCGCAGCTAAAGTTGAAACAGGGTCTGTGAATAAGTTCGTGCTAGCAAAGCCATACGGTGTTAGCCGTTGGCCAAATGTACTGGCATCTTTTAGAAGTGCTGCCGTTTTTTCTTCATCATATTTCACAGTTGCAGTAGTAAATGGCACGTGCGCATCCTTTAAATCTACTTGCCATTCCCCTTTTTTAACTTGACGCATCGTCAGCGAAGCTTGTTCATAAGTTGTCCAGTCCCGCCCGCTTAACTTGACCGTTTGTCCGTCAAGCTGTTCAAACTTTCCATTGCCAATAATTCTGCTTCCATCTGAATCAGCCAATAAAACATTATTTTGCGTCGGAGCAGTAGGATTCAAGGCATCTTTTATCTGAAGCAGATTGAAATTCATTTGAAAAGAAACCTGGTTTTGTTCGGCAGTTTGAGCTGTCCCGGTAAAAACTTTGTGGAGCAAATTATCTTGGGAAAAGGCCAACGGATTTTCTTCAGTAGTAGCAGTCGTGGTCGTTTTTTCTTGCTGTTTTTTATCCGCTTTAGACTGGGCCTGCTCTTGGGCAATACTAGTAATGGTATCTTTTGCTTCATCAATTTTTTGACAGCCGGTTACGCTGATTACCAATATAAGTAACCCTAGAAATTTTATCTGCTTTTTCATTAGTGTCCCTTTATCCTTTTTATTTCATTTTAGCATAAGTTAAATTTTCAATAAAAAGCTAACTTATTCCACCTTATAAGAAAAGCCAAATGAATTTCTTTAGCTTTCAAGCATAGAGACAATTTCTTTACCTACAAAAAAACTCCCGCCTTAACAGGCAGGAGCTGTGTTTTATTTAGTCGGTTGTTTTGTTTCAAACAACGGACTTACTGGTTTATTTTCATGAATGCGTTTAATTGCTTCTCCCATTAAAGGTCCAACAGAAATTTCATCGATTTTTTCAATGCGACGATCTGCCGGTAAATTAATTGAATCCGTTACGACACAACGTTCAATCGCTGAGTCTTGAATACGTTGCATTGCCGGACCAGATAAAACTGGGTGGGTACAAGATGCATAAACACTTTTCGCGCCTGCTTCTTTTAATGCATTCGCAGCTAAAGTAATTGTACCAGCTGTATCAATCATATCATCAATTAAAACACAGATTTTGCCTTCTACATGTCCAATAATGTTCATGACTTCGGCCACATTGGCTTTAGGTCGACGTTTGTCGATAATAGCAATTGGTGCTTTTAAAAATTCTGCCAATTTACGAGCACGGGTTACACCACCGTGGTCAGGTGAAACAACGACGACATCATCACCAGAGATGCCTTTTTCTAAGAAATAGTTCGCAATTAATGGTGCTCCCATCAAATGATCCACTGGAATATCAAAGAACCCTTGAATTTGAGCAGCATGCAAATCTAAAGTTAAGACGCGGTTTGCACCGGCTTTTTGAATCATGTTTGCTACTAATTTTGCAGTAATTGGTTCTCTTGAACGTGCCTTTCTATCTTGACGCGCATAGCCATAATAAGGCATTACAACATTGATTGTTTTGGCACTAGCTCGTTTTAAAGCATCAATCATAATTAATAATTCCATCAAATTATCGTTGACAGGACTTGATGTGGACTGAATGACATAAACGTGTGCGCCCCGAATACTTTCTTCAATGTTGACTTGAATTTCGCCATCACTAAATTGGTTTACTGAGCATTTTCCTAATTCGACACCAACCGCCTCAGCGATTTTTTCCGCTAAAGGACGATTTGAATTCAAGGCAAAAATCTTCAATCTTGGATCGAAATAATGATTTGACATGAGAACCTCCGCTTTCTTCTGCAATTAAAACTACTTTTGTCTGGTCTTCCTAGTAAATAGTAGACATTTTTGCTTAATAAATCAAGTAGGAAAGTGTTTTCAAAGTGAATTCTATGAGAAAATAACTTAGGAGAATCAAATTCCTGAAGTTAAAAATAAGGCACGATAAAAAATAACCGAACTATACCATTTTATGACAAATGGATAGCGTTCGGTTATTTTCTATAAAATTAGCAACTAGCAATTAAATTTTTATTGGTGATAAGGTAATTTTTTAGCATAATCTTCTTTGTTGACTTGACGTGCGCGTGCAATTCCCATCGCATCTTTTGGCACATCTTGGTTAATGGTTGAGCCGGCCGCAATGAAAGCTCCCTCTCCAACATTTATTGGCGCGACTAAATTAGAAGCCGACCCAATAAAGGCATTATCACCAACTGTGGTATGGTGTTTATTCTTGCCATCATAATTGACAAATACTACACCGCAACCGACGTTAATTTCTTTGCCTAACGTGGCATCCCCAACATAAGTTAAATGACCAACTTTTGTTCCTTCGCCAACTTCTGCATTTTTCACTTCCACAAAGTTACCGATGTGGGCGGTTGCTTTAATTTCCGCTTTTGGACGCAAATGGGCAAATGGTCCGATATCCACATTATTATGCACACGACTTTCTTCAATGCAAGAAGATTTCACAACCACCTGATCCCCAATGGTACTATCCACAATTTCAGAACCCGCAGTAATGAGACATTCACTTCCAATTACTGTTTGACCTTTTAAATAAACGCCAGGTTCAATTACGGTTTCAGCCCCAATTGTAATTCCTTCATCAATATAAGTAGCGTCTGGATTAATAAAACTCACGCCATTGACCATATGCTGATGATTGATGCGATTACGCATAATTCGATTCGCCTCCGCTAAAGCAACCCGATCATTTACACCTAGAGATTCATCGAAATCTTCAGTTTGATAAGCGGCGACAATTTTACCTTCTGATTTTAAAATTTCAATAATATCCGTTAAGTAGTACTCACCTTGTGCATTATCAGTATTTAATTTTCCTAATGCATCAAAAAGTAATTCATTATCAAAACAATATGTGCCTGTATTAATTTCTTTTACCCGTGCTTCTTCTAAAGAGGCATCTTTTTGTTCCACAATTTTTTCTACAATCCCGACATGGTCGCGGATAATGCGGCCGTATCCTGCTGGATTTGGCGCTTGTGCTGTTAGAATCGTGGCACTGGCATTTTTACCTTGGTGGTATTCAAATAAATTATTCAACGTTTCCGTCGTCAAAAGGGGCGTATCCCCACTAATCACTAGCGTTGTACCTTTTTTACCTTCTAAAAATTGGGCGGCTTGCATGACCGCATGCCCCGTACCAAGTTGTTGGGCTTGCAAGGCATATTCACTACGAGTACCTAATTGTTCTTTCACCATATCTGCTCCATGGCCCACAATGGTAATGATTTCTTGTGGATGTGTTTCTTCCACGCGATTCATAATATGTTCTACCATTGGTTTTCCACAAACTGGATGTAAAACTTTATATAATTTTGATTTCATGCGTGTGCCTTTACCGGCCGCTAAAATAATTCCGTAACGCGCTGTCATTTGGTCCCCTCATTTCAAGTTTTTCACTTCCGTTTTAGTTTATCCCAATCATCGTGTCATTTCAAGCAAATCAAGGAAAAGTCAGATAGACCAATTCCTAAAAAAATTGGCCACGCCTTTTATTTATTACATGATGTGATTCCTTTTTATTTACAGCCAATTTTTAAATTACATGAAAAATGCTGTTTGAAGTTACCAAAAAGTTTTCCCCATTGTCCACAAAAAGTACAAAAAGATTCTTATCACTAAAAAAGTTATCTACTGTGGAAAAGTAATTTTTAAAAACATGTACCGAAATTGTGCAAAAAACCTTCCCGTCACATGACGAGAAGGTCTTAATCATTTTAATAGTCAAATTGACGGTAGTAGCGCCGAATTTCCAATGGATGACAATTTAATTTTTCTACATGGGCATCAATCCGTTGGGTCACACAATGCATTAATAAGAATGATAATACACGTCCACGATATTTTTCACTGATTCCTTCCACAGCATAATCTTTTGAGTCAATGAAAGTATAGTTGCCACAAATACGCGGTAATAAGTTTTTCACGCGCTCTGCTAAGGGACGTTGTTCATCTTCTCCTAAGAAAAGTGTAACCGGTGTCGTTTCATCGACAATTTCTAATGTACCATGTAAAAATTCAGCAGCGTGGATTGATTTTGAACGCAACCAGCTTTGTTCTTCCCAATAACACATCGCATATGAGTAGACAGCGCCCCATTGATTCCCCGCCCCAATGAAATAATGCATCGCATCATGACGGTGTTTTTCTGCAAATTCCAAACCAAAAGCATCTGCTTGTTTTTCCGCTTCAACTAAACCTTTGGCTAAATGTCCTTCTAGTTCTTGATAATAATCTTCATAGTCGTCAAATTCACCATTATTTTTCATTAGACGGTCTGCCACCATAAAGAATTTGATTTGTTCTGTTCCCGGAGCTGGATAGGTAATAACATAATCACATTTTTCAGCTAAGGGGCTGTGTTCAGTGTCGATAAAGCCAATTAAAGTTGCCCCTACTGTTTTAATTTCATCCACTGCTTTGACCACTTCCTGGGTTGTGCCAGTGACAGAAGATAAAACGACAATTGAATCTTTGGTTAGGCGTTTATTGCCGGTTGTATAGTATTCTGCTGCATGTTGCACGTAAGCAGGCAAATTACTTTTACCATTGATATAAGTTACAGCCTGCATTGCAGATGCATAAGTTCCGCCAATTCCTAAATAGTAAATATTGTCAAAACCTTTTTCCCACACGCTGTCGATAATTTTTTCTACTTCTGGGCGTAAGTCTAATGCTCCTTGAATATCGTCAATTTGTTTTTGTTCGTTAAATTTTAACATTTTTCCACCTCTATCATTTACTTTTACACTTTACTTTTTAGTACTTGATCAAAATCATCAAAAATCCGCTGGCTTAAATCAATGCCTTTGGCAGTCGCAATTTTATATGCCAAAATTTGGAAAGGAATCACTAAGAGTAAAGATGAAATTAATTCGTCACACTCTATAGCCAAACCTAACTCTGTTTCATTTTTGGTATTGGCAGTTGTTACCGTAATCGTTGTTCCTACGTAAGGATTCATATAGTTTTTTAAACTTTGGGAGCGCGCTTCATTCACACTTTTTGTTTCAATAAAGAATAAAATATGCTCGCTATCTGCTTCTAAATAAGGGCCGTGCATGTAGGCTTCTAGTTCAAAACCTTGCGAAGGTTTGCGAACCGTTTCAGTAAATTTTGTTTCAAATTCCTTTGCAGTTCCCCAGTTTGGACCATAGCCAATGGCGATAAACCGTGTGCCTAGTTTAAAAATCGCTTCGTGAACCGTAAAGAAATTGTTCGTTTTTTCAATTGTATCAGGAATGGCTGCGATCACTTTTTTAAGTTCACGTTGATAATAATCCAACTGTCTTTGACTTAAAGTTTGTTTATTGTAACCAATCGTTAAGCCTAGTAAAAACAGTTGAAGCACACTCGACACATAGCCCTTTGTTACAAAACCGACTTTTTCAATTCCCATTTCAAGATCAATTACTTCATCTACTACTGTAGCAATGGGACTAGAAACATCACTGGTTAAGGCTAAAGTAAATAATCCTTCTTTTTTTAATTTGGCAATAGCGTCAATCGTAGACGCACTCTTGCCACTTTGAGAAACTGCCAAAACAGCATCCACGCTATTTGAAATGCGACCATAATGATTAAAGTTATACGGTTCTTCAATCGTGATCGCGATATCGGCAAATTTTTCTAAAGTAACTTTAGCTGCTAAGCAGGCATTGTAAGATGAACCGGTGGCTAAGATTAACAGATTGTTGATTTTTTCATAGCCTGAAACTTTTTTTAAGGAAAAATCCGCTAAAATATTTTGCAGTGTCGCTTCTTCTTCGTTGATGTAATCCAACATCGTTTCCATCCATTACACCTCCTAGAAAATGCCTACTAATGAACCTAAGATTCCTACCACAGCTAAGCCTAAAAGAATCGTTAATGGCTTCACTTCTTTTTTCAATAGATAGAAAACTGCGCCAAAAACACCAAGACATAAAATTTTCGGCACAATATCATCAAAAATACTTTGGACGGTGACGGCATTTTCTCCTGAACCAATTTTCATTGGTAAGTTGATATCAATCATAGTTGCAGTCATGCCTCCGACCACCATCAATCCAATAATCGACGCACCTAAAGTTAAACTTTCCATCATCCCGTTTTCTTGAATTTTCTTTAAAAAGCCCGTCCCTAATTTATACCCCCAGCTGGTTGCCAAGTAGCGGAATAAAATATGCGGAATATTGAAAATCAACAAGAATAAAATCGGACCTAAAATATTTCCTTGTAATGCCAGAGAAGTTCCTACACCTGTGGCAATCAGACGTAATGTGCCCCAGAAAAATGAATCCCCAATCCCCGCCAATGGACCCATCAATGATGTTTTAATACTGTCAATGGCAGAAGTATCAAAATCAGGATCATTAACATTTTCTTCTTCCATCGCCGCATTAATCCCCAAAATTAAGGTCACAATATGTGGCGTCGTATTGAAAAATTCTAAATGACGTTTCAGCGCATCGGCCATTTGTTCTTTGGTTTGATACAATTTTTTCAAAATTGGGATCATCGCATAGGCATATGCCATATTCATCTGACGCTCATAGTTCCAAGAAAACTCCATTTGAAACGAGCGCCAAAATACTTTGCTTAAATCCTTTTTAGTGATTTTTAAATCCGTATTAGAAGTCTTCGTCATCATCAACTACCTCCCCTGTAGTGGCTTGAACTTGTGGAGCCTGGTTGCTACGTACATTCATAATGTTGACTACGACAACTGCGACAATCGCACCAAAAATGGCAATCCCAGTAACAGGAATTTCTAAATAAGCTGCTAATGCAAATCCTAAGAAGAAGTATGGTGCCACCTTTTTATTAATTAATAAACGAGCCAACATCGCAAAACCTAAAGCTGGAATTAAACCAGTTGCCACCGATAACCCGTGTTGTACGAACTCTGGAATCATCGCTAGCAAATTCCCAATCGTTTTACTTCCCACCATAAAGGAAATCATCACGATTAACCCAAGCATTAAAGATAAACCAAAGCCTGCACATAAATGCATCCGCTCAACGCCTTTATAATTTCCTTCAGCTGCATAATCGTCGGCTTTGTGGTTCATAATCGGGATTAAAAGTCCCAAATAAATATTTTTCAAAATCAAAGTTAATGTTGCAATCGGTAACCCAAGTAATAACGCTGTCTCGGTTCCCGCTCCTGCGGTAATCGCAAAAGCCGTTCCCAAGATACCACCGGTCACCACATCAGGTGGAATAGAAGCACCCACGGAAAATGAACCAATAAATGCTAGTTCAAGAGTTGCACCCATAATAATGCCGGTCTTTATATCCCCTAGAACGATCCCGGTAAATAAACCCGTCACAATTGGTCGGGACAAAAGTGAAGTCCCTAATGCATATTCTGATTGTGCAATAAAAGCGACAATGCCTAATAAAATTGCTTGGACAATCATTTTTTCACTACCTTTCTTTTACAAAACTTCTGTAACGTTCACCTTTTTATCATTTGGTACTTGACGAATTTCGACTTCCACACCTTGATCAACTAATTTTTTCAAAAGTTCTTCTTCTTCAGGTAATACATTCACTGCTTTACCAATGCTGCGGGTACCTTCTTTGACTTTTGTCCCCCCAAGATTGATTTTTTTAATCTCAGGATAAGCTTCGGCTAATTTGTAGGCATCGCCAACAGATTCAACTACAATGAATAGTTTGTATTTATCTGTCACACCACTTTGTAAAGCGGCAATAGAATCAGCAATATTTTTAATTACCAATTTAACACCTTGTGGCTTGGCTAATTTAATCGTTGTTTTACGAACTTCGTTATTTGGCACATCATCATTGGCGATTAAAATGCAATCTGCTCCTAAACTTTGTGTCCAAGAAAATGCAACTTGGCCGTGCAATAACCGGTGGTCAACGCGGGTTAAAATAATCATTTTTCTTCTCTCCTCTTTTTAAAAATCTTCTTCTGCTACAGTTGTTTGATACGTTAAATTACAAAACTGAATGGCTTCTTTTGAGCTGTCTAAAACGCTCGTAATCGTTGTTTTTAATTCCGGTACAAATGCAAATTGCGTTGCAAATTCAATTAGAAATGGTAAATTCATCCCGGCTACTAAGTAAAAATGCTCACGATTAATGTAGCGTAAAAATTCGTTATTGACGCTGCCGCCAAATAAGTCTGTCACGACGACGACTTCTGTCCCTTCATTTTGGTGCATCAGTTCATCGACAGCTTTAGTCAAATCGAAGTCTTCTGTTATGTAACAATCCAAAGTCGTTATATTGTCATTCTTGCCACAGATTAATTCCAATGAGCTTAAAATGCCCGAAGCAAATTTTCCGTGGGAAGCTAAAATCATTTTTCTTTCCATTTCCCTCACCTCATTTCCTACACCAAAATAAAAGCAAGTTGCGTGCCAACTTTAGTGGCAGCAACTTGCTTTTATTAAAAATCTTCATCAATTGGCATATTGTCAGTGTTTTGATAGACAATATCATAAATATATGCAATTTCGGAATCAGGAATCTTGACACTGTAATCGTTTTCTATGACACTAAACGCATTTTTGATGGCAACTAAAGCTGTTTTTTGACACTGGTATAACAATTCATAACCAGCATAGGTATCAATTGGAATATTGCGAATAAGGCGCTCAATTAAACAACTGACGTGAACGTACAGCGCCAACTTTTTGGCATTGCTGATAACAAGTCCGCTATTGGCTTCTAGCTCCCGCATAAAGATTTCAATTTCTCCCATTACTTTTTCAGTATCTAAAATCGTCACGGAATCAATGACTTTTTCTAAAGAAAAATTGCGGATAACATTGGTGTTAAACGTCGCATTTTCTAGAGGGGACAAACAAGTACTTAACCATTCGGATAATAACTGATTTTCATCACCAGAAATTAACTCTTCTAAAGATAAATAAGGAATATCTGCAATCTCTGGGTCAGAAGTTCCGATAATGCCTAAAACATCATACATGGAAAAAATTGTTTCATTTTTCTTTTGTTCTTTTAATACGTCATATTCGTAAGGAAAAATTTTCAGTTCTACTGTGGCAGGTAAACTTTTTTCTAACAGCTGACTGATATGCGTCGCTGTCCCAATTCCTGTTAAACAAGTGGTTATTAAGGCCTTCATTTTATTTTCCGCCGGATAAATTATTTCCCAATCCAACGGTGCTTGTTGCGCAGCTGTCTCAATCATTTCCGCTAATGGTAATGCTTTTTGTAAATTTTCTCCCATCGCAATGGCTAAAGGCGTCGTGACATTATTCATAATAACCACAGGCGCAGTAATTTGTTTTGGGAAAAACTGATAAATTTCTTTTAATGACCCCATATCTACTAAAATGACTAAACCATTGGAAACATCATGGTTCTCACTGTAATCCAAAATTTCTTCAGCAATTTGCTGCGGGGTGACATCTAGTGGCATATCAAAAGAAGCGAAGATATCTTTTGCTAAAAAACGATTCGCAACGTTTGCAATACTACTGGCCGTGGCATAACCATGAGCAACAATAATACCTCTGGGGATACCCAATTCTTTTTGCCAATCTGCCCGATTTAAATAAATCGTCAGCAAAATGCAGTCCATCTCCGAAATTTCCAAATCCAATTTTGGTTGGCACAATTCCAAAAGACGTTTGACATATTGATAGCTCGCTGCGTATTTGGTTGCTACTTGCTGTTCTAACTCTTTAATTAACCCTAAAATTGCCACATCTTCTGGATACCACTTGCCCGCTCCTCGTTGGAATAAATAGTAACTAATCGCATAAACCGCATTGCCGTTAAATTTGATTTGATAGGCACTTTCCATTTGTTTAAAAGTATCCCTGATATATTGGGTTAAATAAATCAGCATCTCTTGTTTTTGCTGGCGATCAGTTTCAAAAAGTAAAAAATCAAATAGTGTTTCAACTTCTTGTTTTAATTGCTCTTCACAAGCTGTCAGCTGTTGCTGTTTAGAAAACTCGGTGATAATCCGGTCAAAAGTCGCAATCACCCGTTGTTGTTGAGGATGATTTTTTTCTAAAAGTTGGGTAATCGTCGTATTTTCCGTGATTACTGTATCTTTTTGGAGCACGGTTTGAAGATTTTCTGTTGCCGGTAATAGTAATTTTTCCGGTAACTGATAAATTGTAACTTTAATCTCTGCGGCTTGCTTTTGTTCGGCAAAAGCTTTCGCTACGGTGACCTTGACCGTATTTTTCAACTCTCCAATATTGCCTTTAAAGCTGCTACTGGTAAGCAGAGTTAAGACTTGACCACTAACTTTTAGTGGTCGTTTAATTTTTCGTACTTCACTTAATAAAAATGAATAAACCAGTTCCAAGCGCTCATTGCGACTGCGGGCATTAATCGGTGGAAGTGTCACTTGAATGGGAATCCGGCGCATAAAAGTCGTTAAAAAACTACTTTCCAAATCTTCTGTCGTGGCAAAAAACAAGCGCGTTTTCACTTTGATTGGTTGATTGGTGGCCCCCATGGGATAAATGATGCCCTGATCCAGATAAGTAAAGAGCTTTTCTTGTCCTTCTGCATTCAAGCGATGTACTTCATCTAAAAATAAAATTCCCCCATCTGCGGCTTCAAAAGCACCAACTTTGTCACTGTCAGCACCAGTGTAAGCACCTTTGACATGTCCAAACAGATTACTTGTTAAAAGTTCTGGATTATTAGCGTATTGGGCGCAATTTAGCGTGATTAAAGGCGCATCTTCTTTAATTAATTCATTTTCCAGACAATATTTATGAATCAGACGGACTAAAAAACTTTTGCCCGTGCCGCTTTCACCGGTGATTAAAGTCGGTAAGCCGTTATCTGGATAATAAAGAGCGGTTTTAATTTGTTCAACGGCACGAGTTAAACTTTTATCATGGCCAATTAAAAGCGAAAATAAGTCTTTTTGCTGCTCAAATAAAGGTTGCTCCTTTAAAATTTCTTCACTGCTTTGATAAAAATTGTCCCGCAAGAAGAAAAATTCCTTTTCAAAAGCTTCCTTATGAAAATAATAAACCGGTCGCGAATTAATTTTCACTAAAATTCCCGCTTCATTTAATTGGTTTAAATAGTGGCTAATGGTATTACGCTTCACCTCAAAAATTTCGGCTAGTTTTTGGGCGGTAAAAACTTCACTTAAATGGTGAAGATCAATAAAAGCTGTCTGATTTTCCAAATATGTTACCAATTCTTCTTTCATTATTATCCCCACTTATTTTCTTTACTGTTGTTTTAAACGTTTTCAGTTTTAGCCACAATGTACCACAAAAAAAGACAGAAACTTAACTAGTTTCCCCCTTTTTTTAGTGAATATTAATAAAACAATATATAATGTTATGCAACTTCTCTATTCATTAAAAAATTGCAATAGTAGGTCATACACATCTTCTTTTTGGTACTCGTTTAATACTTCATGTTTCATGCCGGGCATTTCTACACTCCTAACATTTTGGTAGCCAATTTTATTTAGCGTTGCTATTGTATCAGCCAAGCCTTTTTTACCACCCGTAATTTTGACATCTTCTGCGCCTACCACACTTAATATTGGTAATTGTGGATTGTGACATTGAAAAGCGGCGTAGTTTTTTAACTGATAGTCCCCTTCCCAAATTGTCAGCAGGCTACGCACTGGATAAATCGGTACCATTTTTTCATCTTGTTGACATTGTAAATTATTCACCGGATTATTACTTAGCCAATCATGTTCTACTCCCATGTTGCCAGAAAGCCAATTTAATAATTTATTTTGCTTATCTTTTTCATTAAAGCGTAAAAATAGTTTACCAGCTGCAATGCCTAAAGGAACAACAGGAACATAATTTGCTGTTCCAGTTAATGCAACTTTAGCGATACGGTCGTCATTTTTTTGTAAATAATTACGCGCAATGATCGAGCCAAAAGAATGACCAAATAAATAAAGCGGTAATGTTGGGTATTTGGTTTGGATAAAGTCGCTAATAATTGCTTGGTCTTTAATTAGTTGGGAAAAACTTGCCATAATGCCAAAAGGATCTGCCTTAGAAGTCGATTCACCGTGCCCTCGATTATCAGATAAAACCACCACAAAGTTATGAGCGCTTAAAAATTCGGCAAAAGGCAAGTAGCGTTCCTTATATTCCAACGCACCGTGAATGATTTGAATAATCGCTTTTGGTTTTGCAGCCGTCAAAACAACTAAGTCCAACTTCGTTCTGTTATCGGTATTAATTTTATAGTACTCCATCTAAAAGCCAACTTTCTGTAGGTTAGTTATTTAAACTATACAAATAAAGTCTTCTTTTGCCAAGCCGACAATAAGAAAAGCTAAATATAGCGGGTAACTCTTTAGCATTAAGGCGGAATGATATGAAATTGTTTTTTAAATTTCTTATCATTTCGACTTAATGTCGCTAAGAGTTCGCATGAAGCTAGATTATAAAAAAAGCTGGCAGACCCGCTTCTGTCAGAAAGCAAAAAGAGGCTGTGATAAGTATTTTGTCACAGCCTCTTAGCTTAGGCAGTAAAATAATTTCCTGGTACAACTGAAATCGTTTTGGTTTTTGTATCAACATCTTCGACATAAAGCAAAGAGGTGTAGTCTTTAATTGCTTTGATGCCTTTAAATTTCGTTTCTGCAAATACAGTGACGCCGACGAGTTCACATTCAAATTCTTCAATCAGACTCTTCATCCCGTTGACGGTTCCGCCGCCTTTCATGAAATCATCCACTACTAACACGCGAGAGCCGCGTTTTAAGCTACGTTTTGATAATTCCATTTTTTCAATTCGTTCTGAAGATCCGGATACATAATTCACGCTAACTGTTGAGCCTTCTGTAATTTTAGAATCCCGCCGGACAATAACAAATGGCACGTTTAAATAAGAAGAAACAGCTTGGGCAATCGGTACTCCTTTTGTCGCTACGGTCATTACAGCATCAATTTTTTGGCCCAAATATTTCGAAGCAATAATGCGTCCTACTTGGCGTAATAATTCTGGTTCGCCCAGTAAGTCAGATAAATATACATAGCCCCCTGGCAATAAACGATCTTGTTCAGACAACCGTTCCGCCAAATCAGTAATATATTTTTTGGCATCTTCATAAGGAATTTCTGGGACAAATAAAACGCCGCCGGCAGCCCCTGGAATGGTATCTAAAATTCCAGTTCCCCGCTCTTTAAATGTTTTTTTAACAATAGCTAGATCCTCACTGATGGAAGATTTAGCTGATTCGTAACGTTTCGCAAAAAAAGTTAAAGGAATCAACTCGTGAGGATGTTCCAATAAATAATGCGTCATATCGATTAATCGTTCACTACGACGTACTTTCACACTGTTCACTCTCCTGATAAATTTCTCGCCTTATTATAAGGGCTTATTCTAAAAAAAGCGAGCATTAACTGAAAAAAAGACAAAATAGTTCGTAAAACGTGAACGCTTTCTTGTCGAAATTCCAAAATAGTGCGGTAAATATCTTGCAATTCAAAATAATTTTAGCTAATGACGTAAACAAGTTTTTTAAGTACAAAAAAGAACCAGAAAATCGTAACGATTTTCTGGTTCTTCTTATAAAATGACATAAATTTGCTATTGCGAAACTTTCTTATTTTTTGAACGTTGTACTGCAACAAAAAGACGTTTAACTATATTCACAACTAAAAATAAAGCAATAAAGACTAGCGTAATTGTAGCGCCGGGAGGAGTATCTAAATAAAAGGAACTCGTTAGACCACTTAGCATACCAAATAACCCCACAAAAGTTGCAATCCAAATCACCACATCAAAACTTTTGCCCAAACGCATGGAAATCGCTGCTGGTAAAACCATAATCGCTGAAATCAGTAAGGCCCCAGCAATTGGAATCATCACGGCAATAGCAATCCCAGTTAAAACATTAAACGCCATTGACATTAAATGAACCGGCAAACCATCCACATGAGCGGTGTCCTCATCAAACGTTAGCACATACATCGGGCGTTTAAATAAAGCAAACAATACTCTAACCACAATAAATAAAATGCCCAAGAAAATCACTTGGCCCGAAGTAATCGTCACAATCGATCCAAAGAGATACGACTGGATGCTGGTAGCAGAATTTCCGCCAGATAAGTTCATCAAAACTAATGCCAGTGCAAGTCCCCCTGCCATTAAAATGGCAATCGAAATTTCAGAATACGTGCGATACATCGACCGTAAGTACTCCAATAAAATCGCCGCTACTACCACGACTAACATCGTCGTTAAGTTGGGATTCAAATTTAAGAAAAAACCTAACGCCACACCAGCTAAGGATACATGAGAAAGTGTATCCGCCATTAACGATTGGCGACGTATCACTAGAAAAACGCCCAGCATTGGCGCAATTCCCGCGATAAAAATGGCCGCTAAAACTGCCCGTTGCATAAATTCATAATTTAGTAAGCTCAAAATAAAATCTCCTTTTTTTGTGACTAGACCAACTATTTTGTCCCATTTTGCCAGCTGAAAAACGATACCTTCCCTAGCGATCAATATGGAAACAACGCCACGGAGAATCTTCTTTGCGCACCAAGCGAATTTGACGGTCCGCATATTGTTTAATATCTTCGTGATCATGAGTAATCATTAAAATAGCCTTACCATGTTGATGGGCACTATGTCGTAACAAGCGATAAAACTCATTGCGAGACTGTTCGTCCATCCCGGTTGTCGGTTCATCTAAAATAAATAAATCCGGGTCTGTCGCAAAAATACGGGCTAAACTAATACGCTGCTTTTGCCCCCCAGACAACTCCCCAATTTTTTTATGCCGCATTTCCCACATTCCTACAGCTTCTAACGCTTTTTGAACATGTTCATGGTCTTTTTTTGATAATCTTTTAAACCACCGTCCCCGCGGATAGCGTCCGGAACGGACTAATTCTTCGACGGTACTGGGAAAGCCGGCATTAAAAGATGCCACCTGCTGCGGGATATAACCAATGCTGATCTTTTCACCAGCAGCACTTTCTTTGGCCAAAACAACATCACCTTTACTGGGTTTTAAAAGCCCAAGTGTTGCTTTAATTAAAGTGGATTTGGCCGCTCCGTTTTCTCCAGTTAAAATGACAAACTCGCCATCATCGACATGATAGGAAATATCTTCTAAGACTGGTTCGTCATCATAATAAAAAGTTAAATCTTTAACATCAATATAGCGCAAAGCTTGCGCCTCCTCTTCTTTTGAAGTTGTCTGCTAAAAGTTTACCATAGGTCTAATGAATACTTTCTTGCAAAGCTTTCAAATTTTGTTGCATCACAGAAATATAGGTTTCTCCTTCATCCATTTGTTTTTGTGTCAAACTTTCTAATGGATTTAAAACAGACATTTTCACACCAGTTTCTTTGGCTAAAGTTTCGGCTACTTTTGAGTTGGCATTTTCTTCAAAATAGATAACTTTTGTATCGTGTTCTTCCACAAAATGTTTTAACTCAGCTAAGCGACTAGCAGAAGGTTCCTGATCAGGTGAAATCCCTGAAATAGATTCTTGCGTTAAGCCATATTGATGCGCCAAGTAACCAAAAGCAGCATGTTGGACAACAAATGTTTTATTTTTTGCATTGGCAAAAGCAGCTTGATATTCTTTATCTAAAGCTGTCAATTTGGTAATATAATTCGCTGCGTTTTTTTCAAACTGCGCTTTTTTAGCCGGATATTTTTTACTTAATTGCTTTTGAATTTCAGTGACTTCTTTGATTGCCATAACTGGATCCGTCCAAACGTGTGGATCTAGGTCATGACTATGATCATGTTCGTCACTTTCTTCATCATGGCCTGCTGCCGTTGCTTCAAGTAAATCAATCTCACTGGCTGCTTCAATTATTACAGTTTTTTTTGCATCAATGTTATCTTCAATTTTATCTACCCAAGTCTCCAACTCTTCACTATTGTAAACAAACGCGTCTGCATCCGAAATTTTGGCAATATCTTTGGCACTGGGTTCATAATCATGGGGTTCAGTCCCAGCCGGAATTAAAAGTGTGACGTCACCTTCTGAACCAACTACTTCTTTGGTAAATTCATACATAGGATAAAAAGTTGCGATTGCTTTAATTTTTCCGCTATTTGATTCTGTCTGATTATTTGAATTGCCATTGGCACAAGCTCCAAAAAAAGCCATGCTTACCATCATACCTAGGCCGATTAAATATTTTTTCATCTTGGTCCTCCTCAATTAAATCGTAACTTTACGATTTGTCACGAGAATTAATTTAACAGACAAAAAATAACCCGTCAAGATAAAACGTATAAGTTCCGATTTAACTACCAAATAGCGATATAAACCGTAATAAAGGACTTTTTATTCATATGAACAATGACAAATATATATATTTTTAGGAATTAAATAATTTTTATTTCTATTAATATAAAGATGCAAAAGTTCACCAACTCATTTCCCTCACAAATGATAAATTATAATCTTGAAAAGACGCTCTTTCCTTTCTCAAAATTATGACTTATTCTTATTGCTCCAGAAATTTCTTTCGTGTCGTTAGACACAAACAATCGTAGTACGTTGGTCTCATTCTTTGCAAAAATCATCCAATCCTTAAAAAAAACTGTCTGCCTAAATTGGCAAACAGTCCGCTAAAATTTCGCTATTTCCTTATCTACTAAATCGTCATTCTATAAAAGAAGAAGTTTCTTACAATACAGTTCGCATTAAGCGATAGGTTCAATTGGCAAGTTCATGCCTTTCCAACCTTCTAATGCTCCGGCTAATTCGTAGGCTTCAAAACCATTTGAAAGTAAAGTTAGCAAGGCAGTTTTCCCAAGAATTGTACCACCCGTCCAATCGTAAACAACGTATGTTTTGGTTTTATCCAATTCTTCAAGATGTTGCGCTAAGTCTTTTGCTGGTAATGGGAGTGCGCCTTTAATTTGATCCTTTTTCACAGCGGCCGGTGCATTGCGCACGTCTAAAACCACATATGGTGAATCTTCTTGGCCTAGCGTATCTAAAATTGCAAAGTGGCTAATGTATAAGCTTAAATAAGTTTCTAATAATTGAATTTTTTCATTGGTATTGTTAGTCATCTTAAAGACTCCATTTCTTGATTTAATTTTTTTGTACCTTTTTCTATTTTGGCTAATAAATAAAATAGCTGATCCAATTCAGTGGCAGAAAAGTCTGAGAAAATCATTGCTACTGCTTTAAAATTGGCTGGCAAAAATTGGGTTACAACTTTTTCACCCTGAGGAAGCAATTGAATGTTAACCATTCGCTTGTCTTTTACATCAATTTTCTTTTTCACCCAACCGTCTTGCTCCATCTTATTCAATAGTTTTGTAACAGTCGCTCGTGCCGCACCCAGCCGTTTAGCAATTTCGGAAGGAGCTAATTGTTGCTCTTTTGCCTGTCTTAAAAACATCAAGATAATAAATTTTGATTCAGACAATCCATAATGGGATAAAACCTCATCATATCCACGCTGCATTTCACGATAGGCCCATTGAAAATGAATAAAAGCCTCTGCTACTTCAGGAGTAGTCAAATTCGGATATTCTTGTAACGTGCGTTCAAAACGATGGGCATCGGGGCGATCACGAAACGTAAATTGCGTCATTTTTTCACTCCTTTTAAAATTGATTAGCCAGCTAACTAAATTCAGTTTACGCTCATCTACTTTTTTTTGCAATTAAAATGCTTAAAAAAGCTGAAAAGAATCATTCAGCTTATTGCCGTAAAGAGTTCGTTCATGCAACTAGACACCAAAAAAAGGGAAATGAACGTGCTTATCTCTCAAGCAATAAGATGGGATTTTGATAAATTGCTCTTCAAATTTCTTAAAATTTCAGCTTATTGCCGTAGAGAGTTCGTTCATGCAACTAGACATCAAGAACCCTGGTACATCAACTCCGCTCTTCGTTAAAATCATATAATATCTACTACCCTTACCTATAAAAATAGTGCCACTACTATAGTGACACCTACTGATTAATTAACCCGCCAATAGCTACTACCGTCTTTGGTGCGGGCCATGAAGCCATATTCAATTAGATAGCGTCGGACTGTTACAAAATCTGCCACGTATTGTTTCAAAATTTCATTTAAAGCTGTTTCATGATAGTTCTTATTCAATTCAAAATGACTGACAATATCTGCTAATAAAATAAGTTTTCGTTTTTCTTTGGCAGGGAGTGTTTTTATATACCCTTTTTCGTCTCGATAGGTTGCCAAAACTTTCTTTTGCTCTTCAGGGGTAATATCGTAGCGATCGTCCAACATTTTCGCATTATTATGAGGTAAAAGTATGTCCGTTTGCCCCAATAACGTCATTATGCTAAGAAAAACTTGTGCTTGACGCTGTTTTTCTTTTAACTTAAAGCGATGATTCCGGACAGTTGAAGTCGTTACCCCTAGACGTTGGGCAATAAACTTGTCATCAATATTTTGCGCAAATAACGTCAATATCTCCTGCTGCGTTTCACTCAGACCCGTTTCTTCCTTTGGTAATTGTAGCAAAGCTGCTAGTGGCCCTTGATGTTTGCTGTCAACATGTACTTGCATAAATTTTTTTGCTTCCAAAAACTTTTCCTCGTGCGGATAGACACAACCAATTTCTGTAATCGTATCGCAATAAAGACAATGATAGTTTTCACCTTGTTGATAAAAACCTCGGCTATAATCTACAACATTTAAATTATCCAAAATTATCTCTCCTTTAAAAAACGCAACAAGTCTATAAATAAACTAACATAATTTAAATTTGTTTGCAAATATATAAACGAAAATGTTTAGTGAATGAACATCAAAATCTACAACTAATCCTTAAGACAAATAATATGAAAAGATATATATACGGTTTTCTCTGACCAACAAAAAACGGAAAACTTATTTTCCAGCTGGTCTTTAGCCAATCTGCAAAAAAGTTTTCCGTCTATTTTATTTACCAACCACCAGAGGCACCGCCGCCGCCGGAAGATCCGCCGCCAAAAGAGCCCCAAGAGCCACCGCTGCCCCCAGAAGAATTATGATTGGAAGCATTATAACTAGAAGCCAGATAACTATGTGTCAATACCTGACCATAATTGCCATACAATGTGTCCCCAATTAAAACACGCCCTAGACCTAATTTTTTGGCATTCGGCTGTTTCAACAACCGCCCTTGAATAACCGCTCGTTTTACACTACTGGCAGTTGCCGCCACGAACAGACCACTCAACATCACACAATACAATTCTGTTTGTTTTAATGTTTGTTGCGCACTTTTTTCATCCGTAAACATTTGGGATAATCGTTGACTGGTTGTTTGGTAATTTTGATAAATTCCTTTTAAGTAGCGAATGCCCCTACTTAAACTGATGATTGTCACTATCGCAACCAGAATCATTACCACAAAGAAAATACGCAGGCCCCAATACAATAAATTCAAATTACTCTTTTTAGACTTTACTTGTGCAATTTGTGAATCGATTAAAGCCGTTTTCGTATTCATTAAGTCAAAAACTTCCCCGACAACTTGATTAATCCCTTTGCTATAGTTTTTATCTTTAAATAGATCGACCACATCATCATTGTTGATAATATCATCTGCTGTCGCATCAGGAATCAATCCTTCTAAGCCATAGCCGACTTCTAGACGAAACTCGCGATCATCTAGTGCAATCAAATATAAAACGCCATTATTTTGCGTTTTATCGCCAATTCCTAATTGATTAAAAATTTTATTGGCGTAAGATTCAATATCTTCTCCACCTGGCAACTCTTTGACTGTCACAACCTCTAACTGGGCACCTTCTGTACTAGCAGCGAGTTGTTTATTCAAATTATAAATTTTCTTTTTAGTGGCCGCATCCATAATTTTGGCATTATCAGAGACAAAAATATTATTTTTATTAATTGTAATTGTCGCATTTGTTTCTTTGATTGCTACTTGATAATTGTTTGCTTGGCTGGGATAATCGCCAAGTTTAGCCATATTGTCTTTTAAGACTGCATCAAAAGATTTTTGTGGTGGTTGAATTTTACCCGCTAAAATATCCTCTCTTTGGGTATTTAACGTCTGTAATTGTGCATTATAATCCGCTTTTTTTTCAGCAAAAGTGTGATTGTCTACGATAGAGCCTACTAACCCCACTCCAAAAAGTAAGAGTATAATCAAAAAGATAATTCGCATTATACGATTACGTCTAGTTACACCTTGGTAAAAATCCCGGATTTTTTGATCGGTCTTAACAGTTGAACTGGTTGGGCTTTTTACATTCATCTGCCCCACCGCCCTTACTCAAAACTAACATCTGGCACTTTTTCTGCACCAGCATCAGCTTTAAAGTTTGCTTTCTTTTCAAAACCCAGCATTTTAGCTACGATATTTTTAGGAAAACGAACTAAGTTTTGATTGTAGCTTTGAACTTCAGTAATATAATTTTTACGTTCCACAGAAATGCGATTTTCAGTACCTTCCAATTGTGTCATTAATGTTTTAACATTTTCATTAGAAGCTAACTGTGGATAGCTTTCTTTAATTACACTGACCATTGTACCGACACTTTGATCAATTTTATCATCAGCTGCAACTTTTTCTGAAGGAGTAGAGGCTTGATTGTATTCTTTTCTAGCTTCTGTAATCGCTGAAAAAATTTCCGTTTCATGTTGCATACTACCTTTAACGCTATTTACTAAATTCGGAATCAAATCTGCCCGACGTTGCATCACATTTTCCACTTGTGACCATTTTGCATCAACACTATTTTCCGCTGTTGCCAAACTATTATAGGTTGCAATGAAATAACCTACAATTCCGATTACAATAATACCAATAATCCCAATAACTGTTAGTGTACTTTTCTTCATTTCATTTCCTCTTTTCTACCACCAAATAGTGCGGTTCCCCTCCGCTGGTGGCTTTAGCTTATTGTACCACTAAGGCTTAGGGCTGCCTCGTACTTAGGGCTGATTTTTTTTCGGTTGTCGGAAAGATTGCGGGGGAAAAATAAAAAAGTTTCAGCAAGACCGGCTCACTGAAACTTTCACTCTGTTATTAACGTAATGTTCGTACCAAGTAAACCTCGTCGCAAAAACCTTTTAAGGCATTATAAATTCGTTGGGCTCGTGAATGCTTTTGACATAATGCAAAACAAGTTGGACCACTGCCGCTCATTAAAGCAACGTCTGCTCCGTATTTCATCATGCGATCTTTAATTTGTTGAATAATTGGATGACGTTCAATTGTAATATCTTCCAAACTATTGCCCATATTGGCAATCATCTGCTGGTAATCTCCTGCGGCAATTGCAGCGCGTAAGGCCACAATATTAGGGTGATGAATTTTATTAACATCAACTTTAGGAAAAACTGTCCGGGTTGAAACACTGATGCGGGGTTTTACCAATACTACCCAACACGGCGGCATCGGTTTAATCGGTGCGACAATTTCACCTTTACCACCAACAAAAGAGGTTGTGCCATAAAGACAATAAGGAACATCCGTGCCAATTTTGACACCAATTTCAACCAAAGCTTCATCCGTCAGTCCTAGATTCCAAAGTCGGTTCATCCCTCTAAGGGCAGCAGCAGTATCGCTACTGCCACCGCCGAGCCCTGCGGCGACTGGTATTTGTTTTTGGATTGCAATTTTAACACCTTTTTGGATATTATAACGTTCTTTTAATAATTGAGCGGCTTGATAAACGTTGTTGCGTTTATCTACCGGTAAAAAGGCTTTATTGGTTTCAATGTGGATTTGATTTTCTGGCAATTCTTCTATTGTCAATCGATCTGCTAAATCAACACTAGCCATGACCATCTCCAATTCATGATAGCCATCTGGTCGTTTATATAAAACATCCAAACCTAAATTGATTTTCGCAGGTGCTTTTTCAATAATCTCCATCTTTCCACCTACCTTTCTCTTTTGGCAATTTACGCAAAAAATGCCACAATCGTTGTGTATTCTATCATAGCAGAAGATAATTGTATAGTTTAGGAAAAAACCTTTGCAAACGCCATTTTAATAATATTTTTTCTTTTTTCTAAAATTTATGACGCTATTCAAAATATTTGAAGAAAAATGAAGTTGGCCCTACAATAGAATTAGAAAAAGAAAGGTGTGATAAAAATGGCAGATTTATTTCCACGTAGTTTTTCAGATGGTGAGGAAATGATCGGACGTTTAATGAACAATTTCTGGCAAGACCGTTCTTTAGCCACTGATATTAAAGAATTTGATAGTTATTATGAAGTGAAAGCAGATCTTCCTGGCATCAACAAAGAAGACATCAAAGTCACTTACGCAAATGATACTCTGACCATTCGTGCCAAACACACCGCGAATAATGAAGAAAAAGATGATGACGGTCACTATTTACGCCGTGAACGTACTAGCAGTACCTATGAACGCAGCTTTGCGATGAAAGATATTGATGAAGAAAATATCAAAGCAACTTTTGAAAACGGCGTATTAACCCTGGAATTACCAAAAAAAATCGTCAAAGAAATTCACGGAAAAGATATTCCGATTGGATAAGCGGACAGCTTAATATTAAAATTTCCGTTACATTATATTATTAGTGGCGAATTTCAAAAAATTAAAACAAGCCCGACACCTTAACAGTGCGGGCTTGTTTTTTTACTAAAATTACTATTCTACTACCTCAACTTCACCAATTTTTGTTTGTTGGGCAATTTCACCGGTTTTATTTAAAGTGAAACCGGCAATTTTTTCAGTATTGGTGAAAGCGACCACGACATCTGTCTTTTTGCCTGCATCCAACACTTCTGTTAAATTCATAAGGGACAATAAAGTATCTGGCGTTACGCTGTCTCCCACTTTCACTTTCACATCAAAAGGTGAACCGTTTAATTCCACTGTATCTAAGCCCATATGCACTAGGACTTCAGCCCCAGCTGGCGTCTTAATTCCAATCGCATGTTTGGTTTCAAAAATACTCATAATTTTACCATTCACAGGGGCATAAATTTCTTGGGCTTTTGGTTTTACAGCAAAACCGTCTCCCATCATTTTTTGTGAAAAGACAGGATCAGACACTTGTCCAATCGCGATAACTTCCCCTTCTACGGGAGCATAAATTGCTTCTTTTGTTACAATCCCTGGCGCATTATCAGAAACACTTGCGCCTTCTGTTGCATGTGTTACGCTGACAGCAGGGCCGCCAGCTGTCGCCATAGCTAAACCACTTTCATCTAATTGTGGTTCTAATTTATTTAAAACTTTGACTTTGCGGAAAACATACGTCATAACAAATGTAATTACCATGGTGACAATCATGGAAATAAATACCATTGGATAATTTTCGATTTTAAATGATAGAAAACCAGGTAGTCCCCCAACACCGATACCTAAAGCTCGTGTATTGGTGATTGTAATTAACATACCGCCAATGGCAGAACCGACCATTGCCGCAACAAATGGATAAACATATTTCAAGTTAATCCCAAACATCGCGGGCTCAGTAACCCCTAGATAAGCCGAAATTGTCGCTGGCACAGAAATTTGTTCTTCCTTTTTATTACCGCGGTGTTGGAAGTAAATCGCTAATACTGCCGTACCTTGGGCGATATTTGAGAGCATGATCATTGGCCACAAGTTAGTAGAACCAAAGTCGGCTACTAATTGTGTGTCAATCGCTAAAGTTGTGTGATGCAACCCGGTAATAACCAATGGTGCATACAGACCACCAAATACTAAACTAAATAACCAGCTAAATGATGAAGATAGGCCGGCATTTACCACATAAGAAATACCAGACCCGATTTGCCAGCCGATTGGGCCTAAAATCATGTGTGCGGCTAAAATAGTTGGTAATAGTGAAAACAACGGTACAAAAATCATAGAAACAGCTTCTGGAATGTGTTTTCTAAAGAAGCGTTCCAAGTAAACTAACATAAAACCAGCTAACATTGCAGGAATAACTTGCGCTTGATAACCAATCTTTTCGATTGTGAAAAAGCCGAAATCCCAAGTCCAATTCTTCGCAATATCTGCGGCACTGGTACCATTTACAGCATAAGCATTTAATAATTGCGGTGAAACTAAAGTAATCCCTAAAATAATCCCTAAAATTTGTGTGGTTCCCATTTTACGGGTGATTGACCACGTAATTCCAACTGGTAAGAAGTGGAAAATCGCTTCACAGGGTAACCACAAGAAACCGTTGACACCATTCCAAAAAACAGAAGATTCCGTAATCGTTTGACCACCTAACATATCCAGTGGTACACCTTCTAAAAAGTTACGGAAACCTAACATCAAACCACCGACGATAATCGCTGGTAACAACGGGGTAAAGATTTCTGCTAAAACACCGATTAAACGTTGGGCAATATTTTGATTTTGTTTGGCGACTGATTTACTCGCTTCTTTTGAAACGCCTTCAATTCCTGATATCGCCGAAAAATCATTATAAAAATCCGGCACTTCATTTCCAATGATGACTTGAAATTGTCCAGCATTTGTAAATGTACCTTTGACACTAGATAAATCTTCAATGGCAGGTACATTCGCTTTACTGTCATCGTTTAAAACAAAGCGCATTCTTGTCACACAGTGGGTAACTGCGGCAATATTTTCTTTACCGCCTAATTCTTTCAACAATTGTTCTGCATCTTGTTGGAATTTTCCCATGGTTAAAACCCCTTTCATTTTTAACTTGTATATATAAGTTAATCAACTAAAGCAATCATACCTTGCGGCAAACTTTTTTGCAAGCGTTTTATTAACAAAAAACGTCATTTTCTCATTTTCAAAAAAATACTTACCTTATATAAACCTTGAAATTATCCCACGTAAAAATAGCAAAACTTTTTTATTTTAAACAGATTTGTTATTATCATTATATTTTAAAATTACTTTTAACAGTTGAAATCGTTATCAAATTATCTTATAATCAATTTACATGTATAGACAAGTAAAAGAGAGGAGCATTTTATGAAACTGGCAAAGATAAATACACAAGCTGCTGCTTGGCAGTTGGAATTACCCACAGAAAATTTAACCTTTACAGGTGCTCCGGCAGAAAAAGCACAACAATTGTTAGACACTTTAGCAAATACTTCGATTGCTGGGGGCATTCTGACGGGAGATGAGGTTTTACTGGAACAACCAGAAGGAATTTTTGAATTAAGTCAATGGTTAACCGAAAAACTCAACTTGCCCTTTGTTTTTGCCAGCGAAGATTTTAATGAAGCAGCAGAAAAATTGAAATGGCAAGTAAGCTATCATGGCTATCGCCCTGGGAAAGACGAATATTCCGTTGAATCTCTTTTAACTGTCGGGAATGGCTTTATGGGTTTAAGAGGAACCATGCCAGAAATGGAAATCAGCGATGATCACTATCCAGCTACTTATTTGGCCAGCCTATATAACACCGCTGCATCTGTGGTCTCTAATCAAACAATTTACAATGAAGATTTCGTTAATGCGCCTAATTTGCAAAAGATTTATTTAATTGTCGATAATGAAAAAATTGCTTTTGAAAAAGAGCAAATAAAAAAATTGACCCGCACCCTTCACTTAAAAACGGGCTTATTTCATGCAAATGCTATCGTTACCACCAAAACGGGAAAAGAAATTGCGCTTACTGTCAAAAAAATTGCGAATATGCAACAGACTGAGCAATATAGCCTGCAATATGCTTTTATGCCACTGAACTTTTCGGGTACTATTACGCTTGTTTCAGAAGCAGATGGGGATGTTTACAACTACAACGTTGCTCGTTATCGCAGCTTAACGAAAAATCATTTGGATATTGTCGCTCTAAATGTGCAAGCAACAAAAGCGCTCCTAGTAGCGAAAACCAAAGCTTCTCAGATCACGGTCACGCAATACTCCGAACTTTTTAGTCAGGATCTTGATTTGACGCAATTAGAAAACACGCTAGAAGGAAAAGTTGCCCGTCAAAAATTAACCATTTCTGCTAAAGAAAATACTTGGTATACCCTAGACAAAACAGTCAGTGTCGCACAACGACGCAAAGAAGAAACACCTCTTCGCATCGATTTGGATCAGGTGTCTCTACCCACATTTGAAAAAAGTGCGGCAGAATCTGCTGCTGCCTGGCAAATTTTGTGGGACAAAGCGGCAATTACAGTCACAGGAGATTTAATGAGTCAAAAATTATTAAATCTTCACACCTATCATCTTTTATCTTCTGCTTCACCCAATGGCAATAAGGGGTTGGATGCCTCTATTACTGCTCGCGGCTTACATGGTGAAGCTTATCGCGGCCATATTTTTTGGGATGAATTATTTATTTTGCCTTTTTACATTATTCATTTTCCTAAAACAGCACGGGAGATTTTATTGTATCGCTACCGCCGCTTGCCAGCAGCTAAGATTGATGCCAAAAAAGCCGGCTATAAAGGTGCAATGTTCCCTTGGCAATCTGGGTTAGATGGTACTGAACAATCACAAGAACTACATTTAAATCCCATTAGCGGCAAATGGAAAGAAGATCACAGCCGCTTGCAACGTCATGTTTCTTTAGCAATTGCTTATAATATTTGGCAGTACTTTAATAATGCACAAGATGAAGATTTTATGAAACAATATGGCTTAGAACTGCTGTTAGAAATTGCCCATTTTTGGGAAAGTGCGGCCCAGTGGGATGAAGAATTACAGCGTTACACGATTGATCATGTGATGGGACCTGATGAATTTCACGAAAGCTACCCCAATGCCAAAAAAGGCGGTTTGAAAAACAATGCCTATACGAATATGATGGTCGTATGGCTGTTTGAAGAAATTGAACGACTGCAAGAACTTTTACCCCAAGATTTTGCGGCAGCAGCTGAAAAAACCGGCTTAACTGCAGATACGCTACAGCAAATGACTGCAATCAAAAACAAATTAGCTTTGGAAATAAACGATGAAGGGATTATCGCGCAATTTGCCGGCTATTTTGACTTAAAAGATTTGGATTGGGATTACTACAAAGAAAAATACGGCAATGTTTACCGGATGGATCGCATCTTGAATGCAGAGGGGCATTCCGCAGATGAATACAAAGTTGCCAAGCAAGCCGATAGTTTAATGATCTTCTATAATTTTCCGCAAAAAAAAGTCAGCGAAATATTGCAAGATCTAAACTATGATCTACCTAAAGACTATGTAACAAAAAATCTGGCTTATTATTTAGCCCGCACTTCCCATGGCTCGACTTTATCGCGGGTAGTCCATGCCCAACTTGCTGCCATGGTAGACGACCAAGATTTAGCATGGCAACTTTACAAAGAGGCCCTTTATTCGGATTATCGGGATATCCAAGGAGGAACGACTGCAGAAGGCATCCACGCCGGTGTCATGGCAGCCACACTTTACATTCCATTGACTACTTTTGCCGGTTTGGATATTCGGCAAGAAGTCTTAAATTTAACCCCAAACTTACCAAAAGCTTGGGAATCACTGGCTTATAAACTAAAAATTCGTGGCGTGCACTTTGATATTGCTATATCCCAAAGTGAAATTACAATCACAGCCGATGAAACGATTACGATTCATGTTTGCGATAAACCTGTTACACTAAAAGCAGGAATCCAAACAAAGATTCCTTATCAGTAAGGTGTAAAATATAAAAATAAGTAAAAAAGCGAGTATGATGCTCCGCTTTTAGATAAAAAAAGGAAATGAGGAGAAAGTTTATGAAAAAAGGTTTTATCTTTGATTTGGATGGTGTCATTACAGATACTGCAAAGTATCATTTTATTGCATGGCGCGATTTAGGCACAGAAATTGGTGTCGATGTTGATTTAAAATTCAACGAACAATTAAAGGGCATCAGCCGCATGGATTCTCTTGATCGGATTTTGGCTCATGGTGGTAAAGAAAATGATTTTACTTTAGATCAAAAAGAAGCGTTGGCTGCGAAAAAAAATACCCACTATGTTGAGTTATTACAATCATTAACCCCTGCTGACTTATTACCAGGAGTTAAAGAATTTTTGGACCAAGCAAGTACAAAAGGCGTTCCTTGCGCGATTGCTTCAGCTTCAAAGAATGCACCTTTTATCCTAGAAAAATTGGGCGTTAAAGACCAATTTGCCGGTATCGTCGATCCAGCAACCTTACACAAAGGCAAACCAGATCCAGAAATTTTTATTAAAGCTGCTGAACTTTTAAATATCCAACCAGAAGAAGCCGTTGGTTTTGAAGATGCCCAAGCTGGAATTGACGGCATTAAAGCCTGCAACATGTATGCAGTTGGGGTTTTATCTGGTGAACCATTACATGGCGCAGATCTAACTTGTCATGAATTAACCGAACTGAACATGGATGAACTATTGCAAAAATAAAAACGGAATAAATTCGTTATCTTTTAGTGCGTCACATTTATATACGCTTAAATCATACGATTTTACTAAAGAAAGTTGCTTTTTATTAAAATGATTTCTACAATGAGGACTGGGAGGGGACGTAATGAATAAATTTCGCGAGATTTTTTTAGACTTGGAACAAAAGATTCTAAATGGTGAATATCCCCCACAATCATTGTTACCAAGTGAAAATCAACTGATTAAGGTATACAATGTCTCACGGGAAACCGTCCGTAAAGCACTGAATTTATTAAAAGATGCCGGTTATATTCAAAAAAAACAAGGCAAAGGTTCTATTGTCCTAGATATTAATCGTTTTGATTTTCCTATTTCTGGCCTAACCAGTTTTAAAGAACTGCAAGAAGCACAACACATTCCAAACGAAACCAAAGTAGTGGAATTAAAGAAAGTTGCTGTCTCTCCTAGCCTTAGTCAAAAAACAGACTGGCCCGTAGCAAGTGAAGCTTGGAAGTTGGTGCGTCAGCGTAAAATTGATGGCGAAGTTGCCATTTTAGATCGTGATTACTTAGCTTTGGATATTATTCCAGCGTTACCTATAAAAAAAGCGGAAGACTCTCTTTACGGCTATTTGGAAAATGATCTTGGTTTAGTAATTGCCTATGCCCAAAAAGAAATTACCGTGGAACCCGTGGACAAAGAAATTCGCGAATTGATGGAATTGTCCTTAGAAGACCAACACGCCGTTTTTGTTCGTAGTTTAGTCTTTCTGGAAGATACCCGCTGTTTTGAATATACCGAATCCATTCACAAGTTAGACAAATTCCGTTTCTTAGAATTTGCCCGCCGTCGGAAGGCTTAAAAATTAAAAAGCGTAACTACTCTTTTGTATTGTCCCTTAAAGTTAGAACACAATTCTAACGCTAAGAACTTTACAGCGAGTGGTTACGCTTTTTTTACTCTTCTAAGATTACTTCTTCTACAAGGGTTGGGCCTTTATTTTTCCCCCGCCCAATCAAGCGTAAAAGTTGTGCCGCTGCCAGATAAAAGTTGCTGCCTTTTAAATACGCAAAATAACAACCTTCCCAGTGGGTCACATATTTTTGTTTCCCACTGAAATTATCTTGAAAATTATAAATTGCATTCCCATACCGATAAATAATATTCATAATCCGTTCTTCAAAAAAGGCAAAAGGTCCCGCGCCAACTTGGGCTAATGGCACCATGCCTAAATCAACTTTTTTAAACCCGGCTTGTTCCCAACTTGCCAGCATCCCCAAAACCAAAAAGTTTGCCAACTCTTTGGGTGCTTCCGGCAGAATGCGCAATAAATCATAGGAAACCCAATTTGGAGAAATCGCCTGTTGCGTAATAAAACCAACAATTTGATTTTCATTATTACGCGCCACCGCTACTGGACTTTTTAGAATATAATCTGTTTCAAAACGGCCATTGCCAAAGTATTTTTCTCCTTTACCATTTAACCACGCATTTGAAACAGCAGCTAATTGGGGTAAAAGTTCAGCCGGTAGTGTTTCATATTTTTTGAAGGTATATCCTTGCACACTCAATTTGCGATAAACCTCTTGCTGTAAATAATCAGCAGTCCCTAAATTAGCTGTGCCTGTCTCCCCGATTTTAGCAAATTGAAAGCCTAAGTCATGGAGCTGCACCACAAACTTTTCACTAATTTTGTAAAAAGCCAGTTGATAACCCAGGTTATCGGCTGCGACCATGAATGCTTGAGTTGCTTGTTGCCACAGCGTTTTATCTCCAATTGGTTCGCCTAAAATAAAGCAGCGATTACTTTTTATTTGATAGCCAAACACTACGCGATCTTGGCCGTTCACTTGATAGTAATAGTAATGATAACCTGACAGTTCCAAGCGCTGACTCGATTTTGTCCCCCCATAGCGCGTTAGTAATTTTTCAAAACGCATTTGGTCAAAAGAGTCTCCTAGGGTTTCAGAACTGCGCGTTAAATATTGTTGTAAAGATAACAATGTCAATGCCCCGACACCTAAACCAATCATCCCCGAAATCCAAACGTCATCAGAAGGAAATAAAACAAATTGACCTCCCATTAAGTTGGCGTTCCACCACTGTCCACTGTGAAATCCTGCGACAGCATAAGCAACCAATAATGTTCCAAATAAGGCAACATCAAAAATGATTGCCCCCCACGAATAAACGAATTTTTCTCGATAAAATTCTTTGCGGGCGAACAAAACAGCGAGTAAGATTAAACAATAAACAACCATTAACCGCAGTGACCGGGTGCGAGAAATCGTATTAACAATCCCAAATACTAAGACAAATAGAGTCGGTACGTATGCTCTTTTCACCTTGCTATATAGCCCACGGGCCAGTCCTAACAAGACAAAGCCAATTAACAAATTCAAAGTCTGGTCTAAAAAATTAAAGGAAAAGGGCAGTAAAAATTCAAAAATTTGACTGAGATTAGACAAATTGGTTACTGTTGAAAGTAAAACCATCATAATACCAGCAAAATAAACTGCAATCACCACAATTATATGGGCTACCCGCTGTAAGACGAGGCGCGGTAAATTATCAAAAAAGCGATTGAATTTCACACCGGTTTGAGAAACAAATAAGATTAACCCGCTTAAAAAGGGAATCAAATAATAAAAGAGCCGGTAATACAGTAACCAGACAACTGTCTGGTTTTGGGACAATCCCAACTGTCCTAGCCCCAAAATCATTAAAACATCAAAAGTACCCATACCACCAGGCACCATCGTCAACATTCCAATTAACGTCGCAATCAAAAACATCGGATACACTTGTGCAAGAGCCACATCCAACTGCATCAAATACCCAATTCCTAAAAAAACCGCTAGAGCGCCGGCCCACTGGCAAAAAGACGTGAACGCCAATTGAATCACCCTTTTTGGAAAAAGGTCACGAAACAATTTTTTGCGCCGCAAATACGTCAAAGTAAAGAGTGCCGGTGCATACAAACTCCCCCCCACAAGCCAAATCCAATAATTACGAAAATGACTGGTATGGTGCAGTAAAAAAATGTCCACCAGTAGCCACAATGCCCAAAGGGATAACCCACTAAACATAAAAAAAGCAACTTTTGAAACGGTGGCTAAAACTTTTTTACGATCAAAATTCTTGCCATAAAAATTGCTTCGTAGACTGGCGCCGACAATGCCACCAAAGCCGGCCAGATTATTAATTGTATTTGTCGTCCATGCGGCAATGAACCAACTACCTCGCGGCATTTTTTGTCGTCCGGCCGCTTCTAAAATGGAAATAGTTACCCAGTCGTAACCCAGCATCGGCAAAACACCGACAAAGCCTAGTAAAGCCATTAAAATCAAGGTGCTATTTGCCTGTTTACCCATCGTTTGACCAACTTCTGCCCAACTCATGCCATGAGCAATATTAGCAACTTGATTGGCCACGAAAATTAAAATAGAGCCAAAGAAAATTAACCGTAATAGTAAGCTATGCTTTTTTAACCAGCTCATCAGTTCCTTTAATTTTTCTTTCATGAAATGTTCTCCTTATCTATTACACAAAGACCGCTTCTAACAGTCTATTGGCAGTCACTAAAAATAGCGGCTAGATTTTTATTAACTTTTTTCAACTGTTGATTTTAACTTATGTAGTTAGTTTTATGGTAGCCTAAATAACGTTTTTTTACCAACTATGTTATAAGAAGCCAAAAATTGATCTCTGTTGACCGATTTTGCACGTTATTTTCCCGATAATCTTCTATCTTTTCTCCAGTTCTACAAGTAAACTATTAAGTAGCATCACTTTTAATTTTATTTACAGGAGGTAAATCATGAAAAAATCACGATTAGAAAAAATGAAAGCAAAACAAATCGCCCAAAAACGACAGTTGATCATCGTCATGACTCTACTTTTGCTTGCGCTTGTTGCCTGCTTTGTTTTAAAAGCGTTTACAGCAAAACCCGATGCGACACAGACAAAACAAGCACAAGGAGAAAAAAACATACATACGTCACAAAAAGTCGATAAACCAGCCACCACAAAACAAACGGAGAAAGTAAAACGTGCCACCATCACTGCGAGTGGTGATATGCTCTATCACGATATTTTGTATCGCAGTGCCTATGATGGCAAGGGTTACGACTTAAAAAATGATTACGCACAAATTTCACCTTTACTAAAAAAAACCGATTTATCTTTAGGTGATTTTGAAGGTACGATTAACCCCCAACGCGAATTAACGGGTTATCCCATTTTCAACGCTCCTCAAGCGGTAGCCGATAGCATTAAAGCAGCTGGCTTTGACGTCGTCGATTTAGCCCACAATCATATTTTAGATACTGGTTTAGAAGGTCTCCACTCAACCGTCGCCGCTTTTCAAAACATCGGCATGGAAACCATTGGGGTCAAAACCGATACAACAAAAGATATTTTGGTCAAAGAAGTGAATGGAATAAAAATTGCTTTATTAGCTTATTCCTATGGTTTTAACGGTATTGAAGCCAGTCTCACCACAGCAGAATATAACAATCATTTGAAAGACTTGAACATGGAAAAAGTTGCCAAAGATTTGAAAAAAGCCGAAAAAATTGCCGATATCACAATCGTCATGCCACAAGATGGCGTGGAATACGCCTTAGAGCCAAACGAAGAACAACAAACCAAATACCGCCAAATGATCGATTTGGGCGCAGATATTATCTTTGGGGGACATCCCCACGTAGCTGAACCAACCGAAACAATCCAAAAAGATGGCGAGAAGAAATTTATTATTTATTCCATGGGTAATTTAATTTCGGATCAACGTTATGAATCCTTGCAAAATTATTGGACAGAACGCGGCGTAGTCATGGAAGTGACTATCAAAAAAGAAAAAGCGAAAACAGTAATTGAAAACGTAGTCGCCCATCCTACCTGGGTAGATAAAGAACCCATTGTCGGTCGTACTTATCAGCATCCAGAATACGGCACTGTCCAGTCCCAAGACTATCAAGTATTCTTGGCCGAAAATTATCTTCCCGGAGGTAAATACGCCAAAACCGTCCCTGAGACAAAACGTCAACGCATTGAAACAGCTTATCATGAGATGAATGAACTGTTGAAGATTGATTGGGAGTAAAAAAAATAGTAGTTAGCTTTTAACAGAAAATTTTTTAGTTCTAAATAAACGACCCGCTGACTCTTAATCAGCGAGTCGTTTATTTGCGCAAAAAAACCATTTAAGCAAAGTCGCTTAAATGGTTTTTTAAGGTTGTAATTTCTATTTCGCGTAATCTGTCGCTCGTGTTTCACGAATGACAGTTACTTTAATGTGACCCGGATAATCCAATTCATCCTCGATTTTTTTACGGATATCGCGAACTAAACGAACCGAATCCAAATCAGAGATTTCTTCTGGTTTAACCATAACCCGAACTTCGCGACCAGCTTGGACAGCGAAGCTTGATTCAACTCCTGGGAAACTATTGGAAATATTTTCCAAGTTTTCCAAGCGTTTAATATAGTTTTCCAATGATTCACTGCGGGCACCAGGACGGGCAGCCGATAAAGCATCGGCGGCAGCTACTAAGACAGAAATAACGGAAGTTGCTTCGGTATCGCCATGGTGTGAGGCAATAGCATTAATTACAACAGGGTTTTCTTTGTACTTAGCGGCTAATTCCGCACCAATTTCCACGTGAGAGCCTTCAATTTCATGGTCTAGTGCTTTCCCGATATCGTGAAGCAATCCTGCTCGTTTGGCAAGTTGGACATCTTCACCAAGTTCAGCAGCTAAGATACCTGATAATTTAGCAACTTCAATGGAGTGGTTCAAGACATTTTGACCGTAGCTTGTTCTAAAATGCAAGCGTCCTAAAATCTTAATCAGATCTGGATGCAAGGTGTGGGCGCCCACTTCAAAAGCGGCTTCTTCCCCGTATTCACGGATACGTTCATCCATTTCTTTACGAGATTTTTCCACCATTTCTTCGATCCGGGCTGGATGAATCCGACCATCTTGGATTAGTTTTTCCAAAGTCATGCGGGCAATTTCCCGTCTGATTGGATCAAATCCTGATAACACCACTGCTTCTGGCGTATCATCGATAATCAAATCAATCCCGGTCAAGGTCTCTAAAGTGCGAATATTACGGCCTTCACGACCGATGATTCGTCCTTTCATTTCATCGTTTGGCAATGAAACAACAGAGACTGTCATCTCGGAAACTTGATCTGCAGCACAACGTTGGATGGCAAGGGACAATAAGTTTTTGGCTTTACGATCCGCTTCTTCCTTCGCTCTTTGCTCAGACTCTTTTACCATCAAGGTCAATTCATGGTTCAACTCTTCTTCGGTTGATTTCATGATGATCTCTTTGGCTTCATCACGGGACAAAGCAGCGATTTTTTCAAGTTCTTGCTGTTGTCCTTCGATTAATTTTTCGACTTCATTTTCTCGCTCGTCAATTAATTGCTGTTTCGCACTAAGTTTTGCTTCTTTTTCTTCCAGTGAGTTTTCGCGTTTTTCAATTGAGTCGTCTTTGCGATCAAGCAGCTGCTCTCTTTGGAGCAAGCGATTTTCTTGGGTTTTTAATTCAAGTTTGCTTTCCTTCAACTCACTTTCAATTTCTGCACGATACTTCTGATTTTCTTCCTTAGCTTCTAACAAGGCTTCTTTTTTTAGAGTTTCCGCTTCTTTTTGCGCACTGGTCAAAATCCCTTGAGCGGAATTTTGTGCCCCTGCGATCTCTTTTTCGTGACGAGATTTAGCAACAGACAGCCCTAATAAAACACCGACAATTAAACCGATGATAGCGAGGAGAATATACATTAAAGTCAATAGATCCACCTCCGTACTATCCTTATTCAATTATTGTTCGTAGTTTTTTGATAAACTTTAATCTGAAATTATCAATATGCCTACATGCATATGTGTTTTAGACACAACTTTATTCTAATGTTTGTCGTAAGGGCTGTCAACTTATAAAAGCGAAAAGCATTTCTCATAAAGGTGCGTTATTTTTGTCTTAAATTCATTAAAAAATTTACAGGGAAATAAGTAATTTATTTTGTTTTTTTATTTGTGAAAAGGTCACCAAAATAATGAGGGAATTTCACGCTTTCTTTTCCTTAAATGACACGGATTATTTTTGCCAGTGATGAAAAAGTGGCATGTATTGTGCTTTATCTCGGTCTAAACCATGTACTTTTTCATTTAAAGCCGCCTGTAAGAAAAAGACTGCTTCCATTACTTCACGAGGGGTTTGAGCCTCTGCCTGATCGGCCCAAATAGCAAGGGCGATCATTGGTGTTTGAGCTAAATAACGTGGGGATACCGACTGATTGTTGGCAAACAAATTGAGTTGAAATTCTTTTTGGATTTTTTCATAAGTGGGATAGGTATAACCTGCCATTTCCCCCAAAACATAATAAAAGTAATTGTCGTTATGGTTCACGACGTTGTACCCTTTTTCAAAAAAAGTAGTCACTGGTGCCATGTTTTTATGCCAACGAGTCCAATAAGAAATTTCACAATTTTTGGTTAGTTCCAATTGTTCATTGCGATTTAAGCGGTAAAAACCGTCATTCCACACCCGGACTGTAAAACCCAAAGCGCTCATTTTTGCCACTAATTGATTGACATACGCAATAAAAATCTCAATTCCGCTAGCTTCTTGGCCAAATTTTTCAACGGCCGCTTGTTGTAAACTCGGATAAACTTCGACTTGGTCAAAATCAATAAATTCGTCTGCGCCAATGTGAAAGTAGCGACTTTCATGAAAAAGAGCCGCGTATTCCTGATAAATTTCAAAGACAAAGTCCACCGCTTTTTTATTCAAAATGTCTAATGCACGCACATCTGATACGAGGTTTTCTGCTTCTAGTCGTTTTAAACACCACTGGGGATAATTTTTTAAGACTTGCTCCAAGTGACCTGGGCTGTCGATATCTGGAATAATTTCAATATAAAAAGTACGACAATAAGCAATTAATTCTTGGACCTCTGCTTGCGTCAAATGATTTTGCGAGACAATTTCGGGATGCATTTTGGATTCAATCCCAAAACCCTCATTTTCAGAAAAATGCAGTTGTAAATGCGTAAAATTAAAGAGTGCCATGCTGCGAACTAAGCCTTTTAGAGTAGCAAGGGGATAAAACTTACGCCCAATGTCGATCATTAATGCGCGTTCTTTTATTTGAGGCAACTGAACTTGCCAATCCTCTTTAAAAAGCTCATGCAAAATAAGTTGCACGGTTCCATAAAACAGACCCGCCTTATTTTTAGCCAAAAGTTGGGGCACGCCATTTTCTTGATATAAAAACTCCTGCATTAGTGTGGGCACTAGCGTCAGCTGAATTTTGCGTGGATGTGCCGTTGAAAATGTATACCCACATTCTTGAAACAGCTTCATGACGCGTTGGGCAACGTCTGTGGTTTTTGCAGTGTCTGTTTGAAAGCCAATTGAAATGGTAGTCATTAAATTCTCCTTACTAATCAAATACCCGAGTTCTCATGCAGATTACTTCCCTGCTGCCACAAGGCTGCAATGATTGTAAGCACACGGTAAACTCGGGTCTCTTCTAACATCTAGTTTTTAAAATTCGACAGTTCGAATTTCATAAGGGTACAACGTATTGCTATATTCTTTTACGGGTTCTTCTAGTAGATTTAAGGTCTGATTTGGCTTCTGACCAGCTTTTTGTAACGTTAGGTCTTCTTCTTCACTACTTAAGTTATAGCCTCTTAAAATGAGCGCCGCATCGCTTTTACGGCGTTTTAAAGCCGTCGGTTCAAATTTTTCACCAGCCACTTCTACAAATGTCTGGCTTGCCGCAAGTTTCCCACTGTGGACACTCGTTTGTTTGACGCTTAGAGGGACTTGGGCATTGTGAGCGCGTTTATAGCTCGCAAAGCGCATGTCAGCTGCACCATGAAGCTCAATTCCATAATTAAAAGTATGTTCACCCAGACATTGCGCTTCTGGTGTTGGGAAATAGCCCCAATCACCTAACTCACCGACGCAACGCAACAAAGTCAAAGCGATAGTATCGCCAACAATTTCGTATTCGTTTAAACCATAATTTGAGATTGTTAATCCAAATTCTTCATCATGTAAATTGACAAAAGCATGTTGGTGTTGGGGATTTGTAGGATTTTCCCAATGTTTTGAAACCTGATTTGGTCGGACAACTGTTTCATAAATACTGTCAGCTTCATGGGTTGACACGTCTAACGTCGTAGGGAATAATGCCCGCAAACGATGGTCTTTGGCTTGATTATTCACCGTGGTCGCAAATTCCACCATTTTACTGTTTTTGTTTAACGTAATTTCGGTCACGATTGGATAACGAATAGTTTCATTACTGCGTCCAGCTTTACGGAAGCGGAAGTCGACTACTTTCTTTTGTTCTAAATCTAACAAGGCTGCTGCAGATTTAGGAATTTCCATTTCATGAGTTAAGCGGACTTTTGCCACTAAAGCGTTGTTTTCTACTATTTCAACTTGATGTGGGAAAAAAGTCGATAAAATCGGGTGATCGCCTTCCGGTTGTTTAAAGATATATTCATTGGCAATATCGCCTACATCTTCAAAAACTAACAAATCTCTTAATGTTTTACCTGTTTGCTTATTGGTCAAAGTTAAACTACCGTCTGTTTGAATTTCTGCTTTAACAAAGTCGTTTTCTAAAACTCGTCCGTTTTTTGCCACTAAAGATGTATCCATTTTGTTGTCTTGTCCCACCACTAAGGCAAAACTATCCCAAGAAAAACCTTTCATTGCTGCTACATCCAGTGTCACAGTGACATATTTTTCCATATAGGGAATACGGAAACGATCTTTTGGTAAATCGTAATCAAAACGAATTTGTTCTTCACTAATCACAGCGGGTACAACTTCACCTTCTTGATTGATGACGTGATACGTCTGTGCCGGTTCTTTGGCTAATTTATCGTAGCCGTCAGCAGGATATAATTCAGCAAACGTCACCCGTTTCACTTCGATGTCAAAGCTAGCTACGCCACTTTTAGTTGTGCCGGCGGTATTGAAAACAACAAATGGAAAACTTTCTTTGGGAAATTTTGAAGTATCGATTGCATCTGTTAACGCTTCACTGGCTGCATCGGCCAAATATTTCCCAACTTCATTGGCTTTTTCAAAGCGCGGCATCATTTCCCGATGCACTTCATCAACAGAACAGCCACAAATGCTATCGTGGGGATGATTTTGCATCAACGTTTTCCAAGCATAATCCAATTCATCAAAAGGATAACTGCCGGCAACGTCATAGGCCATTGCCGCAAGAGGTTCTGTCACATTTTCCAATTGCCGACTAACCCGTGTATTCCATTGTTTTAAATAAACACGAGCCGAAGCGGTATTGGCTAAAGTAAACCAGCCATCGGTTTCTTGCGAAGTCAATTCGCCGGCAACTGTACCTAAATCTTTAGGCAAATCCTCTTTGACGGCGGCTAAATAATCGGTAAAATTCGAATGAATAAATTCATAATCAGGATATAATTCATTGGCTAATTTTATCGCTTGAGCCACATCCTTTTGAACCGGTTGATGATCGACCCCATTCATCATTAATAAATGATTTGTAGCCGCAAATTTTTCCGCGTCTGCTAATTTTTGATCCCAAAAAGTGCGCGCCGCTTGTTCCTCGGCGGGAATTTCATTCCCATTTGAATACCAATTGGCAAATAATAGCCCAAAAATATCAGTACCGTCTGGGCCTATCCAATTCATCTCAGAATATTGAGACGTGTAATTGTCGTCTGAAAGCACTTGATTATCAAAGCCAATTGGTTTGACGCCTCGACCAAAAGCAGCAGCTTCTAAATTCGCTTGTTTCATCATCTGCGGCGTTTGCCCCATATTGCCAAAAGTATCTGGGAAATAGCCCAACATAACCGGCGTTCCCCATTTTTTACTATCTTCCATGCCGATTAACATGTTACGCACATTGGATTCAGAGCTGGTTAAAAAATCATCTTGCAAAATATAAAATGGCCCAATGCGTAATTTTCCGGCATCAATGGCTTTTTGCACCGCTTCTTTTTTCTCGGGACGAACTTGTAAATAGTCATCCAAAATAATGGTTTGACCATCTAAATGAAAGCTGTTAAAGTCCGGGTCAGTTTCAAATAATTCTAATAAATCGTCCATTAACGTAACCAGACGCATATGGTGTTGTTCATACGCCATGTACCATTCACGATCCCAATGACTATGGGAAATGATATATACTTTTTTCTTCATTACTATCGTCTCCTAAAAAATGGCGGCCAGCCATTACGACAGCCGCCTGTTCTGATTATTTTTTCACTTGAATATCAAAATAGTCCATGACCAACTCACAAAACATCATATTGGCCCAAGAAAACCATTCTCTTGTGTATTGATTGGGATCATCCACATCAAAACCTTCGTGCATCAAGTGCGTACCAGCATCGGTTGCAACTAATTGATTTAAGATGCGTTCTTTTTCAGCTTTATCAGCCGTTGTCATGCCTTCCATTGCCATGGCAATCGGCCAAACATAATTTTCAGGTGTATGAGAAGAACCGATTCCTTTGGCAAACTTTCCTTCATAAAAATAAGGATTTTCTTTACTTAGTAAAGTTTGACGTGTTGCCAAATATTGGGGGTCATCCATCGTGCCGTAACCCAGATATGGCGCTGAAATCAAGTTGGGGACATTACTGTCATCTTGAATCGTCGCATTCCCTTTTCCGTCGACTTCATAGGCAAAAATAGTTTCGCCTGCTTGATTTGTGGTACGGCCGTACTCTTTAATGCCTGCTTCAATTTGAACTTTTAATTTATGCGCCCAGGCAACAACTTCCTCGTCTTTTAAAACCGTGCTGAAAATTTCTTCTAAATAACCTAAAATCACGACAGCAAACATATTAGAAGGAACTAAATAGCCATAATCACAAGCATCATCACTTGGACGAAATCCTGACCACGTCATGCCAGTTGGCACAACTTCAGCTCCTTTTCCTTCATTAATCAAAGTATCTTCTTTGCGGTCTGTATCGCGCACAAAAGTATAAGGAGAGTTACTGTGATCTTGTTCTGTTGTAAAGACCGTCAATATTTTATCTACTCCAGAAACAAAATCTTCATTGAATTGATCAGTTCTGCCAGTATTTTTATAAAGCAAGTAAGCCAATTGTACTGGATAGCATAAGGAATCGATTTCATATTTTCGTTCCCAAATCCAATCGTTCATTGTAGTATGGTCGCTTTGGTGCCCCGCCCCATTGGCTTCTTCGTTAAACGCGTTGGCATAAGGGTCGATATTAATATAATAAAATTGTTTTTTGACTAAACCGGAAATCATCGCTGCTAAATCTTCATCTTCTTTTGCCACTACTAGATAAGGTCGGACTTGGGCAGCGGAATCCCGTAACCACATCGCCGGAATATCACCCGTTAATAAAAAAGTGCTACCGTCATCATGGCGTTTGACCGTTGTTAGTAATGTGTTGGCAAATGCGGCATTAAAATTTTCCGCCCAGTCGGCATGTTCACTGCCACATTTGGTGGTGATTTCATCCATAAATTGTTGAATCGATTTTGGTATATCTTTATAAGTCATTTTTACTTTCTCCTCTAATAAATGATATATCTTTCCTGACGAACTGATTATATAGCACTTACCCTTTTATGTCTACGCTTTCAAAAAAGTTTTTTTAATTATTTACAGCAGAAAAATATGTGCTAAACTACTATATATGATATACCAACTAAGGAGAAAAAAATGGAACCTTTATATTTAAAAATTTTACGAGACTTGGAGTATAACATCACCAGTGGTAAGTTTGCTGCTGGTGACCAATTACCCACGGAAAAAGAATTATCTGAGCAATATAACGTTAGCCGCATTACCTCTAAGCGCGCATTAAATGAATTAGAACAACAAGGCCTAATTAAGCGTACCCGAGGAAAAGGCAGTTTTGTGACTGGTTCAACTTCAGAAAATAATACCACCAATCGAATTTTACTCTTGCTGCCTTTTACAGACGATGTTGCCATTGGAAATTTATCCGGCAGTATTTTACCTATTATGCAAAACGCGCAATATGAGTTGATGATGGTAACGTATGATTTTTTGAATACCCATACAGCCCAAGATATTAAAAATGAGTTCGATGGCTTAATTTACTACACAGAAGATGAAAATCAACATTTGGATGTGCTATTTGAATTGTCTTTTGCTGATTTTCCCATCGTGCTTTTAGATAAAGAAGTGCCTGATTTAAACTTACCGTCTTTTTTAGCAGATAACTTAGCAGGAGGCAAAGAGGCCTGTGACTATCTCATTAAAGCGGGACACAAAAAAATCGCCTATTTATTTGGGGATCACTATCACCCGCAATCGACCCGGCAACGTTACTTAGGCTATATTCAAAGTTTAATGGAACATCACATTTCTTTTCATACATCATTTGAAGAAGACACAACCAGCGAGGAGCGTTTAATCGACTACGTTAAACAACATCAAATTACTGCTTTTGTGTGTGAAAATGACATCACGGCTATACAAGCGATGCGAACATTACGACAAGCCGGATTTGCCATTCCTCAAGATATTTCTTTGGTGGGATTTGATAATATTCAAGCAGCCATTTTCGTTGATCCACCGCTTACTACCATTTCACAAAACTTTAAAGCTATTGGTGAAACAGCCGGTAAAGCTTTATTAAGTTGGATAAAAACCAAACAAAAACCACAAAGTCAAAAAATTCCCGTGACACTTTTTGTCCGGGAATCAACAAAGGAGATTAAAGCATGATTGAAACAATTGATACACGTCACGGTACCGCCAATCAACACAGCTTTTCAAACGGCAACTGCCTCCCTTACACTGGCGTTCCCTTTGGCATGAATTATTTTGCACCTCAAACAACAGATGCTAAGGGGAGTTGGTGGTTTCATCCAGAAGACCGCACCTTTCAAGGTTATCGTATTACCCATCAGCCAAGTCCGTGGATGGGGGATTTTTCCCATGTCCTTTTCACCCCTATCAGCGGTGACCTAGCAGATGTTTCTTTATTTCACGCCCAAAGTTCTTATCGACCAGAAGAAGCGCTTTTTCGTCCTTTTGAACTTTCTATTCGGCAATTGCGTTATAACATTGCTTCGACTGTAATTCCCAGTATGTATGGGGGCATTTTAGCTATTAATTATGAAAAAACGCAAAATGGGCTAATGCTTACTTTACCTGGTGCAAAAGAAATTACGCAGCCAAATGACCATGAATTACAAGTCAGTGTCGTGAATTTTTCTGGCGCAGAAGATGATAATTTCACTTTTTATCTTTCCATTCACTTTGAAAAACCCATTCACAGTCTAAAAAAAGTCACTGGTGAAAAAACTTTTATTGTCTTGGATTTTGGCAACGAAAAAACGCAAACGCTTCATTTGGGAACTTCATTTATCAGCTTTGAACAAGCAACACGTAATCGCCTGCGAGAACAAGAACTTTCCTTAGCTGATTTTCGCCAGGCTAGTCAGTCTGAATGGGAAAATTACTTTGAGCGGGTGCAAGTTGAACATACCAATCCTGCCCATACCAAAACGTTTTATCATAATTTGTATCGGATTTTCTTATTCCCGCAAACCTTTTATGAGTTAGACGAAAATGAGGAAAAAATTCATTACGATACCTTTAATAAAACTGTCAAACCTGGCGTTTTATACACCAATAACGGTTTTTGGGATACGTATAAAACTGTCTATCCGTTTTATTCTCTTGTGGCCAAAGAAAAATACGAAGAAATGCTGGAAGGTTTTTTAACCAGCTATGAAGAAACCGGCTTTTTACCAAAATGGTTATCACCAGATGAACGGGGGCTTATGCCTGGTACTTTAATTGATGCTGTGATTGCCGATGCAGCGGTTAAAGATATTCGTCCTGATTTGATGCCCCGCCTCTTAGAAGCGATGAAAAAGGGAGCGACAGTCCAAAGCGACAAACAAAACTACGGACGCCAAGGAACATTGGATTATTTAAAATATGGTTATGTGCCAAGTGATTACCACGAATCAGTTAACCACACACTGGATTATGCCTACAGTGATTTTTGTATCAGTCAAGTAGCACAAACATTAGCCGACGAACAAACCGCAACATATTATGCCCAACAAGCGCTGAATTATCAAAATATTTTTGATACCCAAACAGGCTTTATGCGGGCAAAAGACAAAGAAGGGAATTTCCGCGAAGGATTTTCGCCGATTTCTTGGGGTAAGGATTACGCAGAAGGCAGTACTTGGCAAAGTAGTTTTGCGGTCTATCAAGATTTCCAAGGTCTAATCAATCAAATGGGCGGCAACAAAGCCTTCACTGAAAAATTAATTGAATTATGTAACCAATCTCCTGATTTTGAAGTGACTGGTTATGGCTTTGAAATTCATGAGATGAGCGAAATGGCCGCCATTGAATTTGGCCAGTTGGCAATTTCCAACCAGCCAAGTTTTCACTATCCGTATCTTTTTAGTTACGTTGGCAAACCTGAAATGGCCCAACCACTGATTAAAAGTTTACTGACAGAATGTTTTAGCGCCGCCACAGACGGTTATCCCGGCGACGAAGACAACGGCAGTATGGCCGGTTGGTATATCTTTAATTCACTTGGTTTTTATCCTGTCAGCCCCGGTACTGGCGAATACGTAATTGGCATGCCTTTAGTCAAAAAAGCCACTCTAAAATTATCAAGTGGCAAGACATTGACGATTAATGCCACACCAAATCACCCGCAACAACTATTTTTACAAGAAACCAAATTCAATGGGGATGTAACAGAAAAACTTTTCTTCACCCATGAAGAATTAAGTCATGGTGGTACAATTGACTTTACGCTTGGTATCGTGCCAAATCCAAAAGAACATACTGCCTCAGATTTACCTTTTTCATTAAGTTCAAAAAAATAGCATTCACAAAAAAGCAAAGCTCGCTAGATTTTAGCGAACTTTGCTTTTTTATTATCCGTAAAGCTTTATAAACGCGCATAACTCGCTAGTATTAAGATCGAATTTCAATAAATTATCCTTCAAAATTCTCATAATTTCAGCTTATTGTCCCAGCGAGTTAGTTTGGAAAGCTAGACACGGTACACTAAGAAAAGTGGAACAAATTCGACCAACGCTCAAAAAATAGGGCGAAATCTTGATAAATCCCTCTTTGATTTCACCTGATTTTGACTTATTGCCCTAGAAAGCTGGTTTGTGAAGCTAGATCAAAGAAACGCTAAGTGCAGTGGGAACTCTTTGGCATTAAGGAGGAATTATACGAAATTATTCCGCAAATTTCGTATAATTTGGACTTCATGCCGCCAAAAGTTCATTGGTGCAACAAACCAGCAATCATCCCAGTCTATCGCTTTGCTCCTTCTGAAAATCCTATAATTCCTTTGCCAACAAAAAAATCGCAAAAAGCCGATTTTTGAAAGTTGCCTTTACAGCAAAACACTTTCAAAATTGACGGCTTTTTGCGACCTGTAACAATTGCTGACATAAGATTAAAGTTGCCTGTTTTTTTTAATATAAACAGCGGTAATTCTTGATGCTGTTGAACTCTTTTTTCAGAAGAAAAAAGACAATGCGCAAAGCGCTATGGACAAAACAGCGAACTGTTTTATAACCTTATGTATGAAAAATCTGTGAATTTTGACTTTTACTTTAATCTGCCAGCTTAAAGGAGACTTTAAAATAAAAGTCCGTTTATTTTTATTTTCAGTAAAAAAATGAACCAGCATTTCTCTGCATTCCCACTGCATTGCTGATTTTTACCAAACCCTACTTTTTCATTTTCAATTAGAATACTTCAACTTCCCAAGGCGAATCAGGATACATGCTATTTCCTCCTCTTTTTGTACAAACCAAGACATTTCAACTTTTTCTTACAGTTCTAGTATAATCACATTTTTTGGGCTATACTGTTTGTGTACAAAAATGCGTCATAGGAGAAGCGACATGGAACAAGCACAATTAATCAAAAAATTACGTACCGAACGAGGCTACACCCAAAAGCAACTTTGCGAAGGCATCAGCTCGCGCACAACTCTTTCTTCTTTTGAAAATCGCGGCACTGAACTTTCAAGCGGTATTTTATTACAATATCTTGATCGTATGAACTTACGCGTGGAAGAATATCAACTTCTATTAGAAAATCAGGAAATTTCACCTAAGCGCCGCTTAGCGGCACAGTTTGTCAAAGAATACTATGCCGGACACTTTACTACTGAACTCAAATCAGAGATTTGGCAAAACTATTTAACAGCTCATGATTTTTACTATTATATTTTATGGTTTGAAACAGAAACGATTTTGGCTTATAAAAACAATCAATTTGACCCTCAAAAATATCAAAAAGAAATTAACAAAATTTGTGATTATCTATTTAAAGTCGAAGTTTGGCAACATTTTGAAATGACCACCTTCATGAATCTGATGTTTGCTTTTTCGGATGACATGATTTTAGCTTTGTTTGAAAGCTCAAAAGAGACCATGGCCGAAAACGCCACGAATCCTTACTATACCTCTTTGACCACATCTTTTTTTATCAACGGAATTATTCTTGGCTTTCAACGAAAAAATGATCAAATTTTAACCCAATTTTTAACCGGCTTAACCACTGTCGCGAAAAAACCAAAATACATGTATGCCAAAATGATGGCCTTGTATTTTGAAAAGCTATTGCAAGCAAGAGATGCTTCTGACCCTGCAAGTGTTGACTTTACTGATTTTTATCATGCATTGGCGCTCTTTGGGATGATAGAAAAGGCACAAGAACTCCAAGAATTTTATACAGAGATTGTGGAAAACAATTAAATAGAACGCTCTTTTACAATAGTTAGTGTAAAAGAGCGTTTTATTATGGATAATTTTGCTAATTCAGCAAATCTTTCAAACCGTAAACACCTAATTCATATATACGCACCGCACTATCAGAACCTTGTGTTGGTTTGTCCACTATGATTTTGACATATCGAGCGGAAACGACTTTAAAAGTATCTTGTGTTTCACCGTCGGTATTGGAAATTACCCGCGCAACTGACATAAATTCCTTGCCATCTTCACTAACTAAAATACTATAAGCTTTTGTATTCATATCAGGTGCTTCTCCCCCAGCTTGGGCATGGGCCATGTGGACTTCACTAACGGTTTGGACAGAACCCAAATCAACTGTAATTTCATGAGGTGGATTGCCAGTAGCACACCATTTTGTTTTTAGATCTCCGTCTACAGCAAATTTTGGTGCCTCGCCATCATTAACAAAAGAAGAAGCTTGGGTTGTTGCATTTTTTGATAATAACGATAAGCCATCGGCAGCTTGTTCACTAACGGTAATAAAACCTTTTGTTTGGCTAGTATCTTCACCAGCTTCATTTTTGGCAACCAATTTTACCGTATAGGTTCCCGGTTTATCATAGGTCACCTTTTGTTCATCTTTTTTACTTTCAGTTATATTTGCGCCTTCAAATTCCCAGCTAACGGATTTTGTATTTGTTGAAGAGCTGTTCGTAAATGTGACTTCTTCTCCTGGTTTAATCAATGTTTTAGATGCTTTGAAGGCTGCTTTCGGAATAGCGTTATCCGGCCATTTGAGTGTGACTTTTTGCGATTCTTTTCCTTTATTGCCCCATATATCTACTGGAACTACAACAAAGTTGGTTTTGTTAGTGTCATCGTTTCGCTCTAAGGCATTAATATAATGATTGGCACTTGGCGTTGCACCAATAAATGAATAAGTTTCATCTTGATTAATACGATAAATTTCATAATGATCCAAATTGTTATCTTTCACTTTAGACCAAGTTAAACGAACACCGGCGTAGTTACTTTCTTCTTCATCAAATAGCTTATCCTCAATTTTTAAATTTTGAACTTGTTTGGAGAAATCTTTTTCCGGTGGGGTAATCGCTATTTGACCTAGTCGTAATTCATAAACATCCGAGCTCTTTTCAGCTGTTAAGTCATAACTAATAGCCTTAATTTCTTTACCCGCTGCTTTTTTGACATCATAAGTCACAGTTGTCCAGTCCGAACCGACTTTTTGATCGCCTTTAAAAGTTTGCTTTTTACCATCTGCGTAAGTTAATACTAATTGCAATGCTGTTTTCTCCGTTGCTTTGGCGGTTGTGGTGAACACGGTATCTGATGCTAATTGCATATCTGTCGCATAAAGTTTTATTTTGCTGGTCGCGTCTTTTTCCATCGTTCCCCGCATTTTTATTGAATTACCACCTTGGTAAGCATCGGCATAATCCATTGTAATGTTTAATTTATTTTCTTTTTCATGTTCTGTAATCCAACGATAAGTCGGCATAATATCTTGTAGACTACGGTTATTCCAATCCATATTGGAAACTTTTTTGCCTTTAATAAAATAATTATAGCCATTCCCTAAATTGAAATTAGTAACAAAGGGCATTGTGGTAATAGCAGTTTGTTCTAAAGCGTAAGTGGAAACCCCTGGCCATTTGCCATCGGCAACGGGAACGCTTAATTGGGGATTGGCTTGGCTATTTACCCAAAAGGTATTTTCCATTGTTTGATTATCATCTGGTGTACTACTTGAATAGTATGTCCAATCTGGTACGTAAAGTCCTAATGAAGTGTAAGGTTTATTATTTTTATCTGCAAATAAACTCCAACGTACCGGCGTACTAAAGCCATTTTCTTGCACATCGATACCCGCATATAAATCATAAGGATTCACTTTAATTTTTTCCGCTTTTTCTTTTGAAGCTTTTAATAGATCTTTATTCGCTAATTCTTCCGTGTTCCACCAAAAATTTAAAAACATATTATCAGCGACGGGATTCATTTGGGCATCCACTAAATAGGCATCATTTTGATCCGTTAATGCATTTTGCCAATCCATTTTGCCTGCTTCAGTCATAGAGTCATACCACATGATGTCTTGTTTCTCTTTGACTTTTGCTTTGTAGGCTTTGATTAATTCTTGCATCAAAGTGGCGTGTTCTTTATTCAACCCATCTTTATCCGTAGTTTTTTTCGTCTCTTTGCCAGCAGCGACATCTTCAAAACTGGTAACTTCTGTATCGGTTTCTTGATTGATAAACCAGCCGTCAAAACCATAAGTATCAGCTACTGCAATCAATTTATCTACAATAGGAAAATTACCATTCCCATCTTTGGTTAAAAATTCATCTAACCACTCAATTTTACCCCCGTGAGCAGTTTGTGGGAAAAAGACAGTGCCTAAAATTGGGACACCATTTTTATGAGCTGCATCAATAACATCTGCGCTTGGCGGAACAATAATTCCTTCACCAGAAGAACCGCCCCAATAAACCATTTGATCGATGTATTGCCAAGATGAAAATGTATTGGCATCAAAGCTATTGATGCCCCGTGGCGCATTACCACTTGTACTGCTATTCATAATCGACAATGCCACAACTTTCATGTCCGCATCTTGAGTAGGATTACTTTTTACTAACTCCTTTTTAGCTTCTCTTTTTGCTAATGGAATAGTACTCACATTATATTTTGCATCCGGATCTTTTTTAAAATCCCATTTTAATAAGTCTGCTGGAAACCAATACGAAGATTGCGGCTGATTTTCCATACCACGATCCAGTTTACTTTCTTCCGTTACTTTATAATTGATTTTATCTTCTTTACCTGCAGCCATTCCTTTGCCACAGCCCGTACCAGCAATGGTGAGTGCTGCAAGCATTGCAATCATTGCCGCACTTTTGAATCGAATAAATTTCACTTTTTGTCCCCCTCTAAAACACTTTTTCATGTAATAAGTCACTCCTAATTTACTCAAACTATAGTTTGAATTTTTCTAATTTGTTGCTTTTTCGCTATTTTTTTACTACTCTGCTATCTTTTTGTAACACTTACGATAAAATATATAATTTCTAATAAAAAATAGTAGTATTTACTTAGCGATAAAATTTTTACTCCTTTCGTTATTTTTATAGCCTATTTAAAGATAGCGCTTTCAAATGCAGTTTTATATTAACAAACTATAGTTTTTTTTGAACAAACTAAATAATCACTATCGTTATTTAAATAGACAAAAAAACAGCTCATCAAGAACGTGTATGTCTTTGATGAGCCGAGTGATTATCCTTTTAAAACTTCAAAATTCGCCGCAGCACCAATAAGATTGGCATCATTTTTAAATTTGCAGGCGACAACTTCTGGCATAATACTTTCGACACCTTCTGCTTTTAACAGCTCAAAAAGTCGCATTTTAATATTTTCAATCACATCTAGACGCACCGAGATTCCACCGCCAATAATCATAATCTCTGGGTCAATGGAAACTTGCACGTCGTATAAGGAGTGGGCAAGTGCATCGTACATCTCATTTAGATATTTTTGGGCTAACGCATCCCCTTGATCTGCCAACTCAAATAACCGCCGACCATCTACTTTTTGCCCCGTATCGGCGGTAAATTTTCTGGCGGTATTTACCGCTGTCCCAATCGGGCTTAAAATACTTTTACCAAAAGGTTTCATCAAACCGAATTCTCCGCCGAATAAATGACTGCCTTGATAAATTTTGCGATTAATAAAAATGGAGCCCCCAATACCGGTGCCAATGACGACAAAAACCGCATTTTGCGCTTGTGTTCCTGCGCCTAATTCAATTTCGCTGATGCCCGCACAGTTGGCATCATTTTCAATTGTGACTGGCACTTTAAACTCCGCTTCCAATTGATCAAAAATGGGACGATTGTGTAAATATGTCACCGCACTAATCCCATCTATCCGACGTTCTTTAACGTTTACTGCACCAGGAGAGCTGATTGCCACACCGTCAATTGCACCAATCGTTGCAATAACATTCTTCATTTCGGCTACCATTTCTGCAAAAGTCGCCGGTGTAGCAAAGCTGCCTTGGTTATGTAGCGTTTTATCTTCCCATGTTCCATATTTTACGGCTGAACCGCCAATATCAAAAACTGCAAGTACCATCTAACTTCCTCCTTAGTTAAACTATCACCAATATTTTTAAACGGATTAAAAATAACAAAAAATTTTTATATGCTTGAGGCCATTTATTTTGTTGCCTTTGGCATTGGCAATCAATCCACGTTAATAACGTCATCATAGCCGTTGTTTTTACTCACTTCTTTAAACCATAAACCGCTTTTTTTCAAAGTCCGTTTGTAATGATCGTTTAAATCAACGCGGTAAAAACCGTAGCGGTTGCGATAACCATTAAGCCATGACCAACAGTCGATAAATGTCCATGTATGGTAGCCAAAACAATTACTTCCTTCAGCAATTCCTTGATGGAGATAATTCAAATGTTCCACCATAAATTCAATCCGATAGTCATCTTGAATCATGCCATTTTCGTCCATAAAGCGTTCTTCGTCAGCTACTCCCATCCCATTTTCAGAGACAAACCACGGAAGGTTCTTGTATTCATGTTTCATCATCATCGCCACATCATATAAAGCTTCGGGATAAATTTCCCACCCCCGATAAGGATTAATTCGTTTTTCAGGCCAGTCGTAAGGCGCATATAAATCTTCTGGCATGACCGCTGGAACATGAGGATTTTTTGGTGCTTGGACCCGCCGTGGATGGTAATAATTCAACCCGATAAAATCAACGGTATTTTGCAAAAGCACTTTATCTTCTGCTTGTGTTTCAGGCGTTAATTCGTTTTCAGCTAATAAATCAATCAACCCTTGCGGAATTGTGCCATGCACAGCTGGATCTAAGAAACTCTTAGTATTCAATAAATCTGAAGCAAGTCCTGCTTTTTTATCCGCTTCAGCGTCACTGCGGGTATAAGTAGGGGTAATATTTAAAATAATTCCGATTTTACCTGTTGGTAATACTTGGCGAAACTCGCTTACTGCCGCAGCATGAGCCAAAAGGGTGTGATAGCCTACTTGTACCGCTTTTTTAAAATCGACAATCGCAGGATAATGGTAATCGTATAAATACCCCATCTCTACGTGCACAATGGGTTCATTGAAAGTGGTCCAGTCAGTCACCAAATCGCCAAAAGTTTCAAAAGCGGTTTTCGCGTAAAAAGCAAAAGCGTCTACGGCTTCTCGAGCTTCCCAGCCGCCTTTATTCATTAACCACATGGGCATATCAAAGTGAAACAAGTTAATAATCGGCTTGACACCGTTGGCTTTTATTTGCTTAAAATAATCCCGATAAAAAGTGACGGCTTCTTTGTTGACCGTTTTACCGTCTGGCAACAGGCGCGCCCATGAAATAGAAGTTCGATACGAATTCAATCCGATGTCTTGCATTCGCTTACAATCTTCTGCATACATTTCATACAAATTCGAGGTATTTTCCGGACCTTCATTGTCATTGAATTTTTCCGGTGCTGTTTCATACCAGTAATCCCATGTTGTCTTTGTCTTGCCGTTTTCTAAACTGTGCCCTTCTGTTTGAGGGGCGGACGTTGCTGCCCCCCACAAGAATCCTTTTGGAAATTGCTTTATTGTCATCGTATTTCCTCCTACTTTCTGGTTATGATACATTTTACTTTTTCTTGTAATGAGAAAAAGTGCTTTAGCTTTGTAAATCAGCATAATCCCCATGATACGCATCACGAAATTCTTTGGGGGTAATCCCATTTAGTTTTTTAAACATTTTGGAAAAATAATTGGTATTGTTATAGCCAATTTCATCGGCGATCTCATTAATATTCAGATTACTATGGAGTAGCAACTGCTGTGCCCGTTTAATCCGAATTTGATTTAAATATTGTGAAAAACTATTGTGCATTTCTTTTTTAAAAACTTGACCGAGATAAACGGCATTTAAGTGGAGCTGGTCGGCGACGAGTTTTAGCGTTAAATCTTGCCGATAGTGATTTTGCACGATGTCGATTACTTTTTGTGTCATTTCAGAAAATTGTTTTTCAACTGGTTGGCGCTTGGCCATCTGCAAAACATTTTCCAGCAGTTCTTTTAACTGATAAACAGTATGACTTTGCCGAATTTTTTCAATTGTTGCTTCATAAATGTCTTTGGTTGCTGTCGGGTATTGCCGCGAAATATCCGTAAAGAGTAAAAAGGCAATATAGCGGGTATTTTCCGGTTGTAATTGCCGCGCGACAGCATCTTCAAAAACGGCATCCAATTCTTGTTGAATCGTCTTTTGATCCCCAATCATTAGTGATTTATTAAAGGCCAAAAATGAAAATTCACTTTCTCTGATTTCTTCTGCCAAATCAGCGGCAAAAGTTGGCAATAAATCCGGATAAAAATCATTCAATTCTTCTATTTGTAAGACTTTTTCATAGCTTTCGTATAAATTTTCCCATTCTTCAATCGTTTCACCAACAAAAATCTTTAAAATTTTAGGATATTGGCGTTTTAAATAGGCCAAAAAGTGTAAAACATTTGCCGATGTCCCGTCAAAAATTAACGTGATTTGCTGGTACTGTTGGGGACCACCGGCAATAATCAGCGGTTGTCCAACTTTTTGGGCTTCTTTTACAATCGCTAGCAAAATGTCAGATTCACTTAAAATTTTAATGACCGTAAACGGACCAAATGGATTGGTCCCAAAATGATCCATTAATTCATAAAAGTCTGTTTCGTTTAGTTCATCATTTAACCAACGACTCAAACTATTTTCCAACACCAATTGTTCTTGTTCTTGGCGATGAACGGTTTTATCCAGCTCTATCTTAATTTTTTCCACAATTGCTAAAAGTTCTTCTTGATCGACAGGTTTGACTAAGTAGTCTTTTACCCCTAGGCGAATGCCTTCTTTGACGTATTCAAATTCCTGATAACCGGATAAAAAAATTGCCGCAAACTTATCCCCCCGCTGATATGCTTTATCAATCATTTCAATTCCCGTCATTTCGGGCATGGTAATATCGCTGATGACTAAATCCACTGCCGCATCTTTTAAATACGCCAAAGCTTCGGTACCGGTACGGGCGGTCTTAACGATTTCAAACCCCAGTTCGTGCCAAGGTAAAATTTGTTTTAACCCTTCTAAAATCATATATTCATCATCCACTAGCATTACCTTATACAAAATGATGTCCCCCTTTGATTTTAATCGTCAGAGTTGTTCCTTTGCCTAACTTAGAATCGATTGACATGCTAAACGCTATTCCAAAAGTATTTTGTAAACGAGCATAGACATTGTGCATCCCAATTGAATTTTGCGCTTCATTTTCAATTTGTTTCAGTTTATTTTGTACTTCTTGCAAACGTTCAGGTGTCATTCCTTTGCCGTTATCAATGACGTAAATAACAATATCATCATCAACAAAATGCGCTTTGACACTAATCGCATTATCATTTCTCGTATAGTCAATACCATGAACAAAATAATTTTCAATTAGTGGTTGAATGGTAAATTTCGGGATAACCAGTTCCTCTAAAGCCGGTTCAATCGTAAAGTTATAGGCCACCCGATCGGGGTAACGCATTTGATACAAGTAGACATATTTTTCACAAAAAGAGAGTTCTTTTTTTAATGTGGTCGTTTTTTCTTGCGTGGTATTATTACGCAAAAGGGCTGAAAAAGCGTAAACTACATCGGCTAATTCTTTTTGTTGTTTGCTCAAAGCATACATCCGAATATATTCTAAGGTGTTATATAAAAAGTGTGGATTAATTTGCGATTGTAACGCCTGCATATGGGCATCGCGTTGTTTAATCTCCAACTCATAATTATCCTGAATATATTGATCTAAGCTGGCGATCATAAAATTAATCGCTTCTGATAAATCATACAATTCATCTTGGACTTTGGAAACATCGATGCGCTCTTGTAAATTTCCTTCGGCGACACTGTGGGTAATGCCCACAATCGTTTCAATTTGTTGGAAATAGCGTCTAAAGGTCCGTTTTAATGTGATGAGTAAGACCGCAGCCAGCCCACTACCGACTAAAATTGCAATCGCAAAAGTGCGCAGATTTTTTTGCCATAGCACCTTTTTGCTGGCCAATAAAACATAGGAAAGATCACGACTGGTTTTTCTTTGTAATACATAATATTTACGGCTGATTTTTTTAGGGATCGGCTGTTTATTTTCTACGGCCGAAACTAATTTTTGATAGCCTTTTGGACTCAATTGATTATGCGTAGTAAACATAGGATTATTGGCGTTATCAAATATATAGGCATCCATCCCATCCGAGACCATCGAATTTTCCAACATCCCCAACACGGCTGCTCGAGAAAAGACGGCGGAAACTTCTCCCACCATTTTGGAGCCATATTGATCCACAATCGGTCGTGTAATCACAAATCCGCTTTTTGGCGGTATTTTCCCTTGTAGTTTACGGCCATTATGATTATTTTTATCCGCCATTAAATAACTAGATGAGCCATCCAGGGTCACATAAAGCTGCTCCAAATCATTAAAGGCATTAAAAAAACCATTAATTGTTTCGGAGATACGTGTATCCCGCTGGTAAGCTAACCAAGAATCTTGGGTATACTCAAAATAATCAGCAGCAGATAAATTCAAGTATTGTCTTACATTATCAATGGCGGCATTGGAGCCTGCCAACTCCATGTAGATAAAACTCATCGTATCATTATTATCTTCCACTGAATTCATTACGCGATTTTCCAATCCCGCTAAATCACTGTTCATTTTCCGATAATTGCTATCTGCTGTATAAACGCACAAAGCAGCCACCGTCAGCAGGATAACTCCTACCAACAGAAGGCTGTAAATTTGCATCAAGCGATTCATTAAATATTTGCCTTTATCAAAACGAGCTAAGAATTTAGCCATGTTGCGCCAACTTTCGTGCTACCATAAAACGATTGTCCTTGGTTGCAAAGCCGCTCCAAACCGCGATAAGCGCAAAAGTGGCAAATAACAACAACCCTTTAAAGAACCAAGTAAGCACCAAAATGGAAATGAGTCCAAATAGCACTTTCAAGAAGGCACTGAAATTCAAAAAGACACTGACAAAAGCCAATTTGAATAAATTAAAATGCGTAATCTCATATTTTGTTTCATATTGGGTCACATATAAATAAAAAACAGTTGCTAATAACAAGACAAAGACCAAAACAAAATCAATGACTAACCACAGGAGCCCTTGAATTTGGGCGGATAAATATAAGTTATAGCCCAGGAAAAAACTAATCCCCGCAAAAATCAAAAACTGAACATTGCTTCGTTTAAAGTTTTTACGCCATTGTCCCATAAATCCTTTAAAGGTCACTTGTTGATAATCAATACCATGTTCCATCAACAAATCGGTCATCGTTTGAAAGGCTGGTCCCGCCCCCAAAAGCACACCACCCATTAAGGTAAATAAAACAAAATACAAATTTAATTTGATAATCATCCAGACTACGTAAAAAAGACGCTGAATTCCGCTACTTACCATGTTAAAAACTCCTTTATTCTCATTTTACAAATTCTTGCTTATTTGTAAAAACAACTTTTTTGATAATCACAGCTGAAACAACACGATGTTATTGCCTCAGCTTTAATCATCAATTTTACCATACTTTTCTTATGAGAAAAGCCAGCGACAGCAAATAATTACCGCCGCTGACAATTTCAAAATAAGAATATTTTCAAATTAATTATTTGTTATCTTTCACAAATTGATCCAATTGTTTTTGCATATCTTTTTGAGCGTCATCCCAACCTGCTTTTTTCAATTCAGAAACCATTTCTGGAATCGTTTTTTCTGGGTCGATTGAACCGGTATTTAAGTTTGCTTTGTAGCGGTTCATGACGTTCATAATGCTAGATAATTGGGTTTTGAAATTATCTGTTTTAACGTTGAAACCTAAGATTGGTGAAGTTTTAGCATTTTCAATACTTTCATCACGTTCTTTGATTTGTTCGTCTGTAATGGTATCTTGGGTGTATAAAATCATGTTGTTACCTGTATTCCAAGCGGCCATATGTTCATTTGGTTTGTAGCCATCTAGTAATTTCAACTTGTCATCGCCCACTTTTTCCCAGGCTTTGCCTTCCACACCGTAAACTAAACCATTTAATAATTCAGGGTCAGTGTTTAACAAGTTCAAGAATTCAACTGCTTTTTCTTTGTTTTTAGAAGTATTGGAAACAACAAAGTTTGCCATTTGCGCTTGGCTTGTTGTTTTCAATTGTTGTGTTAACGGACGTGAAGTTAAATCTTGTTGTGCAGCATTACGTAAAATTGTATCGCCGTAATCCATTGGTCCTTGGGTTTCTTCCCGCATAAACCAAGTGTTGCCTTCTAATGGGAAACCAGTTGTGTTAGTAGCTGCATCCGTTGGAATTAAACCTTCTTTGTACCATTCATGCAATGTTTTCAAATTGTCTTGGAATTCTTTGTCTTCGTATTGGTTAATGATTTTTGGTGCACCATCAGCATCTAAACGAACTGCAAAAGGATAATCTTTTCCTAATGGGAAGTCCATGTTAGAAGAAGCGTTAAAGCTTTGACCAATTGCAAAAGCAGCAATATTTGGTTCTTTTTCATGGAATTGCTTCAATACTTCAGTGGCAGATTGATAAGAGCCGTCTACTTTTGAAATATCCAAGTTGTATTTTTTCACGTATTGATCGTTAAAAGTTAAAACTTGTTGTGCCCATGCATTGCCATAAACTGGAATTGCGTATAATTTGCCGTCTACTTCATTCCCTTTTTTGTACATTTCAGGTAATTGATCCATATAATCTTTGGCATATTTTTGTGACAATTCGGTTAAGTCAGCAAAAGCGCCTTTTTGGGCATTTGCAACATATTGATAAGCAAACGCAATATCATAACTTTCACCCGAGTTGATGATGGTTGGCATCTTCTTATCCCAATCGCCCCAACCAATATATTGTAAGTCAACTGTCACACCAATTTTTTCTTTGATGCGTTTGTTGGCAATCTTCATTAATTCATCGTAATTTTCTGGCTTGTCCCCAACTTGATACATTAATAATGTTTTTGAATCGCCACTTGTTCCTGAGTCTGTTGAGGCATCTTTTTGACTACCACAAGCAGCTAGCCCAGCTGTCATCAATGCCAATGCACTGACACCTAGCACTTTTTTCCACGTTTTCATTACTTCTCCTCCACTCTATTATTCTTTCACTCCGCCGATTGTCAATCCGCCGACAAAATATTTTTGGAAAAACGGATAGGTCAATGCGATCGGTAATGTTGAAACCACAACGATTGCCATACGGGCAGATTCAGAAGGTAATGCGGCAAGTCCACCTTGGATTTGCGCTCCCATGCCCGCGTTTTTAGCTAGAAAATCCAAATTACTTTGAATTTTCATCAATAAATATTGTAAAGGTACCAAGTTGTCATTTTGAATGTAAAGTAATGCGTTAAACCAGTCATTCCAATAACCTAATGCGGCAAATAAACTAATCGTCGCAATCCCTGGTACTGCTAAAGGTAAAACAATTTTTGTAAAAATTCGTAATTCTGTTGCCCCGTCAATCCGAGCAGATTCAATAATACTATCTGGCACTGTTTTAATAAAGAAGGTACGCATCACTAAAATATTAAAAGGTCCCAATGCCATTGGTAAAATCAATGCCCAAATTGTATCTTTCAAATACAGCATGTTGCTGACAATTAAGTACGTTGCTACCATCCCTGGTGTGAAAAGCATCGTCACTAAAGCAAAAACGGTAAAGAAACGGCGGAAAGGAAAATTTGACCGCGAAATCACATACGCATAAAGTGATGTCATGGTGGCATTTACCAGTGTCCCTAAAACCGTTACAAAAATCGTTACGCCAAAAGCACGGAAGATTTTTGAACTCATTTGGCCGGCAAAAATGTAAGAATACGCCGCGGTTGAAAATTCTTTGGGCCAAAAACGATAGCCCAATTCCGCTAGTGAATGTTCTTCTGTCAGTGAGATCATCACGACAAAGAAAAACGGTAACACACATGAAATCGCAAATAACGCAATCAAGATATTGAAGATAATATTAACTGTAGGACTAAAGGAACGAATTTCCACTTTTGAAACTTTTTCTTTTTTACCCATGTGTCGCTCCTCCTTAGAATAATGCTGAATCTGGTTCGATCCGACGAACCACAAAGTTTGTGCCTAATAATAAAATTGCTCCGACCACTGATTGATACAAACTAGCGGCTGAAGACATCCCAATGTCTCCGGTGGCGGTTAAGCCGTTATAGATGTAAGTATCCAAAACTGATGTTACTTGATACAAGGCGCCGTTATTTCGCGGCAAGTTATAAAACATCCCAAAGTCTGCTCTAAAAATACCGCCGATGTTTAAAATCAACAAGACCATCATCATTGGGACAATTTGCGGAATAGTAACATTTTTAATTTGTTGCCATTTGGAAGCTCCGTCCACCATTGCAGCTTCATAATACGTCGGGTCAATTCCCATCACAGAAGCATAGTAGATGATACTGTTATAACCTAAGCTCTTCCAGACATTCATCACGACAAAAATCAGCGGCCACCAGGTTGGATCTGTGTACCAGTTAACAGGATTCTTACCGTTATTGGTCAACCATAAATTGAAAATCCCTTTGTCTGGGCTTAAAAAGGCATATAAAAAGTAACCGATTACAACCCAAGATAAAAAATAAGGTAAAAGAGACATCGTATGGTAAACTTTCACCAATTTTTTATTGCGTAATTCACTCATAATAATTGCAAAAGCAATCGCAAAAAATAAATTGAATGCTAAGAAAACTACGTTGTAAGCAATAGTATTACGGGTAATTAACCACGCATCTTTTGAAGCAAATAAGAATTTAAAATTCTCAAAGCCAACCCACTTACTCGTTACCAAACTATCAATGAAACCATTGGGTGAAATGTGAAAATCTTTAAAAGCTACCACATTGGCAAACACCGGTATATAAAAGAAAAAGATAAACCAAACAAATCCTGGCAATGCCATTAAAATCAAAGCTTTATAACGCCACACATTTTGCCAAAAGCTCGCTTTTTTTCTTTTCTTCATCTTTAAACCTCCTTTAATTTTTCTACTAACAGAAGACTTGGACTACGCCTCCCTGACGTAGTAATAATACCGCTTTCAATTGTCTGAAGTAAGAAACAAACTTTAGATAAGATGCAACAAATTTTAGAAATGGTATATCTTTTTTCATATTTTGTTCACAATAAGAAATGGTACTAATAAGACTAACCTTCACTTTTTAGCTGCCTTTATTTCTCATTTATTAACAGATTGTACTCATAAATCGTTGGTTTTCAGCTAAAAATTACATAAAGATATATCGTTCCATTCCGCATAATTTTGTCTCAGAAAATGAATACTAAAAAAGCCCCGTAGAGAAAATTACTTCTCTACAGGGCTTTATTTCCTGTTTCATTAATCTAAAGGTAATTCTTCTTGCGCTTTTTCAGGAACTTCACTACCATCGCCAATCCCGTAAGCTTCTCTGACACGCGTTGAGATTTCAGCTTTCATTTCAGGATGTTCTTTCATGTAGTTCTTCGCGTTGTCACGACCTTGACCAATGCGATCGCCTTTATAAGAATACCAAGCACCACTTTTATCAACAATATCTTGTTCAGATGCCATATCCAACAGTTCGCCTTCTTGAGAGATACCTTGGCCATACATCAAGTCCACTTCAGCGACTTTAAATGGCGGAGCGACTTTGTTTTTAACAACTTTGATTTTTGTCCGGTTCCCAATAATATCAGTACCAGATTTTAATTGTTCTGCCCGGCGCACTTCTAAGCGAATGGTTGCGTAGAATTTCAGAGCCCGGCCCCCAGGAGTTGTTTCAGGGTTCCCAAACATGATACCGACTTTTTCACGAATTTGGTTAATAAAGACAGCAATTGTTTTGGTTTTATTAATAGAACCTGAAAGTTTACGCAACGCTTGAGACATCAAACGTGCTTGTAGACCTACATGGGCATCTCCCATTTCGCCATCAATTTCTGCTCGTGGTACTAAAGCGGCAACAGAATCGATTACAACGATATCAATCGCACCACTGGAAACTAAAGCATCAGCAATTTCTAATCCTTGTTCTCCTGTATCTGGTTGCGATAATAGCAGTTCATCAATATTAACGCCTAAGTTTTGTGCATATAACGGGTCTAAGGCATGTTCTGCATCAATAAAAGCAGCAGTTCCGCCATTTTTTTGCACTTCGGCAATAGCATGTAATGCTACTGTTGTTTTACCAGAACTTTCAGGGCCGTAGATTTCAACAATTCGGCCGCGGGGATAGCCACCCACACCTAAAGCCACGTCTAACGCAAGTGAGCCACTTGGAATAGTCGAAATTTGTTGGTCGGCTTTTTCTCCTAATTTCATTACGGCACCTTTACCGTAATTTTTCTCAATTTTTTTTAATGCAGCATCTAAAGCTGATTTGCGATCATCTGCCAAATAAATTCCCTCCATTATCTTTTCATCTATCTATCAAAAGCCTCATCTTTTGAAGCGAAACGGTATCCATCCATAAAAACATAGTGACTTCTTAAGAGAAATTATCCCCTAACTACTGTTTAATAATAGCCTTTCTAAGTCAAAAAAGCAAGAAAAAGCGAACGTATTTTCGCATGTTAAAAGATATTAATCTTTTGTTCGCTTTTCTACTTTTATTTTTTCAAAACAGCGCGGCGCAGTAGGTCTAGCCCCGCCATTACGGCACTATGGCGTACATAACTCCGGTCGCGGGTAAAGTGATACAAGTAGGTAACTACTTCTTTTTCGCTCGCTAAACCAATCCAAACAGTTCCTGCAGGCTGACCTTCCAATTCATTTGGACCAGCCACACCGGTGAAACTTAGGGCATAATCAGCGCCGATAATTTCTCTAGCATTTTGAGCCATGGCCTTGGCACAGGCTTCACTGACCACGCCATGTTCTGCCAATAAATTTGGATTAATTTGCAATAATTTTTCTTTTTGTTCTTTAGCATAAGTGACAAATCCGCCGCTAAAAATTTGGGAAGCGCCACTCACATTGGCAAGGGTGGCTTGAAAGAGTCCAGCAGTTAAACTTTCAGCAGCAGTTACAGTGCAGCCCTTGTCTTGTAATAATTTTACAACGACGGCTTCCAGAGAATTTTCCTCGCCGTAACCGTAAAAATATTCCCCCACCTCCTCTTTAATCGCAGCTTCTGTTTCATCCAATAATTTTTGGCCGCTCTTTTCATCTTGGGTCTTAACCGTTAATCGTAACGTCACCTCATTAGGTTTAGCATAAGGCGCAATTGTAGGATTCGTCTGATTTTCAATTAGTTGCGCCAATTGAGTGACTAATTTCGACTCCCCAATGCCATAAAAACGTAAGACGCGGGAAATTAATTGCTCTTGTTGGGGAAATTTTTCTTGTAATAACGCTTTGCCATGGTGTAAAAACATCGGCCGTAACTCAGATGGCGGTCCTGGCAAAAGTAAGAAAGCAGTGGTCGGGCTTTGGTAAAAAATACCAATTGCCAGCCCAGTTTCATTGGGCAAAGCATTCCCGTCTTCAAAAACCAGTACTTGTCTTAAATTATTGGCTGTCATTTCCCGCTTAGCGCGCGTGAAAAAAGTTTCTAATTCTTTACGCCCGGCTGCATCTTCGACTAAACGTTGACCAACATGAGCGGCGACAACATCTTTGGTTAAATCGTCTGTAGTAGGTCCCAACCCTCCACATAAAACCACTAAATCGCTCCGCTGATCAGCTGTTTTTAATAGACTTTCTAAACGTTCGGGATTATCTCCTACCACGCTATGGTAATAGACTTCAATCCCAAGATCTGCTAATTCTTCTGAAAGAAAAGTCGCATTGGTATTCACAACTTGACCCAATAAAATTTCTGTCCCAACCGCAATAATTTCTGCTTTCATTGTGTCTCCTCACTTTCATATACGCATTTAGGTAAAAAAACAACGAGGCACTGTAAAATAAAATTCATTTCACAGCACCTCATTTTGAAGGGGTTCAATTTGAAATAAAAATTTCCCCACTACTATTTCGCTTTTACATAGAACCTTTAAAGACAGCGGTATTTTTGGCAAAATAATCAATTCCTGAATAAATTGTAAAAATCAAGCAGGCATAAAGTAAAATTTGATCCACGGGAATACCGATTAGATTAAAGGGAATATTATTTAAAAATAAGAAAATAATCGCTAGCATTTGGGTAGCCGTTTTAACTTTTCCTGGCCACGCAGCAGCCATCACTTCGCCACCTTCAACCAGTAACAAACGTAAACCCGTGACTGCTAACTCGCGACAAACGATAATGGCCACAACCCAGCCTGGGGCTTTGTTCAAGTCTACTAATAAAATAAAAGCAGTCATTACCAACATCTTATCGGCCAAAGGATCGGCAAATTTGCCAAAGTTGGTCACTAAACCACGGGCACGGGCAATATGGCCATCTAACCAGTCGGTAAAACTTGCTACCGCAAAAATAATAGCAGCTACTAAATGCGTGGTTGGCAACATCGTGTCCCCTACTGTTAGCGTGCCAAAATCCAAAGGTAAAACTAAAATCAAGATAAAAATTGGAATCATACAGATTCTAATCACCGTCAACTTATTGGGTAAATTCAATTGAAAAAATCTCCTTTTCTAATTCAAGACTGTCTAATCCGCTTTTTGATACGCAATGTTCAACGTTACATTTTTACGTAAGGCCGGAATGTTAGGATCCGTATAATTTAAGTCTTTGCCGTTAGCCTTAATCGTCAAATTACCACTTGCTCCTAAGACGATAGTGGCATTGGTGGCGCCATCAGGTAACGTGGTTGACTGTGACTCACCCGCTTGCAGGGTATATTGGTAAACGTAACCATTATTCACTAAAACCCCGATCCAACAAGGTCCATTGGCACTACCGACAAAATCTAATTTAACGGGTGTTTTCGCATCGGTCAGACTAAAAACAGCATCACTTTGCGTATTGCTATCCAATTTAACTGCCATTTCTTTTTCTTTGGTGGACTCTTTCGTGGATTCTTTCGTCGTACTTTCTGTCTGCTTTTTTGACTCTGAGGTAGACTCTGACGCTTTGGTGGAACTTTGCGTTGCGACCTGTTCCACTGTGACAGAGGAATTGGCTGCAATCAGAGAATCTTGGTTGTTACGATCTTGCCATGTCATATAAAATACGATGACAACAATTACCAAGGCGACTAACCCAAAGAAAATAACCGGTAGTAGTCGCATAATCGGATTTCCGGTTTGTTCTTCAACATGTAGCGATTTTCTTGACCCTTGAACGGTTTCAGGTTGGGGTCTTTTGGTAGGCGGTGGTGTTAAAGATTCTTTGCCTGCTAAAACGGCAACCAGTTTTTCACCATCTTCACCAACTGCTTGGGCATATTGCCGCACAAAAGCCCGTTCGTAAAAAGAGCCCGGCAATGCATCTAAGTCCCCACTTTCAATGGCTTCTAAATAGCGTTTTTGTATTTTAGTTATCTGTTGTAATTCATCTAATGAAATATTCTTATTTAAACGGGCTTGCCGTAATCTTGCGCCGATAGTTGTTGCTTCATTTGCCACTTACACATTCTCTCCAGTCTTTATTGCAGCCAGCCTCCTGTTACAGGGATAGTCGCACCAGTAATATACTGGGCGTCTGGTTGAAACAAAAAAGCTACGGCTGCCGCGATTTCCTTGGCGTATGCTAGTCTTCCTAGCGGGATTTCATCTGTTAATTGTTTTAACTCAGCAGGCGACCAACCTTCGTTCATCTTCGTTGCTACAGCTCCTGGTGCGATACAATTGACGGTACAACCATTAGCGGCGACCTCTTTTGCATAGGCATTCACAAAACTTTGTTGGGCCCCTTTAACTGCACTATAAACAGTCTCTAAGCTGCTGCCAGACAAACCGTAAACAGAGCCGACAAAAACGATTCTTGGTCGGCTAGAACGCCGTAATTTTTCTTCCAAGCCCTGCAAAATCAGCAGCGGTGTTTCCAAATGAATTTGCCACAACTGACGCATATCTTGTTGTGTATGTTCACAAAGCAAACCATATTTGGTAAAACCGGCGGCAAAAACAATGCCATCTACTTGAAACAAATCCGCCAAAAATGACGGAATATCGGGGGTTTCTAGCATATCTAAGCATACCATAAAAAAATCTTGCTGGGGATAGGTTTCCTTTAAGTCGCTAACAAATTTTAATACTTTTTCTTCGTTGCGATAGTAGTGGCAATATAACGACCAGCCATCTTGGGCTAAAGCGCGGCAAATTGCCTCACCAATATCACCGCTAGCTCCCATAACAAGCGCACTTTTCATGATTAATCCTCCTTGGGATACATGAAAAATTCACTCATTGCGTCTTCATTTATCAAGCGCTGTCCGCAAGCATAAATATCCTCTAAAGTGATCGACTGAATAATTTCAGGTAAATCAAAGAGCGTTAAATCACCAAATAAATTTTGATTGAATTGATTGGCAATGTATTCGAGAGAATTTAACGACTGGAAGAATTTCCCCATCATACGTTTTTTCAATAAAGTTAAATTAGCCTCATTGATTTCAGAATCTTCGCCGTAATTGATTAAAATAGTTTGCACAGCTTTTGTCAGTTCCTGTGGTTCATCGCTATCCCCGCCAAAATCAGCAAAACAAAAAGTGCGGTCTAAATTAAACTCATACCCAAATGTATCGTCAATGATGCCTGCGTCATATAAGCGCAAATAGTTTTTAGAAGTCGACCCTAAAAGCAGTTGCCAGAGCAAGCTGGTAGCAGTTTTAAAGCGCAATAATTCACGGTTATCTGCTGGTAAATCAGTGGTTAACATTTTGATCCCCAAAATTCCTTTAGCCCGTGTTACCGGCATTTCTAAACAATCAGATTTTTTAATATCCGTCAGTGTTTCAGCCGGAAATTCCCGTTTGATCGGTTGCGGAACAGGAAAATCTTTAGCAGCTTGATTTTCTTTAATAAGTGTCATCATCTCAGCAGGATCAATATTGCCTACCACAAATAATTTCATATTGCTGGGATGATAAAAAGTGTTGTAACAAGTATATAAATCTTCTGCTGTAATCTCATCAATACTTTCCACCGTTCCGGCAATATCGATGTGTAGCGGATGTTCGGGATATAAATTGTTAATAATACCAAAAAATTGCCGCCAATTGGGATCATCTTGATACATTTGAATTTCTTGACCGATAATTCCCTTTTCCTTATTGACACTTTCAGCGGTAAAATAAGGAGCTTGGACAAAATCCAGTAAGGTCGTCAGATTTAAATCAATATTATCCGTCGCAGAAAAAAGATAGCTCGTTTTGGTGAAACTTGTAAAAGCATTTGCTGAAGCACCTTGTTTACCAAAGTCTTGAAAAACATCCCCAGTTTCTTTTTCAAACATTTTGTGCTCCAAAAAGTGCGCTATGCCATCAGGTACCGTGATAAATTCTTTTTGTCCCCGCGGGATAAAGCGGTTGTCAATTGAGCCATAATCCGTGGTAAATAATCCATACGTTTTGTGAAATCCCGGTTTTGGCAATAAATAGACTGTCAAACCATTGGGTAAAACTTCGCTATATAAAGTCTCATTAATTTTTTTATATTCTTTTTTCATTATGCCTCACTCCTTTCCAAACAGTAAATGGCTTTTAATTCCATTGCCAGAGCAATTTTCTGCACAGCCTCAACCGTTACTGTCTCAATGCCTGTAATAAACTGGTCTTCAGACATTTTGGTGTGGGGCAACCACAAATTCAAATAAGCATTTTCCATCAAAGCTTGGGGATTATCGAGTGAAAGTAAAAATTGGTTTTTTAACATTGCTTTTGTTTGGGCCAATTCTTCTGTTGTCACTTCCCCTTTTCTTAAGCTTTCCAGTTGCGCGTTAATTAAACGCAAAACATCTTCTCTTTTTTCTTGGTCAATTCCGGTCTGGACCTTTAACATCCCTCGAAATGAGTCAAAAGAAGAAGAGGCGTAATAGGCCAAACTTTCTTTTTCTCTAACGTTCATAAATAATTTGGAGTGAGGAAAGCCGCCAAATAAACCATTAAAAACCATTAATGCAAACCGGCTGGGATCCCCATAATAAGTGTCTATTTGATAAGCTAAATTCAATTTTGCTTGAACAACTTGGTCATATTCGACATGCTCGTTGATAATATTGCTATGATTTTGGGTAAAGAAAATTTCCGGTTTTACTCGCTCGCTATTTTCAAAGGGCAATTTAGCAAAAATTGCTTCCACGGATTCCGGTTGCACATCACCAATTACAAAAATATCAATCTGATCTTCTGTCATCATATTTTGATAAATAGAAACTAATTCTGTGGCTGTTAAATCTTGCGCTGTTGCCACTGTTCCAAAACTTGGTACTTTTTGATCGGCATCATTTTGGAAAAATAGTTCTTGGACACGTAAAGAAGCATAAGTTTGCTTATCTTCTTTCATACTCTTTAAATAAGCAATCAAATTTTCTTTTTCAGTAGCAAACGTTTTTTCATCAAAAGCACCTTCTTTAACATTGGGTGCAAATAAGATTTCTTGTAAAAAAGTTACGGCTTCATTTAAAAGATTTTCTTCGCCAACATAACTGCCGTTAACAATAGACATGCCCACATTCACTTGATGAATATTCCCTTTTTTAGCCACACTTACACCAAAACTAGCGCCATAAAGCTCAGCTAAACGGGTGCTCAAATCATTTTGGGTAGGATAATTTAAACTGTTGGTTTCTAACAAGCTAGTTAACAAGGTACGGGCTGCTGCGTTTTTTTCACTGTGGCGAGCAGAAAAACGGATTAAAATCCGGGTTGTCTTATACTTTTTGGTGGGTATCACTTCAAGATTGATACCTTTGCCTAATTCAAATGACATATAGATGCTCCTTAAAAAAATTTCAGCTCTTAAGCGCTGATACACTGCAATTTATTATTTTGATTCACTTTGCGATCAAAAAATTCCTTATTTGCTTTTAAAAATGGAATGTTTACCTCCACTGGGTGTCAATACGACATCATTATAATTATAGCATAGCCCTTAGATAAACATTGATTTTAAGCCTATTTGCTCCTTAGTTTCATATTATTTCAAATATTTAAAAATCTTCGTTATACTAATTTTAGTAATCCGCATTTTCATGCAGATTTTTCATGACAAGTGGAAATTTTTTTCCATCATTTTTGATGCGGGTAATAACAGAAAGGAGCAAAACAGATGATTAAAGAATTTAAAGAGTTTTTAATGCGTGGCAATGTCTTAGACTTAGCCGTTGGGGTAGTGATTGGAGGAGCTTTTACAAGCATCGTGAATCAGGTTGTGGAAGGTTTAATCACGCCACTTATTGGCCTGGTTGTTTCTTTATTTACCAAAAAAGGCGACTTGGATTCTGCTATGAATGTTCTAGATGTGAAAATTAACGGTGTCAAATTCGAATTTGGCAATGTCATCAGTGCTATTATTACCTTTATTATTACTGGTTTCGTTTTATTTATTATTGTAAAATTTGCCAACCGTGCCAAAGAGTTACGCCATACAGAAGACGTCGAAGAAGAACCAGAAATTACTGCAGAAGACTATCTAAAAGATATTCGCGATTTGTTAGAAGCTCAAAGCGGACCGGTTGCTAAAAAAGCGCAGGAAGATTTAAATAACTCGCAATATTAAGTCCTCTCAAAAAAAGAAAGATACATCATATCTTTTAAAAAAGACTATTGAACGTTTCTCCAGCATAAAAAAACGCTTAGGAAGGAAAATGCAGTGGCACCGGTAAGTTAGATATTTTATCTAACTCTTGGTGTCGCTTCAAAATACCTTTTAAGCGTTTTTTTCGCTATATAAGTTCACATTCGATGTTCCTGAAATAAAAAGTGCTTACAAGGCCATATCAATATGGGGAATATCGTCTTCTAAATATACTTCTGAAATTGCTTTAAAGCCAAAGCCGCCATAAAAATCTTGTAAGTAAGCTTGCGCACCTATCACAATTTTTTGATCAGGAAATTTTTCATGGATTACTTCCAAGGTCTTTGCTACAATTTTTTTGCCTAAACCGGTGCCTCGAAATGCTGCCGTCACCAAGACACGTCCAAAATGGACCGTATCATTATCACTATAAATCCGCGTATATGCTGCAATTTCTCCTTTTTCATCAAGGAAATAGGTATGCAATGCAACTTCGTCTGTTTCATCGATTTCTTGATAAGGACAATTTTGTTCCACAACAAACACTGCTACGCGTTCTTTGGTCAAGTGATAAAATTCTTTCGTACTTAATTCAGCAAAACTTTTCACAATATATTCCATTGGTAACCTCCTAATAATAAAAAATCTTTCATTTTACCCAGCGCTAATTTTTGAAACTCATTTTGTGACTGCATATTAAAAAAAATACGAAAGCTCATCTGAGCCTCCGTAATTTTTTATATTGTTTCTCCTAAAAATTCGATTTCGACAGTTCGAGTTAAAACATCTGAATAGCTATATGAAACTCGTTCGAAGGAATTTTCTTCTGGATCTAAATCGACCACGAAGACAGAAGGGTATGTTTCAGTCAAAATCCCTTTGCGTTCAGTCTGACGTTTACGACCAGTTTGAGCTACCAGCATAATTTCACTGCCGATACGACATTCTAAATCTTTTTTGATAGAAGCTAAAGTTGTTGGCATCGCATTCACCTCATCCACCATTATATCACATTTTACCAAAAATATCAAGTTTATCATAATTTATTTGTCGTTTCAACAGTCAATTTTTCGTTATTTTTTTATTTTTTAAAAAGTTCGCTTTCCCCCAAAAATTCACGGCATTACTTTTATTTGCTTCCGTATTTTTCTTCTGGACCGCTCTAACGCACAACGAATCTTTTGATAACTGAGGGTCGTTTTATAGGCATAATATTCCAATTGCTCACCGCTTAAATAAGCCCCTAATACATCCGCTTCCAATCCTGATAGTAAACGAAAAGATGCCCACAGCTCTTCTTCTAAAAGAATCTGTTCTTCGGCCAAAACCATGCTGTAATTGTAGTCTACTAAAAAATCCGGCCCTTCTTGCGCGATTTTTTCTTCCAGCGAGACGGCTTCGACCATACCTTTTCTTTTATAAGCGCCTTGTTTTCGCAGTTCGCTTTTTATTTTATTTTCAAAGTTATTTTTGAAGAAGGTGCCAAAAGACACGCCTCGACCTTCTTCATAAGAGCACAAGGAATAAAAGAAACTAATGCGGCCTTCTTGCAACCAATCATCCGAATCGAAGTCACGTAAATAATAACGCCCCATCACTTTATAGATAACCGGTCGATAATCATAAAAAAGCCTTTCAAAAACTTCCATCTGGGTCAAAACTGCTTGGGGGTTAAAATCTGTCCAACTCATTTTAATGCCTCCTCCCAAATTCTCTTGCTTTTTGACTATACCATGAAAAAAAGCCCAACCAGTTTCATCTGGTGGGCTAATTATCATTACAATTTTTTTAGTTCTTTTTACTTAGTTCTTGTAGTTTTTGCTGCAAATCAGAAAGTTGTTCTTCATTCCAAGGTGAGTTGCGGCGAAAATCACGAAATTTCAAATCTTCTTGATGTTCAGAAATTAATTTCTTCGTTTTTTGCACTGCCTTGTACAATTCTCGGGCGGAAGTGCGTAAAGCCCCTTGGGAAAAGACGACCCATTGTTCTGCTAAGTCACTTGTAGCTACCGTCACTTGCGTTAGCGCATTATTCAACTCACCGGCGACGCGTTCAATATAACTATCCGCTGTTTCCCCTTCTTCGGTGAAAATAACTTGTAATTGATATTTGGTATAGCGCTGGGTAATTCCAGGTACAAATTGGGCATCAAAAACGACGATAATTTCCAAACCTTCGTATTTGGCATAATTAGACAATAGACTCAGCAAGGTTTCTCTGGCGTCTTCTAGCTTTTCCGCGTTTTTTAAAGAAACTAATTCTGGCCAAGCTCCAATCATATTGTAGCCGTCAACAAGCAACAGTTGTTTTTTCACCCTATTCACCTGCCCGTTGGCTGAAAGCTTGGTAAATCAAAAGGCCACTGGCAACGCTGGCGTTTAAACTCTGAACGTGTCCTGTCATGGGAATTGTTAAAAGTTCATCCACGGCTTTCATTAAGCCTGCACTCATCCCTTTGCCTTCATTGCCAATAATTAAGGCAACTTTCCCTTTGGCGTTCCACTGGCGGTAATCCGTTCCTTCCATCGCAGTGCCGAAAATCCAAAAACCAGCATCTTTTAATTGTTGGACAGCTTGGCTTAAATTCGTGACACGCGCAATTGGCATATACTCCACTGCACCTGTCGAGGTTTTCACCACAATTGGCGTAATGCCTACTGCACGATGTTTAGGAATAATCACACCATCTACCCCGCCAGCGTCGGCTGTCCGTAAAATGGAACCAAAATTATGCGGATCTTCCAAGTTATCTAAAATCAGATAAAAAGGATTTTCTTTGGTTGTGGTTTCCAATAATTCTGGTAGAGACAGATATTCATAAGGTGTGATTGCTAAAACCATCCCTTGATGAACTCCGCTGTCACTCATGGTATCCAGCTTACTTTTGGGGACCCATTTCACTGGGACTGCTTGCTCTGTCGCTAATGTTTTCAATCCTTCGATTTTATCGCCTCTGGCATCTTCAGCTAAAAATAATTTGTTACCCCGTCCTGCTTTTAACGCTTCTACTACTGCATGATGTCCAAAAACAAAATTTTCATTTACTTCTGTTGCAGCTTCGTTTTCAACGTTATCCTTTTTTACAGGAGCTTTAAAATTATCGTGTTTTTTGTGACGGGGATTACTTTTTTCAGCGAAGTTTTTACCTCGACGATTTTTATCTTTTGCACCATAGTTCGTACGATTCTGATTTTTATCAGCTTTGTCTTCCCGTCTATTTGCCATTTGTGTCACCTACTTTCTTGATACACCAGTCTATTAGCTCTTCTAAGCGTTCTTGTCGTTTGGTTAGATGAAGATAACCCATCAACGCTTCAAAGCCTGTCGCAATCCGATACGTGGTAATATCGGCATTTTTGGCGCTGGTATGGCTTTTACTATTGCGTCCCCGGCGATAAAACAGTGCTTCATCTTCTGATAAAATCCCTGCAGTTAACATTTCATTCATTAAGAATGCTTGGGCTTTTGCTGAAACATAGTGGGTCGCCTGTTTGTGTAACTGATTGGGACGTGTCAGGCCAGTGGCAACCAAATAATCACGAATATAAACTTCGTAAATCGCATCGCCCACATATGCTAGTGCTAAACCGTTTAATTGTGTGTAATCTCTCATGCTTCTCGTCTCCAACGGGTACCTTGGGCTGTATCTTCCAAAATAATCCCTTGTTCTTTTAATTGATCGCGAATTTCATCACTACGGGCAAAATCTTTATTTTGGCGGGCAGTGATTCTTTCGGTAATTAATTTTTCAATTTCTTCGTCTAATAACTCATTGCTGACAAAATAGATACCAAAAACAGTTAGCCAAGCATGCAATTTTTCGATGGCAGCATTTAAAACCGCTTGAGATACTTCACTTTGTTCGGCATAAGTATTCAGCCATTTTGCCAATTCATAAAGTACAGTCACACCATTTGCAGCATTAAAATCATCATCCATTTCTGTAACGAAACGATTTTCCAACTCTGCTAATTCGGCTAACCTCCCCTCATCATCTGACAGAGTCATTTGAGCGGTTGTTAAACGGAAGTTCGCATTTTCACTGGCTGTTTTTAAGCGTTGTAAGTTATTGGCGGCATCTTGTAATGTTGCTTCACTGTAACGAATCGGGCGCCGATATTGCGTGGTCGCCATAAAGAACCGTAAAACTTGTGGATCAACTTTTTGAATTAAGTCATGAACCGTCACAAAATTTCCCAAGGACTTACTCATTTTTTCATCGTCTTCTCCAATTGTCACGTAGCCGTTATGCATCCAATAATTGGCAAAGGTGTGTCCCGTTTTGGCTTCACTTTGGGCAATTTCATTTTCATGATGAGGAAATTCCAAATCTTGACCGCCCCCATGAATATCAATGGTATCTCCTAAATGTTTTGTCGCCATTACCGAGCACTCGATATGCCACCCTGGGCGTCCTAATCCCCAAGGAGAATCCCAAGCAATTTCTTCTGGTTTGGCGCTTTTCCATAAAGCAAAATCTAAAGGATCTTCTTTAATATCTTGCTCTGCACCTGTTCTTTGACTTGCCCCCACTTCTAATTCATCAATCGACTGATCACTTAGTTTACCGTAATTTTTAAACTTACGGGTACGATAATAAACGTCGCCATTTGCTTCATAGGCAAACCCTTTTTCCACTAAAACGGAAATAAAGTCAATAATATCAGGAATATGGTCCATTACCCGTGGATGTAACGTAGCGGGTTCGATATTTAAAGCATTGGTATCTTCTTCAAAGGCATGGATAAAACGCTCTGCTACTTCTGGAGCAGTTACACCCAACTCTTTGGCAGCGCGGATAATTTTATCATCGACATCGGTAAAATTAGAAACGTAATTGACGAAAAAACCACGGTATTCAAAATAACGCCGAATCGTATCAAAAGCAATCGTACTTCTGGCATTGCCGATGTGGATGTAGTTGTAAACCGTAGGGCCACAAACATACATCCGTACCTTGCCCGCTTCAATTGGTTTAAACTCTTCTTTTTCTCGTGTCATCGTATTGTATATCTTAATCATGACTCAACCTTCTTTCCTGCAATTCGCACAACTTTGGCAGGAACGCCTACCGCGGTTGCTTCATCTGGGATATCTTTTAAAACAACAGCACCAGCACCAATCTTGGCATTTTTGCCAATCGTCACTGGCCCTAAAATTTGCGCATTGGCCGAAATCATCGCGCCGGTTTTCACCGTCGGATGACGCTTGCCTGCATGTTTACCGGTCCCCCCCAGCGTGACACCATGAAACAAAACGACATCATCGCCCACTTCAGCCGTTTCTCCGATCACAACCCCCATGCCGTGATCAATAAAAACTCCTTGACCGATTGTGGCGCCAGGATGAATCTCAATGCCCGTTAAAAAGCGCTGAAACTGGGAACTGATTCGTGCCCATAAAAACAGCTTGTGGTTGTATAAAAAATGTTCAAATCGATGCCAAAACAGCGCATGTATACCCGGGTATGTCAAAATAATTTCCAATGTGTGTCGGGCCGCCGGATCATTTTCCTTGGCCGCTTGAATTGCACGTTTCCCCCATCCCATTATGTCGTGTCCCTCCTATTTAAGATAGTTTAATAGAGCTTTAAAAAATGAGCTGCAAGACAAATAATTCTTAATGTCGTTTTTTTAATGTTGAACTATCAAATCATTTTGAACTCGTTTTATAAGTATTTACTAGCTCCTAATAAATTATTAATAAGAAAAGCTAAAGGCAGCGGTAGCTCTTTGGAAAAATCTCAGAAATTCGTCTGCTGGTGATCTTTACCAGAAACTAATTTTTAAATTTTTTCCGAAGAGTTGCTGCATGCGCCAGACATCAAAAAAAGCGGTATGCCGACCCTATTCCTTATAAAAATCAGATAATCCTTTTACCGATAAAAAAGCGCCCTTTAAATAAGTTTCCTTATTTAAAAGACGCTTTTGGCGTGGTTCCACTTTCATTTGAACCAATTCAAATTCCTTGGCTCCTCCTGAGTGGGTAACGTCCACAAAACGGCTTAAAGCTTGCTCATAGGTGCATTTCCTGCTTTGTTTCAGCCACTTTCCACCAATTGTAGCCTCTCTTTAGAAACATCCGCAGTACTTCGTCTAATCACCGCAATCATATTCAATTTGTAAAAATAATTCACTGTACGTATTATGATTGTTGCTACTCGCTTTAGTTTTATATTAATTTATAAAACTTGTTCCAAATGAGCCAATGCTTTTTCTTTACCTAAAAGTTCCACAGTTTCTGGTAATTCTGGGCCGTGGGTTTGGCCTGAAACAGCCACACGAATTGGCATAAATAAGTTTTTCCCTTTGACGCCAGTTTCTTTTTGTACTTCTTTAATTGCAGCTTTTACGCTTGGCGCTTCAACAGTATCCATTGCTTCTAGTTTTGCTTTAAAAGCAGCTAATACTTGTGGTACTGTTTCACCGGCTAAAACTTCTTTTGCGGCATCGTCTAAAATAGGATGTTCTGTAAAGAATAGTTCTGATAATTCAACGATTTGAGCAGCATAACTCATTTGTGGTTGATACAAGGCCACAATTTTTTTCACACGTTCTAACTCTTCGGCTGATAAATCTTCGGAGACGCGACCTGCTTTTTGTAAGTAAGGTAAGCACATTTCTACTAAAACATCCAAGTCCATCGCTTTGATGTAGTGGTTGTTTACCCATTCCAATTTCTTGGCATCAAAAGCAGCCGGTGACTTACTTAGCCGGTTTGGATCAAACATTTTAATCAATTCGTCTTGACTAAAGATTTCATCTTCTCCTACTGGTGACCAGCCTAATAAGGCAATAAAGTTGAACATAGCTTCTGGTAAGTAGCCTAATTCACGGTATTGTTCGATAAATTGCAGGATTGATTCATCCCGTTTACTTAATTTTTTACCAGTTTCTGAATTAATGATTAACGTCATATGGCCAAATTCTGGTGCTTGCCAACCAAATGCGTCATAAATCATTAATTGTTTTGGAGTGTTGGCAATATGGTCATCACCGCGCAAAACATGGGTGATTTTCATCATATGATCATCTACAGCCACTGCAAAATTGTACGTTGGCATGCCATCGCGTTTTTGAATGACAAAATCCCCACCGACATTATCTGATTCAAAAGAGATTTCGCCTTTGACCATGTCGTGAAATTTGAATTCCGTATTTTTTGGTACGCGGAAACGAATAACCGGTTCCAACCCTTGTGCTTCTTTTTGAGCTTGTTCTTCTGGTGTTAAATGTGAACATTTACCAGAGTAGTGTGGCATTTCGCCACGCGCCCGTTGCGCTTCCCGTTCTGCTTCTAATTCTTCTGGCGTGCAGTAACATTTATAAGCACGATTGGAAGCTAGTAATTGATCGATTAATGGTTGGTAGATATCGGCTCTTTCGGATTGACGATAAGGCCCATATTCACCAGGATTTGCTGGAGATTCATCCCAGTCCATTCCTAACCATTTCAAATTATCTAACTGGCTTTTTTCTCCATCTTCAATATTCCGTTTGGTATCCGTATCTTCAATGCGGATAATGAAATCTCCACCGTTGTGGCGGGCAAATAAATAGTTAAATAGCGCTGTTCTGGCATTACCAATGTGTAAATGTCCAGTTGGGCTTGGTGCATAACGCACGCGAATTTTCGTCATCTAATCGCTTCCTTCGAATTATTTTCAAGTAGGGTAACAGCCAGTGCCGCAATTGCTTCATTGCGACCAACAGGCCCTAAATGTTCCATTGTTGTGGCTTTAATACTAAGCTGATTTTCTTCTAATTGACAAATTTCACAAAGCACTTGCCGCATTTTGGGAATAGAGTCCGCAAGTTTCGGCTGTTCAGCTAGAATTGTACAATCAATATTGTGAATAGTAAAGCCAAGCGACCACGCTTTTTGTAAAACCGTGGCCAATAAGTGAGTAGAATTGGCATTTTGCACCGTTTCATCAGTAGCCGGAAACATTTGGCCAATATCCCCTAAGCCTGCGGCACCTAAAATGGCATCGATAATCGCATGGGTCAAACAATCCCCATCGGTTACACCTGCTAAGCCAAGTTTTTTAGGATGGGAAAGTGTAACACCTCCTAAAATCAAGGGGCGGTGCAACACTAAAGGATGCAAATCATAACCTTGACCAATTCTAAGCATGCTTACGGCCTTTATCTTTATTGCGATTTTTTGAATTGCCTGATGAATTGGTGGTGGATTGCGTTTGCGTTTGATTATTTTGAGGATGGTTATTTTCAGCATCCGCATCTTCTTCGGTTGGTACTTTCACATCATCAATACCACGACCAGAGTGGGCAGGTTTAGCAAAAATCATGCGGCCCGCTGCTGTTTGGAGAGCACTGGTAACCACAACTTTGATGCGTTCATTCATATAATGTTGCCCGTCTTCGACTACGACCATGGTGCCGTCATCTAGATAGGCTACCCCTTGTTGACGCTCCGTGCCGGCTTTTACTAATAAAACATCCATTGTTTCTCCGGGAATCACGACAGGTTTTACAGCATTGGCTAAGGCATTAATATTTAAGACGGGAACGTTTTGAAACTCTGCGACTTTATTTAAGTTGTAATCATTCGTAACGACAACGCCATCTAAAAGTTTGGCCAACTTCAACAACTTACTATCTACTTCTTGAATATCTTCAAAATCACCTTCGTACATTTCGACGGAAATATCTTCTTCTTTTTGTAAAGCGTTTAAAATGTCGAGGCCGCGACGTCCCCGGACGCGTTTTAGACTATCACCAGAATCGGCAATATATTGTAATTCATACAAAACAAAATTTGGAATTAAAATGGTGCCTTCTAAAAAGCCGGTCTTGGCAATATCATAAATACGTCCGTCAATGATGACACTTGTATCTAAAATTTTGTAACGGTGAAAAGTGTCACCAGCTTTTCGTTCTAAAAGCTGTTGTTGGGTTTCTTCATTTTTTTTCGATTTTGGTGTGAAAATCTTCTTCCACTCATCAATGCGCGTCACCCCGACTTGAAAACCAAAATACCCCAGTAAAATCATTACAAAAAAGGGCATAAAGCTTGTCACAAAAGGAATGTTTAAATTGTACAATGGAATAGAGATAATCATCCCAATCATTAGACCAATAATGGTTCCAATCGCACCAAAGAGCAAATAGGTCAAACTAATTTCGCTCAGTTTTTTCTCAATATAAGACAATCCTGCTGAAATATAACGCTCCAATACCAACGCGAATAAAAAGAAAATAATTGCGCCAATCAAAATGTTGGTAAACGGATTGTTCAGCCACTGATTGCCAGTCAAGCCAATCGTATCCCACGCCATGGGTAAAAATGAAGCTCCCAGACTTGCGCCGGCTACGACCATTAAAACAATAATGATCCGTCGTTGCATACAAAACTCCTCCGATTTTTTTGCTGCTAGAAGAAAAGATAACTTGGAAAATCGCTAAAATTTATAATTTTACCCAAGATATCTTGTCTATTCCTAGCGCGGTAATCCTTTATAAAAACATCCGTGCTAACTTGCAAGTTAGCCAAAAACTTTTTTTAATGTTTCGGCCAGTGTCGCCACACCGACAACTTGGATGCCTTTTGGTGCCTGCCAGCCACTCAAATTATTTTTAGGCAAGTATACCTTTGTGAATCCCAATTTTTGTACTTCTTTAACTCGTTGTTCAATATTTGAGACGCGGCGAATTTCACCAGTTAAGCCGATTTCACCGATAAAACACTCGGTGGGACTGGTTCCTTTTTCTTTGTAACTAGACGCAATGGCTACCGCTACGGCTAAATCAATCGCCGGTTCATTTAATTTTACGCCACCAGCAGCTTTTAAATACGCATCTTGATTTTGCAAAAGCAGCCCCGCCCGTTTTTCCAAAACAGCCATAATCAGCGAAACCCGATTAAAATCAAGCCCTGTGGTCGTGCGTTTGGCGTTACCAAACATAGTTGGCGTGACCAGGGCCTGAATTTCGACTAAAATCGGCCGACTGCCTTCCATGGCAACGACAATGGCCGAACCCGTGGCCCCTGCTAAACGTTCTTCTAAAAAAACTTGAGAGGGATTAGCCACTTCATGGAGGCCATCTTCATGCATTTCAAAAATGCCAATTTCATTAGTGGAGCCAAAGCGGTTTTTTACTGCCCGTAAAATCCGGAAAGTATGGTGTTTTTCCCCTTCAAAATACAAAACAGTATCCACCATATGCTCTAACATCCGCGGTCCGGCAATGGAACCTTCTTTGGTCACATGACCGACAATAAAAATTGCAATACCATTTGATTTGGCAATCTTTAATAATTCAGCGGTGGTTTCTCTCACCTGTGAAACGCTGCCGGCCACACTGGTAACATCTGGCTGGGTCATAGTTTGAATGGAGTCGATAATGACATAGTCCGGCGCCAAATTTTCAATCGCGCGTGAGATTTCATGCATGTCCGTTTCGGCATACAAATAAAACTCGGTTTTAATGGAGCCTAAGCGCTCGGCCCGCATTTTAATTTGTTCAGCGCTTTCTTCACCGGAAACATATAAAACTTTGCCGCCTGATTCTGCCAGTTGTTGGGACACTTGTAACAGCAAAGTTGATTTCCCAATCCCAGGATCTCCTCCGATTAACACCATTGAGCCAGGGACTACCCCGCCACCTAAAACACGATTTAATTCCGCGAGTTTGGTTTTAACGCGTGGTTCTTTTTTAGGAATGACATCGGCAATTTTTGTTGGCTTGGTTTTTTCACCAGTTAAACTCGTGCGGACGCGGCGGTCTGTTGTATCTTGAATCACCACTTCCACCATGGAATTCCAACTGCCACAGTTGGGACATTTCCCTAGATATTTTGGTGAGATATAGCCACAATGTTGACATTCAAATTGGACTTTTGGCTTTTTTGCCACAAATATCCCTTCCTTTATTTTAGCACACTGCCTGCATTTCTAAGCTGTGTAAACCGTGTACTTTTATTTATTCGATGAACCAAAACCACCCGTGCGCAGTGCATTTGTCGTATCTTGATCCGCTTTTAAAAATGGTAAGAAAATTCCTTGACCGATTCTCTCTCCTTTTTTAATCGTTACATCAGTTAACCCGAAGTTGGTAAATTGGAACATAATATGGCCTTCGTTATCTGGATTATCATAATAATCACTGTCGATAACGCCAACGCCATTGGTTAAAACTAAGAAACGTTTTAAAGGATTACTGGAACGATTAGCTAGTTGTAAAAATTCATCTTCTCCCATATAAGCTTTAATTCCTGTCGGCACGAGCACCGGTTTTAAAAACTTGCTCTCATCTTTTGCTTTTAATGCTTTTAAACCTGTCAGTAGTCCCTCATGCCAAATACTTGGAATGACCACGTCACACGCCGCTTCAAAATCATAACCAGCAGCATGATTGGTTGCACGTTTTGGTAAATGAATTTCTTGACTTAAAAATTGTGAAACGACTTCAAAACCTCGTGTTCGCAAACAAATACCTCCTAAAACAATTTCAAAAGAAAATTGTTATTTCACTAAACTTTAAAAAATTTTTTCCAGCATTTTTATATTAAAAATGTTTTCAAATAGCAGAAAATATACTTATTTATATAACGCTATTTTAGCATAAGTACGCTTCTTTTTTGTGGATTCAAACTAATAATACGAAAAATTTCGTAAAATCCATACAATCTTCAAAAATCAGCAACTAAACTTACTTTTTTCTTATTTTTCATGACCAAAAGAAGTTACTTTAACAGCATCTCCTCCAATTTGTTTTTCTGTCACAAAATACGACAAAAAAACAAATTGAAACGCGCGCAAGTAGCTTTCTATCAATCAGTAGGTGAAAATTCTGCCAAAACCAAGTACAATGAAGGCAAACTACCGACAAATTCGTCCTATTAAACAGAAAGCCCCGCAAACCTTAAGAAACGGTGGCTTTTTCCGAAATTTTTCTAAAACTAATGAAACGAAAGCGTGTAGAGAGTAGAAAGGTCACAAATATCAGCCTCTCAAAATTTGACTGGGAAAAGTCAGAGTTGCTTTACTACTATTTGCCCTGTTGCTTACACGCCAAACGAGGAGTACAGATATGGAACGTGAATTTTTAAAAACAGCCCAACGCATTGTCATTAAAATTGGCACTAGCTCCCTTATTTACCCCAATGGCAATATCAACTTAGCGGGCATTGATCAACTGGCTTTTGTATTAACCGATTTAAAAAATCAGGGAAAAGAAATTGTATTGGTGTCTTCTGGCGCGATTGGTGTGGGCATGAACAAATTACACTTAGAAAGCCGCCCCGCCACTATCCCCGCCCAACAAGCCGTAGCTGCCGTAGGACAAGCAGAGTTGATGAATATTTATAATCAGCGCTTTTTAACCTACAGTCAACAAACTGCCCAAGTCTTATTAACTCGCGATATTGTGGAGTTTCCCGAAAGTCGCAAAAATGTAGTAAATACCTTGGAACAGTTGTTACAGATGGGGATTATTCCCATCATCAATGAAAATGATACCGTCGCAATTGATGAATTGGATCACCAAACCAAATTTGGTGATAACGATCAGCTTTCGGCTATCGTAACCCAGTTGGTCAAAGGTGATTTATTAATCATGCTATCTGATATCGACGGCTTTTATTCTGGTAATCCCGCCAAAAATAAAAATGCGATTTTGTTTCATGCTATCCATGAAATCACGCCCCAAATTTGGGACTATGCGGGAGATAAAGGCTCAAAATTTGGTACCGGCGGAATGGTTAGTAAATTAAATGCAGCCCAACGCATTTTAACAACAGATAGCGCGATGGTTTTAGCCAATGGCCAACAACCACAAGTTATTTTTGATATTTTAGCCGGCAAACAAATTGGCACTCTTTTTTGCCAAGAAAATTAAAAAAATTTTCTTAACACCGCTTCATAAAGTAAAAAAAAGTGCAAAACGCGGGCTATTTCATGAAAAGTTTAATGGAAAGTAAACTTTCTCGCATTTTTAAAAAAACGTCCTATAATTAAAAAGAAATGTAGCCAAGTAAAGCATTCGTTATAGGTGAAAATTGGTAGGCTGCTTTATTGTATTTCATTGAGGAAAAGGTCTATTTAACCACAGCCATAAGGAGGAAAAATATGTTTGATTTAACAGTTTTAGGGCAACAAGCAAAAAAAAGTGCGCGTGAATTGGCATTAATGTCCACTACCCGCAAAAATGAATTATTAGCCTTAATGGCTCAAGCCCTTTTGGACAATGAAGAAAATATCTTAGTTGCCAATCAAAAAGACTTAGCTCAGGCTAATGACAACGGTATTTCGACTGTAATGCAAGATCGCTTACGGTTAACGCGTCAACGGATTGAAGAAATGGCAGTGGGAATGCGCCAAGTAATTCAATTAGCCGATCCGATCGGTGAAGTGGAAAAAATGTGGAAAAATCCAGATGGTTTAATGATTGGCCGTCAAAAAGTCCCATTAGGTGTGATTGGCATTATCTACGAATCTCGTCCCAATGTGACTACAGATGCTGCTAGTTTGTGTTTCAAAACAGGTAATGCTGTTATTTTACGTGGAGGAAAAGAAGCGTTTTATTCCAATCAAATTCTAGTTGCAATTTTGCAAAAAACGTTAAAAAGTGCTGGGGTGGATGAAAACGCCATTCAATTTGTCGCAGACACCAGCCATGAAGTTGCCAATCAAATGATGCGTCTCACCCAATACTTAGATGTTTTAATTCCCCGCGGTGGTGCCGGTTTAATTCGTCGCGTCAAAGAAACAGCAACTGTCCCTGTGATTGAAACAGGAACGGGCAATAATCACATTTACGTCGATAAAGATGCCCAATTGGAAATGGCAATCAGAATTACCGACAATGCAAAAACACAGCGCCCTTCTGTTTGTAATGCTGCGGAAACTTTATTAATTCATCAAGACGTAGCTGCGGAATTTTTACCAAAAATCGCGGAAAAATTAGCCGAACACAATGTCGAACTTCACGCTGATGAACGGGCAATGCAATATTTGCCAGATGCTGTGGCTGCAGTAGAAGAGGACTGGTCGACAGAATATTTGGATTACATCATGGCTGTAAAAGTAGTCGATTCCATCACCGAAGCCATTGCACATATCAATTTTTACAATACCAAACATTCAGAAGCGATTATTACTGACAATTATTTTGCTAGCCAAAAATTCTTAAACGAAGTGGATGCTGCGGCGGTTTACGTCAATGCTTCCACGCGCTTTACAGATGGCTTTGTTTTTGGCTTTGGTGCGGAAATTGGGATTTCCACTCAAAAACTCCATGCCCGCGGACCAATGGGGCTAGAAGAACTCACTTCGACAAAATATATTATTTATGGCGATGGTCAAATTCGTGAATAACAGAAGCGATAACAACACAAAAAACACAGAAATCCTGTCTTGGCGCGACAGGTATTTCTGTGTTTTTTGTGTTATCTAATTTTAGCTAAAAAAGCAGCAAACTGGAGTCGATTAGAGCAAATTCCCAACTTTTTCAACTTTCCTCGCCCACTGTCAGCAGCCCAGTCCTCAAAATCGTCATTTAATTTTTGCGCTGGCGCCACATTGCTAAAAATGCCAAAATACTTCCTAATCCAAAAGCAAAAATATTACGTATTCTTTTACTAAAAGTTTGATTATCTGTTTTTTGATTTAGATCGGGCTCAATATTTACGGCATTTGGAGCGGGAAGCTTGGTAACAGAACCCGTACCCTCTGTTTTTAATTCACTGGCGATTACAAAATTGGTTGGAGCAACAGAATTTTTATAAAAGACACCCGTTAGACTACTGCCAATTGCTAAGATAACCAACCATCTTATAACGAATTTTTTCATGCCACTCCCCCAATATTTTTTCTAAACAAATTATAACAAAACAATTAGATTTTTTCTAATAATAATACAGCTATTTTCACTTCGTTTTTTTTAAAGAAATAAAAAATATTGATTTATTCAACATCAACTGCAAAAAACTTATCTAGATTTTTTTAATCCTATTTTAAAAAATTTTTTTAGAAAATACTCTTTCTTCGTAAATTTACTTAAATTACGCTAAAATTGTTTCATGTGAAACATCTTTTAAGAAAGGAAATACCAATGACCTATTCTATCACTGAAGGTTTATTCGTTATTTTGCTAACTTTATCTGGTATGGGAGTGCTTTTATGGTTAACCCGCAAATATCCTTGGCGCAAAAGCGATACTTTTTTACTAATACTTACGGGAATTTTTTATCTTCTCGATACAGTGTGGTGGTGGTTTAATCTGCATTTTTGTTGGAGTGATGTCTATTTTACTTTTGGCAAGCATCGCGAACAATTGACCATCTTTTTTATTCTGGCTGGTATTAGCTTTGGTACATTGCTTTTTTTACGTATTAAAAGAAAACCCCGTCAGCACTAAAAACTGACGGGGTTAATTATTTTATTGTTGGGTTAAAACTTCTGATTGGGGGCGCATTTTCTTCAATCCAGGTAAAGTCAACATTACGACTAAACTAATCAGATAAATTGCCGATAAGAAAATAATGACGGTCATTAAAGAATAGTGATCCATCAAAAAACCGATGATAACGGAAGAAAAACCACCAATTGCCCGTCCGACATTCATAATGAAATTATTCGCTGTGGCACGAATGGTGGTGGGATAAAGGCTACTAATAATCGCACCATAACCACCATACATCCCGTTAATGAAATACCCTACAATAACGGCCGCACCTAGTAATGTCCATTTATCATGAGCCAGAACAATTAAGAAAACAGAGGCTGCAGAACAGATTAGAAAAACACCATAGGCTAAGCGTGGTCCTAATTTATCCATTACTGTCCCAAAAGTCATCATACCCAGACACATACCCAAAATGGTACTGATCATCCATAAAGAAGAACCTGAAACCGATAAATGCAATTGCTTTTGCATGATAGAAGGCAGCCAGTTCATTAAACCAAAATAGCCAGCAATTTGCACAGTCACCATTAAACTTAAACCAATTGTTTGCCACGCCGTCTGTTTATCGGCAAAGAGTAATGAAAATTTTCCGGCCTGTTTGTCATTATGATTTTTAGCAAAAGATTCTGGTTCTTTTAACCCGCGGCGAATATCTAAAACTAACAATACCGGAATTACACCGATAACATACAACATCTTCCAACCCAGTAATGGAATAATCAAGGAAGCTAAAATCGCAGCTAAAATTGCGCCCACTTGTGCGCCGATCGCCGCAGTAGACGTTGCGCGCCCCAAGTGTTTTTTTGAAAATGTTTCAGAGATTAAAGACATACATGCCCCATATTCCCCACCGGCGCCAATACCGGCAATAAAACGGAAAAGATAAACGAGATAAATGTTAGAGGCAAAAAACATTAATAAAGAAGCAATCGAGAAGATAATAACGGTTTGGGAGAAAACTTTTACTCGACCATATTTATCGGCTAAAATACCAAAAATAATCCCACCGACTAACATGCCAAGATTGGTAACAGTAGAAATAAAACCTGCCTGCGTTCCCGTAATGCCAAAGGTTGTGATAATAGTAGATAAGGAGAAAGATAAGAACATAATATCCATATTCTCAAGAGCAATCCCCGCTGAGGTAGAAACTAACACTTTGCGCTGATATTTTGACATAAAGAACACCTTTCTTCATCCCACGATTTTTTTCAGCCATTTTTAGCACAAAAACCAGTTTTTGGGCAAAAAAAATTTGGGACACTTTTTGGTGTCGGCAAATTTCCCTTCTTATACCTCAAATGGGCAAAAAATATTTCATAGGATTTTTAAAAGATTTTACCCTTATCCAAAAGGAATTCAAGGAACTCCTGACATATTCATGTTAGGTTTCGTTTTTCTACGTAAATCAGTTTACGTCCTAACAGAGAAAACTTTCAGAAAATTATCGCAGATAACACATAGTAAAAATCTCATTAAACTTTTTTTCTTCTAATGAAAAAAACGGCAGTTATTTCTCAATTTGTGACAATTTGATCATTATTTTAATTTATCACTTTTCCCAGTGGTGCCCTTTCCTATTAGCTCACTAAATAACGGGTTGCTTGACGGGAACTTTTTTTCTCCGTATGCTAAAAATTAAAGGGAGGATCACAATGTATACGCTGCTAAAGAGAATTATCACAGAAAAAGATTTACATCGTCAAATACGTTTATTAGAACAATTGCTACACCAGACACAAATTACCGCCAAAGAACTGGCCCACCAAATTCAAACGACGGAACGAACGGTTTTTTCCGATTTACAAATTATTAAAGAGCAGTTGCCAAAAAATTGGCAAATCAAAACCGACAGTAGCGGTATTGCTCTACTAAGAAAAAAAGATGCTTTAACCAATGATTTATGGGACGCTTTTTTGCCCCATTCTCTTAGCGTACAATTAATGAAAGCATTGCTGTTTCAACCAAATTTAGCCATTAAACCATTTTTAAACGCCACTGGTGTTTCTTTTGAAACACTAAAGCGTCATACCAAAAAGATAAATACCCAATTACAGGATTATCATTTACAAATTAAATTAACTGCCACTAACGCCAAAATAGTCGGATTAGAAAGCAATATCCGCATTTTTTATCATCGGCTCTTGGTCCCTTTCACCCATAACAATTACTTTTTTAGCGATTATGCGGTTCATGAGGTTCATTATTTTCAATTTTTAAAACAAATTCAAAAAGCGCAAATCCAAGCGGAGACAGAAGAGATTTTTGGTGTTTGTTGGTTTTTCATCAATACCATCCGCAATAAAACCCGCTGTTTACTGCCTGAATTTTCATTTAAAGAAGATGCTTTGTTTCAATTATACGCCCCTTATCTAAAGGCGCTTTATCAAAAAGAAGGAGTATATTTACAAGGAAACGAATTATTTTTTGCTTTTTTCTGTTTTTTAGAAAGCTGGAATTACAATAATCAATTTGGCCCGCAGTTAGAGCAGGTATTTGTCCACAATTATCATGATTTAACAGTCCGTACCCAACAGTTTGTCTTGCAATGGAGCCAAGATTTTCAACTGCCGGCTTTAGCAGATACCCATTTAGCAGAAAATTTAATGCTCTTACTTTTGAAATATAATGAATCCCCCGATTTGGCGGATAAATTTGAAGCGGATTATCAACAATCGCCCCCTCAAAAGGCCAGCTTTGCAACCTTGCAAGAAGATAACTTGCGATTATTACAGCAAGATTTTGCTGAAACTAAGGAAAACAAGCCGGTTTATTTGCTTCATTTGATTATGTTATTGCAACAGCAAGCCTTTTTTTCACTGGAACAAAAAACACGCACTGTTTACTTTCTGTTTCAAAGTGAACCCGCCTGGAAAGCTTTTTTAGAACAAGAATTAAAAGACTACTTAGGCAAGCGCATTGCATTAAAGACGATTGAAGTTACGGATTTGCCCCACTTAAAAGCCAATCATAAAGATCTAATCGTTTCAAATTTTCCTTTAGATCAAAGTGACTTGCCTATTTTTTATATTTCTACTTTTCCAACTAAAAATGAGCTCCGCCAATTAGCCGAGCTCACGTTTGAAACTTATTTGTAATTAGTTTACTTTTTGAGCAGAAACTCTTTTAGAAAAGCGCCGTGTAACCCACTTTTCTGCTTCCACGATTGCAAACAAGATGGCTACATGTCCCAAGACCAGAAGTTGTTGCATCATATTTAAGGTTGTTGTGCCGATGAGATTTTGTGCAATCGGTGTGAATACCACAATTGTTTGCAGTAGCAGCAGCAATCCTAATGAAATGAACAACGCTTTGTTTTGTAACATCCCTTTATTTAACGCCGGCTTTAATAGTTCCCGACAATTTAGCATATAAACAGCTTGAGCCATCACGATTGTTTGTAGTAAAATTGTTTGCTGTAATGCCGTTCCTTCAAATTGTAATGCAATAAAGTAAGCTGGCAATACGGTAATTAACGAGACATAGACTATCCGAAACAAGCTATAGCCTGACAATATGCCTTCATTAACTGGTCGTGGTGGCCGCGTCATCGTATCTTTACTAGCCTTTTCAAACCCTAAAGCGTAAGAAAGCGTAATGGTTGTCACCATGTTGACCCATAAAATCTGCACCGGTGTTAGAGGCAAGGGACGATTTAATAATAGCGCAATCACTACAATCAAACCTTGTGCTAATGCTGATGGTAAGAAGAAGTTGATAGTTTTCTTTAAGTTATCAAAAATTCGACGTCCTTCTTTGACAGCTTTAGCAATCGTGTGGAAATTATCATCGGCTAAAACCATATCAGCAGCTTGTTTGGTTACTTCACTGCCTTTTATCCCCATCGCAATTCCGATATCGGCTTTTTTCAAAGCCGGCGCATCGTTCACCCCATCACCAGTCATACCGACTACTTCGCCATTATTTTGCAGTGCCGTGACAATTCTTAACTTGTGTGCAGGCGTGGTGCGGGCAAAAATATCTACTTTTTTAACCGCTTGCGCTAACTCGTCATCGCTTAATTGATCAATCTCAATTCCTTCTAAGACTTGGGCGGTATGCTTTAAACCAATTTCGCTTCCAATCGCTTGGGCTGTATCTTTGTGATCTCCGGTAATCATTTTCACAGCAATTCCTGCTGCTTGGGTTTCTTTTATCGCTTGAATTGCACTTTCTTTGGGTGGATCAATAATGCCAACTAGTCCGATAAATTCCAAATCCGTTAAGACTTCTGGGCTAAGTGCTGTGTCAGAGGCTACATTTTTAACCGCAAAGGCTAAGACGCGCTGTCCTTTTTTGGCAAAGCTTGAAACGCGTTGTTGCCAAGACTGCATTTCAGTAGCACTTAATTTAGCTTTTGCCAGTAAAACTTCCGGTGCTCCTTTAATGAAAATACTATTACCAGTGGCTTCCTTGTGCATCGTCGCCATATATTTCGTACTGGAACTAAAAGGAATTTTACCAATTTGTTTTTTTAATGGTAATTTTTCTTCTGCTACATAATGTAAGAGCGCCAACTCGGTCGGATTGCCCTTTAATGTAGTGACATCTTCGTTATCTTGCAATTTTAAATCTTGACAGTTATTCATAATTTCCATTAATAAGGCTTTATTTTCGGTGGCGGTATTCACAACTGTCATTTCATTTTTCGTTAACGTACCGGTTTTATCCGAGCAAATGACTGTCATCGAGCCCAATGTTTCAACAGAAGGCATACTTTTGATGATGGCATTTTCTGTCGCCATCTCTTTGACCCCAAGGGATAAAATCATCGTTAAAACCGCCGGCAAACCTTCTGGAATCATGGCAACAATTAAGGCAATCATGGCAGAAAACAGTAAGTTTAATTCCATACCATAACGGAACGTGGTAAAGAAAACTAAAAAGAGAATTAAAACGAGAATACCGCGAAAAATTTGCTTATTTAACTGATGCATTTTACGTACCAGTGGTGTAGTAGTTTCCGTTACTGTTTGCAATGCCTGATTAATTTTCCCAATCTCTGTGTCACTACCAGTTGCAACGACAACTCCTGTCGCAGAACCCGCTTGTACGAGTGTGCCGGAAAAAGCCATGTTTTTTTGATCGCCGGCCATTGCTTCTTGTAAAATTTCGGTGGTGTTTTTTTCAACGGCTTCAGCTTCACCGGTTAAAATTGCCTCTTCCACCACCAAATCATGAACTTCCACTAAGCGGACATCTGCTGCCACAACGTCCCCGGCTTTCAAATATAAAATATCCCCGGGAACAATGGAGGTTGTGGGGACGGTTTCTTTTTGCCCATTCGTTAAAATCACTGCTTCTTGACTCATCATCTGCTTTAAGCCATCCAGTGATTCCTCGGCTTTTCGTTCTTGCCAGTAGCTAACCAAGCCATTGACCACAACCACGAGTAAGATAATACCCCCTTCTACCAAGTCACCGGTCATAAATTTTAAAATAGCGGCAAAAAGTAAAACGAGCATTAATAAATCAGTAAAATGCTTTAAAAATTTGCGCCAAGGTTTTACCTGTTGTTTTTCGGCAATTTTATTTTCACCATTTTCCATTAAACGTTCTTGTCGTTGTGTTTTGTTTAAGCCATCTGTTTGGCTTACTAATTTTTGTAAAACCTGCGTTGTCTTTAACTGATACCATTTCATAAGCATGTCCTCCTAATTTGTTGATACCCTTATTATAGGGAGGATAATGTTTTAAAACGGCCGATAATTTCAGTGCACCCTGAAAAAAATGTGGCTGCTAAAGCCGTTAAAGAATAAAAGACACTTGACGAGAAGCGTTACATTTGAAAATTTTCTGAAATAGCTGTATGCTAACAGTGGAATTTCGTTATCAACTTAGTTGCCTTTCGTCAGCAAAACAAAGAAAGGAGAATGAATATGACATTCTATAACACAAAAACAAACGTACCTTATCGGGTAACGTTGGACACCAAGTTGAACTTGTTTATCGTTTTTGACCAACGCAACAGTAATCACTTTGCTACCGGTGTAACGATTGAACAAGCGGTTCAAGAATTACAAAAATCTGCGTAAGGAGTAAACTCCCATGGAAGATTCCAGTTATTCTTAAAAAGCATCTGCGAAAATAGTCAGCAGGTGCTTTTTTGTTGCCTTCATTTTTGATAACGTAAAAAATTATCCGGACGCCTTCAGCTCTCAAGTAAGAAGATGGCATTTTAATAACCTGCCCTTACATTTCTTGCGATTTTAGCGTATTCTTGCAAAAAATGCGTACATGAAGCTTTTAGTCCTCAGGAAAATCATATAATTGATTTTCATACAAAAAAACACGCTTGCACTTGTGAGGGGCAAACATGTTTTTTTATTCTATTAGTTTTTTTGCCAATAACTATTACTGACAAGTCATAAACTTGGCTTCACTTACATAATGCTTTTCCTACTTTTCCAAAGGTTTGACTTCAAAATCTGTATTTTCTAAATGGAAAAGTTCTTTTGCAATTTCATTTACCCGTGTAAACAAAGCTGTTAAGTCACAATCTTTCTTATCAAAAGTTTGTTTTGTGCCCGCTTTTTCAAAAGTAATTTGGCGGGGTGTCTCTTTTACTGCAATCTTCGCCGTTTCTTTTTGGTAAATGAGAATATCATCAAAATCATCTTCTTCATAGGATTGCCGCCACTGATTTTTTTGGGCCAACGCCATAATTAAGGAAGGAATATCGAGTTCCTCTAATGAAGTTGTCGTTCCATCTTCAAAAGTTAAATCATATGTCGCCATCGTAAAAGGTTGGCATGCATTGCAGCCCCCTTCGGTATAAAATTCTTCACTGGTGATAATTGCTTTCATTTCTATTACTCCCTTTTTACAAATTTTCAATCCATAACCTATGTAATTTTGCTCTATTATACCGCCCATTAGCGAAATTGAACACAAAAAATTGGTACCGTTTTAATATTTTTTCTTTATTAGACCAAGTTGCGGGAAAAAAGGGGGTAGCAATAAATTCCCAACATAAAATTCAAAGTTTTCGACTTATTTTAGCGAGAACTTTACAATTAGAGTAAAGACAGGAGGTAAGGATATGACACAAATTTATATTTCAGCCCAGATTCCCCAAAAAGGAGTCCAACTGTTAAAAGAGAATGGTGTAACCTTTGAAATGTACACCGGAAAAGATGTAATTGATCAAGCGACATTACAACAAAAAGTACCAGAGGTTGAAGTTTTAATTACCCCACTTTCGACAACTGTTGATGCAGCGATTATCGATGCGGCCCCAAAATTGAAATTAATTGCCAACTTTGGCGCCGGCTTTAATAATATTGCCACTGATTACGCCAAAGAAAAAGGAATCTTAGTTACCAACACACCATTTGTTTCTACTGATGCTACCGCAGAACTTACTGCCGGCTTGATCATTTCATTAAGTCGCCGTATTGTAGCAGGAGATCACTTAATGCGCACGACTGGTTTTTCCGGTTGGGCGCCCCTGTTCTTTTTAGGTCATGAATTAAAAGATAAAACATTGGGCATTATCGGAATGGGCCAAATCGGCCAAGGCGTAGCGACGCGCTTGAAAGCCTTTGGCATGAAAATCATTTACAGCCAGCGCCACCAGCTCCCAAAAGAAGTAGAAGAAACTTTAGGGGCAACTTATTTAACCCAAGCAGAAGTTTTAGCCCAAGCAGATATTATTAGTTTGCATACACCTTTAACCAATGGTACGTATCATTTAATTGACCAAACAGCCTTTGCGCAAATGAAGCCGGGCGCGTTTTTAGTCAATGCCTCTCGAGGTCCAATTGTATCAGAAGCAGATTTAATTACTGCCTTACAAACAGAAAAAATTGCCGGCGCCGCTTTGGATGTCTATGAATTTGAGCCAAAAGTTAGCGATACTTTAAAACAAATGCCCCAAGTGATTTTAACCCCTCACATTGGCAATGCAACCGTCGAAGCAAGAGATGCCATGGCTGTTATTGTGGCCAACAATGCCTTAGCTATCCTACAAAATAAAAAACCGGATTATATTGTTAATTTGTAACAATTTTTTTACATTCCGGTAGAGAATTAGATAAAAAGCGCATAAAAAAGCTGTGCCAATAATTGGACACAGCTTTTTTTGCTATTTGTTTTGATCGACAAAATTTTTAATTCGATTTAAAGCTTCGACTAGAATCGGCTTAGGGGTACCAATATTCAAGCGAACAAAGTTTTCACCGTCGCTGGCATAATTGGTGCCGGGTTCAATAATCACACCGCCGATTTTTGCCAACGGTTCGACAATCTCCATAGCCGTTTTACCGGTTTTTGAAATATCAATCCACGGCAGATAAGAAGCTGTCATGGCCATTAATTGCCAATCGGGCAGATTTTTTTCGATAAATTCTTGGGTATAACGATAGTTTTCCCGAATATACGCCGTCATAGCATCGAGCCAATCTTCACACTCGTTGTAGGCAGTAATAATTCCCACTACCCCAAATAGATTCGGTGAAGTAATTGAATTCATTTCCAAACGGTGGCGGAAAATCCGACGTAATGGTTCATGGGGAATAATTGAATAGGAAGTTTTTAAGCCGCCTAAATTAAAACCTTTATTAGGTGAAGTCAATACAATCAAATTCTCGTGGTATTTTTTAGGCAATTGCAGCGCCGAAACAAAATTTCCACTTAAGATAATTTCAGAATGGACTTCATCACAGACAAAAATTGTCCCGTATTGTTGACACAATTGCGCCACTTTTTCAATTTCTGCTAGCTGCCACACCCGACCCGAAGGATTGTGGGGGGAGCAAAATAGAAAGATCCGCGGCCGCTTTTCTCGTAACTGTTCTTCTAATAGCTCATAATCAATTTCGTATTGTCCGGCCACTATTTTAAGAGAATTGGCGACAACATTAAGCCCATTGTGTTCTGCAGCGTAACGAAACGGATCATACACCGGTGTATTCATAATGACACAATCATTAGGCTGACAAAAAGCTTGGTACAAATAATGAATGGTTGAAACAGTCCCATATGATAACGTAATCCAATCTTTTTCTACCTGATTATTGTGCCGCCGTTTATGCCAATGAATAACCGCTTCATAAAATTCACCATACGCATACGTATAGCCATATGCCCCATTTTGTGCAATTTTCATAAACGCTTCATTAATAGGCGGCGCTGCTGGAAAATCCATATCGGCAATCCACATCGGAATACAGTCTTTTGGTGTACCGGGATATTTGCTTTGAATAATTTTTTGATCCCATTTTCTGGCATGATCAATTCTTCGATCCGCCATTTGATCAAATTGATAGTCCACTTTCATCATGCCGGACTCACCATCATTTCTTCAATACCGTTTTTCACGGTTTGTACTTGTGCGCCGATAACGACTTGAACATTGTGTTCGTCTAATTCTACAATGGCTAACGCTCCAGCTTTTTTCAAAGTTGCTTTGTCCATTAAGCTCTTGTCTTTTAATTGTAAACGTAAACGCGTCACGCAATTGTCTAAGCTGGTAATATTGCTCGTTCCACCTAGCGCTTCTAAAATAATCCCTGGATCATAAATGCCATTGCCTTTTGTGAATGTTTTGGGTTTAGCAGTAACGCCATCAGCCAATGCCAATTCGTCTTCTTCCCGTCCTGGTGTTTCCAAATTGTGTTTTAAAATGTACCAACGGAAAACAAAGAAATAAGCTGCAAACCAGACAATCCCAACAGGAATCAACAAGTACCATTTTGTTTCATTTCCCTGCATAATACCAAAAATCAACCAGTCCAAAATCCCACCATCGGTATTACCGATATTAACTCCGATCAAGCTCATCACCATTAAGGCTGCGCCAGACATTACAGAGTGGAATAAGTATAAACTTGGTGCTAAGAATAAGAACAAGAACTCAGTCGGTTCTGAAATACCTGTCACCACTGCTACCAAGACTGCAGAAATTAAAATCCCTTTGATACCGGGACGGTTTTTCTTATAAGCAGTTAAGTAAATAGCTAAACAAATCGCTGGTAAACCAAACATGAAGGTAGGCATGAAACCTTGTGATAAAAAGGCAGTCGCTTGATGTGAAATTGGCGCGCCGGCATTTAATTCGGCATAAAAAATATTTAAAGCGCCAGAAATTGGTTTCCCGTCTACAACTTGTGTACCGCCAGCTTCAGTAAAACGAACCAACGCCAGTAAAATATGGTGCATCCCAAACGGTTTCAATAATAAAACGCCTAATCCATATAAAAATGGTCCAAAAATTCCCGCACCTTGAATACCATTGCCTAAAGCTTCAATACCAGATTGTAATACCGGCCAAGTAAAAGGTACGATTAAACCGACTAAGCCTAAAACCAACACACTAATAATTGGAATAAAACGAATCCCGCCAAAGAATGAAAAAGCATCTGGTAAGCGAATATCTTGGAATTTTTCTTGTAAAACATAGACGATCAAGCCCACGATAATTCCGCCTAAAACCCCCATCTCAATACTTTGAATTCCTAAAACCATGTTTTGGCCAGCAATTTTCATATTTTCAGCATCGGCTAGTTCTCCACGATAATTGAGTAAGAAATTAATCGATAAATTCATTGCTACATAACCGGCAAAAGCAGCGATTGCCCCTACCCCTTTGTTGCGTTTACACATACCAAATGGAATTGCCATCGCAAACATTACCGGTAAATAAGTAAAACCAAAGCCACCAACTGTGTTCATAAAACTAAAAATAAATTGAATAATATCATTGCCTAAAAATGGTAACTTTTCAATCATCGCTTCTGAAGTTACTGAACTCCCTAATCCAACTAAAATCCCCATAAATGCCAAAGTTGAAACAGGAAACATAAAGGTTTTTCCTAATTCTTGCAAAAAGCTCAAAACTTTTGTCCGTAGTGATCGTGATATTGTCGCTGCGTTGCTCATTTTCTTTCCTCCTAATTTAAGCTAGCCAAAAAGATGACGCCTGTGGCAATTTTCTCCATCTTTTTGCACTTTCTTTTGTGGTTGCACTTTTTCAATTTTTTGGTAATACCAAGTTTTTAACGGCTAAAGCTTCCCTTATAAAATGGCATGCAACAAGTTATAAGTAAACGCTTTAAAAATTAAAATATAAAAAGACCTAGTCAGAAGGTAGCCTAAAGACAGCAGTCGTCACTGCGTTTTAGAAACCCTTCTGACTAGATCTTGCCTACCGAATAGTAACACTCTAGTTTTGAAGAATACGATTAATATGAATGGTCAAAAAGACCTTTTCTTCTTTTGGTACCTGATGGCCAAAAAATGTCTCTAAGTAGATGGCAATTTTTTTTGCACCAGCATAAGCTTGCGGAAAATCTTGAATTACTTGGTCAAAGTAGCCGAAATCATCTACCCTTACTTGTTGCTGCATTCCAAATTCTCGCAAAAGAAAATACTTCAGATGCGTCACCAAGCGATGATAATTAATGCTATCTTGCTTGAAATCTCGTTGAAAAGTTTCGTTTAAAATCGCAATCAAATCGTTGATAATCTTATTAAAATCCTGCTCAGAGTGTGTGTCTTCTCCACGCCAACGGGCATTAATGATGTGCAAGGCAATAAAACCTGCTTCATCTGCTTGTAAATTAACCTCTGCTCTTTCATTCAAAAGTAAAACCGCCCACTCGCCTAAGCGATATTCCGCCGGATAAAACATCTGAACTTCATGGAGCACCGCATTGGGAAGATAAACCCCTGTTTTGGCTCGTTCAATGGCAAAGCTGATATGGTCGGCTAAAGACAGATAAATCAAGTCATTTAGCGGATAATCCAAGTTTGCTTTGAAGTGTTCAATAATTTCAAATGCCAATGTCGACTCTTCATAACTAATTTTTTCAAAAAGTTTTTGAAATTTTTCATCGATTTGGTTGGTATTGGCAACAAACTTACGTTCAACTTTGATTGCGTCAATTTCATCACCGCTTTTTTTGCCAAAAGAAAGGCCATTGCCAATCACGATTGCTTCATGATCGCCGTCTGAGACGATTGCCGCACTATTATTTAGCACTTTAATAACTTTCATGATGGTCCCTTTCTTTGCTGCATGCTCAATTTAACAGATTTTGAAAACGGTGTCAACATTATTTTTATAACTATATTGGTATTTTTATTTTGTAAACACCGTGCCCAATTCTGTTGCGTGCAACGAGTCTCCTGTTATTTTTAAATCAATTGATTTAATTGCATCCATGTTGGTAAAGATAATCATAACATCACTTTCTTTTTCCTTTTCCGCTAAAAGGGGTAAATTGATGGTGGCTAATTGCGTTTCAGGAGTGACGGCATCGCCTTCTTTTACAAAAATTTCAAAAGGCGCTCCATTTAATTCTACTGTATCAATCCCAATGTGAATTAAAACATCTAAGCCCGTTTTAGTCGTAATACCTACTGCATGTTTAGTGGGAAAAACACTTGATACTGTGCCGTTGACAGGTGAATAAAGGACACCTTCTTTGGGAATTACAGCAAAGCCATCTCCCATCATTTTTTCTGAAAAAACCGGATCACTTACTTGTGCCAATTCTTTTAAAGTCCCGTTAATTGGGTTGTAAATTGTTTCGTTTTTTTTCTTTTTATTGAAAAACATTCCATTTCCCTACTTTCTTGAAAAGTTCGTAATCAGTATAGTATGCGGTTTCAGATTATGCAAGCTAAAAATGGTGTGTGTTTTTTAATTTTGTTAAATTTATCACAATATTGTTAAAATCATTTATAAAATAACTAATAATAAGTTCCGCATAATTCAAATTTCCCATCAAATGATAATGACCACATTTGTAACCTCCCAAAACGAGGTGTATATTTTTAATAACAGTTTAAAAGAATGAGGTACATTTTTGTGAAGAAAAAAAGCATTTCTCTATTTCTACTCGTGATGGGCGCTATCCTGCTAGGCTTTGTCGTGCAGCGCTATAGTGGTATTTTGTATCAAACGCCCATTTTAACAGTCGAAAAAGTCCAAAAACAAGCAGATCAAATTACAATTGCGGGCAAATTAGTAAATCATCAACAAGAAGCTGTCACCCTTAAAACGGATGTGTATAGTGTAGCCGCCCTGACAATTTCCTTTAAGGAAGGACAGCAACTTTTGCTTAATCCTACCAAAGAAGAAATCATCACTGAAAAACAAGATGGCGTGGTTTTTTCTATTATTTTTATCTTTTTGGGATTCGTATTACTGCTTGGCGGAAAAAGCGGCGCTATGGCACTTTGGGGCTCGCATTAAATTTAGCACTTCTTTTTGCGTTGTTAAAACTAGCTGCCGTTTGGTCTGCACTCCCAACGCTTGGGTTAATGTTGATTTATGGTGCCGGCTCTATTATCATCACTTTTTTAGCCAACTATGGTATAAAAGCTTTTCGGATTGATCTAATTTTAACGACCGGCGCTATCGTATTAGGCGGCTTTTTAATTTGTCTGGCAGCGCTAAAAGCATTTGAAAATAACGGCATTCGTTTTGAAGAAATGCAATTTCTAACCCGGCCTTATTTGGGGGTTTTTTATGGCAGTTTGCTAATTGGCGGTATTGGTGCGGCCGTCGATATGGTGGTGACCCTAGTGTCTTCTTTAAAAGAACTCGTCTATCAACAGCCTACTATCACGCAAAAAGAATTGTTGCACTCTGGTCGCCGCATTGCCCAAGATGTAACTTCTTCCATGATGAATGTGTTATTACTTGCCTATTTAAGTGGGGCAATTCCAATGCTGATTTTCTATTTAAAAAACGGCTGGCCTTTTGTTGCAACTTTGCAATTACATTTATCATTGGAGTTATTGCGGGCTTTTTGCGGGGCCTTTACCATTTTACTTTCGATTCCCGCTAGTCTTTTATGCGTTATTTTAGAAAGGAGGAAACAGGCATGAATGTTTTGATCTTCCTTTTTTTCATTCTTTGCCTTTTAAGTTTCATTATTTTAGGCAAACCTGCTTTTTATTTCATTACCGGGCTTTTTATGACATTGGTGCTTTTTTTAGCAGCCATTTATTTCATCAGTCATAATTTTGCCGTAGCTCCGGTTTTTTAGTGGTACTCCTGGTACTCACAAGTATTATTTTATTTTATACCAATGGCTATAACGAAAAAACAAAACTCGCTTTTTTCTGCGCAATAATGACTTTTCTTTTAATGCTTTTCTTTGTCCCTTTTTTGACAAGAATAATTGCGATTGCAGGTTTTACACCTGAAGAAATTGACGAATTGGCGACGATGAATTTTTCAGTTGATGTACCTTTTCAGATGCTCACAACGATTTTAATTATTCTGAGTATGGCAGGCGCTGTGATTGATGCCAGTATAGCCGTGGCTAGCGGGCTATATGAACTGCGGTACAAAGGACAAGTTTTAAACACCAAAGACCTTTTTTACTCCAGTATGAAGGTAGTTCAAGAAATTTTAGTCTCGAGTATTCATACCCTCTTTTTTGCTTTTGTGGCAAATAATTTAGCCCTCATCTTTTGGTTTAGTGATTTGCACTACTCCTTTGAGACATTAATCAATGCCAAAGCTTTTGTGGCTGAAATTGTAGTGAGTTTTTTAGCTGGAATTATGACTGTAGCCACATTACCATTTACGGCTTATCTCGGAGCAAAATATTTTACCCGCTAAAAAAGGCTGTGGCTCAACTGTTCCACTTCTAAAAAGATAGCAGCTGTCTGCACAAAAGGCCGTGACAAAAAATTTGTCACGACCTTTTTTGGAATAGTCGGTGTTTTAGCAGCAACTTCTTCTTAAATACGCCAAAATTTTGCTAAAATTGGAGAAGTAATTTTTGGAAATTTCCGCTTATTTCTTGAAGCCAATCCCTTTGTCACACCCTCCTTTAGCCAATCATTTTACGAGCCTTTTTTCCAAAGATTGACAAGGAACGCCATCTTCATAATAGATATCTGAGCAAATAGTGTACCCAAGCTTTTGATAAAATCCTACTGCCGTTTGTTCCGCATGGACTAATGATTGAACATAGCCATTTTCTACGCCATAATTTTCAATTGCTGTCATAATTTTCGCGCCTAAATTTTGTTTGCGATACTCTTTTAACGTAGCAATACGCGTTGGCCGAATTGTTTTTTCATCTTCAATAAAAATCCGGCCGGTAGCTACTGGCAAATCCTCATCATAAATAACAGCATAAAACCGTTCAGGCGTATCCAGGGCATCAAATTCTTCTGCTAAAGGAATCCCCCTTTCTAAAACAAAGACCTCCATGCGAACATAACAACTAGCAGCTCGCTGAAAATTTTCATTGCCTATTTTTAATTCCATGAAATTCCCTTCTTTCTGTCCAGATTTTAAATTATTACCCACATACGCTAAAACAGAGCATCCTTTGATTAATTTAAGCATAGCAAAAAAGATGCTAATCACAAAATGGGAACCTGATTTTATCACTTCCTTTAAAAAATCTACCGCTAGGCGGAGAGAAATATCGGACTTGGGGCTGATTAAAACAGGCGTTATTCTTGTTATGATAGTTTTATAGAAAAAGCAGGCTACTTTTAAAACAGGAACAAAGGAGCATATACTGTTCCTTTTGGCAGCAGTCGTCGGCTTTTAAATAAATGGAGGAGTTATCATGGAAAATAATTCAATGTTAATGCGCATCTTGATGTTTATTGGGTTTCTTTTTGTCGCAGGGATCATTTTGAATTTAGTGTTGGGAATTGCAGGTTCCTTAATCGCATTCGTCTTTCGCTTTGGGATTCCCCTATTGATCGCAATCGTACTTGTACGTTGGTTAACCGGCGCTTCAACAAAACGCAACAATCGTCGTTACTATTAATTCTCTAGCCAAAAATACCAGACGCAGCTGATAGTGGTAGTTTTTACTAATCTATCAGTACGTCTGGCTTTTTTAGTTAGAAAAATTCTATTTTTTTCCACAAAGAATAAGAGTGATATCCCACGTTTCTTGCTGTCTAACACATATAGCAACTCTTCGGCAAAAAGTTCAAAAGTTGGAAAAATTAAAGCGCAATTTATCAACATTCCGTCTTATTACTTGAGAGCACAACGCGTTCATTCCCCTTTTTTCTCTACCGCCACATTAACCTAATGCCACGTCTAAAATCATCATAATCATAAAGCCCAGCATCGTACCAAAAACAGCAAAATGACGATGGCTCGAACTTTCTTGCTGGGCCTCTGGAATTAATTCTTCCACCACAACATAAATCATCGCACCGGCAGCAAAAGCTAACGCATAAGGTAAAATTGCTGTCATGCGTGAAACTAAAATTGCGCCGATAACACCGGCAATCGGTTCGACAATTCCGGAAGCTTGTCCGTACACAAAGGCTTTCGTCCGACTTAATCCTTCTTGGCGTAAGGGAATGGAAACAGCCGCACCTTCTGGAAAATTTTGAATACCGATTCCTAAAGCCACCGAAATAGCAGCTAATACTGCTGCCGTTGGATTATCTGCGCTAGCTGCCGCACCAAAAGCAACCCCTACTGCAAGTCCTTCTGGAATATTGTGTAACGTAATCGAAAACACCAATAGAATGGTCCGTTTCAAATGCGTTGGCAGCCCTTCTTGTTCATGGTCCGGGCCAAAGTGCATATGGGGGATCGTTTTATCCGCCAAATATAAAAATAATCCACCTGCCCCAAAGCCAATCGCCACTACTAGCCACGGAAATTGCGAACCATTTTCTTCTGCGCGAGCAATAGCAGGATCTAACAACGACCAAAAACTTGCCGCAATCATGACCCCTGACGCAAAGCCAAGCATTAAATTTAACACATCTTTTTTAATTTCCTTAAAGAAAAAAACTAATGCTGCACCAAGGGCTGTCATCAAATAAGTAAAAGCCGTCCCCGTCAGCGCCTGTTGCCACGGCTGCAACTGTAAAATCCAATCCAGCACAAAAAAACCTCCTGCTCTTTTTATTTAACTGTAGCATAAAAAGAACAAGAGGGCGACTATTTACTTAGGTGCACCTAATTATTTGCGGAAAGCATACACGATTTGGGTAATCCCCCACATCATGAAATAAAAACCGACTAAGAAACTTAGCGTTAAGGCTGAAGAAATTGGATTAAATAACAGCATAAACCCAACAATGATTCCCAATATATCAATAATTAATGAGAACCAGAAATAACCATTGCTGTGTTGACGGGCCAAATCCAAATTAAACAGACCAAAAATGGAGTCCACGATAAACCAAATCGCAAAGACAAATGGCAATGCCAAAACACTCGCATTCATATTCCAAAGTAAGAAAATCCCGATAATAATATCTAAAATCCCCACAACCAGCGGCATTTTTGCCTTATACCCCGTCAAATCTTTAAAACGATTGCGCAAAAAAATTTCAAAAATTCCTTTTAAAATTGCAAATACACCAAAGACAATCACAATTGCGACTAAATTCCCAACTGGATCTTGGAAAGACATCAGGGCTACAATCACAAATAAAATTCCTAAAATCAGCGAACCCCAGTCAAAACCTCTTTTTTCCATGATAAACCACCTTCTTATAATTTTTCGAAAATCTCATGCATTTTTTCATTCGGATAAATCATCCCCTGCATTCATTTTCATCTACACTCAATGGTACCCTCATGGTAAATTTTGGTCAAAAGTTACGCTTTTTTTTGAGTGGTTTGCTGATAATATTCATTTATTCCAATTAATAAGAAATTTAGTTGACTAGAATTCCTTTTGTCCATTTATCCTCCTTATTTCCTAACAAAATCTTTGATTTTGCATGAAATGTCCAGATAAGGTTGCAACTTCGCACAGAGGCCTATATAATGCTATAAGATTGCATATATTTTTAATATATATAGTAAGAAAAATTGAAAAAACGCGACCCCTTCTTTATTTTGTGTTCCTTTTGTGTGCAAAAAGTAGAAGTTATGTGGCCGCATCTTTTTTTGCCCGCCGAATTTTAGTTTGGCAGCTTTGAGAATTTATTTTAGTCCCTGCTTTTGCAAAAAAATTTTATCGCGTCTCACTTTTTCACAAGACTCATTTTTGTGAAGCACATTGTGAGAGTTAGTGGTAAGTAAATCAAGGAGGATTATTTTTTATGATTACAGTAAGTGACGTAAGTTTACATTTTTCAGACCGTAAACTTTTTGATGATGTGAATATTAAATTTACACCGGGAAATTGCTACGGCTTAATTGGAGCAAACGGTGCCGGAAAATCAACTTTTTTAAAAGTCTTATCGGGTGAATTGCAGCCCTCAACCGGAAATGTTTCTTTAGGTCCGGATGAACGGATGGCGGTATTAAAGCAAAATCACTTTGATTTTGAAGAAGTTACTGTCATTGAAACAGTGATTATGGGACATAAACGTTTGTATGATGTGATGAAAGAAAAAGATGCGATTTACATGAAAGAAGATTTCAGCGACGAAGACGGCATTAAAGCTGCCGAATTAGAAGGTGAATTTGCCGAGTTAAATGGTTGGGAAGCTGAACCAGAAGCCGCAGTCCTATTACAAGGTTTAAATATCCCGGATGAATTGCACCATCTGCAAATGAAAGAATTAACGGCTGGTCAAAAAGTGAAAGTATTGCTTGCTCAAGCTTTATTTGGAAAACCGGATGTACTTTTACTAGACGAACCTACCAACGGCTTAGATATTCAATCGATCAACTGGTTAGAAGAATTTTTAATTAACTTTGAAAATACAGTTATCGTCGTTTCCCATGACCGCCACTTTTTAAACAAAGTCTGCACCCACATGGCTGATTTGGACTTTGGCAAAATTCAACTGTATGTTGGGAATTACGATTTCTGGTTGGAGTCAAGCCAATTGGCAACAAAACTACAATCCCAACAAAATGCGAAAAAAGAAGAACAAATCAAAGAGTTACAAGACTTTATTGCCCGCTTTTCAGCGAACGCTTCAAAATCTAAACAAGCAACTTCAAGAAAGAAAATGTTGGAAAAAATCACATTGGATGATATTAAACCATCTAGCCGCCGCTATCCTTTTGTTGGTTTTAAACCGGAACGCGAAATTGGTAATGACTTATTACAAGTAGATAATGTCAGTGTGACGATTGATGGTAAGAAAATTTTAGACAATATCAGCTTTACGTTAAATAAAGATGATAAAGTGGCGTTTGTTGCCAACAACGATATAGTTACCACTACGTTATTTAAAGTTATTATGGGGGAAATTACGCCGGATACAGGTTCTGTCCGTTGGGGTGTAACAACCACCCAATCTTATTTACCAAAAGATAGTAGCAGTGAATTTGCCAGCAACTTAACAATTTTGGATTGGTTACGCCAATATGCTTCAAAAGAAGAAGACGACAATACTTTCCTACGTAGTTTCTTAGGTCGGATGTTGTTTTCTGGCGACGAAGTGTTAAAACCCGTCAATGTTTTATCCGGGGGAGAAAAAGTTCGTTGCATGCTTTCAAAATTAATGCTTTCAAAATCCAATGTTCTGGTACTAGATGATCCAACCAACCACTTGGACTTGGAATCAATCACAGCTTTAAATGATGGCTTAATGGCTTTCACTGGTTCATTACTCTTTGCTTCTCACGACCATCAATTTATTCAAACTTTGGCAAATCGCATCATTGCGATTTCAGATAAAGGGGTTGTGGATCGGGCTGAAACAACGTATGATGAATTTTTAGAAAATCCCGATGTCAAAAACCGGATGGCAGAAATTTTCGCTTAATTTTGAGTTATCGGACACCGGTAAGTTTATCCCATAGTCAAAAAGAAGCTATGACAAAAATTGTCATAGCTTCTTTTAACGTCTAAATCCTATTTTTCAATACATTATGCGCTTTATTTCTTCGTGCCACAACTTTTGTTACCGCTACTTTTTTAATGGGCCATCATCTCTTGGGCAATGGCATGATCTGATAAATTAGCGGGATAATAAGTCGGCCAGTTGTGCATTTCTTCTAGTAAAGTATTCTGACTTTCGCCTCCAAAATAAATATGAAAATGAGCCGTTTTAGTCGGTGCAATATTGTGATCGCTAAATTGTACATATTGGAAACGGCCGGCATCTTCTTTTGCTTCAAATAAAAAGCGTACCCCTCGATTGCCTTTATCATAGGTTAAAATCTGGTAACCTTTTGCAACGTATTCATATTTATGATGTTGACCATTCACTACAAAATCCATCGTATTAGCGGTAATATCAATTTTTTCCACATCGGTTTTGTAACCAGTCGTATAATATTCTTTATATTGGGTAGCAGTCATATCTTGATTTAATTTTGCTTTGTAATCAAAGACTTGATCCAACGCACCTTCTGTTAGTAATGGATAGACCGACTGCCATTTACCAGTAAAATCACTTAATTGTCGCTCTTTGACTGCACTATTAGCAAAATAACCGTTCGCAACTGTCTTTTCTTCTGTGGCAGCAGCTTCTGGTTTGACTTCTTTTCCCGCCACCTCTGTTGTTTTTTCCAAAGCTTGCAAGTTTTCCTTCATGACAGAAAGATAACTTTCTCCGTTCGCAATTTGTTCTTTGGTTAAACTTTCCAATGGATTTAAAACCGCCATCTTCACATCTGCTTCATTAGCCAGTGTTTTAGCGATTTTATCGCTGGCATTTTCTTCAAAATAAATATAGTGGATGCCGTTATCTTTCACATATTCTTTCAATTCCCCTAAACGGCTGGCAGAAGGTTCCTGTTCTGGTGAAAGACCGGAAATTGCCACTTGCTTTAACCCATAATCTAGCGCTAAATAGCCAAAAGCCGCATGCTGGGTCACAAAACTTTTTTGTTTGGCATTGTGTAGACTTTCACTGTATGTTTGATCCAACTTCTTTAATTCTGTTAAATACTTAGCGGCATTGGTTTCAAAGGCTTTTGCTTTTTTGGGATAAAGTTTTTGTAACTGTTCTTTAATAGATGTCACTTCTTGAATGGCACGATAAGGTGAGACCCACGTGTGGGGATCTAACTCGTGATGATGATCTTCTTCACTATGATCGTGATCATGTTCTTCATCGCCCCCAGGTAAAAGAACCATATTTTTGGTGCCTGCCACGACATGGGGTTTCTCTTTTGCAAAACTCTTCTGTGCTTTTGGTACCCATGTTTCCATATTTTCATTGTGATAAACGAAAACATCTGCATCGTGAACAGCCGCCATATCCTTTGCGGAAGGTTCGTAGTCATGGGGTTCAGAACCGGCAGGAATCATTACCGTGACATTGGCTTCATCCCCGACAATATTTTTAGTAAAATCATACATCGGATAAAATGTGGTGACAATTTCTAACTTATCCTTTTTATTTTCAGTGGAATGCGCACTTGTGCCACAAGCACTCAACAATCCTAAAGCTACTAGAGTTGCTAATCCAATCCCAATTTTTTTCATTAATCTTATCCTTTCTCTTCGAACAAATTGCATACCAGCTTAAAACGAACAAAACGAAATAATTACGATTTACTCCATAAACAATAGCAAGTCTTTTTCTTCCTGTCAATATAAAAATAACATGAATTATAATTCAAATGAGCATGCATTCATTTAAACCGTTGCTATTAAAGAACAAATACCATTTCTACAAATGAATAATAACAAAAAGGAGGAAGTGTTTTGTTTTAAACAACAAATGTCATTGCAAAGTAAAGCGGAAGCGTGTAGGCTGTGAAAAAGGGAGTGAAAAGAAATGAAAGAGATAAAATGGTTTAGTGGCGGTACCGAACGCGCAGAAGTCGCCTTAAGTGAAATTTCGATAATTTTAGGTTTGATTCCTGCAGAAACCAAGACCAATGAATTACGGCAACTACTTTTTGATTACGCCCAAGAAATTAACGAAGGTGTAACCGCCGTCCCATATATCTTAAGCCGCATGAGCATTGCGGTATCCAATTGTATGACAAAAAATAAAATTACAATTTCTCCTGAAGCCTCTGCGCATTTAAAAAAATTATTTGCTCTTGGGGAAATCCGATATGGGTATTGAGAAGTTTTTTTAACTTGTTAAATTCGCTGGTAAGAAAAGTGAAATAAATTAAATCAGTTACCCACCAAGAACCAAATTATCGCAAATTGAAGTACACAAAAAAACGTCTTTCTTCAGCAAGTTTCCGTGATTTCTACGGTTACTGACTGAAAAAAGACGTTTTTATTTTTTTTGTTTAAAGGAAACGTGAACAAGTAGTATGGGAACTCCAAAAACTACAAGTATACGTAAGAACTGATGACTCCCATTAAGCCAAGGTTTGAGCGTGAATAATAAGACGATGAACACACAACTATCTATAAAAAAAGCTGAAGACTTTAAATAGCTTTTTACTTTTTGCTTTCGCATTTTATTGCCTGCCTTTTTCTGATATTTCTAATTTTTGCATTCAGCGTAAATCTTTTATTCATCGTAATTATAACTAAATCAAATAATTAGTCTGCTACTGAAACCGGCACAATTTCAAATTTAGTGACATCGACTAAGCCCAGATCCGTAATTTTCAAATTAGGAATCACCGCTAAAGACATAAAACTTAAAGTCATAATCGGATCTAATTTTGCTGAGATACCTAATTTTTCATGAGCTAATTGATTAAGGGCTTCTTCTTGTTGCGCTACTTCTTCACCGGTTAGTTCACTCATTAAACCGGCAATCGGGAGCGCCATACTACCAATTACTTGGCCTTCATCGACTAAAACGACGCCACCTTCCTGGTCTTTAAGTGCGTTTATCGCTACTGTCATATCGGCATCGTTTGTTCCGGCTATAATTAAATTATGGGAATCATGGGCAATCGAAATGCCAATTGCGCCTTTTTTCAACCCATAATCTTTCAAAAGTCCGACAAAAACATTCCCCGTATTTCGATGACGTTCCACGACGGCAATTTTGATTACATCTTGTGTTGGCTCATAGATAAATTCGTCATTTTCATCTCGTTTGATTGTAATGATGGCTTCGTTTGTCAACGCTTCTTGGGGAATGACTTCAATGGCACGGGCTTTATCACTCGTCAATTTTAGTTTTAATTGGTCTTTAGCAAACGCCTCAATATGAACACTGGACTGAACGGCGGTGGTAGACATCCGTTTTACTTCAGGCAAATAGACATTCTTCCTAGCAACTAATTGTCCGGCAATATAAGTGGCTTCAATTTCTGGTGCCGCTAAATCAGAGAAGACAACCAAATCGCCCCGCAGCCCTGGTGCAATTGCGCCCCGATCAGTTAGCTGGCAACATTGGGCCGCATTAATCGTTGCCATTTGAATGGCGCGAATTGGTGCAATTCCTTCTTCGATACAAATGCGAATACTATTATCCAAATGTCCTTTAGTCAGAATATCTTTTGCCTGTAAATCATCAGCAACTAATACACAGCGTTGGTAATTGTTGTCCGTGACACCTTTTAAAAGTGTGCGTAGATTTTGCGTGACAGTCCCTTCCCGTAATAATACGTACATACCACGGGCAATCCGCGCTTTTAATTCTGCCACTGTGGAACACTCATGATCATTTTTTATCCCGGCGGCCACATAAGCATTGAGCGCTTTACCTGAAACCATTGGCGCATGTCCATCAATTTGCAGGCCATAGTGTTTGGCTAGTAAGAGTTTATCTAAGACATCCTCTTTTGCTGCTATGATACCAGGAAAGTTCATAAATTCGGCCAGACCAGCTACCTGTTGCCTTTCAAATGCAGGCACCATATCTTCAGCAGTAACGACGGCACCGGAATTTTCCATGTCAGTCGCTGGCACACAAGAAGGCATCGTGTAGCGGATATCTAAGGCCGTTTCTTTTGCCGCTGCAATCATATAATCTAAGCCTGTCAGCCCTAACACATTTACAATTTCATGGGGGTCAGCAAGTACGGTTGTGGTGCCGTGGGGAACTAAAAGTCGACCAAATTCTTCTGGGGTCACATAAGCCGATTCGACATGAATGTGCGCATCAATAAAACCCGGCGCCACAAATTTTCCTTTTAAATCAATACTCTTTTTACCTTCGTATTCTCCTACACCTGCAATCAAACCATCTACAAGCGCAATATCGCCTTGGATAATTTCAGCTTGATAAACGTCAATGACTTGCGCATTTTTTAAAACAAGATCTGCCGGTTTGCGGCCAGCAGCTGTGTCAATCAGTCGTTTTAGCACCTCTTTATGCATAAATTCTCTCCTTTGCGGTCTCCTGGGCAACAACCATTCTAGTTCAAAATCTTGTGTTAAATTGTAACACGACTATCGTGTAATTTGTGGGGCTATTTTTTTCTTTTTTGTCGGATACTAACTGCCAATATAATTAAAGGTAAATATAAAAAAGCTAAAGAAATCCGCTGTACCACCCCTTTATAAGTAAAAGCAAAGAGTTGTGCTAAGCCGTTAGCTGCCGAAGTAAGGAGTGCACCATAAAAAATGAACCAACAAATTTGGGCAATCTTTGGTTTTGATTTGGCAAAAATGCGCGCCATCAGCCACGGCGCAACAAGCATCCCGAAAATTCCAGCTCCTGAACCTAAGCCGTGGATAATCGTGTCCAAAGTCAAACCACTCGTTGTATGATTAATGGAAAAAACACCAGTAAAAATACAGTCACCAATTGCAAAAGCAGTAATACTAAAAAGCAGCAAATTAATTTCTTTGCGTTTCTCTTGGAAAATTTCACCTGCATTGAAAAAATAATATTGCACAGGTGGTAATGCGATTAATAACAAGCTTCCCGTCATGATTGACCCATGTTCGAAATAGGTTTTAACCGGACTTGTCACACTTCCCAAGTCACTGACAACCTGCTTGGTCTGACTAAATCCATCCCATAATGTTCCTAAAACATAGGGCATCCCCCCATCACAAAGAACAAATAAAAGTAAGAGAAACCAGCCATAATTGCGATAAAATTTCATTAATCTACCTCCACTCATCATAAATCTGTACGGGGTAATTCTAATCAATTAGCTGAATACCCCACCGTAATTTATTTTCGCTGTGGCAAGTTTGTCAAACGAGTTAAAATTACAAAAAAACTCTAGCCTTTTTTAACAGGCTAAAGTTTTATTCATTATGCTTCTTCGCTACGATTTTTACCAAAAGTGAAAATCGCTACACAACCCAAACCGGTATGAGCTGAAATAGTCGGACCGAGGGGTAAACATGCAATATCTTCTATTGCAACTTCTTCTACAATTCCCGCTAAGACGGTTTCTGCTGCCGCAACATCACCGGAATAGGCAATATAAACAATTTGATCTTCCCGTGAAGTCAAATGGGCTAATGTTTCATCAATAATTTTTTGTAAGGATTTATTGCGTCCCCGCACTTTATCTACATTTTGCAATTTCCCATTTTTGTCGACATGAATAATTGGCTTGACCTTCAATAAACCACCTAAAGTCGCTTCCGATTTCGAAATCCGCCCACCGCGCTCTAAATGTTTCAAATCATCTACCGTTACCCAAGATTGCAATAACATTTTTTGCTCATCGACCCAAGCGATAACTTCTTCAAAATTCTTGCCTGCATCTTGTTGTTTTTTTGCTCCTAAAACCAATAAACCTTGGCCCAAACTAGCAGCCAATGTATCCACAACAGCCACTTTGGCGTTGGGATAATCTTCTTTTAAGACTTCCACTGCTTGCAATGCACTATAATAAGAGCCACTCATACCAGAAGAAAAAGATAGATAAATAACAGGAATATCTTTTTTAGCATAGGGTTCAAAAAATTCTAAATAACGCCCCACATTAATTTGTGAAGTTGTTGGCATTTGTTTGTCTTTTAACGCTTTGTAAAAGAACTCCACATCAAATGTTTTCCCCAAATCATCTTGATATTCTTTGCCGTTGATCTCTACCAGCATTGGTAAAAATGCGATGCCTGCTTCATCTAAAAATTGAAACGGGATATCACAACAAGAATCCGTTACGATTTGAAACATGGCTTAACCCCCTAAATTTTTTCTTTCAAATTTCACAAAGTTTTTGTGACAGAAAAGTTTTAATTTTTTTCAAACTATCTACTTTGTTATTTTACCACAAGGGCAACAACTTTGAAAAATTAAAAAAAGAGGTAAAAATAAAATAACGAATATTTGCATAAGAGAACGGAAATTTTCACAAAAAGAGGTCTCCACGCTCAACTTTCTCCTGCTAAACTAAAATTACCCTACATAGCTTTTACAATAATTAAAGTGAAAGTATTTGTATGAATAATAAAAAAATTGAACGAAATCCTTCAGCTCGCAAACATTAAGATCGATTTTTGGCTTAATGGCGCCAAGAATTTGTTTAGATACTGAAATCAAAGAAAAGTATATCCGCTTTATTTTTCTGTAAATTTTATAATTCTTTTACCCATCAAAAAAGCGTGCCGCAAAACTTGCGGCACGCTTTTTTTAACTTTTTAATAGTAATACTGTAAATCGCTTCCCACAGAAGGATACGCCATAATGAGGTTTTGCAACTGCTCTTTTTTAACTCCTAAATTAATTACCAAGGTCATTATATTAATCCATTCATCGGCCTTTTGATTTAATGTTGCTGCACCGACAATTTCGCCGCTGTCTTTGTTGTAAATAATTTTAGCAAAGGCCACGGGATCGTTGGTACGAAAATAGTTATACCATTGGCTCATATCAAACCATTCTACTTTATAGCTAGCAGGATCTTTTTTAGCCTCGCTACTGCTTACGCCAACCTGGGCTAATGTTGGTAAGGTAAAAACAGAAGTAGGTACTTGTGGATACTTAATTTTTTCTGTTGTTTCCCCTAGTAGTAGTTGCTTCAAATACCGCCCTTCAAAACTTGCTACCGGGGTCATTTTCGGTTCTTTTTTTGCGATGCAATCACCCATGGCATAAATATTTTTTTGACTCGTTTTTAGGTGGTCGTCCACTGTAATGCCCCGTCCGCTAGCTTCAATACCGAGTTCTTCTAGACCTAAGTTTTCAACATTGGCAATGCGACCGGTAGCACAGACAACGCTGTTGGTTTCATAGCTTGCTTTATCGGTAGTAACAGTCAAAAGCTCTCCGTCATTTTTAGTAACACTTTGGATATTTTCATTAAAGACAAACGTGACGCCGCTTTTTTCAAGTTCTTGTACCAAATGCTGCGCTAAATCTTGATCAAAGCCCCGCAATGGTGTGTCATTATGATGTAAAATAGTGACTTCAGCGCCGCAGGCATTGGCAATTGCCGCCAATTCAAAGCTGATATACCCGGCACCAAGAAAAATCATTTTAGCTGGTAATTTTTCCAGTGCTAAAAAATCGGTACTCGTTAAGAAATACTCTTGCCCGGGAATGTCTAATAAGCGGGCTCTCTGGCCTGTGGCTAACACAATTTGCTCAGCTGTAAAGCACTGCTTTTTTTCTACCATGGATTGGGTGTCGTTATCCACCGTATTTTCCAGGCGGGCAGTGACAGCAATTTCATTAGCGGAAATCAGCTGCCCATGACCGTGAAAATGTTTGATACCACTGGCGTCAAAACCGGCAATTTGTTCTTTTGAAACGGGATCTGTATATGTTTTTTTATAAGCCATTAAATCTGACCATACCACTTGCGGTACGCTGTTTTTTGCAAAACCTTTGCCAACTAATTGTGCTACTTGACTACGGGCTTGTTCAGCTGAAAATAAAATTTTCTTTGGATCACAACCGGCATTGGGACAGGTGCCGCCAAATAAATTTTCTTCTACTACGGCGACACTTTTACCTGCTGCTTTTAGATCATATGCCAGTGACAAACAAGCAGGTCCGGCACCTAAAATCGCTACATCAAAATGTTCCATTATTTCCCCTCCATTGTCTTTATGCTTGACTATCGGCTAAAAAGCTTAATAAATTCGCCGCTGTTAAAATTTTATCTGTCGCCACACGGAAGTTACTTTTTGCTAACAGTGGCAAACTTTCTTCTACTGTCATGTTCAGGTTCATTTGGGGATAATCAGAAGATTGGTCTTCGGTATAAAATCCCGCTGCCAAAACTTCCGTGACAGGCACTTGTAATGGCTGCCAGGTAATCTCTGCTCCTTTAAAGAATTCAGCGACAAAATCATTTTCGGGATGGGCTGCAATTTCTGCGGGGGTATCACATTGAATGAGACGCCCTTCTTTCATCACCGCAATGCGATCGCCTAACTTCATCGCTTCTTTCATATCGTGCGTAACAAAGACAATCGTATTTTTCAAATCCTGATGCAGACTTAATACCAGATTTTGCAACTGTTCTCTGGAGATTGGATCAAGGGCACTAAAAGGTTCATCCATTAACATCACATCGGGTTTCGCGGCTAATGCCCGTAATATCCCGACCCGTTGTTGCTCGCCACCTGATAATTCACTGGGCATTCGATTGGCATACACTTCTGGATCTAATTCCACCGCTCTTAATAATTCAAAAGCACGTTCTTTGCGCTTTTCTTTGCTCCACCCTAACATTTCAGGAATAACTTCAATATTTTCCAACACCGTCATGGTAGGAAAAAGCGCAATCTGTTGTAAGACATAGCCAATTTGCCAGCGCAATTTTTGTGTATCATAGTCCTTGATTTTTTTATCTTTAAAATAGATGTCGCCACTGGTGGGAACATGTAAAGCATTTATCATTTTCAAAGAAGTGGTTTTGCCACTCCCAGAAGAGCCGACGAGGACAAAAATTTCACCCGTTTTGATGCTAAAAGAGACATCTTCTAGGGCCGTACTTGCGCCAAATTTTTTACCCACATGATCAAAGACGACTAATTCACTCATTTGTCCTCACCTCCTAAAAGCCCTTTTTGTTGTAGATATTCGCGGGCGACTGTGGCCGGTTTTTTCCCTTCCACGTTAACAGCATAGTTCATCGTCACCATTTCGGTTTCAGTGATTTTACCTTGCAATTGATTCAAGCTTTTCACTATCTCTGGGTGTTTGTCAGCAAAATCCTGCCGCATTAAAGGTGCCCCTTGATAAGGCGGGAACAGGTGTTGATCGTCTTCTAAGGTCATTAAATCATATTGCTTGATTTCACTGTCGGTAGAATAAGCATCAATCACATTGACATCCCCATTATTAATCGCGGTGTAGCGTAAGGCCGGTTCCATTTGGCTTACTTTCAAATTTAAGCCATATAATTTTTTCAACCCTTTATTGCCATCATTACGATCGTTAAACTCTAAAGTAAAACCGGCGTGCACTTGGCTTTCAATTTTTTTCAAGTCACTGATTGTCTTTAAATCATGTTCTTTTGCAAATGTTTTTTTCACCGCCAAAGCATACGTATTTTGATATTCCATCGGCGGTAAAAATGCTAACTTTTCTTGTGTGGTCAATAATTCCTTGGCTAAAGTATAGGTTTTAGCCGCTGAATGCTGACCGGCATCTTCTTTGGGAACTTTAACCAATGATTCTAAAACTGTTCCCGTAAATTCGGGGTAAATATCAATTTGATCATTTTTTAAGGCGCTAAATAAGAATGTCGTTTTACCAAAGTTCGGTTTTAATTCCACATTGACGTCACTGTCTTTTTCAATCAGTTCTTTGTACATATTGATTAAAATTTCCGGCTCTGCTCCTAGTTTGCCGGCAATCGTCACCGTTTCCGGTTGGAAAAGAGAAGATTGCGCTAAGCCAATGCCGCCAATCACGAGAAAAACAGCCGCTAAACTCGCTAAAATAACCCGCGGCCGCACTTTTTGTAATAAACGAATCGCCGTACTAAAAATAATTGCCAATAAAGCCGAACTAATGGCACCAATCACAATTAAACTAGTATCATTGCGATCAATTCCCAATAAGATAAAAGTCCCCAATCCGCCGGCTCCGATTAAAGCCGCCAATGTCGCTGTCCCAATAATTAAAACTAACGCAGTTCGAATGCCTGAAATAATCACCGGTAATGCAATCGGCAACTCCACTTTTCGCAACTTGCGAAAACGGCTCATTCCAAAGGCATCTGCCGCTTCTTCTAGTGAAGGATCAATCTCACTTAACCCGATATAGGTACTTTGAAAAATCGGCAACAACGCATAAATAACCAATGCAATAATGGCCGGTACCGTGCCAATTCCCACTAAAGGAATCAATAATCCCAACAGTGCCAAAGACGGAATTGTTTGTAAAACCCCGGTAATTTGTAACATAATTTCGGCTAATTTTTTATATTTAACCAACCAAATGGCTAAGGGTATTGCAATCAACATCGCAAATAATAAAGCCACCAGCGAAATGCTAATATGTTCAATTAATGCTGAAACCAACTCGCTCTTTCTTTCCAAGAATGTTTGTCGCAACGCTTCCATAGATTCCCACCTTTCTGCTGCTAAAAATTGCCAAAACAATTTCTATCCAACAGTATTCTTCCTACTTTCATTGTAGCGTAAGGGGAAAAATAACTCGAAAGATACGCATAAAAGACGGAAAAATAATTTCTTGTCTGTCTTTTTTAGCTGTTTTAAATTAGGGGAAATTTGACGAGCAAGATAGCGTTTTTTGCTACTGTTATGTTTTATTTATCTCTCTGCGATGCTTCTCAGTAACGTTTTGTAAAAATCAATTTTGGGATTAACGCAAGCAAGATGCTGGTATCCCATGACACAGACTCATTTCTTGAATACTCTAAGTTTTGGCATAAGTATAACTAATACGATTTCTGAAAAAAATTATTTACCTGAAGCCGCCTTTCAATGGTATGCTTAAAGAAAGCCCTAACAAAACGTGTCTTAGCTTAGCTAATAAGACCGCTAATATTTTGAACCAGGTTGTATGCAACAACTGGTCATACTTTTTTCACACTGAATTTGTTAGGAATGAAAGTGAGGTCTTTTCATGTATTGTGCAAATGAACACCGCTATGAAAAAATGCAGTATCGCCGTGTCGGACGCTCCGGTTTAAAATTGCCGGAAATTTCTTTGGGATTTTGGCATAACTTTGGGGATGTCGACAACTTGGCCAACCAACGGGAAATTATGCACACCGCCTTTGACAATGGCATTACCCATTTTGACTTAGCCAACAATTATGGTCCACCTGCTGGATCGGCTGAAAAAAACTTTGGCCGTATCTTTAAAGAAGATTTTGCCAACTATCGCGATGAAATCATCGTTTCCTCCAAAGCAGGTTATTATATGTGGCCTGGTCCATATGGGGAGTGGGGTTCTAAGAAAAATCTGATTGCCAGTTGTGATCAAAGTTTGAAACGAACAGGATTGGATTATTTTGATATTTTTTACCATCATCGCCCAGATCCAGATACACCTCTGGTTGAAACAGCCCATGCCCTTGATTTATTGGTAAAACAAGGAAAAGCGTTGTATGTGGGTGTTTCTAATTATTCTCCTGCAGACACAGCCGCGATTGCCAAAATATTTAAGAACTGGCAGACACCTTTTATTATCCATCAACCTTCTTACAATATGTTTAATCGTAAAATAGAAGAAGGTTTAACCGATGTATTAGCCACAGAAGGTTTAGGTGCCATCGTCTTTAGTCCCTTGGCCCAAGGACTGTTAACCAATCGCTATCTAAAGGGTATCCCCGCTGACTCGCGCGCAAACCGCTCGGATAGTCCCTTTTTATCCTCTGAACAAGTGGAACAAACTTTAGCAAAAGTGCGCCAATTAAATGAAATTGCGTTAAAAAGAGGCCAAACATTAGCAGAAATGGCCCTCGCGTGGAACTTACGGCAGCCTACTGTTGCCAGTGTCCTGATTGGGGCTTCCCGCGTCAGCCAATTGGAAGATAATTTAAAAGCTTTGGATAATACCACATTTTCTAAAGCCGAATTATCAGCAATTGATACTGTTTTAAATAAAAAAAGCTAAAGGCAATAGATAGCTCTTTGGAAAAATCTTAGAAATTCGTTTTTGGTACTCTTTACCAGAAACGAATTTTTGAATTTTTCTCGAAGATTTGCTGCATGTACAAGCTGAAGGAATGTGCTTAACTCTTTTTGTATTTGTATTAAGGAAGAATTGTACAAAATTTTTCGCCAAATTTCTTATAATTTTGACTTAACTTCATTTAAAAAGAACCATCTGAAAAATTTCAGGTGGTTCTTTCTTGCTATCAAAACTAGGCGCAATGGTGTAGTATTACTCTGATGAACAAAGGAAACGCCAGCAGCGGATTTCAATTTGTAAAAGACAAAATACCGCTCACAATTACGGCAATTACGCTAATTTTTCGCCAAATTTGTGATACCTGAATTTCACCACTGCCAGCGATTAGAAAGTAGGCAACAAACATGGAAAACAGAAAAACACTAATTAAACAATTTTCCCATACCGACTTAGACGGTGTGGGCTCCGCTTTATTATTACAAGCGATCTTGCAAGAACAAAAAGGATACATGGCCGCAAATTATCTACCAGTGGGCTACTCTGAACCCGGTGTAGATGGTACCATTGACAAACACGTTTTGAACTTCATCCAAACCAATGAAGAAGACGTAACCGAACTTTACATTACAGATATTTGTCCTTCCGATGAGGTAATTGAAAAACTTGCAGCTTATTGTGAAGAACGAAAAATCAATTGGCACATTTTTGACCACCATGTGACTTCTGTCCACGTCAATGAAAAGTATCCTAAAAATGCCGCTATTATCGTGGCAGATGATACAACTGAACTAAAACATTCCGCCACCAGTGTCTTATTTAAAATTTTAGTAGGAAAAATGCCTACTGCGTTATTTGACGATGAAAAGTGGCAACGTTTGGCCAATGTCGCGGATATTATCCGCTGTTATGACTGTTGGGACTGGCAATTAAATCCCAATGCCGCTTACAAAGAATCAGCCGCTGAATTTAACAATCTTTTCTATTTTTATAGTTGGGATAAACGCATTGAACTAATGGGGAGCGTCATGGCAGCCGGGCTTTCTTTACTCGATGATTATGCAGAAATTATTGCCGCTTTAAACGAAAAAGAAGCGGATTATGTGCGCCGCAAAACCTTAAAAGCGCAATTTGGTACCCTCGACGGTAAAACTTTTGCCTATACTTTTGGGGAACAATACACTTCGGTTTTAGGCAATGCCTTGGCCCGCCTGGAACATCCTGAAACAAAAAAAGAAGTCGATTTTAGCCTAGTGCTAATTGGCAAAGGCGTTTCTTTACGAACAAACAATGACGCTATTGACCTTTCTGTCCTAGCCGCTCGCTATTTTAATGGCGGTGGCCACAAACGCGCTTCTGGCGGTGCTTTTGCCGAGATTCAATACTTCATTTCCGATAGTGAAAATCCCGAGCAGGAATCCACTCTCTTTTTAGATTTAAAACGGTAAATAAGAAAAGCTTCATGAACGTGCCCAACTCTTTAGCATTAAGGCGGAATTATACGAAATTGTTCTTCAAATTTCTTATAATTTCGACTTAATGTCGCTAAGAGTTCGTTCGTGAAGCTGGATTATAAGAAAAGCTAAACGAACTCGTTTAGCTCTCAAGTAATAAGATGGAATTTCAAGAAATTGCTCCTCAAATTTCTTCAAATTTCAGCTTATTACCGTAGAGAGTTAGTTCATTTTGCTAGACACCGAGAAAAGCTAAGGGCAGTGGGCAGCTCTTTGGAAAAATCTCAGAAATGCGTTTTCTGGTGTTCTTGACCAGAAACTAATTTTTGAATTTTTCCCGAAGAGTAGCTGCCTGTGCGAGACAATAAGAAAAGCTAAACGAACTCCTTTAGCTCTGCGGGTAGCCAATTTTTCTAATCACGCAAATTATCGGCTGGTTCTTTGATGGGCAATTCCTTTCAAATTGGTATTTTAACTTGGTTCGGACAATGTATCCCACACAAGGTTAAAAATCCACTGAAAAAATGGACCCTTCGCGAGAAAATCCCTGCTTTTGATAATAAACGTCCACATCACTCATAACATACACGTCAGCTTCTGGATAATCATATTTTACTTGCTGCATCAATGCACGACCATATTGCTTGCCGCGATACGCTTTTTCAATAAGCAAATCATAAATATAGATACCAAATCCGTCGTCATCTCGACAGCGACAGTATCCGCATAAATTTTCATCATATACCACATACGTAATCGAGTTGACTAGTGCTTTTTGGTAGTGCTCTTTACGAGTATCATAATATTCTGCCCAACCAGTACCTTCTTTTTCAATCAATTTAAATAAGGCCACTTCATCTTCTAATTCATATTTCTTTATAAACATCGGATTCTCCTTTGCCAGACGGTTTCACTATAAGTTTATTTTGCCAAGATTTGCCAACCATTATATACATTAATTAATAATACAAGTGCAATCACAGCTTGAAATACCAAAGTCACCTTTTTTGGTGAAAGCAAATGATTGAATCGACTGCCCAAAAGTCCCCCCAAAATTGCCGCCGGAATAACAAAAAATAACATTGTTAAATCATAACGGCCAAATCCCATACCAAATGCAATGGTTACAATTTTAGCAAGTTGTGAGAAAAAAATAGTCGCAATCGAATAGATTGTCGCTTCTTTAATAGGAAACGAAAACAGTAACATTAATAATGAAACATTAATAGGTCCGCCGCCAATACCGAGTAAGCTAGCCAAAAACCCTAAGACCAATCCCGCTAAAAAATAACTGATCAAAGAGTTAAAATGATAATTTTTCCAATCAAATCGGGAATATAAAAATGCAAATACGAGGGTTACAATAGTCAATGAAATTTGAATCAGCTGCACCAAACTTTCGTCAGCTAAAAATAAAAGCAATCTCTCAAAGACAACGTTTCCGCCAATGCCACCTAAAACTGATCCTGCTGAAATAAAAGCTACCAAGCGCCAATTTAACGAAATACCATCTTTTACTTGTCGCCAAGTCGAAACAAGGGACATTGTAAAGACGGCTACTGTTGAATAAAAGGAGATGGCTGCTACAGAATCTTTTGCCAACAGATCCAAGACAGGTTTAATGATAACGCCCCCGCCCATACCCGAAATTGCTCCAATTGTATTCGCCAATACAATGACTAGAAAATAGATAATTCCAATTAGCATAAAAAGTTCCTTCCTTAAAGTAAAATAGTACTTGAGCTAAATTTAAAGCGAATACATTTTGTAGTTGCCAAAAATTTTTCTAGGAGTACTTATTAAAAGTGTACCGGAGAAAAAGAATTTTGACTATGTAAATGCTACTCGTCCCAATATTTATTTTTAGAGAGGTAATATATCTATCAGGACAATGATTGGTGTGTAAAAATCACTTTACTTTTAGCTAATTTAAAATCCCTATAACAGTCGTTATAGGGATAAATAATAGAGCCTGATTGGAGATAATAAATTTCTAACTATTTTAAATAGATTCTCTTACTTGTGATACAAAATAAAGTGATCCTGTAATAAACAAAGTATCGAGTGGCTTCATTTTTGCCAAAATTTTCAGTAGCGCTTCTTGCCAATTAGAATAGTAAAGTAAATTAAATGAGATACAATCTTCTCGTTTTAATGCACATGGGTAATTAAATGTAGTAAGAACAAGCTGACTATTTGGTATCTGTTGCAACGCATTTACCATCGCAGCAATATTTTTAGTCGTAAGTGCCGAAAACAAAATGTATTTTTCCCCATGTTGGAACTCTGCGTTAACTGTTTTAACAAATTGTTTTACAGCATGTGGGTTATGAGCGCCATCAATAATAATATTGGGTTTTGCACTAATTTGTTCCATCCTTCCCGGCCAAAATGCTTTTGATAAACCTTGATTAATTAACTCCTTTACTACTTTCTTTTTTTGTTGTTGACAATATAACAAAAATAGCTGAATCGCAACCGCTGCATTTTCGACTTGATATTCACCCAACATGGGAACAATTAAATTTGTAAAATAATAGTTTTTATTTTCAAAGTTAAAAATCTCGCCTTTTATTTCATCATGACCTACATATTCCACTTTGTAAGACCCATTTAACGAAAAAAAGGGCGCAGCATTTATTGCAGCTGTTTTTTTGATTATATTTAATGGAGGCGATGCTATTCTACCCGTTACAATAGGAATACTTTTTTTAATAATACCAGCTTTTTGTTCTGCGATTTCTTCTTCTGTATCACCTAAAATATCTGTATGATCCAAACCAATCGTGGTAATGGCTGTCAAAATGGGCGTAAATACGTTTGTACTATCCATTAAGCCACCAATTCCCGCTTCAAAAATGGCAACATCTACACGTTTTTGAAAATAGTCAAAAGCCATTGCTGTTAAAATTTCAAATTCTGTTATTCCTTGATAAAAAGGATGTCCATCCATTTGTTCTATATATGGTTGAAATTTATTAGCTAGCTTGACAAAATCATTCGTAGATATCGCTTGTCCATTAATTGAAATTCGTTCGTAAAAGCTTTCAATATAGGGCGAAGTGAAGGTTCCAACATTCAAATCCTGCATTTCTAACAGACAGCGTAAATACGTAACCGTAGATCCTTTCCCATTTGTACCAGCAATGTGTATGCCGACAATATTATTCTCAGGATTTCCACATAAGCTTAATAGTTCTTTGATTCGTTTCAACCCTGGTCGTGAACCAAATTTTTTGCGGGAATGAATCCATTCTACCGCTTCTTCTCCTGTTTCAAACATCTTAAGTCATCTCCATAGTATATAAACTTTCAACAAAACTGGATTTAGACAAAGTTTCTTGATAAACGTTTAAAGGGTAAGGCATTACCAAAAAAAACAATTAAACCAGTTTGAACAGGTAGCATAATGACAGCTTTTAATAAACGTATACTCCATAGTTTTGCGTCCATTAACGGAATCCCATACATGATCGATAACCAAATAGGTGTTAAACACAAACTAATCAGCAATGTGTTGCATAATACACATAAAAAAGCATTTTTAAATGTAATTGGTTTCTTATAAAAGAAATAACCATAGATTAAACCCCCAATGAACGAGTTCAGTGTAAAACCAATAAAAAATGGGGCCTTACCTAATATTGTATTCCCAATAATATCAGCAATTGAAGCTCCCGTTGCCGTCCAAAAAGGACCAAATAAACTTGCCATAACGACTTCAGGTATAAAATCAAAAGTAATTTTTAACAATTGGGTTTCAAATCCAAATACTTGAGATAGTACTACCATCAAACCAATTAGTAATCCCATTGTAGCGATAAAATGTGCATCTATTTTTTTCTTTATCATTTTTTGTGCATCTCCTCAATAGAGCTGCTACACAATTTATTTATGCAGCGAATGCAAAGATAGAATCGTGAATAAACTTCTTCGTCCAAAAGGCAACATTCCATCCTTTTGACACTTAACGCCCTATCTTTTACTCTGTTTTATCTTTTATTTGTGTCAAAATAGCAATTTTCTCTTTCATTACAGATTCTTTTTGCTTGATTACTTGCAACTGTTCAAATGATTCTTTATTTAAAATAAGTGTCTCACCTTCTTGAAGTAAAATTTTTTCTGTCCTATCTGGAGCAATCAATTTTACTATCACTGCTTGCAGGGTATATAAAATATTTATTCCATTGTTAAAAAGCGATTTGATATCCCTATTTTTCATGACATCGATCCAAACGTCGCAATTCTTTTTAAAAATCACATTAAAGTCCTGACATTGACCTAGACTTTTGACTTCGTGCTGACCATCAAAACGGTAAACTTCAAATGGTCTAAGTGGAGTAATTATATTTTTCTGTTGTAATGAAATTGGCGCATCTAAAGACATAATAATGCGTTTATAGCCTATAAAATTTGAAAAAATTGATTTTGATGCCGTTACTGTTGCTGTTGAAATTCGAAAATCAAAATCACGTTGTTTTAAACTACTTGTTAACGGATTAATTAAAATTTCAGTTGTCAATCCACCTGCCCAGTTGGTGGTGGAATATTCTACTTTTGATTTTTTTTCAACTACCATAATCCACCTCAACTTAGACAATATCTAATTCTTCAAATTGACTAAGAATTTTAATATCTTGCGCTACACTGACAAACGCTTTTTTGTCGACTTCTTTCATAATCTGGTCTAAAATTTCCATTTCATAAGTAGTAATAACTAAAATCAATATTGTTTGTACTTCTTGATTGTAAGCTCCCAATGCATGAGGAATAATTGTAATACCACGATTAAGCTTTTCTTGTAAGGCTGGAATTACTTTATTCGGATGTTGCGTAATAATGGTTACCTGAACTTTTTTATGCTTTATATAAATTAAATCCGTCACTTTACCACTAACAAAAATTGACAGTACACTATAAAAAGCATATGGCCAGCCAAATAAATAGCCCGCAATTAAGACAATAATTCCATTTAAAACAATCGAAATAACGCCTATACTCCGCCCTGTAATTTGCCGCATCGTTATGATAAGTGCGTCCATACCTCCAGTTGAAAGGCCATATTTTAACGCAAGACCTAATGAAAAACCGTTAATTGCGCCGCCAAATATCGCACAAATAATTGGATCGGTGGTTAAGGTAGCACTTGGAACAATCTGAATTGCAAAAGAAGCTACTGTTACACAAATAATTGTATATAACACAAACTTACGATTGATCTTGAACCACGCAAGAACAAACATGGGTACATTTAATAGATAATAGATAATAGAAATAGGTATCTCAAGATGATTTTTGACAAAAAGTGTGGCTAAAATTTGAGCAATCCCAGTAAGCCCACCCGCATAAATATTCCCTGGCTGCCAAAAAATATTCAGCGCCAAGGAATATAAGAAGGCATAAATTAAGATTACTGTGAATTTCGTCACCATTTCTTGCCAGATTTCTTTTCTTTTAAAGTATGTCATGGCTTACGTAACATTCCTTTTTCATAGAAGTGGGGTATCTTTTAATCGATTTACACTTCCAAACTGGCTTATGATAACTTTAATCAAATTGAAGATCTAAGGTCACGTTGTTTTCGACTTCTGCTAAGAAGTCCCCCGCTTCTAAAACAGCGGTTGCTTTATTCAATTCATCATACATTTCAATATCTTTATCATGTTCAATAAATGATACTTGCCTTCTAAATGAATTGTAGGCTGCTTTTGTACCTTTCCCCAGTCCCGTTTGATATCCTTTAATATCCAATGCTTGACAAGCTGCCATAATTTCCGTAGCTACCACTCGGCGTGAATTTTTTACAATTTCTAAAGCTGTTCTGGCAGCGGTAGTACCCATGCTGACAAAATCTTCTTGATTTTCACATGATGGAATGGAGTCGACACTAGCCGGATGAGCTAAGATTTTATTCTCTGAAACTAATGAAGCACAAGCATATTGCGTAATCATAAAGCCAGAATTTAAACCTGGATATTTCACTAAGAAAGAAGGCAATTTGCTTAACTGACGGTTAACTAGTCGTTCCACTCTGCGTTCTGAAACATTGCCAATTTCTGCTGCTGCGATTCCTAAAAAATCAAATGGTTGCGCTAATGGTTCCCCGTGGAAATTACCGCCTGAAATTACTTCCCCATTGCGGGTAATAATTGGATTATCCGTCACAGAATTAATTTCAATTTCTACTTTTTCTTTTACATACGTAATAGAGTCTTTACTAGCCCCATGGATTTGTGGCATACAACGTAATGTGTATGGATCTTGTACGTGATCTGGTGTAGCTTCAGTAATATATTGACTATCTTCGATTAAACGACGAATATTCCGGGCGGTCGCCAATTGTCCGCTTTGCGGACGGATTGTATGCAAATCTTCTTCAAAAGGACTAGAAATACCATCGTGTACCTCTAAAGAAAGTGCCCCAGCAATATCTGAAAGTTTCAATAATTGAATTGCATCATAAGTTGCTAAAGCTCCGACTGCATTTAAGACCGTTGTTCCATTAATGAAAGCTAGTCCTTCTTTAGCACTTAGTTGAATAATCTTTAGACCAGCTTTTTCCATTGCTTCTTTACCAGGATATAAAACACCATGGTAATAAGCTTTCCCTAGACCCAGCAATGGCAATACCATATGAGCCAATGGTGCTAAATCACCAGATGCACCCAAAGAACCTTTTTCCGGAATATGAGGATGTACCCCAGCATTTAACATCCCCAACAAACTTTCAACTGTGCTTAAGCGAATACCAGAATAGCCTTTAATTAACGAATTGATTCGAATTAACATAATGGCTCGAACAATATCTTCAGAAAATGGATCACCATATCCTGCAGAATGTGTACGAATCAAGTTTTCTTGCAGTTGCACTGTATCGTCTTTTGATATGCTGACATTACATAAGGAACCAAAACCAGTATTAACACCGTAGACAACGCGTCTTTCTTCCACAATTTTGTCCACAATTTTACGCGACTCAATCACAGCTTCTTTGGCATTTTCAGCAATTTCACAACGCACATGTTGTCGTGCAACTGCCACAACATCTTCTAATGTTAAACTTGCTCCATCTAAAATTATTTTATCTGGTTTTCTTTCACGATTTTGCACTGGATCTTTTATCATTGTTTTCATAATTTTTATTCCCCTCACTTCTTAATTTTTCTTATTGGACTAATCCCTTAATATACAACCAACTTAATGTACTTTTTTTAATTTATTTTTATTCAAAATTACATATAAAATACTAGCAACAATTACACCAACAACACCGGCAACCAAATTGATTGGATTTGCGGCAGCTACCATCCAGATACTAACGATAATCGAAATAATTGGTATCACAGGACCAAAAGGCAGTTTAAAAGCAGGAACGTTTTCCATGTCTTTTTTACGTAACCAAATAACTGCTAAAGCAGTTGGAATGTACTGGAAGAAACGAAAGACAACAGATAGTTCAGCTAATTGTTCAAAAGATCCACTCAATAAAAAGGCAATCGTTAACAGACCAGAAAAAATAATAGCGATAATCGGTGCATTCTTTCTATTCTTTTTTGCAATAATTTTAGGTAAAAGTCCTTCATCAGCAATAGAAGCACCATAACGTGGAATCATCAATGAATCTCCCATGTTTAATCCGGCAATAGAGATTAACGCTCCGATAGAAATAATCCATTTACCCGCAGGTCCAATCATTTTGACAAATGCATCTTGAACAGGCGCATTGCTTTGTAAAATACCAGTTCCTAACATGGCAATCGTACCTGCAATAATCATAAAATAAAGCAATGAGACAATACTGATAGAACCAATAATAGCCTTGGGAACATTCTTTTTAGCATTGCGCATTTCTCCGGCAACTACTGGTAATGCTTCAAACCCAATAAACGCATAAAACACTGTAAGTGATGTTGAAGCCATTGCTTTTGATAAAGTTAAATCTGGGTTCAGTTGTAAAAATGGCGTAAAGTTTCCACCGTTGATTCCACTTTTAATAAAGAAAATTGCAATTAAGGTAAACGCAATAATCGGAATTAATTTTGCAATTGTGATGACAATCGTAAATATTTTTGAGGTTTTAATTCCCATACTGTTAATAACAGATAAGAAAATCACTAGACAAATGCTGATTATCGTATTTTTTCCCTCTAATACTGGAAAAGTTTGGATTAATAATTTTGCAAAACCAGCTGCCATTGCAGCCCAAGCAATAATTGTCACAAACCATCCCAATACGCCAACGTTAAAGCCAATAAAATCGCCAAACGCTGTTTTTGAATATTGAAAAGCTCCCCCATTTTTATTAAAATAACCAGCAACCTCAGCAAAACATACAGCTAACATTAAAACTAGTACTGCATCTAATAGCATCGCGACTAAAGATGCCGGCCCTAAATCTTGATAAATAGTTCGTGGCAAAAGAAAAATTCCTGAACCTATAACGGCGTTAATACCATATAGTGTTGCACCACCTAAACTAAACTTGGCATTTTCATTTTCTGCCATTTCTGCGGAATCAATATCTTTGATATCCGATACTTCTGGGATTTCTGAGTCTTTTTGCATATTAATCACCTCTTATTTCACTATTTAAAGCGCTTTCATTATAAAAAATTAAAATATTCCCAAACAACCTTTAGATTGAGATAGAGAGATTTTGACTCTCTATCTCAATTTTATTTACTTAAAATAAACCTGTAATATTCCCTTTTTCATCGACATCAATTCGTTCAGCTGCTGGAGACTTCGGTAAACCAGGCATGGTCATAACAGCACCAGTAAGTGCTACAATAAATCCTGCACCAGCAGATACTTTTAGATTTCGAATGGTCACGGTAAAGTCTTTTGGAGCACCCAACAATGTCGCATCATCTGAAAAAGAATACTGGGTTTTCGCCATACAAATTGGATAATTTCCAAAACCGAGACGTTCTAATTCTTTCAGTTCTTTTTTTGCACTTGATGCAAATTCAATTCCTTTACCACCATATACTTTTTGTACTATTTTATTCAATTTTTCTTCAATGGAATCTTCTAAATCGTAAACATAATTAAAGTTATTGGGTTCTTCTGCTAAAGTTACTACTTTTTCGGCTAGCTCTTTTCCACCTTTACTTCCTTTACCCCATACATCAGATAAAACAACAGAAACACCTAATTTTTCACAAGCTTCTTCTACTGCAGCTATTTCTGCTGGGCTATCCGTTGGAAATTTATTAATGGCTACAACTGCTGGCATCCCATAAACTTCTGTTATATTTTCCAAGTGCTTTGCCAAATTAGGAATACCCGCAATCACACCAGCTACATTTTCAATTCCTAATTCATCCTTTCTAACACCACCATGCATTTTTAAAGCACGAATAGTCGCTACTAACACAACAGCATCTGGCTTTAAGTTAGCCAAACGACATTTAATATCAATAAATTTTTCAGCACCAAGATCGGCACCAAAACCAGCTTCAGTTACAGCATAATCGGCATACTTTAATGCTAATTTTGTTGCCAAGACGCTATTACAACCATGAGCAATGTTAGCAAACGGGCCACCATGAATAAAAGCCGGTGCATGTTCTAAAGTTTGCACAATATTAGGCTGAATCGCATCTTTCAATAAGGCTGTTAAGGCACCTTCAGCTTTTAGATCCCCAGCTGTAACAGGTTCCCCAGCAAAATTATAGGCAACAATGATATTACGCAATTTATTTTTTAAATCGGTAATATCATTAGCTAAACACAAAATTGCCATAATTTCAGATGCCACCGTAATATCATAACCATCTTCCCGTGGAACACCGTTGACTCGGCCTTGTAAGCCATTAACGATGTGTCTTAATTGTCGATCATTCATGTCAACGACCCGTTTCCACGTAATTTTGCGCGAATCGATTTGTAAAACATTGCCTTGATGGATATGATTATCTAATAGAGCCGCTAGTAAATTATTTGCTGCCCCAATCGCATGAAAGTCGCCAGTAAAATGCAAATTAATATCTTCCATTGGGACAACTTGTGCGTAACCACCACCAGCTGCTCCACCCTTTACTCCAAAAACTGGACCTAATGAAGGTTCGCGCAAAGCAATAACTGCTTTTTTACCAATTGCTGTCAAAGCATCGACTAATCCCACAGAAGTCGTTGTTTTTCCTTCTCCAGCTGGCGTTGGTGTGATAGCCGTTACCAAAATTAATTTACCGTTATTTTTATCATCCAATTCTTTGATATTAGTAATTTTTGCTTTATATTTGCCGTAAAGAGATAAATCTTCTTTATTAATTCCAATAGATTCAGCAATTTCTTCAATTGGCTTCATTGTAACTGAGTTTGCAATCTCGATATCAGATAAGACCATGTAAAAACTTCCTTTCTTCAAACAGAATTTAAACATTAAATCATTTCAATAATTTTTTGATAAATATCATCAGCTAAGTTACTGCCTTGCGTTAATAGTTTTTCTCCGTCTTTTTTGTATTGCAAAACAAAGGCATCGTCTTCAATGCTGGAAAGATTAATCGAAACATTTAACCACGCACCTTGTAGAGCCGCTTTCAAATTTAATGCTGCTACACCTAAATCACTAGCTGCATTGGTATTTGATTTACCAACTGCCTTTTCTGTAAGTTCTAGTGCAACAACAATTTTTTCCATCAATTTAAATGGTGTAATTGCTGCTCCTTGTAAGGCTTTCTGCATAGCTCTGTCTCGTGCTTTTTTTTCTTCCTCATTACTTTTTGGTAATTCAAAAACAGCGGAAACTTGATTAAAAGCTGCAGTATCTTCATCAATAGCAACAAGTAATTCATCTTGCAACGCACTAGCTTTTTCTTGTAAATCTTTCATTTCAGCTTCAAATTTCATATATTTCTTTTTACCAATTGTCAATTCCGCTACCATTTTCGTTAATGAAATGCCTTGAGCTGCTGCCAAAGCCGAGGCCGAACCACCTCCTGGAGCTGGCGCATTAGAACCTAAGATACGAATAAATTCGTTTACTGGCATGTCCACGAGCTTCATAATAATCCTCCTAATTTAATAAATGATTTTCTAAAACTTGTTTATCATAATCAAAGTCTTCAATTTGTAAATAATACTCTGCACAGTCAATTAATGCTTTTGCCGGTGTTAAACCAATAACTTCGCTACCAATAATATTGACGCCATAACGTTTGGCTTCAAAACGAATGGTCTCAAAAACGCGATATAGCGGTGTACCTTCAAAATTCACCATATTCATAGAAACTTGCGCGATATTGCGCCCTTCTAACATAACTCCAATCCCTTTACAATATTTCCAACCACCTGAAGATCCTCGGACAATCTTGGCAATTTTATTTGCAATTTCAATATTCTCAGTATCTAAATTGACGTTGAACGCAACAAGTGGCATCCTTGCCCCTACAGCAGTTACACCTGCAGTCGGATGAATTTTCCGATCACCAAAATCTGGCGCCCACTCTTCTTCCAATAATTTTTCTGGCATTTTTTCAAATTGACCTTTACGTACTTTAGCTAGATTTCTTCGTGTAGGTAAAACAGCAGAATCTTCATATAAGAAAATTGGAATGTGCAATTCGTCATTAATTCGTTTGGCAACATCTTTAGAAATTTTGATACATTCCTCCATCATTACATCCTTAATTGGCACAAAAGGAACAACATCTGTAGCACCCATTCGTGGATGTTCTCCTTGATGTTTTGTCATATCAATATTTTCACTTGCAAATTTTACTAATTGAAATGCGACTTCTTGAATTCCATCTTCATCGCCAACCAAAGTAAAAACACTTCGATTGTGAGAAGAATCCGAAGAATAGTCCAGTAACGTAACTCCTTTTACATTTTTTGCCGTGGTTACCAGACCTTCAATTACAGTTTGATTTCTTCCTTCACTAAAGTTAGGAATACATTCGATTAATTTTGCCATTGTAAAACGCTCCTTCTTATATAATTTAAACGCATCACGTTTAATTTTTTATTTGTTACTTTACCCCGATATGCTCATTTATATACATGTTATTTTTGTGGCACATTTTCTTTCATGAACTATAGTGGGATATCCTTTCTCTCTGACGAAATCAGCTTAGCACTCTTTTAAAGCGGTTGCAAACACTGGTAAAATCTACTTTTTATGATTTTTTCATAAAAGTATCAGCTGTTTTTTTTATAAAAATCTACTAGTCATGCATAAGTTTTTTTTCTCGTTTTTTTTCATTTGACATTTTTTTGACTGTATCTTTTAAACTAAGATTGTCGTGTAATAAATTTGCTAGCAAAATAACGCAAAAACAAAACTTTTTTTTAATCAGTCTTGTTCGTAACTTCTTTTAACCAATTTTTATTCTCTGTTATCTTGAATGCCCATTAATTCAATTCATTAAATAGCCCCAAAAATATACGTCAAATAAAAAGAATAAAAAATTCTTTTGACGTTTAATAGTCGATACATTTCGTTTTTTATAAATAAAGATTAAAAAAAACTAATTATTTTTTTGCGGATTTTTTTAAAATAGGAAAAGACTTGCGGTACTTTCAAAATATTATTGCTATAAGGATATTCTTAAAAATGACCTTTTAATGGATAATGCAACTGCCTAACTAGTCAACTGAAAATATTTCCAGATCACGATTACCACTTATCTATTAAGGGCCTTTTGAATCAAAACTATCCTGAAGTAGCGCTGCCTATCTTGAAAAAGAAGTTCCCCTATTTTAAGTATGCTAAAATACACATATTTTTACCTAGTCTGACAAAGTTAGCTACAAAATCAAATTTTGGTAGGCTAATATTTTTATGGCTAAATAAGGAAGAATTCTTCGCACTTATCGATAATTATCCGTATTGATAAGATAATTTCCATTCATGTCTGGTATTGAGCCTAACAAAAAAAAGCCTGAAAAATTAGGCCATACTTTGTCCAATTCTAAAAAGTAAATTTGAAAAATACCGAATAAATCAACATATACACAACAAAAAAGGAGTAGATTTCTCTACTCCGGTAAAGGCAAATTTTTTATAGAAACTTCATTCTATGCCATTTATTTATCTTGCTTTAACATGGAATGTTTCTGTTAATATTTGTAATTCATAACGATCACGATATTGGCTAAGGTTTTCCATCGCCTTGGTCAAATAGTAAGACAAATCTTCTCTTAGAAGATGATTTAATTGTGGATTGTTTACATTATTAGTAAGACATTTTTCTTTGACTATCGCCTTAATAAAATATACTAAGCCGCTATCTCTTGGATTTGCTAGTTGATTCTGATAACTAATCGTTTTTTCAATAAATACTGCTACTCTTTCATAGTCTTGTTTATATAGATAAATGAGTGTTAAATATGCATTTAATTGCACACGTTTCCACAAAGAAGCAGTTACTTCAAATAGCTCATTCGCCTTTAAAAAATAACTTTCCGATTGATTATAGTCTTTTTTTGCATATAAAGTAATTCCCATATCGACGTAGAAAATAGCCAAACTTGTTATCAGATTATTATCTTCACAAAGATTAATTGCTTTTTGTTCCAATTTAATAGATTTTTCATATTCAGACCGTAACCGCTGAATTTCAGCTAAATAATCATATGCTGCAGCGATATTGCTGTTGTATTTTTCATCAAAGCGATTGGCAATGTTAAAAATAGTAATGGATTCTTGAAATAGTGATTCTGCTTGATCCAAGTCGCCAATCATTAAATGGTACAATCCCTTTAATCGCAATAAAATACCAATAGATTCATTATTATTGGCACTAATGGCTACTTCCATCGCCAAATCAATATAATGTGCCATATCCCTAGCATTATCAGTTTGAATATAATAATAAATCATCTGACGATAACCTCTTAATAAATACGTCGTGAGGTGAAAGTCTTTTGCCTTTACAATTACACGTTGAATATTTTCTAGACCTTTATTGTAATCCCCACAATTAATAAAATAGCGCCCTTCCAGATAGAGGAATTTCACCAGTAATAATTGATACGTACTATCTTGTGCGTATTGCCCTTCAATTTCTTTTAATCGAGTCCCGATCTCTTTAAACTTCTCTAACTCTTGAGGATCTGCTTTTCTGACACTTTCTTGAGAAGACAAATGCTCTTGATGATAAATTGGAAATAGTTCATGCTGAATACGTAAAAATGCTTGATGATGAGATAGTTCATAATCTAAAGATTTTAACTCTTGGTGGGCATGACGATAATGGTAACCAATTGCCGCTAGCAATTCACTATCTTCGGGTGCCTCGTCTAATTTTTGCTCCAGCAAAATAGCAATTTTTTCATGAATAACCCGTAATTTCATTGCGGATTGTTGGGCATAAATATATTGTTTCATTTTCTTATGATGGAAGCGAAAACAAACCTCATCGAGATAAATATTTTCTTTGACTAAGCCTTGTTTATTTAAATTATCCAATGCAGCATAAATCTCTAAATTATCAGCTGTTACCAATTCTGTCAAAAGACTCATCGGCGCGACTTTTTGAAAAAAAGAAATTAAATCGACTAACTCAGATTCTAGTGTAGTCAAATTTACAAACTGTAAACTTAATTCATCTTTTATCTTAGGCGTTAATATTTCCAAAGTATTACTTTCTTTTAATTGTTTTAAATATTCATTGATATATAAAGGGACACCTTCGGATTCTTTCACGATAAAATCTAATATAGCTGTTTGAAATGAGTAATCCGGTAGCTGCTTTTCACAAAAGTTTCTAACTTCAAATTCCTTAAACGGTAACAATTCTAAAGTAATGATTTTCTCATAGTGCCTAACACTGGCAATAAAATCGTAAATTTCTTTGCGATAACCTGTTTGTAGTGTCATTATAAAAATAATATCACGATGAGGATTGTGCAAGATTAGACTTGTTAATAGTTTAATACTCGCTTGGTCCATCCATTGCAAATTTTCAATAAAGAGAATTACAGGACGCTTTTTACTTAGCTGTTGGAGTACCTCTGAAATACTTTGAGCTAAAAAATTAAGTTCCGATAGCGTTATTCTTTCGGATATAGATTGCATCTCTAAGTTTTTAAAAAAGGGAAATTGATAACTAAAAGTTTTTTCCCATTCTACAGTATCTACTAACTTTTCTTGCTGTAATAACTTTATTACTTGTTGTAACATTTCTCGCCAAGGACGTAAAAGATACGACTGTTCTGCTTTATAGCAAGTGATTTTTAGACATTCACAAGAATATTGAATATTTTCCAATACCAACTGACATAAGGCAGATTTTCCAACTCCTAAATCCCCTTTAACTAAAATTGATTGAAATGGTTTTTTTTGCTTTAAATTTGCTAAATTCAACTCCAAACGTTCAACTTCATTTGCCCGATCATAAAAATGGTAAGCTCTCTTTTTATATTGTTCTCCTTGCTTTTGATTAGCAATTTTTAGTGTTTCGTGATACAACTGCTTTGTTTCTTCTCCTGGCTCAATACCCAGTTCGATTTTTAGAGTTTCAGCTAATTCATAGTACGTTTCAATAGCTTTCCCATTACGGTGATTTTCAATATAAAAACGCATTAACAATTGATAGTTTCGTTCATCAAACTCATCAATTGCTATCAATTTACGTATATTTTTTTCTACGTCTGCAACGGCATGGAAGGAAATATCTTCAGCAACTTTTTGATAACAACATTCGATAAATTGATGCTCGTATAAATTACGCATTTTTGCTAACCAAGCATCAAATAAATCGGAATCTTTTAAATAAAATCCTTTTAAAAACTCATCTCGATACTCTTCTAAATGTGTATAAGCATCTTCTTCAAAACGATACGTATCACTTTTTACTACTACATCGCTATTGAATGTTAAAATTGTCTTATTTGGAGAAACAATAAATTCTCCGCCCATTCCCCGATTAGCTTGATAAATTGTATTACGCAAATTTTTTTTAGCACTTTTTTCATCTTTACTAGGCCACAAAATCCCAGCAATTTCATCCCGACTAATTTGTTTATTAATTACCATGTAATATAACAATGCATCGATTTTTGAAAATGAAAAAATCTTAGTTTCACCGTCTACTTTAATTGTTGGTGTGCCTAATAATTCAAAAGATAAAATGTGTGGCATCCTTACTTCCTTCTTTCAACAGTTATCACCTCTAATTATCCATTCCCATTTTAAACGAAACCAGCCAACAAAGATACCGCTTTCAAAAACACGAAGCAAATATTAATAAAAAAGAATGACCAAGTTTTACTTTACTAACTCTTATATTGGCATTGTGTTGGTTAATTTTTCCGAGTAAATAACGGATAGCACTTTATGGTTACATGAACGTTAAACCAAGTTACTCTTCAAAAAAATGCACATTTATCCGTAGAAAAAACCCCCAAATTCTTAAGCTGGAATTTGAGAGAGTTAAAAAGAAAACAACTATTTTCATACGTTGTATTGACGCTCAGAGATAACTAAATTTCCTCTTTTATAAACTTCTGTCACTAAGTTCGTAGCAAAAAAGTACAGCGGAAAATCGATATTTGGCGCATCAAAAATAGCAATATCAGCAATTTTACCGCTATCAAAACTTCCAATAGTATCGGCTTTACAAACAGAATATGCTGCATTAATTGTCACAGCATTGAATACCTGAATCGGTGTTAACTTTTGCATAAAACAACCTAGCTGCATAATAAATTGTAAGTTTGCTGTAGGACAACTCCCCGGATTGCTATCAGTAGTTAAGGTAATCGCCATTCCATTTTCAATCATTTTTTTTGCTGGAGCGTAAGTATCTTCCATTAAACTAAATGTTGTTGCTGGTAATAAATTTCCAATGACATGTGCTTCACTTAATTTTCTGATTCCCTCATTAGTAATCATCATTAAATGTTCCGCACTGACAGCTCCTAACTGTGCCGCAACATCTACCCCGCCAATAGATGCAATTTCATCAGCATGAATCCGTAATTTGAAGCCCAATTTCTTAGCTGCGCTTAACAACTTAAAGGATTCTTCCGCTGTAAACACACCCTTCTCACAAAAAATATCACAAAATTCTGCTAGATTTTCTTCCTTTATTTTAGGTAACATTTCGGTAATTATTAAATCAATAAATTCATCTGAACGACCTCTATACTCTTCTGGGATAGCATGTGCTCCCATAAAAGTTGAAACCAAATCTATGGTATGTTTTTCATTTAGTTTTTTAACAACTTGCAACTGCTTTTCTTCAGTTTCCCAATTTAATCCATAGCCACTTTTGGCTTCCACCGTTGTTACCCCATGAATGAGCATTTTATCAAGGAGAGATGCTGATTTATCATAAAGTTCTTCAAAGGAAGCTTGTCTTGTTGCTTTGACTGTACTTAAAATACCGCCGCCTTGGGCTAAGATATCCAAATAGGCAACACCATTTAGTTTTTGAGCAAATTCGTGTTCTCGACTGCCACCATAAACTAAATGAGTATGACAATCAATTAAACCCGGTGTAGCTATTTTCCCGCTATAATCGATAACTTCGGTATTTTCACTTATTAAGTCTTCATTTGGCCCACCTTTATCAACGGCTAGAATTTTGCCATCTTTAATCGCAATATAACCATTTTCAATAATTATTGCATCATTCATTTGTTCTCCCCGCAAAGGTATTCCATTATCAATTGGACAAAATATTTGATTAAAATTTTTAAGAATTTTATCTGCTTTCATATTTTTATGCTCCTTTATTTCTTATTCATACTTCTAGTATAAAAAATATAGTCAAATAGGAGTCAAACGGGAAAAATTTTGCGTCAAAATATTTTTTGACAAAAAATTTTAACAGATAGACGTTTTGTTGACATCGCTTACATATACTAAATAGCGTAAAAGAATTTCAATCATTTCATTCAACCAATGGAATAAATGAAGGAGGAAACACTGATGATTGACTTAAAAGATATTGAAGAAGCAATGACGGTAAAATTGGATGACATTTTACCAGAAAAAACAATTTTTCAAGAAGGAATTCGTCGCGCCCCGGATCGCGGCTTTCGTTTGACAAAGGACCAAACCGAACTTGCGTTGAAAAATGCTTTACGCTATGTTCACCCAAAATATCATGACGTTGTAATTCCAGAATTTTTAGAAGAACTTAGAACAAGAGGCCGTATTTATGGGTATCGTTGGTATCCCAAAGAACGAATCTACGGCAAACCGATTGATGAATATAAAGGAAATTGTACCGCTGCAAAAGCTATGCAAGTGATGATTGATAATAACTTGGACTTTGCCGTTGCTCTTTACCCCTACGAATTAGTCACATATGGTGAAACGGGTCAAGTGTGCTCCAATTGGATGCAATATCATTTGATTAAGAAGTATCTTGAAATTATGACAGACGAACAGACACTGGTAGTTGAATCCGGCCATCCATTAGGCTTATTTAAATCTAAAAAAGATGCGCCGCGTGTAATTATTACTAATGGTTTACTAGTCGGAGAATACGATAATATGGATGATTGGGAAATCGCTGAAGAAATGGGCGTCACCAATTATGGACAAATGACAGCTGGTGGCTGGATGTATATTGGACCGCAAGGAATTGTACACGGTACGTTTAATACCCTTTTAAACGCAGGTCGACTAAAACTAGGTGTTGCAGATGACGGAGACTTGGCCGGAAAACTATTTATTTCTTCAGGCTTAGGAGGTATGTCTGGCGCCCAAGGCAAAGCCGGTGAAATCGCTAACGCTGTTGCAATCATCGCCGAAGTTGACCGTTCTCGTATTGATACTCGTCTAGAACAAGGCTGGATTTCAAATCTTGCTACGACACCGGCAGAAGCAATAAGCATTGCTACGGATTATATAGCTAAGAAAGAAAAGACGTCCATTGCTTATCATGGTAATATTGTTGATTTATTAGAGTATATTGATCAAAATGATATTTATGTTGACTTATTATCAGATCAAACTTCGTGTCATAATGTTTATAATGGCGGCTATTGTCCTGCTGGAATTACTTTTGAAGAACGAACGGAATTATTGGCAAAAGACAGCAAAAAATTTCATCAACTTGTCGATGAAACCTTAGCACGTCACTATCATGTAATTAAGTCCCTTGTTGCGAAAGGAACATATTTCTTTGATTATGGTAACTCCTTTATGAAAGCTATTTACGACTCAGGAATTAAAGAAATTTCTAAAAATGGTGTAGATGATAAAGATGGCTTTATTTGGCCATCCTATGTAGAAGATATCATGGGACCTATGCTTTTTGATTATGGCTATGGACCATTCCGATGGGTATGCTTAAGCGGTAATCATGAAGACCTGGTTGCAACTGACCATGCGGCTATGGAAGTCATTGATCCGAACCGTCGCTATCAAGACCGTGATAATTATAACTGGATTCGAGATGCAGAAAAAAATCAATTAGTTGTCGGTACTCAAGCACGAATTTTATACCAAGACTGTATGGGTCGCGTTAATATTGCACTAAAATTCAATGAGCTAGTACGTGAAGGAAAAATTGGTCCCGTTATGCTTGGACGCGATCACCATGATGTATCTGGGACAGATTCTCCTTTCCGAGAAACCTCAAATATAAAAGATGGCAGCAACGTTTGTGCGGATATGGCTACGCAATGTTATGCCGGCAATGCTGCTCGTGGAATGTCTTTAATTGCTCTACACAATGGTGGGGGTGTAGGTATTGGAAAATCAATTAATGGTGGCTTTGGACTAGTACTAGACGGCTCTAAATTGGTTGACGAAATTATTAAATCCGCTATTGCTTGGGATACTATGGGGGGAGTTGCTCGTCGGAGCTGGGCTCGGAATGATCATGCGATCGAAACGTCAATTGAATACAACAAGATGAATCATGACACTGACCATATTACAATTCCTTATCTTGCGGATCAGAGTAAAATTGATACTGCAGTTAATTCACTTTTCAAGTAAATAAATATAAAAAATTAGCTTTTTTAGATGTTGGTGGCTTTTCACCAACATCTTTTTTAAAGTTATGGTTGAAAGGATGTAGTTATATGTATTCACCAGAGGAAATTGTAGAAATTACGATTCAAAATGGCATAAAAAAAATTCAAAAACCATTTCTGGCAAAGTGCATTCTAGGTTTTATTGGAGGGGCGATGATTTCTTTAGGCTATCTGGCATATATAAGAATATCTGCCCCTATTCCTTCTGAATTTATGGGGTTAGGAACACTTTTAGGATCTGCTGTTTTTCCTATCGGTTTAATCGTCATTTTGCTAGCGGGAGGGGAATTAATCACAGGAAATATGATGGCCGTGTCTCTTGCTTTTTATGATAAAAAAATTTCATTTAAGAATCTTTTATTGAATTGGCTTGTCGTTACCTTTTGGAACATTATTGGTGGAATTTTTGTTGCATATTTTTTTGGTCATTTTGTCGGATTAACACATAGTACTATTTACCAAGAATATGTACTACAAATTGCCCAGCACAAAATCCACTCAACATTTATGCAATCATTAATTTCCGGTATTGGCTGTAATTGGTTTGTAGGATTAGCTCTATGGCTATGTTACGGAGCAAAAGATGCTGCAGGGAAAATACTTGCGGTTTGGTTTCCCGTTATGATTTTTGTTGCAATTGGTTTTCAGCATAGTGTAGCTAATTGTTTTATTATACCAGCCGCAATTTTTGAAGGAGGAGCGACATGGCGGGATTTTATCTTTAATTTTTTCCCAGTCTATTTAGGAAATATTTTGGGTGGTGCACTTTTTGTCGCAGGATTTTACTATCTTAGTTACAAACGAAAGCACTAAAAATGCTTTTAAAATAAAAAAGCTCTGTTTCAAATACGAAACAGAGCTTTTAGATGATAAATTAAATCTGAGCCCAAACACTTTCTAAAATATTGGTTTGGTTGCGGTCTGGACCGACAGAGAATGTTGAGATGCGAACGCCGACTAATTCTGAAATACGACGCACGTAATTACGCGCATTTTCTGGTAATTCACTTAAGTCTTTGCAATTTGTGATATCTTCAGACCAGCCTGGTAATTCTTCATAGACCGGTTTGCAACGGTTCAACTCTTTTAGGCTGGCTGGGTAATGATAGATTAATTCGCCATCTAATTCGTAAGCAGTACAAATTTTAACTGTTTCAAGTCCGCTCAATACGTCAATGGAGTTTAAGGATAGATTGGTGATCCCGGAAACGCGTTTGCTGTGACGCATCACCACAGAGTCAAACCAACCGACACGTCTTGGACGTCCTGTTGTCGTGCCATATTCACGACCAATCTTGCGAATTTGTTCGCCTGTTTCATCAAATAATTCAGTTGGGAATGGGCCATCACCGACACGAGAAGTGTAAGCTTTACATACGCCGACTACTTTATTAATTTTAGATGGGCCAACCCCTGAACCGATGGTAACGCCACCGGCAACTGGATTAGATGAAGTTACAAATGGATATGTTCCTTGGTCAATATCTAACATAACCCCTTGGGCACCTTCAAATAATACGCGTTTACCCGCATCTAAAGCATCATTTAAAATGACAGAAGTATCGGTCACATATTTTTTAATTTCTTGACCGTATTGGTAATATTCTTCAAAAATAGCATCAAAATCCATAGCTTCACTATCAAACATTTTCGTAAATTGACGGTTTTTGTCTTCTAAATTAATCCGTAAACGTTCTGCAAAAATTTCTTTATCTAGTAAGTCGGCAATACGAATCCCCACTCGGGCTGCTTTGTCCATATAAGCTGGCCCAATACCTTTAATCGTGGTACCGATTTTATTATCGCCTTTTGCATCTTCTTGCAATTGGTCTAATTTAATATGATAAGGCAAAATTACATGAGCACGATCTGAAATACGTAAGTTATCGGTTGCTACCCCATGTTCTTTTAAATAAGCTAGTTCTTGCACCAATGATTTCGGGTTGACGACAACGCCGTTTCCGATGACACTGATTTTTTCCCGATAAAAAATACCTGAGGGAATTAAATGTAATTTATAAGTCACACCATCAAATTTAATTGTATGACCTGCATTATCCCCGCCTTGGTAACGGGCAATAACTTCTGCATTTTCACTTAAAAAGTCAGTGATCTTTCCTTTTCCTTCGTCGCCCCATTGTGTTCCCACAACTACTACTGATGACATACGAACACCTCATTTTCTTTTATTCAATCCTGAACTATTGTATCAGGTTAATGGGAATTATTCAACTTATTCTCGAATAATGATTTTAATTTTTTCTTCAAATCGACTAAAACACGAACATTAAAAATAGTGTTTGCCATTTTTAGTATTTTAATTACGGCATCACTCTTCACATTTTCATTTTTCTTCAAGCGACATAAAATCACGAACCCCAGCTGGCGAACTTTTGCCAAATAGCGCCTTTTTAATAGCAGCCACTGATGCAAGCTAAAAAAATGCTTCAAATCACCAAAAAAGCGTAATTGCCACAGGCTCCATTCTTCCTTTTGATAAATCTGCGTTAATTCTGCTTGAAAACAAGCACTTGGAAATTCAGCTGCTTGGTTTAAGCGTGCTCTTAATTGAAAACATTTCAATAGTTGTAAATAAATCGTTTCATCAAAACGTTCATCTTGATAATAGTTTTTCATGCGTTTGGTTAGCGTTTTAGCCGTTAAGCCAAAAACTTGTTTATCATTAAACGGAATATACATCGCTTTTTGCTCCTTTTTTTGATCTGTATTTCATCGTTTAGTGTGACGTTGTTGCGCTTTTTTTGCGTAATAAATATTACGCAAAAAAGCACACCAATGATTTTAACTATCTCCCACAAAAAGCTGACCCGATTTTCTAATCCTCACCTTAACAACGAAAAAAGCAGCCGTTGTGTCAAAAAACGCTATAAAAGAGGGCAACTTTTTAGCATCCAAACAGAATTAGACCAAATTGTTCCGCAAATTTATTCAAATTTATTTATCAAAAAATCAGCCTTGCGACTGATTTTTACTAAAATACTACTTTTTACTTCATCTGTCGTAGTAAACATGCTATTATTATTACGACAGATGAAGTAATTTTAAAAGGTGGTGACACAATGATTTCAAGCGATGGCATTCGCGGTTATAATGACGCGATTATTTTGACGATTTTGGCAGAAGGAGATTCTTATGGCTATGCGATTTCAAAAGAAATTAAGGCCCGCACCGATGAAATTTATGTCATCAAAGAAACGACGCTCTATTCCGCTTTTACCCGCTTGGAAAAACAAGGTCTCATTACCGCTTATCCCGGGGAAGTGACCCATGGCAAAAAGCGCACTTATTACGCGATTACTGCTGCCGGAAAAACGGCTTTAGCAGAAAAAATTGCCGAATGGAGTCAGACAAAAAAAGTAGTCGATCGCTTTTTAATTGGTTCATAACACAAGCACTGCCTAATTTTTAACACGTCTGAAAATATATTGTCACAAAATGACTTCAATTTGAGCTGGAAAATAAAAGGTCCCCTGACTTCACATCAGAAAAACTCCTTAAAATACAGCTTTAACTTGAAATATGTACCTTGTTGTTAGCCTGACAAAAATTTTTCATTCTAACTAACAACAATCAAACAAGGAGGAATAAAAATGAAAATTATCGTGGAATATTTAGATAGTTTGTTTTTAAATGTCCCCGTCACGCCGGAAACAAAAAAAGCAAAAGAAGATTTACTGGCATTGATGGAAGATCATTATAACGAATTAATTGCTGAAGGAAAAAATGAACATGAAGCAATCGGGGCGGTAATTACCGAATTTGGTTCAATCGATGAATTACTTGATGAGCTAGGTGTACAGCGGGAAATGCCACAAGCTACTTCAGAGAAAAAGATAGCCCAAGAACATGAGCAACCTCAAAATAGTTTAGATGACGATTTTAATTTTGATGAAGAAGATTTTTCAAAAGCAGCTTGGCGGGCCAACCACGAAAATTTCGACCAACAAGATTGGGACACTTCAGATTATGCCAAAGAAGATTACGCCAAAAATTACGCCGAGCCGATTACCCTAGACGAAGCTGAAGATTACTGGCGCATGATTCGCCAGTTTGCCCTTTTCATTGCCAGCGGGGTCTTATTGTGTGTCGTAGCGATTGCTTCACTGATTTTGTTAGCTAATAGAGGTGTAGAAGGTATAGGGTTAGCAAGTTTCTTCTTATTAGTGGCAGTAGCAGTCGGGATGTTTATCACTGCTGGGATGAAATTCACGCGTACCCATAAAGCATTAGATGATCGACCAATTAAAGAAGAAGTCCGTGCCACCGGTAAAATGTACGCTCAACAATATCATCGTAGTTTTAGCTTGTCACTTGTAGCTGGAATTTTTCTTTGTATTGTGTCGTTTATGCCGATTTTCATTTTTCAATATGCCGAATATTTTGGCGTTGCCTTGTTTTTGATTATCGCCGGCTTAGGTGCTTTTCTAATTATTTATGGCAGTATCGTGCAAACTTATTACAAGCGCTTTGATAATGGTTCGATTTTCATTTCCGATGAAGGAGAACCCGGACCAAATGCTCGCCAACATCTGTATGGCAAAAATGCGCCCATTGTCGGAATGTTTTCAACCATTTACTGGCCGGTTGTCGTTGTGATTTATTTTATTTGGTCCTTTGTGTTTCATGGTTGGGGATATTCTTGGTTAATTTTTGTTATCGCTGGAATTTTTCAAGACAGCATTTTAAAATATTTCAAAAATAAACGGTAATGTTGCCTTCTTCTGAACTAAATTCTGCATGAAAAAGCAAAATTATGTGAACTTACTTTTTATTTTCATTTTATTTTATTGTTTCATAGCGGTACAATTAAGCTTACTTCTGACAAACAAAAACAGTTACAGGTGCGCCTACCTCATTGCTAAAAGGGGTAATTTAGGCTAACACTTGCAACTGTTTTTTATTTTTAGTTACCTTTTTTTAAAAAAATGGGCAACTACATGACGTTATTGTTTTGAATTACTTCTTGAATGGCGCAAAGATATTTTTCAGTGCTTTTTACGTGGGCAGCTTCATGCGCTTTGATTTCAGCCAAACGTTGATCGGTTTCTTCTAATTTCACCAATACTTGTTGTAATAATGTTGTGATTTGTTCGTTGTTCATTTTTTTATCCCCCAGCTCTTTAGTCTTCCACCGGTAATTCGCTTTTTTTGCTTTCAACAGTTTTGACGCGGTAAAAAATCCCATATAAAATCGCACAGATAACTGGTAAAAAGCCTGCTACTAAATAAATTCCTTGGAAAGATAACATGCTGCGTAATTCCCCTAAAATAAATGGTCCAATCCCAAGCCCTAAGTCAAGACCGATAAAGTACGTTGATAATGAAATCCCGATACGGTGGTCTTCACTGACTTTTAGACAAATCGCTTGGCCATTTGACATGAATGTTCCATAGCCTAAGCCGATTAAAGCCCCCGCTACAAGCAACATCCAACTGGCATTGGTGATGCTCAAAAGAAATAAGCCGCCAGTCAAAAATAAGTAACTCGGATACATCACATAGTTTTCCCCGCGTAAGTCAAAAATACGACCAGACATTGGACGCGTGAAAGTAATAATAAGAGCGTAAACCACAAAGAATAGAGAACTAGCACTCACTAAATGAATTTCTTTGGCATAAGAAGAAAGGAAAGCCAAGACACTTGAATAAGCCAAACCCATCAAAAAGCCAATAAATGAAATAAAGACTACTTTTCTTTCCACAAAACTATCAAATGTCCATTTTGTTAATTGTTCCCGATGTTCAGGGGTTAAGACAATATTTTTGACTGGAAAAGCAAAGCAGGCAATTGTCGTTAATAAAATTAAAACAATGGAGAAAATAATAATGAAATAGAAATTGGTTGTATTTAAAAGTACCATCCCAATTAATGGACCAATCGCAGCCGCTAAACTAGTTGATAACCCATAATAATTAATACCTTCCCCATATTTTGATTTGGGAATATAGGCGGTCACAATTGCGTTAGTCGCAGTTGAAACAGTTCCATAAGCAAAACCGTTTAACAAGCGAATCAGATACATCATGCCAATAGTTGGCATATAAAGATACGCAATCATCGTGATCAAGTAAAATAATGCACCGTAGCGCAGTACCGCTTTACGTCCCCATAATTCAAGGGTTTTACCAATAATCAAACGGGCTAATAATGTACCCAAAATATAAATACCTGTTGCCATGCCTGCTTGCCCTAACGTCGCATGGAGATTATCTTGGGCGATGACGGCCATAATAACCACTAACAAATAATAAACCAAATAAACAATAAAATTAATGAGGGTGATACTAATAAAGCCCTTATTGAATAATTTTTCTTCCTTGTGTTCCAATGAATTTCCTCCTAGAATTTTGCAGTCCAGTTATTGCTAAAGCGAAAAAACGACTGCCCGAAATGTTTATAGCATAATAGTTTTAGATGACTGTGACTATCCGCTACTGATAATGCCTGCTGCTGAAAAAAACAATCTTCCTGTTTATAATTGCTTTTAAAAAAATGCTTACGTAAATGAGTTAAGCAAAAGATTCTGCCAAATTGGGGGCAAATGCAACTTCTACTGGACTGCCATTCCGCAAATTTTCTAATTTTGCTTCTACTTCGCGATAATTTGAAGGGTAGCGATCAACCAAAAGACTAATAAATAAATCCCGTACCGCCATAAACTCTTGCATAAATGCCGTGAATTCTTGACTTTCTTCTTTACTCACTTCCATCTTCCAAAACAATGCATCTTGATAAGCATCATTTAAGAAAATTAACGCTTGATCTTTTTCAAACCGCGCATTATACGCTGCATCCAAGCGCTCAAAAATCATTTCTTTCCATTCTTTCATGAAAATTTCCTTCTTTCTTTTCCTTGTGGGACTTAGTATAGCCACCAAAGCCAGAGAAAAAATGCGAGTTTGTGGTAAAAAAAAGTTTAAATTATAGTGCAAAAACAAAAAACATTAACATTTGTTATTGTTTTTCTGTCTTTTTTCAGTTTAAATAAGTCTATCTGTGTTTTCTGAAAACAAATGAAAATTACGCAAAAAGAGGGTAAGGAGCGTTTACTTAGATGGATAATCGCGTGTTGGAGGACTATTTACAAGCTCATGATTTTCCGGTAGTAGTCAAGGAAAAGAAAAAATATTTAACGTATGAAGGATTGCAAGATTCAAATGTCTACATTTTAAAAAGCGGCACAATTAAAACCAGCGTCATCTCCCGAGATGGCCGAGAATTTAATTTGCGCTACATCAATAGTTTGGAGATTGTTTCATTGTTAAAAGATGAGTATTCGCAATTTATTGACGCCCCTTTTAATATTCGCGTAGAATCATGCAAAGCCGAGCTTTATCAAATTGATCGGGTGCAATTTTGGAAAGATATCAACCAAAATTTAGATTTACAACTTTTTGTCAAAGATTATTACCGTGTGCGGCTGTTACACTCCATGAAACGAATGCAGCAAATGTTAATGAACGGCAAATTTGGGGCTGTATGTACGCAAATATATGAACTATACGATACTTTTGGTGTGAAAACGCCAGATGGTTTGCTGATTGATTTTGTCGTCACCAATGAAGAAATTGCCCACTTTTGCGGCATTGCTTCTGCCAGCAGTGTCAATCGCATGATGCAGCAACTCAAAGATATGGGCGCTATTACAATAAAAAAACGTAAAATCCTCATTTTAGATCTGGAAATCATTAAGGATAATATTATTTTTTAGCTCATTTATGGCGAACTTTAAGACATGGATAGATAAAAGCTGAAAGGAGATGTTTTTCTTTCAAGCGATATACCCATAATATTGGTATATCAGACTTATTCCTTGTGAAAATTATATAATTTCTTTATCAATGCAAAATCCGCTAAACATCCATTTACTTGATGTTTAGCGGATTTTTATTTTGTTCCATTTTTTATCCATTATAAAACTCATAAAATCAGCAGCCTGCTTATTAGTTTTCTTGCAACTCTTTTGCGATTGCTTTTGTGTCGTCTTTTTTATCCCCGGCGTTTTCCGCTGCCCGCAAAGCTTCCAAGTGCTCCAACTTAACGTGCAATTCAGCAATTTTATCGGTTAATTCTTGATGCATGTCTTCATGACGCCGCTGCATTTTATCCATCCTGGAACGGACTACAACACCATTTCCCGCTGCAATTGAAGCCCCTAACGCACTTAAAACATTGGTATAATTGCCCAAAATCAGTTGCACATTATTATCAGGTGACAAGGAATGAACTGCTGGTACTACCTTTGTGATAAAGGCAAAAATAACCAGATAAAAAAACAAAAACAAATAAATAAAAATCGAAATTTTACTCGCTAATAATGCCGGAATTTTTTGCAATAATTTTTCCATCATACTCTCCTTTTATAGCTATATTTTAAGTTTAGCAGAAAATATTCCAACTGCTCTATTTGAACACTTTTTAAAAAGAACGAATGCACCCCTCTTTTAAAAATAGTATACTGAAGTGAAAGACTTGCTAGCACATTTTACTCGAAAAATATTTTTATTTTTAGCAAAACGTTTGGTGTTTAGTCCTAAAGTATTGGATGCTAGGAGATATTTTTTTACCAAATGGTGAGTAAGCCACGACAAAAATTGGAGCTGATTTTTTTATGTTATCGCTGGTACTTGGAATTCTGATATTATTTTATCCCCTTATTCAAATCCCCAAGATGATACAACGCAAACGCACAAACGGACACTATTTTTCAGAAGATAAGCGGATTCTTGTAGCCAAAAGTGAAAATATGGGCAACAACCTGAACATGCAAAACAAATATGGTTTTTTTATCAATCTTTTTGCTGCGTTATTTTTAATAGGCTATGGTCTTTATTTAATCCTGCACTAAATGACACTATTTAAACCTGAGAAAAGAGGTCTTCTATGCCAAAATTTAAATTAAAAAAAGTGACGCCGCCGCTACGAGACAATGAAGCCAAAATTTATCACCTAACAGATGAAACAATGGCCGGCCGCAAAGAAAAAGTCTTAGAAAAAATGCGGACAGAAAAAATCGACAGTATTGTTATTTATTGTGATTTGGAACACGGAGGGAATTTTGCTTATTTAACGGGCTTTGTGACCCGTTTTGAGGAAAGTTTACTCATTTTACATCAAGATGGCACTGCTTTTTTTGTGGCCGGCAATGAGAATTTGAAGATGAATCAACATAGTCGCATCCCAGCGACACTACTTCACTATCCTCAATTTTCCTTACCTGACCAACCAATGAAGGGTGAAAAAACACTGGCTGCTGTTTTACAAGAGGCAGAAATTTCTGATGAAAAACAAAACATTGGTCTCATCGGCTGGAAAATGTTTACCACCGAAAATGAAAATAATCGCAAAATTTTTGATGTCCCACATTTTATCGTGTCAGCAGTCACCGAAGTAGCTCCAAACAGTAAGATTGAGAATCGTAGCGATCTTTTTATTCATCCTGAAAATGGCGTGCGAGTAAAAAACAACGCCAACGAAATAGCCTATTATGAATTTGGGTCAAGTTTAGCCTCTGACTGTGTTTTAAACGCTCTCGATGCGGTTAAGATTGGCCAAAGTGAAATGGAAATTGGCAGCAAATTAACCCGCTACGGTCAAACACCAAACGTCATGCCAATTGCCGCCACCGGTGAACGTTTTTCCCACGCTTTTATTTCACCAACTGATAAAAAAGTGCACTTGGGCGATAAGATGTCGTTAACGACCGGTTTTAGAGGTGGGCTAGCTAGTCGCAGCGGCTACGCTGTTCATAACGAAACCGAATTACCCCAAGGACAAGCAGATTACTTAAAAAAAGTCGCGCAACCTTATTTCAACGCTGTGACAACTTGGCTAGAAAAAATTGAGTTAGAGATGACGGGCGGTCAGCTGTATCAAATAATTGCAGACGTCTTACCAAAAGAAATTTATCATTGGCATTTAAATCCCGGCCACTTAACTGCCGATGAAGAGTGGATGTCCTCGCCTATAAAGCCAAACGCCGCAGCGCCTCTTGTATCGGGTATGTTATTGCAAATAGACATTATCCCTTCTGTTCCAGGCTTTGCTGGTGCCAGTTGTGAAAACGGCATTGCCTTAGCTGACAGCACATTGCGCCAAGAATTAGCTGCAAAATATCCTGCTGTATGGCAGCGCATAAAAGTGCGGCAAGAATATATTCGTCAAGAACTTAATATTGCCTTGCCTGATCACGTCTTACCACTATCGAGTGGTGTTGCCTTTTATACACCTTTTTTCTTAGCCAAAGATTTGGCTTTTGTGAAAGAGTGAGAAAAGAAAAAAACAACTTATCTTTAAATGAAGATAGGTTGTTTTTTTAATACTTATTTATAGACTTGTATAAATCTCCGCGAAGCGTTGTAAAACGACAGCAATTGCTTTTTCCCAATAGTCCCAGTCATGATTTCCTGGGCTTTCTTGATATTCAAAGAAAGGCAATACATTTTGTGCTCTTTGTAAAAAATTTTGATTATCCTGATAAATAAAATCCTCTGTCCCACACATTTGCAAAAAGTAAATTCCCTCAATAGGTACGGGCATTTCTTGAGGCAATAGATTGAATAAGTTATTGTTGCTTTTTGATAGTATCCTGATGTCACCAAAAATTGCTGCCAGCTGTTTTTTTCGCTCTGGTCTTCGCCACAAGTTAACAACATCCAGCGCTCCTGAAAGTGAAGCTGCGGCACTAAACTGATCTGGATATGTCAGCGCCCATTTAAAAGCACCATATCCGCCCATGGAAAGCCCAGCGACAAACATTTTTTCTTTGACAGCCTCAATTTGGAACCATTGCTTCATTTTTTGTGGGAGCTCTTGGGTCAAAAAGGTAAAATAAGCTCCGCCTGCGGCCATATCTGTATAATAACTTAGGCCCACTTGCGGCATCACAATAACAAAAGGATACTTTTGTGCCTGACGTGCTAAATTCGTCTGATTGAACCAGGCATTACAATCGTCTGACCATCCGTGGAGTAAATAAAGGACGGGTACCTCAGAAACATCAACTGTATCTGGTAAATAAATTTTAACACTGGTACTTAAATCTAAAATTTGTGATTTAAAATTCAGCTGACAAATTGTCATTAACAACACTCCTTTATACACAAGCCATCGTGCTATTCAACAATAAAAAAGCCAGCTCACAGTTGCTAAAACCTCATTCTTAGCAACTGCTCAACTGGAAGTTTTTCAATGTCCTAATGAGCTCCCGGGTACAAATGTTGTATAAATTGCTTCATCTTCCACCTTTTCGCCTTGGATTAGACGGATAATTTTTTCGGCAGCCACCATGCCCCAACGATGTTTGGAATAAGCAATTGTTGCCAGTCGCGGTGTTAAAAAGGAGCTGATTTCAATATTATCAAAACCAACAATACGAATATCTTGTCCAATTTTTTCTTTTCTTTTGGCAAAAAACTTATAAATCCCCACAGCCATTTCATCATTAAAGGAAAAAATATCCAAAGGAAATGTCGCCAAGCCCTGATCAATTTTTTCAGCAATTTTTTCAGCTGCGGCATAGCCGGAAGGTTCAGTAAAATTTCCCGCGATAATCTCGTACTCAATACCAAAACGGGTCAATTCTTTGGTACTAGCCGATAGTCTTTGGGCATTATCATAGCCCATTGAACCGGTTACCAAATAGACGTGTTGCGTTTTTGCCGCTAGAAGTCGTTCTACCGCTAAAGTAGCGCCGCCTTTATTATCAAGTAAAACCCGTGAAATATTATCTTTGGCAATTTCACGATCTAAGACCACCATTTGATGTCCTCGATCCGCTAACATTTCGATTTCTTGAGTCTTAAACGTCCAATCTAAGATAATTGCACCGTCGACCATTCTTTCGGGAATGAATAAATGGGATTTTTGTCCACTGCAAACAATCATTTCATAATCATAGGCTGCTAATCCGCGTTTAATTCCATCCAATAGTTCACCATAAAAACTGCCGGCATAGTCGGCTAAATATACCCCGATAATATTTGTCTGTTGCTTTTTCAACGTGCGGGCAGCCATGTTGGGAACATAGTTTAACTCAGCGGCAATAGCCATGATACGTTGACGGGTTTGTTCAGTTACTTTAGTGCTGCCATTTAAAGCATATGAAACTGTTGAAATTGATACCCCTGCGGCTTTTGCTATATCTTTAATACCAACCATGTGCCTTACCCTCCTATTCTCATTCATTACTATCTAAGTTTGTTGCTATGTAAAATGCAACTTATCTTTTAAAATTTTGACAATGTGACCAAAATTGCTGTCACATCGTCAAAATCTTTATTCTTACTGTTTAATTAGCAATAAATATCAATTTGATTGCCATGTTTCAGATATTCTTTAAAGTCTGCTTTATTCAAGATAAAACCACCCTTACGATAAGGATTAGATTCTAATTTTGTTGCTACCACTTTACCATTGATTACCAATTTACGCTCCTCTTCTGTTGCAATATGAAAAGTAAGGGCCACAGGTATATCCCCTAATGCGTAAGTTACATTTAACCCGTCAAGTTCTGCAGGTAAAACAGGGTCCAAGACGATCGTTTTACTGTCTTCTCTTAGGCCCAAAACGTTTGTTAACAATTGATTTAAATAAATTCCCGGCCCGCTAGAATAGATGCGCCAGCCCCCTTTAACGTCAACGCTTCCATCTCTTAGTTTACCAAAATTTTCTTGGGCTTCATATCTTGTTTTGAAATCGCCATCAGAACTACTGAAATAAACGTTTGATTGACGTAATTTGGCATTTTGTACGCGTTCTTTTAAATTAATGGGATTAATCGTCTGCAAGGCACGCCATGTTTCCTCCGATTTACCTAATTTTGCCATTGCTTCGGTAAAACGAATATGGGCATGGACATACTGCAAGCCAATTTCACGCCCAAAATTAGCAGCTTGTTCAGCTCGTTTAAAATTGGTGCTAACGCCACCAGCATAGTGGGCGGGGCGATTCATCAAGCGTACACCATCAGGAAATTGCAAATTTTCTTTAATAATAGCCAAGTGAGCTTGGGCTTGTTCTGGTGTTAATAATTCCGCAATCATACTTCGCGTCATTGGTAAGAGCCGATATTGAATGCCCGTCTTTTTATCCGTTGGATGAATCATCAACTCTGGCGTACCATCTTCTTCCATATAAACAAAGCCGGGAATAACATCTGTATCTAAGATATACTTATTAAAGTCTGCTTTAATGCCAGTGACAAGTTTTGCTAGATGCTGGCTGTAATCTTTATCTTCACCAGCTAAAACATCGCTAAGTTTTTTTAATACTTGGTAAGTTAATGCCACCGTCCAACTTGACGCCATGTGTTTTTTCAAGCGACTATCATAAGGTTGCAATGTATCATCCCAATCGCCATCACCATAACAAGACAAATAGGTGCCGGCTAAGAAATTATCTTCAATATACTGTACTTCTTTTTTCAAGTGTTCAAAAAGAGTATAGTTTTTGGTCGTTTTATGGAAATCACTCCGACGAGTGTATGGCAACTCTTCTTTTAAAACGCTATAATCACCTGTTTTGGCTAAATAATCAGCAATAATTTTCATGGGCCAAACAATCACATCGCCATGACTTTCGTCAGCTTTTTGTGTTTCATAGCGATCAAACATAAACCATTGTGGCCAGTTACCATCGTCATCAAATTGGTTGGCATAAACTTTTTTGATAATGTCTTTGACGACTTCAGGGCGATTGATGGCAAAGAAAAATTCGGTTGGTCCTTGGGAAACATCCCGCGTACCCCAAGCAGCGCCTCCATACTGTTCTAAACCATGAGGAGATAGATAATGCACCAACATGTTGTGCGCATACCAGCGGCTTAAATAATTCATGCTACTAACGTCCACTGTTTCATGATCCAATTTGAAATGATGCAATAAGCCATCAATAAAATCAAGATACGCTTCATCTTCTGCAATCAAATCCGTATTTGTTGCAACAAAATTCTCACCGGACAAAGTTCCTTGAATAACACTTTCAAATCCAGAAACATCTTCTATAACTAAAATATTTAATTCACTTGTCTCAACACCAAAAAGACGTTCATCAGTCATACTAAAACCAGTATCAACAGTCATATAATAAGTTAAATCAGGATATTCGCCATTTACAGGTGAATCTGCTGCTGGTTTGATTGTCATTTGAATTCCGACTTTACTTATTTGATAAGTCGGCGTTTCTGTGGCTCCCATCAAAAGCTGATTTGTTAACGCAAAAGTATAATTTTTACCAACCGCGCTATGACAATTTAAGCGAATCTCGCGACCATCTGCGACAGTATAAGTGGTAATCGTCAATAAATCATCAGCCAATTGATAATACCAAGTTGCTGAATTTAACCCCATTTCAAAAGCAGAAGGCATTGTCAACAGCCGCCAATTTTCCCCTTCTCTAACATATAAGCGTTGACCAGATTGTTTTAAAACATTCAAGGCATTACGGCTATTACTCATTAGTTTATTCATAGAGGTATTCCCTAATACCACTTGAGAGTTAAAAATACCATACATATAAACAGTAGTAGCAAGTAATGGCTTATCAACTGTTAAATCGGTTCCACTAAGTAAAATATGACCAGTTGCCCGTTCCATTTGCTTTTCTTTTTCTTGTAACACAACATGGTGATAATTCGTTGTAAAAAAAGATAACAGGCCATTTTCATCTGTTTCAACTTGTTCTTTTTCGGGGAAGAGTGCATTGATTTCTGTTGGTGTAAATTGGCGTCCTACTAAAGGTGCACCTAATTTTTTTTGACTCGTTTTTCCTTCACGGTTGGTTAAAACGGTCGGTTTAAGATATGCTTCTTCTATTTGTTGCTTATTAAAAATTGGGGCTGTTACCGCTTGGGGATGATTAGCTTTGAACCCGCCATAAAAAACAATTTCAGCGGAACCTTGTAAAGTTAATTTCTCCGATTGTAAAACAGGGTAAGCAAATTCATATTGATAGACTTCATTTTCAAATTGATCTTGTGCTAGAGCTTCAGGTACATTGGTTTTTTTGAAAGTTGTTCCAAAAAATTGATAACCGTCTGTCAAAAAGCCGCGATTTTTCGTTAAGCTGCCATGTTCGACTACTGGAAATTTTCCGTCTTGCGGTTGATTTTGACGTGAAGTAATCGTATAGCCATTTTCACCTTCTGTAATTTTGTGATCAACATATTGGGACATGTAAGCTTCATTAGACTGAACCGCACCTTTTGTTGCATTTCCCAAGTCTTGCGCAAAAACGACATCAACAATTTGCCCTTCTCCTTTTAATGTCACTGTCCAAAACCAGATATCCTTTTGACTTAAAGTAAAGTCTACTTGATAAGAAATATTCCCCACACTTCCTTGCCAAGTTACCCCTTTTTCATTTTTGGAAAAAGTGCTGTTACTATTTGAACCGATTAATGGTGTCGCCGTTATTTCGTGATCAAAATTTCGCAAATAAATTTGATTCACACTACCATCTAATGCATTGCCGTTTAATTGGTTAATCATGATCTCATTACTGGTTAGTTCGTATAAATCCCCAGTGGGTAAAAACGTCGCTTTGACATCTGTTCCTTTTAAAATAATTTGTGTCATTGTCTTAACTCCCTACTTCACTAAATTAAATCTTACTGCGGTTAAATCGCGACTATTGGGTCCCACCATTGCTAAGAAGGTGCCCTTATCACTAGTTACTGCTTGATTTTTATGGACATAACGCAACATATCTTCTGTAATGGTAAAAGAAACTTTACGACTTTCTTTCCCTGCTAATTCTACTTGTTGAAAAGCCTTCAATTCCTTAATTGGACGAACAACTTGTCCAACTAAATCTTGAATATATAATTGGACTGTTTCAGTCCCTGCTGTTTCACTGTTGTTGGTCAGCGTCACGGTAGCTTTAATTTGACTGTCCTTAGTTAATTCTGTTTGATCTAAGACAAAATCTTGGTATGAAAATTGACTATAACTTAAACCAAAGCCAAAAGGATATTTAGCATAATTGGAAACATCCAAATATTTTGAAACGTATTTCTCTTTTGGTGCGCTTTCATAAGGACGCCCGGTGTTATCACAGTTATAAAAAATTGGTACTTGACCGACACTTTCTGGAAATGACATGGATAAACGAGCAGATGGGTTATAATCCCCCCATAAAATAGCGGCCAAAGCATTACCGGTTTCGGTACCTCCAAACCAAGCTTCTACAAGCGCTTTTGCACTATCAATACCATTTAAATCTAGCGGCCGACCATTGTATAACGTCACAATAATCTGGTCATTTACTTTTTTGATATCTTCAAATAACGCAATTTGGGCGGCAGGCAACGTGATATCACTACGACTAGCAGCTTCTCCGCTCATCCACTCGGTTTCCCCTAATGCCAAGACTACTTTATCCGCTTTAGCTGCAAGTAAAATAGCTTCATTGATTGCCGCATCACTTGGTGCAAAATAATCAAAAACTTCTTTGCCTACTAATAAGTGTTGACTATAGACTTGCGCACCTTCTACCAGTGAAACTGCTTCTTCCATTTTTCCTTGCCAAGACCATGCCCCTAAAACATCGTGGCTATTTGCCGCAGGTCCAATAATCGCCACCGTTTCCGTCGCACTTAAAGGCAAAATATTTTCGTCATTTTTTAACAAGACCATCGATTTCTTGGCAATTTCTTGTGCAGCCTGACGATGCTCTGTCGATAAAATTACTTTTTCATCTGCGACGCTGGCCCCGCGATAGGGATTTTCAAAGAGACCCAAGTCATTTTTCAGCTCTAAAATACGTAAAACCGCTTCATCTAATAAAGATTCATCCACACTGCCTTCTGCAATTAGTTCAGCTAAATAATGCGTATAGCAAGTCGTCATCATTTCAATATCGACGCCAGCTTCAATTGCCAGCTGAGCAGCCTCTTTTTCATCAGCTGCCACACCGTGAGGGATTAATTCTTTTACTGCCCCCCAGTCTGAAATTACAACACCGTCAAAATCATATTCCTCTCTTAACACGTCACGAAAGAGCCATTTATTGCCCGTAGCCGGAATCCCGTCAATCGTATTAAAAGACGTCATCACTAATTTTGCACCAGCATCTAAAGCTGCTTTGTAACCTGGTAGGTAACTTTCTCTAAGCTGTCTTTCCGACATATTCACTGTATTGTAATCACGACCTGCTAATGCTGCGCCATAAGCAGCAAAGTGTTTGACACAAGCGGCCACACGGCTGAAGTCATTTTTTAAATCGTCCCCTTGATAACCTTTAACAAAACTCTCAGCAAAACGAGCGTTCAAGTAAGGATCTTCTCCTGTCGACTCCATTACTCTTCCCCAACGTGGATCGCGTACCAAATCAACCATAGGAGAAAAAGTTACATGTAGACCCGAAACTGCGGCTTCTTTAGCGGAAACCTGAGCCATTTCTTCGGCTGCTGCTAAATCCCAACTACTACCAAGTGCTAATGGAATCGGAAAAATTGTCCGAAATCCGTGGATAATGTCTGCCATTAATAAAGTTGGAATTCCCAAGCGGTTTTTTTCCATATATTCTTTTTGAATTCGCTTTGCTTCACTTGCACCTGACAACCCTAAAATAGTACCGGCATTTTGAATATTTTCATCTGTTAAGCCCATTTCTGTCATCGGACCGGTTTTTTCTTCGGCGGCCTGTGAGTAAAAATCGGCGGCTAATTGTAAAAGTTGATCGACTTTTTCTGTCAATGTCATTTCTTGTACCAATGCGGCTAATTTGCTTTGTTCCATTGCTGCATCCTCCTTTAACTGGTGTAAAATCTAACTTTATTTATTACCGGAAACGTTATATCCATCTAAAATATACTTTTGTAAAAACATGAATATGATTAAAATCGGTACAACCATGAACGTTGAACCTGCCATTTGTAAAGAATAGTTATTGGCATATTGACCCTTTAACAATTGAAGTCCCACTGATAAGGTGTAATATTTTTCATCATTTGCCATAATCAACGGCCATAAGAATGAGTTCCAGCCGCCGATAAATGTGGCAATACCTTGTACTGCCAATACTGGTTTAGAAATTGGTAAGACAATACGGGTAAAGATAAACCATTCACTAGCACCATCTAATCTCGCTGCTTCTAAAAGCTCATTGGAAATCGCAGAAGCAAATTGGCGAAATAAGAAAATGCCGTATGCACCAACTAATCCGGGTAAAATAATCCCCGCCATCGTGTTTGTTAATTTTAAAGAGTTCATAATTAAATAAACGGGAATCATTGTTACTTGTCCTGGAATCATCATAGTTGCTAATACCAAGTAAAATAATGGTTCACGACCTTTAAAGTTATACTTGGCAAAACCAAAACCTGCCATTGCATTAAAGAACATTCCTAAAAAGGAAAACGCCACTACAATTAATGTATTTTTCAAATAAACGATAAAGTTAAATGCCTCAAACAACTCTTTGAAATTATCCATAGAAAAATGTTCTGGTAAAATTTTTGGAGGAAATTGCATGATTTCGGCATCGGTTTTAAAAGAAGAAAGGATCATCCATACAAAAGGAATCATCCAAATAATCGCACCAATCGCTAAGGCAACCCCGATTGCAATTTTGGCACGACGGTTACTTTGCATTTCTTTTGTCATCTTTGATTACCTCACTTATAATTGATTTTCTGCATTTTTACGCTGCATTCTAAATTGCAACAATGTAACAATGATGATAGCTGCAAATAAAATGAATGAACCTGCTGCTGCATAACCAAATTTACTCAATTGGAAGCCGTTACGGTAAATAAATAGTGCCACTGAAGTCGTAGAGTCTAATGGTCCACCATTGGTTAAAACAAAAGGTTCTTCGAAGAATTGCAGCCAACCAATTAAAGTGGTTACGGTAACAAAGAATGTTGAAAACCGTAAAGATGGAATGGTAATGTACCAAATTTGTTGGCGTTTTGATGCGCCGTCTAAAGAAGCAGCTTCATATAATTCTTTAGGAATACCTTGAATAGCAGCTAGAAAAATTAACATATTGGCTCCAACTGCCCGCCATACTCCCAAAATGATTAAAGAGACTTTTGCCATTACTGGGTTGGTCAACCAGGGAACAGCATCAATATGTAGCAAAGACAGCAAATAGTTTAAGAATCCAAAACTTGGATTGTATAAATAAGCAAATACAACAGCCACTGCTACCACATTGGTAATTGCAGGTGTGTAAAAAATCATTCGAAAAGCAGAGAAAATTTTATTTTTTCCAAAGTTGATCATTAAAGCCAAGCCCATTGATAAAGCAATGACAACCGGCACCCCGAATACAACATAAAAAATGGTGTTTTTAATGCTCTTTAGAAAAACTGGATCTGAAACAATGTCTTGATAATTTTTAAAGGCAACAAATTTAATTTGTGACCAATCGGCGAGTCCAACCAGACTCATATCAGTAAAACTAATAAAAAATGCAACAAAAATAGGAATAATAGAAAATAGCAATAATAAAATCAACGCCGGAGCAATGAAAAAGTACGGTGCTTTGCTAGTTTTGGCTTTTCGCAAGGGAAGCGCCTCCTTCAAAATAATTTCGTAAATGGTGATAATTGCCAAAAGGAAGGAGTGGTTAAAGTCCAAACTGGACTTTTGGACCACTCCTAAAATTTGTGGTCATAATTTAACGCTGTTCAGACACTAAATTCAATACCACGTTTATTTGTTTAAAGTAGCTTCTGATTCTTGATTGAAAGCATCCATTTCTTTTTGTACATCTGCTCCACCAAGATAGATTTGTTCAAAGTGTTTCAAGTAGTTTTGAGCAATTTCTTCAAATTCAGGAATCAAAGGCATTGGTTCAGAATTTTGTAATTGTTCATTAAATACACTGTAAACTGGATCTGATTTCAATGAATCGTCTTCCCAGGCTTTTAGTGCAGTTGGTAAAGCATCAGTTAGTTTCATCCACTCTAATTGGTTTTCAGGACGTGCCATAAATTCGATGAATTTGGCTGCATCATCTTTTTTCTTAGAGTAATCAAAAATTGTTAAGTTTGAACCACCCATGGAAGAAGTATTGTTTTCTTTTTTCGGTAAAGTTGCAATCGCCCATTTGCCATCGACATCTTTCACCGTATCTTTAACTGTTTTTGCCATCCAAGGCCCACTGATAAACATTGGTACCATAGCATCGTCACCAGAGAATGTTTGTGAGACATCCAGACCCAAGTCTTCTTTTGGTGAATATCCTTTTTGGATAAAGTCATTTAAATAAGAAACAGCATCTACAAAAGGTTTTTTGTTAAAAACTGGTTTGCCATCTTCTAATAGTGGAGAGCCATTTTGACGAGCAAACATAAAACCTAGCGTTTGTTCTTTACTGTCAATGTTGATACCATATTTATCATCACCTCGAGCAGCTAATTTTTTTGCTGCATCTTCTAATTCTTCCCAAGTTTTAGGTGCTTCTTTGTAGCCAACTTTTTCTAAAACATCTGTGCGATAGAACAAAACGCGGGTTTCAGCTGCCCACGGAATACCGTAATATTTATCATCAAATTTTGTTGTTTCAACCGAACCATGATAGAAGTTTTCAGCTTTTAAATTATCGTATTTTTCAATGTACTTGCTCATGTCTGCTAATGCTCCAGCTTTTTGGAATTCTGGCATCCAAGTTGTTCCCATTTGCAATACGTCTGGTCCACTCTTAGAAGCAACAGCTGTCAATAATTTATCGTGAGCATTCGACCAAGGAATAGATTGAATTTTAACTTCAATCCCAGTTTCATCTGTGAATTTATCCGTCATTTTGGATAACTGTTTCACTTCTTCTCCCATGCCCCAAATATTTAAGACTTTGTCATCTTTTGCAGAATTGCCGCCAGAACCTGACCCGCACCCTGCTAAAACACCCAATGTCATTGCTGCTGTTACACCCAATAAACAAAGCTTTTTCGAAATCTTCATCTTTCTTCCTCCGTATTTCATTTTTGGTGAAACGTTTCTACGAACAGAGTATATAATGCCTCCCCACAATTTGCAACCGTTTTCTACGTTTTTTTGTAAAAATTTTTTATTCCAGACAAAAGCTCTTATTATATAAGGTTTAAAAGAGATTTAAATGACATTTTTTTAATGAAACATCCCTTTAAAAACTATTGTATGCTAAAATTTAATTATAATTATTTTATCAAATAAGAAAAACGTTTCACTAGATTAATCAATTATAAAGGAGTTTTATTATGAAACAGTGGTGGCAACAAAGCGTTTTTTATCAAATTTATCCCCGCAGTTTTCAAGACAGCAATCAGGATGGGATTGGTGATATTAAGGGAATTACTGCGCGCTTACCTTATTTAGAAACTTTGGGAATTGACGCGATTTGGCTTTCACCCGTTTTTACTTCACCCAATGTTGATAACGGCTATGATGTGAGTGATTATTGTGGGATTATGCCCGAATTTGGCACCATGGCGGATATGGAAGAATTAATTGCTGCAGCCAAAAAAGTAGGGATTAAAATTATTATGGATCTAGTCGTAAATCATACGTCTAATGAACATCCCTGGTTTAAAAAAGCACTAGCAGGAGATGACTATTATAAAAATTATTATATTTTTCGTTCTGATAAAAATGGATTACCAAATGATTTAAGTTCTTTTTTTGGTGGCTCTGCTTGGGAAAAGCTGCCAACAACTGATGAATATTATTTTCATCTATTTGCCAAAGAACAACCCGATTTAAATTGGGAAAATCCTGCCGTTAGAAAAGAAGTTTGGCAGATTATGAATTTTTGGCTAAAAAAAGGCGTTGGTGGTTTTCGTTTAGACGTCATCGAATTAATCGGAAAAATTCCTGATCAAAAAATTATCGGTGACGGACCGAACTTACATCCTTATTTACAAGAAATGTATCAAGAAGTTTTAGCTGGACAAGACGTTGTAACGATTGGAGAAACAGGTAGTGTCACACCACTAACCGCACCTTTATATACTGATCCTAAGCGCAAAGAGTTAGCCATCGTCTTTCAATTCCAACACATGGCTTTAGATGAAGTCGCAAAAACTTCAAAATGGAATTTGAAAGCCTTGGACATTGCCGAATTAAAAACAGTTTTGTCACAGTGGCAAATGGACTTACCCCCAGAAGCATGGAACAGCTTATTTTGGAGCAATCACGACCAACCGCGGATTTTATCTCGCTGGGGCAACGTACGCGACTATCCCACTGAAAGTAGTAAAATGTTAGCCATTTTGTTACATATGATGCGGGGGACACCTTTTATTTATCAGGGGGAAGAATTGGGGATGACCAACCAGTACGTCCATGATATCAGTCAACTAGATGATATTGAAAGCATCCACTATTATGAAGCAGAGAAAGCAAAGGGCACATCAGACGATGCAATTTGGCGAGCAATCAATGCGAAAGGCCGTGACAACGCGCGTACCCCTATGCAGTGGAATAGTTCTCAAAATGCTGGTTTCACCCGTAAGGATGTCACTCCATGGTACAATATTAATCCAAACCATGTAACGATTAACGCAGAAAATCGTTTGCAAAATCCTGAGTCTATTTTTTACACGTATCAAAAATTAATTCAATTGCGTAAAGATTGTCCATTAATTGTTTGGGGCGATTATCATTTACTTGATACCGACGAAAATATTTTTGCTTATACTCGTAGCTATGAAGAAGAAACTTGGCTTATTTGTGCGAATTTTTCTAGCCAAAATCAGACAATCTCTCAGCCCTATACTGCTGAAAAGACCATTATTGCAAACTATGCCCACGATTATGATAAATTAAATTCGTTGACCTTACTGCCTTATGAAACTTTTGTGGTGCAAGTAAAATAAAAAAACTGCAGGAGATGTCCCACTTAATAAGTGGCATCTCTTGCAGTCTTTATTTCCGTCTGAAAGTACGTTAATTTTATAGTAGCCTATTTTTCGGATACTTTTTTGTATAAATCAGTGCGGTTACCTGATGTTGCTAAAGTGGAAAGTTCTTTTGAAGCGGTGTGGTCAAAACCTTTTTCTTTATCAGTTGTAACTTCCCAGACACCTGATGAGAATGGTGTTTTCATATCGCCATCGGAAATATTTTTGATTGTAACAACATACATATCATCTTTAAGAGCTACACTCGCTGTCATAAATTTATCAGTGTCACCATATTTCAAAGTGCCATCATCTTTTGTTACCATTGTCGCAGTCGTTTCATTAGGAGCAGCGTACAAAGCAATATCATTGGTGATATCCATTGTCATATTGTCTTTAAACGCATCTTTATTTAATGCTACGCCATCTTCTGATTTAGGAGCGAAATACCAACCTTTGTCACCAGAAGCTGCATGCATGAAGGCAAAATGTAAGTATTCTTCTTGGTTAGAAACAGGAACTTTGAACTCGACTGTTTCGCCTGGACGAGTCGCACCCAGTACTTTTTTATCATCACTATTATAATTTCCAATAATTTCGCCAGCTTGATTTTGCATCGTTTTATCACTGGACATTGATGTACTTGAAGAACTTTGACTGGTCATTGCAGTGCTTTCATCAGACTTGCTTTGGCTTGAACTTGTGGAATTTGTGCCACATCCAGCTAATAGTAAACTCATTGAAACAGCTGTAAAACCACCAATTAATATTTTCTTGATCATAACGATCATCTCCTGATTCTGTTTATTTGGTAGTACTCCATGAGTCTATTCTTAAACATTTTTATCGTCAAAAAATCAGCTTAGCCAACTTACAAATAAGCACAAAAAATAAGAAGCCGGTATGTTGCCCCCGACTTCTTATTTATTATTTCTAAAACAAAATTACCGATTAAAGACGATTATAATAGCTTTTACCGCGCCTTTTCTTTCCCACAGAAAGAAAAAATTAATTTGAATAATTCAAGTAGACCAATCTTTAATAATAAAATTGCTTAAGAAAAACTTATACTTTATATCAGAAATTTCTTCTGACAAAAGACACTTTTAAAGCAAAATCTAAAAAACTACCGAATTGCTTTGCTAAAGTTTTGTTTTAGGCTTTTTTGCCAAAAAAGAATGACACGATTGCTACTAAGATAACCGCTCCAATAATTGACGGTACAATTGCCATACCCGCTAATGAAGGTCCCCAATTGCCTAGTAGTGATTGTCCAATTGCTGAACCAATTAATCCCGCAACAACATTTGCGATAATTCCCATTGAACCACCTTTATTTGTAATAGCACCTGCGATTGCCCCAATGACACCGCCAACGATTAATGACCAAATTAATCCCATTTTTACTTCCTTCTTTCATTTAAAAATTACACTGCGTTCTCTTTTGCTTTGTTTCAGTGTATTAATAGAATACCGTCTTCGCTCAAATTTTAAAAACAAAACGACTTATTTTTTTCTTTTTTGTTCAATATATTTTTATTTTTGGGTAAATAAATGCACGTAAAATATCAAAAAACAGACACGCTACTCACGCATCTGTTTTTAAAATCCTATTAGCTCCGCAATCCTTTGCCGCGACTAATCAAATAATAACAAACCGAATACAAAACTGCGATAAATAAAATAAGTATCGTCAGCGAAACGGCTATTGGAATATCTGTTGTCCCCAAAAAACCATAGCGGAAACCAGAAATCATATAAACAATCGGATTTATTTTAGAGACAGCTTGCCAAAATGGCGGCAACATGGAAATGGCATAAAAGACACCACCTAAATAGGTCAAAGGCTGTAAAACAAAGGTTGGTACAATTGAAACGTCATCATATGATTGCGCGAAGACCCCGTTAATTAGCCCGGCTAGTGAAAATAAAATTGCCGTCATCAGTAAAGTAACAATTATCAACAGCCATGAATGGACGTGTAGTGGAACAAAAAATAGCGACACGATGGTGACAAGGGCTCCAACTAACGTACTGCGGCCCACCCCGCCGATGACAAAGCCCCAAATAATAATATGGGCTGGTACTGGGGCGACCAGCAATTCCTCAATATTTTTTTGGAATTTTTGGGAGAAAAAAGACGAGGAAACATTCGCATAAGAACTTGTAATCGCCGACATCATAATAAGTCCGGGGACGATAAATTCAATATAAGAAAAGCCCCCCATATCTCCAATACGTCCACCAATCATTTTCCCAAAAATAATAAAATAAAGTGAGGTGGTGATAACTGGCGGAACCAATGTCTGCACCCAGATGCGCAAATAACGATGGGTTTCTTTGGCGGCCAGACTTTTTAATGCGGTTAAATAAAGACTAAACATGATTTTCCTCCAAATGAACTTTTTCTTCGGTGATTTTTAAGAACAATTCTTCTAAACGATTGGATTTATTGCGCATGGAAACCACTTTAATTTTCTGCTCGCTCAACTGGTTAAAAATTTCATTTACCCCTTGATTGCGTTCAACTTCCACCGCAAGCGTTACTTCATCTTCCAACTCATAGTTATAGCCCTTTATTTTAAGTGGTGTTTCATATGGCGCTAAATCCAAAATAAAGGTTTCAAATTGCAGTTTGGATAAAAGGCTTTTCATGCTCGTATTTTCAATTAATTCCCCTGATTGAATAATGCCGATATTGCGGCAAAGCATCTCAGCTTCTTCCAAGTAATGGGTGGTCAAAATAATAGTGGTGCCACTTTCATTCAAAGCCGTTAAAAAACCCCACATCTCTCTTCTTAATTCAATATCAACACCAGCTGTGGGTTCATCCAAAATCAAAAGTTTGGGTTCGTGCATGAGTGCTCTGGCGATCATCAAGCGCCTTTTCATCCCACCCGAAAGCATCCGCGCTCGTTCGTTGCGCTTTTCCCAGAGGTTGGACTGCTTCAAATATTTTTCACTGCGTTTTAAAGCTTCTTTGCGGGAAACGCCATAATAACCGGCTTGGTTTACCACAATTTGTTGCACCGTTTCAAAAGGATTAAAATTAAATTCTTGGGGAACCAGTCCAATTTGTTGTTTGGCTTTATCTAAATCAGTATCCAAATCATAGCCAAAAACTTTTACTTTACCAGAAGTTTTATTAACCAAGGAGGTGATAATCCCAATCGTAGTGGATTTACCGGCACCATTTGGACCTAAAAGGGCATAAAAATCGCCTTCTTCCACTTTCAAATCAATCCCCCGCAAAGCTTTTACGCCAGTGCTGTATACTTTTTTTAAATCTGTTATTTCAAGTGCATATGTCATTTGTTTTTCCTTTCATTGTTTCCTCTTTTTTCACTACTTTTTCATTTTTACCCTATCTGTCAGCAACTGTTTTTGGAACCCCAAATAGTTGCATCTGACTATCCATAAACTGGCTCATAAAATGTTCTGTCAATTGATAGTGGTGCCAAATACCATTTTTGGTTACCAGCACCACTCCGGCTTTTTCCAAAATTTTCATGTGATGGGAAAGCGTCGGTTGGGTAAAATCAAAATGCTTTAAAATTTCACAGGCACACAAACTGCCACCTGTCAGCAAATCAATAATTTTCAGTCGCTTGGGATCCGCTAATGCTTTTAAAATCCCAGCCATTTCGTCATAATTCATATTTCTTCTCCTATAGATAGATAAACATCTATCTATCAAACTAACGAATGTCAGCCAACTTGTCAATTGTTTCTAGCTTTAAAATTAAGAAAAGCAAAACCAACGCAGGCAGCTCACAACCTTTAAGTTAGCAACGGATGAATTTTTTTGTCCAACTTTTTTAATTTCATTCTTGGGTGAGCTAAACACCAATTTACAGGCTTTTACCACTACTCTTTATGAAAATCATATAATCCTTTTAGCTATAAAAAAACGTACAACTCTTTTGACAGAGTTGTACGTTTATACTTCTTTTTGTTTTAATCCCCACCAACAGCAATTTTCGCACGATTATAAATCGCTTCTTTGGCTTTTAAATCTTCAATATCCGCAATATCTTCACCTTTGGAATGGTAACTATCCATAATGCCCAGTGCTTGGAAAAGTGTTTGTTTATAAGCAATCTCAGCATTCCATTCCACCGTATCTAAAATGGATAATGCTTTGTGAATTGCCATCAAGCCATCATCCCCCGTGGCATTAATTAGTACGCCATGACTATCTAATAATAACATGTGAGGAACTGGTAGAGCATTTTCCCGAATATATGTGCTAGTAATTTCAGCTAATTCTTCAGAACAGTTAGGGGCAAAGCTCATCACCGGCACTGGCCCCACTTTTTGCGTTGCTTCTGTTAAATTCGGCATTGGTAAGCCGCTTGTAGCCCAAAACATCGCATTTGGTGCATGAGCATGTAAAACTGCCTTAATTTTTTCATTGGTCTTATAAACAGCTTGGTGCATATTGATTTCGCGGGTTAGACTACCTACTCCACAAACGATCTCTCTTGTTTCTAAATCAACTACCAAAATTTGCGCTGCCGTTAAATTACCTAAATAAGCTTCTGACATCATTGTTGGTGTCATAATAATATATTTTTTGCCATCTTTTTCAGCTAGAAAAGAAAAGTTTCCCCCAGCTACATTGGTTAATTTGCGTGTAAAGATTAAACGGACAATATCCGCCATATCTTGTCGTTCCCGTTCAAAAAGCATACGTCCATCAGACATCATTCATTCCCCCATTATTTTTTAAATAGTTTCCCGGAAGACAGTACTTCGCGTGTGGCCTCTCTGATTTCTTGGGAAGCTTGTAACTTTTGTTTTTGTCGTTCATTATATTCTTTAAATAAAATGGGACTGCCATAGTGATAAATAAAGCCCGCAAGCACAATGACGACAAAATTTATTAATAAGTTTTGCATAAAAAGGTTCGTTGCAAAAAGTCCAATTGCCACCATTAATAAGACGTACCACTTGAATTTTTCATTAATCACTATGACGCACTCCTCATTTAAGCCGTTTTAGCGGCTAAATTTTCTTCTTTTTTCTCTTCATAACGTTGACTTGGTACTTTGGCTTGATTCATGTAGCGGTTTAATAGGACAAATAGTCCTAAGAAAATCACAATTCCCGCAATGGCGTAAATATTTTTATTAAAGGCTTCTGCAAACAAGACACGGAATTCCGCCCCTTCAAATGAAGACCAAGTAATTAATTGACCTTCTTTAAAACCTTCTACTGCCCCTGTTTTTGTTGCTAAGTTACTTAAAATTGGCGCTAACCAAGTTGCTGTATACAAGTAGATTGGTAATGTAATCACACCTAAAACCAACATGCGCGCTAAGTTACCACCAGTTAAAAGTAAACCGCCAACCGCAATCGAATAATTAATAATCCCTGCTAAAGGTAAAACAGTATTTCCTGGTAAGAACATTGCATAACCGATAAAGATAGGTACTAACAAAATAGCTGTTACCCAAATTTCAGAACGTCCCGCTAGGATTGGCCAATCTAAGCCAATGTAAACTTCGCGATCTTTGAATTTATTTTTCATAAATTCTGACATAGCATCTGCCAATGGTGATAAAGCCTGCATAAACATCTTAGAAATCATTGGGAATAAAGCCATTGCTGTTGCAACTTGAATCGCTAAGTTTAGTGAACCTGATACCCCATAAGATGCCGCAAAACCAAGTGCCAAACCAATGATAAAGCCCATTACTGAGTTTTCAGAGAAAATACCTAATTTGGCTTTTAAGGCATTTGCGTCTGCTTTACGATTAAAGAAAGGAATTTTATCCATTAACATGTTAAATGGTAATAAAACAATCGCAGAAGAAGTCATAAAGTGCGTAACCGTTACCAATGGAATGCCCGTTAAATCTTGAATATGTCGTTGGAACATATCCCCTAATTTTAATTCTAAAATTACTTGAACAATCGCTGTAACAAAACCAGCAACTAAACTACCTGATACAAAGTAAACCAAATACGCTGTTAATGCTTTCCCCCAAACATTCCACATATCAACGTTCAATGTTTTGGTTAAGTTTAAAACTAACATTAAGAAATTTACCCCAATTGTCACAGCGAAAAAGACAAAGGCATAAGACCAAGACCATGTAATACTAGCAGCACCCGTCCAGCCCATATCTAAAGCTGGTAAATTGATACCTGTGTTTTCTGCCATAGCTTCTGATGCCGGACTCACAGCATTTGACATAAAGCCAATCACCATTGACATACCGGTAAAAGCAATCCCTAAAGTAATCGCTGCCATAAACGCTTTTTTCAGCTTCATCCCTGCCAAAAGACCTAACAATAAAATAATTAATGGTACAAAAATTGCAGAACCCAAATCTAAAACTGCTTGCACAACACGTTGAAAGATTTCCATCTTTTTTCCTCCTATTTCGCCAATGCAGTGATTTGATCGTAAATTTCGTCAGCGCCCATGCCCGTTAAAAATGGAATACCAGGGAATACTTTCACCCCTAATTCATCGGCTTTAGACAAGACTTCACTGTCTGGTTGCGCAATATAAACATAAATCCCCGCGTGTGGTAATTCATTGGTAATGGATTTGTAATCCACTGCTTCAACTTGGAAATTAATGCCGTCATCTTCAAATTTGTTAGCAATTTTACTGGCAATTGTTTGGCTAGTAGCAACCCCACTGCCACAAGCTACGATAAGTTTTCTTTTCATGTTTTTTTCCTCCTAAGATTCAATACTTTGAATGAAAAACTGATACATCATTTCTGGGCAATCAATCGCCAAAAACTGCTGTACAAATTCCTCATCCATAAACAAATTCATAAATACTTGCAACAAACCAACCTGATTTTTTCCATCTTTAATTCCTAAAAAGAATAAATTCTCAACTTCCATTTCGCTATTGTCACCCATCTGCCGGCATTTTACAGGCGACTTCAAACGACATATAAATACAAACGCTTCTTTCACAAATTCTGGGTCTGCATGAGGCAATGCGATGTTTAAATGCTGGGTGACCAACCCAGTTGGGAAATTCGCTTCCCGTTTTGTAATTCCATCAAAATAATCCTCATTCACCATTTCTGCTTCTAAAAGCTTTGCCGCCACAATTTGAAACACGTCTGCTTCAGTTGCAGCCTCTACTGACAAATCAATTAACTTAGGACTAAACATCGATTTATAGTCCATTCCGACACCTCCTCGACCTGTGAAGAACAATGTTAAACTTTGTGTTGTTGTGTTCTACTTTGTTCTACATTCACATCATAATCGAATTTAATCACACTGTCAACGCTTTCTTTAACAAAGTTGAACATTTTTTCTGTTCTTCTATTACTTGAAAACAATTTCATATTCCTATACAATGAAGTCGAACATCGATTTGAAACAAACTTTAACAATGTCCAACAAAATATTCTGGAGGCCTGTTCATGCTTAAACAAGAACGACAACAAAAAATCTTAGAACTTATCCAACAACATACTTATTTAAGTATTTCTGACATCGCATCACGACTAGACGTCTCTGAAATGACCATTCGCCGAGACGTAACCGAATTATCCAAACAAAAAAAATTAAATAAACTTTATGGTGGCGCTCAAAAATTAGACGTCTTAAATAAAGAACTATCCACTGATGAAAAAATTACGACCAATGTCGAACAAAAAAAATATATTGGCAGACTAATCAATCACCTTATTCACGATAACGCCATCATCTTTGTTGGAGCAGGAACGACAATTCTTCACGCGTTACCCGAAATTACCCGTAAAAATCTTTTCGTTATCACCAATAGTCTAATTTCCTTTAATTATTTAAAAGATAATACAGACTATCGTATTTTACTTACCGGTGGTGAATTTATTAGTACCACTGAAGAATTTATCGGCGAAGTGGCCAAACGCTCTTTTGAAACGTTAAATATCGACTATGCGTTTATTGCAACGAATGGTATTTTTGAAAATAATATTACAACCGCCCAATATGAAGAAGGCGATATTCAAAACGCAGCCGTTGCTAAGGCAAAAGTCGCTTGTGTCGTAGCAGACAGTTCCAAACTAGGCGTATCTGACGTCTATACTTTCCAACATATGGATCAAATGGACTATTTGATCACAGATGATCGTATTCCAGATGAATGGGTGCAACATTATAGTCAGTACACACAGATCCTTAAGGAGGAACCTGAATGATTATTACTATTACAATGAATCCATCACTAGATTATTCTTATATCATCCCCCATCTTGCTTTGGGAGAAACTAACCGTTTTGCTGCCCCGGTTCAATCCGTTGGCGGCAAAGGCATCAATGCCGGTCGTACAGCTGCTCTTTCTGGTAGCGAAGTCTTGTTGACTGGTTTTTTAGCCGGCGATCAAGGACAACTGGTTGCACAATATTTACAAAAAGAACAACTTTTCAACGTTGCCATGCAAAAAACTACCGGCCAAACCCGCCACGCTATTTCTATCATGCATGATCAAAATTTTCATACTGAAATTGTCGAAGAAGGCCCACTGATTTCAGACCAAGAAGCGCACACTTTAATCGACCAATTAAAAGAATATGTGGCAAAAGAAAATGTCCAATTAATTTGCATATCCGGTTCTATCAATTCACAAAATGAATGCATTTATTTGGATATGCTAAAAAAAATTCGTGCAGAGATCAGCGAAACATTACCAGTTTTTATGGATGTTTCCGGCAAGCAATTACACAATCTTTTAACGTCTGATAGTTATAAACCTTCTTTTATTAAACCGAATATTCCGGAATTAGCAGAAATTTTAGGTACTTCACTAAACACCAAAGAAGAAGCGTTTGAACAATTACAAAATCCACTATTTGACGGCATCGACTATGTCATGATTTCATGTGGTTCCCAGGGTGCTTTATGTAAAATGAAAGATGAGCTATACGACATTGAAATTCCCAAAATTGCCGTTCGCAATACTACAGGCTCTGGCGATGCAAGTGTTGGCGGCTTTATGCACGCAATTGTCAGCGGCTTTACACCGGAAAATGTCTTAAAATATTCCATGGCTTGTGGCATGTCCAATGCCCAACATGGCGAGGTCGGCATCATTAATCCTAAAAAAGTTGCGGAGTTCCAAAAACAAATTTGTGTCAAAAAAATTCAACCTCAAGAATGTATTGCCTAAATCAATGGCATAAAAGCAAGGTCCAAGCAATTGCGACTTTTGCTTTCACTATTTATAGCTTTCGCTATAAATAACTTTGCATCTTTAATTTTCAGCAATATCAAGTTGGACTAATCCTATAATACACTGATTTAGATAACGATACAATGTTATTTAAACCGACTGAAAAGCAACAGATTTTTCCTTAATTCACGCAATAAAAAACTCTGAAAAAATTCCTTATTAAAGGAAAATTTTTCAGAGTTTCTTTTTTATAACGTATAGACCATTTTTACTTCTGCTAATATTCAACAGGAAAAATAACAATACATATTTGTCCGATCTATCTAATTCCCTGAAGCAAAATGGTAAAAAAAGGTATTTTCACCTCATTTTCTTTACTACCCTACCCTATCATCAAGTGACTACTTTTTAGCCTGCAGTGCTTCTTTTCTAAGTTCTACTGCCAATAGCACTTCATTCGCATTTTCTTTCTTACGCACTTCAAAGGAATTACCGGGAACTAAAGCTAGAAAATAGGCTTGTTGCGGGTAAATAGTACAAAATGATCTCCCACTTTTTTGATATTTGATGTTCCAGCCTCGCCAGATATTTTGATTCATGGCACAGTTGGAATAAGAAAATTTAGGTTTGATTTGATATTTTTCTTGTAGATAACGATCTAAATCAGCAAAAAGTGCGAAAATTTCAGGACTCATAAAAGCTTTGATTGCGGCTTGTGTAGGCTGTTCTTCTGGTTTAAATACTTCATAGTTTAGCATCAGCATCCTCCTTTTTCGAATGACAAATAAATGCGCATGTATTACTGCTGCTTCATACCACCTAAGATTTCAACAAAATGGAACCTTTTTTATTCCTTCACAATCCCTCTTTATTGCTTTTTAGCTGTCAGCAAAAATGACAATGGCAAACCTTGCTTATCATAGACTTCGGTTAAGCCGACGTCATAATCGTATTCTTTTAATGCCAATACGTAAAAATCATTTTGAGCTAGACTTGTAATAATTTCTGCCATGGTATGGGAAAAACTGGTGAATGTTTTGGAATGATATGTGTTTGACATATAGCACATGCCCTCATTTTCAATCCAAGGAGTAGTTCTAAAATACGAATAGCAGACCTGATTTAATTTTTCCCGATCAAATTGTTCTTCTCCAGGTAAAGGCAACATATTCATAAATGGATGATAATCGTGAATGAGTAAGACACCATCTTTTTTCAAACAAGCGGCTACTTTCGCAAAAAGGGGTGCTAAATCTTCAAACCAAGTAATTGCGCCAATTGTAAAAAAGATAAAATCAAATTGATTGTGATAGTCACTCGGAATATCTAAAATATTGACTGCCACAAACTCACAATTGGCGATATCAGCCTTTAGAGCTGTGGTTCTTCCTTGCGCTAAAATATTTTCTGCAATATCAAAACCTACGCCACTTTCAGCGCCAAGTTGTAACAATGCCAACAATTCCCGCCCATTATTGCAACAAAACTGCGCAATGCGTTTGTTTTTAAAATCCATTTTTTTCAGTTCATAGGCGACATTTCTATCAAAGAAAGGTAGCTCTTCTTTCAACAGACGTTTGAAATTATCTTCCCCCCAATTTTCCTGTCGCTGTTCAAAAGCCTCTTCCCAAGCTAACTTGTTGCCTTTAATATAATCCATATTTAACTCCTTTTTGCATTCTCTTTCTCTTTTAGAGTATTCTTTTTAGCCTTTAAAATTAACGTTCCAAGATAAAATTAGTGGTGATTTTAGCGTATTCTGCAGGTGAGATCACTTGAATTTTCCCAGGATACTGTGCTTCAATTTCTTTTAATCGCGGGGTAACAGTCGGTGCTATTGCTATCATGCCGATATTTTCTTTGTTTAAAATTTCTGGCAACTCTGCTGGTTTAGCTGCTCGCCATTCATACATATGGTGGATTTTACTAAGATTGGCAATAAAATCTCTAGTTCCATAATCTTTTGCCTCTTTACCCCATTCGCTATTATTGGATGGGGTATAATTACTAACAAGAAAAATTGCTTTTTTCATGATTGTTTCCTCCTCTTTGATTGCTTTGTGGGTGACTTTAATTAATTCATCGACAGTGATTTGGAAGAATTCAGACAGTCCAATTAAATATTCAATTGTAGGTTGGCTCACGCCCCGTTCCCACTTTGAAATTGTCTGGCGGCTGATGTGAAGTTCATTAGCCAAATCATTTTGCGTGTAATGATGCAATGTGCGATAGTATTTAATATTTGCTCCAACAGCCGTCAATTCTTGTCCCTCCTTTTAATTCCACTGTAACCGCAATCATTTCTAAGAGTAAAGAACTTCTCCTGATTTTTGTGTAACTTATTCGTAGCATCCGCTTGGTAGCAAGGTTTTAGCGGGGGATTCTGGTCTTATAAGTTGGCAATCTTCCGTACAGTATTGGCTGTGCGAATTGTAATCTTGTCTTTTATTTTTTTCTTGGCGGTTTTTGACCACCAGGAAGATTTTTGATAATCTTCTCGCACAAACGACCAAAAAATCAGATTGTGATCCGAAGATTCCTGTTCTATTTGAGCATTCACATTTCCCATTGCTTGATAAAATTCAGCAAGACCAAGAGGCGGCATGAGAAAAATCAGATTGTCATAAATTTTTTTATCATCTGTGCCCCACCAATTTGGCGCATGTGCCAAAACTGCGATTAAATCTTCTTGTAAAATCGTCAATACCGGTATTTCTAATCCAAAGCGCTCATGAATCATTGCACTTATTTGTTGGGTCAGCAGCGCTGGATCTTCATTTGCCGCCGTGAAAATAATATTGCCGCTATTGAGAAAAGTAATAACATTTTGATAGCCTAACGAAACAAATCCCGCCTTTAGTACTGGCATCGCAATTTTATTTTTACCACCAACATTGATGCCCCTTAGCAAACTGATATAGCGTCTCAATGAGGTACCTCCTTCTTGAAACACTAGCATTTTTTTACAAGTCCTATAAATCAGCAAACCCCTGCATCTTTTTGTCAATTAAGAAAAAAGCTATATGATAAATTTTACCATGTAAGAAAATTATTGGCTTCTTTCAACCTATTGCTGCGTGTCTTTTTCTTCCAAAAAACCAGTCACCTAAATGTTGACTGGTTTTTATCACCTTGTGTAAAAAGGGATCGTCTTACTATTATTTTTGCACAACGAGACAAAACGTTGTACTTGCTTCATCATAGCTTGCTCCTGCGACATCTCCGAAAACCGTACTACTTGAAAAACCAATCTGGTGAAGTTCATTTTTTAATTCTGTCGGCGTGAATACTGTATCCCAAATAAAAAACTCTTTATAATGATTCGGATAAATTAAATAGTGACTTTCCAAATAGGTATTCGTATTTACATAGTGTTGATTTTTCTGCAAGTGAAGACATTTTTTACGACTCCAAAAACCGCCCACTTCAATTTCCCAAGCAGTTGAATCACCAAAACTTTGATAGTATTTTGATGTAAAAACATCAAAGATAAAAAGACCACCCGGTTTCAACAATTGGTAAATTTTGCGGAATAGCTGCTTTCGAGTTGCTGGGGAGAACACACCTAAATCACAATAAATCAGCAACACACAGTCATAAGATGCTGTGGCAAAGTCATAGTCAACATAATTTCCTAAGAAATACTGAATCGTTAGTTTTTTCTTTTTTGCTGAGGCTAGGGCGTAAGTTATACTCGCGGCAGAAAAATCAATACCTGTGATAGCATAACCTTTTAATGCTAGTTTTTCAGCATACAATCCAGGGCCGCATCCTAAGTCTAAAAGCGAACTATTCGGCGCATCTTTCATAAGTGAAGCAATCCAGTTGACTGAATCACTTATGAACAACTTCTTGCGGGAAGCGCCATCTGTTGTTTGATCCAGATGGGCCTTCAATAATTGGTGCGAAATATGCAGATCTAACCAGATAGCATCGCGGCTTTGTTGATAAAGACGTGGTTTTACGCGTAAAAATTCCATACACTCTACTCCTTATGCGTGATAATCAGACCAATGAACACAACAAAAAACGTGGATAGACGGCTCACCAAATAAACATAAAAAATCGGAAAATTTTTTAGTTTAATTGGTTTGGTCTTCTCTCCACGTTTCACTGACTTACTTTATCTTGCGTAAGGAATAGTGCGCCGGAACAAATCAGTCTCCTTTATAAAAATCTTGACTATCACTACTATCAATATACTACTTTCAAAAATACTTTTCCATTTTCTATCTGTTGCAAAAATTAACGATTGTCGCAGGTATTGGTAGAAAAGATAGCACCAATAAGCGCAACTTTACCATTATGTTGCACCATAGAAAAATTTTATTGCTGAAAAAATTGATGAACAACTCCCCACTCTGATTTTTCTAAAAGAAATCATTGCCGGCTACTTTTATTGTTGCTAAAGCCTGATTAACGCGTGTGATTTCAGCGGCAGTCATCTGTGATAGACGTTTTTTTAAAGGCAAAATTGCCTTATCTTCTGCTTTTAAAATATCATTGATTTGCAACCATTCGTTATGCTGCTCTGATTTTACCCACAGTAAAAAAGCGATGAATACTGTTAGATCAAGATAGGCTACTACTTTTGAAAATTCATTTTCAGTAAGTACTCTATCTTCACGCAGCGCGATTAAATCAAAAGGCGAGGCAATTTTTTGCGCCACTGTTTTTAAACTCATTCCTGACTCAATAGCGGCAGTTAACTGGGTATATACTAAAGCTGACATAGGTTCGGCAAAAATAATTTTATCTTGCGGCGCTTTTTTAATAAGAAGCAAGCCGCTTAAATCAGCGACATTCGTAATATGGTTTAGCTTTGTCTGCAATTTTTTTAAAGAATGTCGATAGTAACGATTTTCTTTAATGAAATTTATTTGACTTAAAGTAAGATAAATTTCGTCTTTGTGGGCAAGCAGATAAGACGCCTCATTTTCAGATAGCACTAAGGACGTATTAGAAGTAACACTCTTTGACAAAAAGATGTGGGTGAACACCTGATTGAAGATCACTTCGTAAACATTATTCACATCAACACGATAATCAATTCCCAAATCGTGACTGTATTCCTCTAGGGTTATAAGAATAACTGCTTCAGAAATATTATTCAAAAACTGCATCTCACAATAAAAATTGGTTAAATAGTGCCAAACAAAATCGATTCCTTGATACAACTGGTCATCTACCGGCTCTGCCAACTGGTAATCTAGACAAACCCCTGGGACAAGGTGAGCACCAAAATTTAAATCATATTGTTGAAAAAAATCTTTAAACCCTGTAATACTACCCTTTAATGCCTCTATTTCGTAACTTTTATATTGGATCAAGATTTTCTCATATAAAACTTTTGTCGCTTCCACCTGCTCTTGCAAAACCTGCCGGCCTTGTTGATAGCGTTCAATAAGCGAACCTGCCTCACACTTATTTAAGACAAAGTTGATAGACATTTCAATATTTTCAACATCTTCTACCGCAAGAACAGACGAGCCGCTTAAGCGGGATAAAATCACATTGATTAATAAGTCGCGATATTCTTGCTGATTATGCGTTATTCCATATTCCATAATGCTTCCCCCTCTGAAAGTAATGGATGATTTTCAAAATATCCAATTGTATTTTCCAAATCATTTTCGTAATGGGCAAAAACAGCTGCAATTTGCGCAATCAAATCTTCATCGCTGTAGGCATTATTTTCGGATGCCCGTAAATAGTAAAAAATCGCCGTCACCTCTTGCAACTCACTAACAAAAGGGTTTACGTCTAAACGCGTTTCCAAAAGCATTTCTGCCAGTTGTACCGTATTTTCCAAAGAGAAATCGATTAAATGATTTTCCATTAGTGAAATATTACGGGCTTCATAAATAGCTGTCACTTGTTTAATGGTGAGCTTGTAGCCTGCAACTTTAGTTACGCGGACCAAATCGTGTTTAAGTTTAGCGATTGCTTGAGAAGAATCACTATAAAATAACGAAAAATCATTTTTAAAATCCATCCCTATCACCCCTTTGCAGACTAAATACCACAATTGTAGTAAAAAATGCAATCTTGAATTTCAAGCAAAAATGTGGTAATATAAAGAAAAGGCAGAGATATATTCTCTGCCTTTTTAACGTTTTCTTAATATTTTTGAGTACTGATTTTTAAAAGTGAAATTTGTTTAATAACAGAAATAAAATAGTAGTATCTAGTATCTCATCTATTCTGATAAGACTTAGTGAATGGCAAAAATGCGCCGCCTAAATAATCATTTAGGTGGCATTTTTTTACACAAAAAACATTCAGCAAAACAGCACACCACAATTAGTGATAATTCCTGTAAACTATTATCCGCATACCTTACGAGGCCAAAAGTATGGCGTGAAATGAATTCCTCTACTTTTTTATTAGAAAGCCAATAACATTGCCGATCACACTGATGGGAATAAAAAAGATAAAGAAAATAAAATACCAGAAAGCTTCATTAAAATTAACAACAAATAACGTTACGAGTAATAAAGCAGAACAAAAAACAGCAAACAACAGCGCAAACTGCTTTTTATTTTTGATTTCTCTAGTAAAAAAAGACAAGAGCAAAAGTAGGGATGAAATACCACAAAGAATATAGCCAATCAATTGATTATCATCTAATTTGAATCCCACCCCATACCCTGTTGAAAAGTAGAGTGCTGCTAAATAAATACAAACATAAAGCCCAAAGACAAATTGAATTTTTAAAAATCGCTTTTTTATAATTTTTCCCCTTAAAGAATAAACAGGTTTAATCAGATATTAAGGATTCTAGGAGGATAAAACAAGTGCCCCTAGCTAGACAACTATTTAAAATTGTCTTATCGAGACAAGATTTACTCGTATCACAGACCCTAACTTACTTCCCACCTGTCTATTAATCTAAAATAAGAAAAAAACATTGAGAAAAGCTATTACTACTACAAATATCGGTAAATAGCGCGTTTGGGATTCTGGTAAGTTTGTTTTTTGGCGCCGGAAAAGTTTTGTTGCAATTTTAAAACAGCACCACCCCAGCAGTGTGCCAAAGGTATTGGTCAGTAAATCATTAATATCGGTGGCGCGATATAATGTGAAAATTTGGCTGATTTCAATTGCCAAAGAAAGGCCGCTACCTAATAATACTGTTTTACCCATTTTTTCAAAATTACGGCTCATAAACGGAATTAAAAAACCAATTGGGATAAAAACAAAGATGTTGGCAATAAAACCGGCAGAAAAACCATCCGCTAGTGGCAGCCACTCCATTTGAGGATGAATTAATCCTTCTCCAAGACTGATTAACCGGCGAAATTCGCCAATGGTGGCAATGCCAAAAATAGCATCTAAACTGATTGCTAAATAATAAAACAGCAATAATGACGGAATTAAAATGGCAATTTTGCGTGACCAGGATAATTTTAAAACGCAAATTAAAGCTGTAATCATAATCATCCCTATTAAGGCAGCGGGATTAACAAAAAGCAGCTCGTAAAAAAAGGCAAAAATTGTATAGTTGTCCATAGCTTGCTCCTTTTCTAAAAACGCTAGTGTACTATTAGAGATAGTACACTAGCGTTCACTTAGCGTCAATTGCTACTGCAGTATTTCTTTCCGATTTAAACAAAATCCTAATATTTACTTTTTAGCTTTTGCACCTTTCATTTTTAACTTGCAGCCATCTTCTTCTTACAACTTTTTCCTACCAAAATGTTTCACGTGTAACAATAGAGTCACTTTTTTAATGACAGACAAAATTTGTTTTAGGAGTTTTTCTGTGCCTCTTTAATCTGCTCTGCGACTTTTTTTCGTAATTTTTTACGATAATAAGCGCGGACTTGGCGGGAAATCTTTTTCCGCTGGTTGCTTGTGGATTTGCCACGACCACGGCGATAAAGATGGGAAAGCGTATCCTGTCCAGCTTCCTTTTTTGAGACGAATTGGCTATCTGCAAGTAAGACTGCAAAGGCATGTTGTTCCGCATTACTAAGTTGGCTAAAAATTTGTTGCAACATTTCCGCCAACTCTACGTCCGCAATAAAATCAAAATCTGATGCAATTTGGGCAGCCTGGTCGTTTTCTAAAGTTTCGGGTCGGGCTTTTAGATATTTACGGCGACAATCTTGACACAACCACTGAAAACGGCGAAACAGGTAACTGTTATTGTAGTCTTCTTTAAAAACTTCCAAATCTCTGTAATCATGTAAAAGCTCAATCAGGTTAAAACGCATTTCTTGCAAACAATCATCATATTCACTGTGATCGGGATAAATTTGTTCTCTTGTCAAAACACGACGAAACAAAGAATCGTAATCCGCTAAGGCTTCATTCATCAGCTGTTCTTTCATCATTTTTCCTCTTTTATTTTATTCCGGCCGGTAATATCATTTTAGAAAATCTTGTTTTACCCGTTGGCACGAAAAAAATGTGCAAAAGTTGATTTGTGAAAATAAACTAGCAAAATAATGCGTATTTTTATTTAGAAGTATCTTGGGAAAGGAAGCGATAATATGGATAATATGTCTTATGTTCCGATTGATGAAAACCGTTTGAAATTTCACCTGCGGGAGGAAATAAATCACGTCCGCCAACAGATTGCGCCTTTTTTACCACATCGGCATTTTGTTTTAACCAAAGAGTCACGTCTGCAATTAGCTGCCCATTTAATTCCTCATGCTGAACTTACACCCTGTAAAATTTACTATGCTTTAATTCCCTTTGAAAAACAAAAACAGCAGTATTCATTTGTTTTTAGTAATGAAGGGGTATCGTTGGTTTATGGTAATCCGACGCAGCTAATGATGAAAAAAATTATTCCTTTGTATCGTTGCCAAGATAGCAGAATTTTCTTTGAAACAGTCGCACATTTATACAATTTTAAAAAAGCACCCTTTGCTACTCGTGATTTTTGTCTTATGCCGTTAACGAGCAGCAAACTTTCACCTAAAAATACGGTTTGGCTCAATCCAGTTATTTTAGCTGACTTTTATACCAAAAATCATCAAGCTTATGTCTCCACTTTATTGGGATTTGATTGCATGATTCCAATTAAACGCCCTGCCTTAGTGAATTGTATGAGTAAAGCCTTTATTTTACATGCTCAAATAAAAAAAGAAGAAAACTACGAACGCTTTACGCATCTGGACTCAGCGGCCCATTATTTGGGGATTGCGCCCACGCCTTTAATTAATTGTGCCTGCCAAAAAATTGACTGCGGCAATCGTATTTGGCCTAATCACTTTTTTTACCCTTTTTATGATAAATTACGACGCGAAAAAGAAGTGCAATTGTTATGTGAAGAATACGAAGAATGGTATAGCCAAAAAAAGAAGAAACGCTAAATGGACCCATTTGGTGCTCAAGCAATAAGATGAATTCTTGATACATTCCTCTTTCATTTTTGAATTTTCCCGAAGAGTTGCTGCCTGTGGGGGAAAATAAGAAAAGCGTATCCATAATATTTCTTGTAAAAATCCTATCATCTTTTTGCCTACAAAAAAGGTGCCAGCTATCTCTAGCTGGCACCTTTTCTATTACATGGCATCATCACGTAAGGATAATGAAGAAAACTTGTTATATTCTTTAATGAACATCAACTCAACTGTCCCTCTGGCACCCGAACGGTTTTTTTCGATAATCACTTCGATAATGTTATCTCTGGTGTCATCTTGTTCATCTGGATCATCTGAATCTCGCTGATAATAATCATCACGGTATAAAAAGGCGACGATATCCGCATCTTGTTCAATCGAACCTGACTCCCGAATATCCGACATGACAGGTCGTTTATCCTGTCGCTGTTCCACCCCACGAGAAAGCTGGGAGAGAGCAATTACGGGGACTTTTAATTCTTTAGCTAATTTTTTTAGTTGGCGAGAGATTTCCGAAACTTCTTGTTGCCGATTTTCACGACCCGTTCCTTCAATCAACTGTAAGTAGTCAATTAAAATCAACCCTAAATCTTTTTTCTCTTGCGCTAGGCGCCGACAACGGGCACGAATTTCGGAAACTTTAATCCCTGGAGTATCATCAATAAAAATGCTGGCCCGCGACAAACTTCCCATTGCCACTACCAAATTACCCCATTCTTCATCCGTTAGCTGCCCTGTTTTTAAATGCCCTGCGTCAATTAATCCTTCGGCACATAACATCCGCTTAACCAAAGACTCTGCATCCATTTCCAAACTAAAAATAGCCACCGAAGCATCCGTTTTCGTTCCAATATTTTGGGCAATATTTAAAGCGAAAGCTGTTTTACCGACAGCCGGACGGGCCGCTAAGATAATCAATTCTCCTTGTTGCAATCCTGCGGTCATTTTATCTAAAGCTGGATAACCGGTTGGGATACCGGTGATTTCTTCATCATTTTGTGCTAATTGATCGATATTGCGAAATGTTTCTTGTAAGACATCTTCAATCGCTTGAAAGCCAATACTATTGCGGCGCTCGGAAACTTCTAAAATGCCCCGTTCTGCATCTTCGACAATAGCAGAGACATCTTCATCTTGCTCATAACCTGCTGCCACAATTTTATTTGCCGCTTGAATTAAATTACGTAATAAGGCTTTATCCGCCACAATTTTCGCATAAAAACTAATACTGCCAGCATAAGGAGTGGCTTGGGAAAGCTCCACTAAGTAACCCACACTGCCGACATCTTCTAACGCATTGCCCCGCTCCAATTCTGCTTTTAACGTCACCACGTCGATAGCTTCATTGCGATCAAACAAATTAATCATCGCTTGATAGATTAATTGATGGCGCCGTTGATAAAAATCTTTGGCACCTAAAACTTCCATCGCATTAATCAGCTCATCGGGAGCCAAAAAAATTGAACCTAAAACAGCCTGCTCCGCTTGGATATCTTGGGGCGGCATGCGGTCTTGCCACATATCTTCTACTGCCATAATTATAATCGCTCCTAAAAGTTTTCAGTCTACTAATTTTACATAACTTTCAGTAAAAGTACAATAAGCGTAAAAGACTATTAACATAATGATTTTTTATGATAGCCTACTTACTCAATTGAAAATAAGCACACAAAATAAAAAATCTATTGGATGTTTGTTATATTTACCCATTTTGTCAGTGGAGGAAGGACTTGTTTTGTATAACCATTTAAACCCTGATTTTTTAACTCCAAGCTAGAAACAGTCTTGTCATGATTTACAAATTTTTTTTTGAGCAAAGGTTGCAGTATTACTTGTTGTTACCAATGACTGTTCACTAAAATTTCTCAACTTTACTTTTTCAGGTGATAAGCTTCCCTTAGATGCTTTTGAATCGTAAAAAAGCGTCAATGGTTGTGCATCAGTGAAAAGATAAATATCTTCATTTTTTTGGATAAAGGCAATATTTTCAAAAGAGCAATCCTGAGGAGTAAATAAATCTTTTAATTCCGCTACCAAAAAACCACTTAAATTGGTTTGCCAAGACTGATGAGTACGGTAGCCTATCACAGTCTTGACTAACTTTTTATTGACATAAAAAGGAAAACAAAAAGTTGTTTCATTTAAGTCATCATTAAAAATCGAAAAAGGTTTGCCCAGTACCTGATGCTGGTCGCTAATTTTGTCATCTACAGCCAACATGGCACTGTAATAAGGTAAACGAAACATAACCAATTGGACTAACTCTTGTGGTGGTTCTTCAGTTAAGATGGTGACATTATCTTCGGCGGCAAGTACTGTGGGCTGCAAGAAAAACATCGTGCTACTCATTGCTAAAAAAATAAATGTTCCAATTATTTTTTTCATAAAACGCCTGCTCCTTCAATATTGATTTCAAATATAGCATTCATTCCTATGACAATTCATTATTAATTTAATTTTACAATTACACTCCTTTTAAGCAAAGGAAAAAATTATTTCCTGACTAAAATCATTGCCTATTTTGTTGATCAATGTCAGTAACTAACCGCATTGTTCGGATTTTTTATGAATGCTGCTTTATTATGGTCGCCATTAAAATCAGTGTGATTAATCAGTACGCACTCGTTTTTTCTCACTACCAGGAGTAAAAGTTTTCTAACTACTAAAAGATTACAATCTCTTTCATTATATTTTTCTATTTTAGCTATTAAGTGGATAAATCGTAAAAATTAAAATAACATGTATAATGAATTGTGTTGCTTTAAAAAAAGAAATCTCATTGATAGAAAGGAACGCACGTATGTCTGTTGACGCTTTAAAAAAAAGTAAAACAATTTTACCCGGCTTTTTCTTATCCTTAGCCGTAGCAATTATCGCAAAGCTAGTAGCCATTTTACTGCCGCAACTTGGAGGAGCTACTTTAGCAATCTTACTTGGTATCATTTTGGGAAACACTTTCTTTAAACAACCCCAATTAGCCGCCGGTACAAAATTTTCTGAGAGTCGTTTATTGGAATACTCGGTGGTCTTACTTGGATTTACCGTCACTTTTCAAACAATCAGCGAAATGGGTATTAAGGGGTTACTATATGTCATTTTAATGATGAGTACGGTGATTATCGGTGCTTATACATTAGGACGCAAACTTGGGTTCAATGAAAAAATGGCCTTAATGATGGCCGGTGGAAATGCCGTTTGTGGCTCATCTGCGATTGGAGCAATTGCCCCTGCCATTGAAGCCCAAGACACAGAAAAAGGCCAGATTATCACGCTGGTTAATTTACTGGGGACTGTCATGATGCTCACCTTGCCATTTTTAGGAATTCACCTGTTTGGAAATAACTTATTAGCCAAAAGTGCCCTTCTAGGCGGAACTTTGCAATCTGTCGGCCAAGTCGTGGCGGGTGCTAGCTTGGTCAATGCGGAAACGGTCCAGTTTTCAATGCTTTTCAAAATCACACGTATCATCTTTTTAGTCGTGGTGGTTTTTATTTTTGAACAAAAAGTTGCCCGTGATGGGGTCGTGACAGCAAAAAAAGCTAAGAAAAAACTTCCGATTCCTTGGTATGTACTCGGCTTTTTAATTATCTGTATCGTGAATAGTTTTTTGCCATTACCGGATTTGATTAATCAAGTCGCCCATTTCATCAGCACTTGGTTTGAAACGATTGCCTTGGCTGCGATTGGTTTACGTTTAGATTTTCGTAAATTCCTAAAAGAAGGCCCGCGCTTTTTACTTTATGGCTTATCAGTCGGCGCAGTCCAAACGATTGCTGCTTTATTCTTTATCTTTCTTTTACACATCTAGAAGGGCGCTTACTAAGTTAATCTCTATCTTATAAAAAATTTTTCTCTTTTAATTCATTAAAAGCCCATAGCAAAACTTGCTATGGGCTTCATACATTAATTAACTAGATATTGCTTTTCAACTAATCTTCCATGACCTTTAAAAGGGTACGAAATTGTCAAAACACCCTCACAAGTATCAGCTAAACCTGAATATAATTCACAAAAATCATCATTATGATAAATCATCCCGGAAGGAAAACAGCAATCTTGCAAAAATTCGCGTTTCGCTGGTGCTGCTGGATAACAATTTCTTGTTCCAATAATTTGATAGTCGTCTATTTTTAGTGTTAGCGGATCCAAGACAAAAGACATAATAGTGTAAACACTTTGATCATCTTGCTTAAAGGATAAATGGCCAATTACACCAATTTTTCCTGTATCCAATAAAAATGCTTGATTGACACCGCCCCATTCTAAGTCGGCAAACAAATTAGGCAATATTTGTGCTTGGTTAATTTTTTCAGCAGTCAACTCTTGTAAATTATCAATAATGGTAAAACCAATTAATGATTCACTACCATATGCATCAATTAACTTTTTATCGCGTGGTCGCGAAAAAACCCCGATTCGACCATCCGCAAGTGGAACAATGCGAATATCTTTCATATTTCTTGGCCCTGTCGTAAAGTATTTCAAATTATCTAGTTGTTTGCCATAATAGAAATAACCATAATAAGTGTCTAAAACATCTTCTTGTTTTACTTGAACATGGGTACCACCGAGGACAAAATCGTCTACAATTTTAGCAATATATGGATCTTCCAATTGGTAAATCATCGAATCTTTAACCAGTTCCCAATAATTTTTCTGTGTCCTTGTAAAGAGTCTCACCCATGAACGCATCCACTCCTCGCGGCGCTCAATGCGACCAAACATATACCAATCGTTGTCAACTTTAAAAGGTTGCGAACAATTATAAACATCAAAATCTTCCACACCTGAAAAAGTTAAGATTTCCCCTTTTAAGTTATCTAAAATACTAGCCTCAAATTCTCGCTTTCGCTTTTCTGCTTTCATATAATCACCTTATATTTCTGTCAGCATTTGATGAAAATCTGTTTTTAAAGCTTGTAGTTTTTCTTTTGCCGACTGCTTTGAAATAGCATTTACGGAGTAATAAATTTTAAATTTGGGTTCTGTGCCAGATGGTCTAACACAAACCCAAGATCCATCTGCTAAAATCAATTTTATGACATTGGATTGGGGCAAGGTCAGTTCTATTATCTTTTTTGTCTGTAAATCTTTTTTCGTCCCTAATTCGTAATCCTCTTTATATAGAACTGACGCATTAGCTAATTGCGATATTTCTTTTTGACGTAATCGCTCAACTAGTTGTACCATTTCAGTAATGCCATCTTTTCCTGGAAAACTTTTTGTTTCCAAATCTTCTACAAAATAGCCATATTCTTGATAAATTTCATCTAAACGATCTAACAATGTCTTACCAGCTAGCTTACAAACAAGTGCAACTTCTGCTAATAACGTTGCGGCCTGAATCGCATCTTTATCCCTTACAAAAGGAGAGATTAGATAGCCAAAACTTTCTTCATAACCAAAGAGAAATTTTTTATCTTGTTTTTGTTCAGATAATTCGATTTGTTCACCAATAAATTTAAAACCCGTTAACGTATTTCGGACTTGAATTCCATTTTTTTCCGCAATTTTTGTACCTAAATCAGAAGTAACAATTGTTTTTGATAAAAAATAATCGCCAAGATTTGTGGTTGATTTTTGTTGAATCAAATAATCTAAGAGTAAAACACCAATTTGATTACCATTTAAATAGATAGGTTCGTTTTGTTTAAAAACAACCACCCCTAAACGATCGGCATCCGGGTCAGTAGCAATTAATAGATCGGCAGAATTTTCCTTTGCTTCTTCCAATGCCAAAGCAAATGCCGCTTGGTCTTCAGGATTAGGGGAAACAACCGTAGAGAAATTGGGGTCTGGCTCTTGTTGCGCGGCAACAATTCTTAAATTTTCAAAACCAAAAGTTGAAAAAGCTTTTTTGATTAAAACTTTCCCTGTCCCATGAAGTGGGGTGTAAATAATGGCAAGATTTTTTCCTTCTTTTGCAACGAGGTTTTGATTTTGTATAACAGCTTTTAATTCTTCTACATACCACTGATCAACTTCACCTGAAAATATGGTAATCAGTTCATTTTCTTCGTAATAAGATTGAGATTTAGCAGTTATTGTAAATTCATTGGTAATATTTTCTAATATCGACATCAGACGCTTAGCTGTTTCTAAGGTAATCTGACCGCCATCAGAACCGTATACTTTAAAGCCGTTGTATTGTTTAGGATTGTGACTAGCCGTTATCATAACGCCTGCAAAAGCATGATAATGCCGAACGAGATAAGAAAGTTCCGGAGTAGGACGTAACTTATCTGACAGAAAAACTTTAATGCCATAAGATGCCAAGATACGGGCAGTCCATTGGGCGAACTCTCTTGATTTGTGCCGATTATCATATGAAATTACTACACCACGTTGACAAGCCGTAATTCCTTTTTCTTCAATATAGCCGGCTAACCCCAAAGCAACGCGCTTAATCGTATAATTATTGATTCGATTCGTGCCAACTCCTAGTTCTCCTCGCATACCACCTGTGCCAAACTCCAGATAACGATAAAAACGATCTTCTAAATCAACTGGACTAGTCACTTGATCTAATTCATTTTTTAAGTCTAAATCTAAATCTTCAAAATTTTGCCATTCTTGTAATTTTTCTTGCCAATTCATTCTTTCTAACCTTCTTTTATTTGTTGAATAATTTCGGCAATAGAAAATGTACAACCTGCCATTGATGTATCAGCAACACCGTAATACATGGTTAATTGATCATCTTTTACTATGCCACCAGATCCAAAAACAACATCACTAAAGAAACCATTCTTTTCATATACTGCATCTGGTTCCATAATTGGCTTTTTAGAGCGAGCTAAAACTTTAGTAGGATCTTCTAAATCTAATAAGGCAGCTCCCATACAGTAGCGATGTTCTGGCGTGGCGCCATGATAAAGAACTAACCAACCTTCTGCCGTTTTAATTGGTACTAACCCACCACCAACACGACCACTATCCCAAGAATCAGGACGAATACCGATTAAATGCTGATGGTGTCCCCAGCTTTCTAAATCCGGAGAAGACGCAATCCAGATATCATAATTACCGATACTTTTTAGTGAAGGTCTATGAAGTGCATAATACTTTCCATTGATTTTCTCAGGGAAAATCAATACGTCCTTATTTTCTGGTGCAAAAATATTTCCTAAATCTTGATAGCTTTTAAAATCTTTTGTAGCAATTAATGAATCACACACGCCAACTGGTGATACCGAGCTGAAATTAACGTAATAAGTATCGCCAATTTTTGTACAACGGGCATCTTCAATCCCGTAACTTTGATACTCATTAAACGGGTATAAAAACGCAGTATCATCAACAGTAAAATGATGTCCATCTTTGCTACGAGCAATACGAATATAAGAAATAGAGGTCAAATAAGCAAAGCTATCCAGCTTGTCTTTATGACGAATCATACGCGGATCTTCAAAATTATATTCTGAATTATTACGATTGAATTCGATAATTGTCATTTCTTTTTTGTGTGTATCATAAACTGGCGCTTTAATAATTTCAGGATTTTTTGAGATAGGTCTTTCTGCTACGCGCAGTAATAGCAATACTTCATCATTATATTTGGCAACGCCACCATTAAAAGCACCAATCACTTCATAACCTTCATGAAGAGGGCTCACATCAGCTGGCGTAATTAACGGATTTTCTGTAAAACGATCTATTTTCATGTCATAACCTCTATCTAAACGGATTTTCAATCTCTAATTTTTGGGCACCAGCATCACTAATACCCGCATATATCTCGGCTTTTTGATCTTTTAGCACAATACCACCACTAAACACTACATCGCCTAAATCAGCTCGCTTAGCAGGACCAGCTGCAAAGTCTTTTCTTTCTGCAATAATTTTGGCATTTTTCATAGCCAAGTTTTCTAAATCTAATTCAAAAGACATGGCATAATAATGGCGATTGTTATCTGCATCAAAATTAGCAATATGACCTAAAACCCAAATAGTATCTTCTATTTGGTGAATTTCGTTGGCACCACCCCACTGAATTTCCGTAAATTGATTTTCTAGGAGTGGCGCACTTTCAATTCGTTCAACAGATAAATCTGTTAAATTGTCAATTACAAAAGTACCGATTTTTCCTCTACCACCTTTTGTTCCTTGTGGTCTGGTTAATACAAGAATCTTCCCATTATTTAATTGTTTTAAACGTAAATCCTTCATTCCCCAAGGACCCGCGAAAATTTGTACAGCATTTTGAACGGACACTAGCCGGTAAAACACAGTTCGCCATTTAGCATGTCCGGAAGGGAAAAAGTTTACCTCCACACCACCTAAAATGATGTAACCATCAATTTTTGTAAAAAAGGGATCTTGTAAAGGTAAACGAATACTATCTTTAATTGGAACCCATATATTCTCTTCGCTTTCTGTAAATAAAACGATTTCTGAATGCTCATCATCTCTTGACTCAACTCTGCCAGCAAGCATTATTTGTCCTTCTAGTACAAATGGCGCTGTAATATTATAAACGTCTTTTTCTCCCACATCTTTAAATGTTAAAACGGAGGCTTTAGAAGGAAATTGTTTTTCTCTGTATTTTTTTAATAATTCTTCTGCGTAAATCATTTAATTCTCTTTCCTATCCAACCTGCTCTTTGAGGCAAGTAAATTTTATTTTTTTCAAAATATGGCAGATTATATGACCATAAAGTTTGCCATGCTGTCTGTTTTGTTAATTCAACTTGATGCGCTTTCTCAGAAAAATTTAGTATGACTTGAATATCACCGCTGAAATAAGAAAGAAGGTCCTTTTTCACTTGAATATTTTCTAAAGGTAAGAATGGTCCTTCTTTACGTCGTAGTCCAATTAGTTCTTGGTACCACGTGAAAATTTCTTTTTCCGCTGCATTAACTTTTGCCATTCCAATCCAGCCATTTTTATTTTCAGGGAAAGGTAACATACCTCTGGAACGATCACGATTAACCAGGTTTGCTTGATCTAAAGCTTTCACGTTATCCCAATTTGGTAGTATCTCAAAATACTTATTCTTTGCTTGAATATCACGAATATCTGAAAAATTAGCTGGTAAGAAATCACCTAAACCTAATTCTTCCCCTTGAAATAAAAAGGGTACACCATGATTTATTATTAATAAAACAATCAACAAGTGATAAATATCTTTATTTTTATCTGCCAAACGTTCCCAAGATCGACTCATATCATGACTATTAAAAAAGAGTGTTGGTAATTGTTCTGCGACAGAGTTCATGGCTTTATACTGTTCTCCAAAGTAATCTAAGCGCAGCTCATTTTGACTACCTAAATTAAAATTAAAAGCGGTATCAAATAATTCCGATCCAATATATTGATTAATAACTGTAAGATTATCAGAGCTAATTTCAGCAACGGTAAACAATTCCGGATTACATTTTTTAATATACGTATTGATTTCTTTTAAGATGTCTAGAACACCTGGTTGATTTACATCGTTTTGATGAACCTGCCGACCTATTTCGTCCATAGGATTATCTTTAAAATCCTCGCTTACAGTCAAATTATTAATCACATCAAAACGAAAACCATCTATTCCTTTTTCAATCCAAAAATCTAATATTTGAATGATAGCTCGCTTTACTGCTGGATTGTGCCAATTCAAATCAGCTTGTTCTTTGGCAAAACTGTGATAATAATATTGCCGACTTTTTTCATCATATTCCCATGCTGATCCACCAAAAAAGCTTTCCCAATTATTTGGCTCATCTTTCCATACATACCAGTCTCTTTTTTCAGATTCGACACTTTCTAAAGCTGATTGAAACCAAGGATGTTGCGTCGATGTGTGATTAAAAACAACATCAATAATGATACGTAAACCATATTTTTTTGCTGTATTAATCAATTTTTCAAAATCTTCTAGCGAGCCGTATTGATTATCTACATTACAGTAATCAGCCACATCATATCCATTGTCAATTTTGGGAGAGGGATAAAAAGGGGTCAGCCAAAGTGCATCTATTCCTAATTGCTTCAAGTAAGGCAATTTTTCTCTTATTCCGTTAAAATCCCCAATGCCATCACAATTGCTATCTGCAAAAGAAGGAAGATAAATTTCATAAAAAACTGCTTTTTCCCACCACATATTTTCTTACTCCTACTTTAAGGTAAACTGCATACCGTCTTGGAATCGTTTCGAGAAAATTAAAAATAAGATAATCAATGGTAATGTCAGTAATACCGAAGCAGCATACATTGGTCCAGGATAAGTGCCATAAGGACCGAACATTTGGGAGATTAAAACATTCAAAGTAACAGTACTATCACTTTTTGAAACAATCATATCCCATAATAAATTGGTCCAGCGATCAGTAAACATAAATAAGAATATGACTGTCGTAATTGATTTTGACATTGGTAAAACCACTTTAAACAGTACTTGTAATTCAGAAGCACCATCTAATTTTGCGGCTTCAATCAAGGCATCTGGAATTGCCTTGAAAAAGTTTGTATACATAAAAATTGCCCATAAGCTAATAGCCGTTGGAATAATCATTCCTGCATATGAATCTAACAAGCCGATATTGGTAATCATTAAAAACTGTGGAATTAATAAGATGATGGCTGGAAAAAACATTTGAAATAAAATGAAATTATTGACAAATTTTTTACCCTTAAACTCAATTTTTGCTAACGCATAGCCTACCATCAAAGCAAATAACAACATTAAAAATGTCGCAATTGTAGCCACAATTACCGTATTGATAAACGCGCCAATCCAAGGAACATTTGCAGAAGTAGCAGAACCGCCAAATAACCACGTCCACGAGCGTAAGCTAAAATGACTAGGTATCAGTTTTCGATCCACTTGATCCCACGATGCAAACGAATGCATTACGAGGTACACAAATGGAAAAATCATAATTAACATTACTAAGGTAGTAATGATATACAGTAGAATGGTTTGTCCCTTCGTTCTTTTAAGCCCAACCATTTCTTTCACCCCATTTTTCTAAAAGCTTACGAATAATCCCAATTGATGCAAAAGTAACAACCGATGCCAATAAAGCCACCGCAGATGCATAGCCTGACTTCAAGCCGACAAATGCTTGATTATAAATTTCCATTTGCCATGTATTCGTAGCAAAATTGGGGCCTCCGCCTGTTAATTGATAGACCTCGGTAAATATTCCAAAACTTACCCCTACTGCTAAAACCGTAACCGTAAAAAAAGCCGGGTATAGCATTGGAAAGGTAATTTTCCAAAAACGATTCCATGGAGTAACCCCATCAATTGCAGCAGCTTCATAAATTTCATGGTTAATACTACTTAAACCTGAAATTAAAATTAAACCGTAATAGCCTGACATTTTCCAAGCAATCATCAAAGATACAATGATAATCGCAGTATGTGGATTACCTAACCAGTCAATATCCCAGCCCATTTTATTGCGCAAAAACGTATTGAATGGACCATTATAAGATAGTAATCCTTTAACAATTAAAGAAGTCACAACGCCGCTGGAAAGATATGGTAAGAAAAATGCTACCATATACAATCCCTTTAACTTCGGTAAACTATTAACTAATAATGCAATAATCATCGACATAATCATGGCCATTGGCACAAAAACAATCAAAAACTTATATGTAACAACAAAAGCCGATTGAATTGCAGGACTTTTGACTGCATCGATAAAATTTTTGATTCCGACAAACTCAACATCGGGTGAAATCATGTTCCAGCTGGTTAAGGCTAACCAAAATGACCACAGTAATGGTAAAAGGAAAAATATAAATGTAAAAATAAGGTATGGGCTGGTAAATAACCAGCCCAATTTTGTATTTTTGTTCATTATTGAAGCGCCCCTTCAACGGCTTTCTTTGCATCTGTAACAGCTTTCTCCGGTGCTTTTTCACCACGAACAACAGGAACCCATGCTTGTTCGCCAAATACTTGTTGAATATCGTTGTATTTCTCATTATCCATTGCTGGAACTGCATTTGGTACATTCGCAGCATAAACTTCCATTACTGGATTTTTTTCAAAGTATTCTTTAAAGGCAGCATTTTCTGTTGCATCATCTCGCGCTGGAATTAAAGAAGTTGTTTCCAATAGTTTCATATCGTTGTTCTCATCACCAAAAACAAATTCTAAAAATTTCATAGCAGCATCTTGCTCTTTTTCAGTAGCTTGGGCATACATAACAATCCCTTTAGCATCTGCGTAGGTAGAAACATTTTCTTCATTTGCCAATTCATCTGGCACAACAGGTGTTGTAACTGTGTAGTTTTCACCAAATTTTAGTTCGGGATATTTTTCAGCCCAGTTAGGAAAAGTCCAAGGTCCAATATCTGTCATAACGCTATCGCCATTTTCAAATGGATCTGTCGCTTCGCCAGTTCGCAATACTTTGTCTTTAGATAATGTACTCATTAAATCAAAAACATTTTCCATTGCTTTTTCATCCGCAACAAATTTATTATCTTCTACAAAATTAGCACCTTTACTTGCTGCATCATATAATGGGAAAAAGTCAAACCAACGCATCCAAGCTGTTGGATCAGTGATATCTTTTTTCGCCCATAAAGCTTTATCTGTCCCTTTAATTTTTTCAACAACTTTTAATAATTCCGAATATGTCTTAGGTGGTTCATTAAAACCTAATTCTTTTAGTGTATCTAATCGCCAACCAAATAAAATTGGATTAGAGTATACTGGTAAGACATACTGACTACCGTCAGAGAATTTCCAACTCTCAATTGTTTTACTCATATTTCTTTTTTCAACAATATTATTGAAGTCACTTTCTTTATCTAATGGTAAAATTGCCTTACTAGCTGCCAATTGTGCTGCAAAACTACGATTAATATTTTCAGATAGTGTCGGTGCCGTTTTTGAAGCAATCGCACTTTGAATAGTAGCTTCAGAAGATGGGCTTTCTTTCATTTGACTAACTTCAACATCAATATCTTTGTTTTCTTTTTCAAATTCAGTTGCCATTTCTTCCCAATACTTTACTTGGGTAGGATTTGGGGCTGCCCAGAAAGTAATTTTAGTTTTTCCATCACTTGAACCAGAATCTTTCGCGCCAGAACTGCCACAACCAGCTAAGACAACCGTTCCTAATAATAAAGCTGAAATACCTACAAATAGTTTGTTCATTTTCATCATCGTTCCTCCTAAATGGTAAACGTTTTCTTTACAACACGTATCTTACATCGTGTAACTTTAATTGTCAACATTACAATAAATGTTTATATAATTACTTTTTATAATTACAAACAATTACATTTTTAAAAATTTATGTTATAATGAAAATAAAGCTTAGAAAATAAGGTGATAGATATGAAGAAAGCGTCAATGCAAGATATTGCAGATGCACTAGGAATCTCAAAAAATTCAGTTTCACAAGCATTACGAAATAAACCCGGTGTCAGCCAAAAAACTAAAAATTTAGTCCAACAAAAAGCGGATGAACTTGGGTACGAATACCAAATTATCAACAGTAATAGCGGAACTCAAAGAATCTTACTAGTTGCAACAGAATTTGCTCTTTCACAAACAAGTTTTTTTGGTGAAATTATTAAAAGTATTGAAAATGAGCTTAGAAAAGAAGATTGTCAATTAGCTATTCATCCATTATCCCAAAATGAAATTGAAAGTTTAACTTTACCTCCAAATATTTTGGACTACGATGGTGTAATCATATTGTCTCATAGTGACAATAATTACATAAAAGAAATATTAGCTACAAAACTACCAGTTATATTGGTTGATCACCATGATCCATCTTTGTTAACAGATGCTATTCTTTCTAAAAATACAGATGGAACATTCCAAGCGGTCTCACTATTAATTGAAAATGGATTAAATAGAATCGGTTTCATTGGAGATATTAATTTTTCACCGAGTTATTTGGAACGTTATCGTGGCTATCATCGTGCGCTGAGTGAACATGATTTAATCTACGATAAAAAAATTGAATTAACTCAAATTGAAGAAACACAGGGAGCTCTTTTTAATAAGCTTAAAAGCATTGAAACCATGCCAGATGCTTGGTTTTGTGTGAACTCTGGATTAGCCTTTATGTTAAACAGCTATTTACAATCTGCTGGTTATACAATTCCTGAGGATATTAGTATTATTTGTTACGATGATACTGAATTCACTCGGATGGCTGTCCCGCCAATCACAAATGTTGCAACGGATTTACACTTTATGGGGCAATTGGCTGTGAATTCTCTTATGAAAAGAATAACGAATCCTTCTGCTCCTTTTATCCATCAACAAATTATTCCAAATTTGAACATTCGTGGCTCTGTAAAACTGAGAAAATCATAATTTCTACAAAAAAAGATTACAAACTACATGACAAATAGTTTGTAATCTCTTTTTTAATTATTAAAACCACTACCCCAACACTTGCCAGCTTTTTTCTTGATCGAAATAAGCGGCTTCTTTTTTAGCATTGGCAACTAAATCACTTGGATACCCTAAAATACCCAGTAAAGCGATCGCATTGCGGGATTTTGCAGCACCTTGCCGCAAGCGATAATCAAATGAAATGCCATTTTCAGCCGTGACTTGTTCTTCAAAATGAAGATTGTCGCAACTTTTTTTCAAAATTTCGGTTAATTCAATATCATGGGTAGCTACAAAAGCCAAGCTCGGTTGTTGTCCCAGCCACTCCACGACACTGCTCGAAGCGGCGATTCGCTCGATCGTGTTAGTCCCTTTCAAAATTTCATCAATAAAACAATAGCAGCGTTCTTTTGTCGCCACTTTATCCAAAAGGCGTTTAATCGATTTGATTTCGGCTACAAAATAACTATCTCCTTCAAATAAATCATCTTCGACTGCCATAGAGCTTAACACATGACCTGCTTGTAATGTGAAAGCTTCTGCTGTAGCAGTATTAATGGTTTGGGCTAAAATACAATTAATCGCGATACTTTTGACATAAGTTGATTTACCAGAAGCATTGGAACCAGTCACCAATGTATTTTTTTGCCAGTCAACTGGGTTTGCGACCGCATTTTGAATTAAAGGATGATAAATTGCTTCAGCCTCCACGCCACCTGTTTTTACTGCTGGCAAACAGGTTAATGGCATATAGGTACGAAAGTTCAAAATAGCTAAGGCGACTTCCAAATCTCCTAAATTATCCCACAATGAAATGGCTGCTTCATTGTAACGACTAATTTTTCCCAAGACATAATTATAAGAAATTAACGGCAGTAAAAAGATCATATTGACTAATTCAAATATAACTTCAGCTTCCGAATTCCCTTTGACGCGAAACGAAAAAGCAAATTTTTCAATTCCCTTAAAGGGTTTGACCTTTTCCTTTAAATCAGCTTGCAGAGGTGTATCTACTTTACTAAGTTTTTTCGCTAAAACGAGTGTTTGTACCAAATAGCGCATAATCGTCAGTTCCGTTTCCAAGCGAAATTTTTGAGTGAAATAGAGGACAACATTCAGAAAAAAACTAAATAAAATAACAATTAGAAAAAGTGATGGTTGCAGTGGTAAAGCCAATAATGCCAAAATTGGTATACATCCTAAAATAACATATAGCCAAGTATTAGGTAATTTATTTTTACCACCTTCTGCCAAATACTGTTTGGAAAAATTATTGTCTTGTTTTCCCAAATTAGCAAATAGGTATTGTACTTTTTCTCGTGTCGCGGCATTTTCTGCAAAAAATTTGATTAAAGGTTCATATTGTTTTTGATCGCTAAAATTATAATTGCGCAAACGTTTATACAATGCCTCTGACCCAACGCTGGAATAAGTGTTGTTTAAAAGTGCAAAAATACTATCCATATCTAAATCATACCAAGTTAAATCATCGACTTCTGCTGTGTAATGATGGTATTTCTTTTCTTCTAACCAAGCTTTTTTCAAACTTTCTTCGTGATCAAAACGCTTTTGATAAGGTTGGGCACCCCATTTTTGTTTGATACTTTGTTTTAACTGATAACGGGTACGATAATTCATGGCAATTAAGGCAATGGGCACTAGTACAACTAGCGCCACGATTAAAATTATTTCTTGTGACATCCTGTTTCCACCTCTTATTTTTACTTCATTTTTCTAGCTTTCAGCTCACTTATATAAGCAAAATTGCCGCAAGCTTTCTGAATTATTGAGGATTTCAAGCATTCAAATGATATAAGAAAAATCATTTCGGTTTTAAAAGCCACGTCCTCTTAAAAAAAGCAATCTGCCCTTATTATACCGAATATATTCTTTTCTTTTTGAGATTTTTTTATAACTGAATTTTCAGTACAGTACACATGGTGTCAATACAACTTGTAATCGCTTTTATGTTAAAATTAAAACAGATTAAAGAAAAAAATTTAGAAATTATTTTATTCGTTAAATCAGAAAGGGAGTATAGGATGAAAATTGGCGACATAGTAACGTTTGATCGTTATCAGTGGCGGATATTAGCAAAAGAGGAGAACCGGCTTTTACTTTTAACTGAAAATATTATCGATCAACGCCCCTACCACCAACAAAAAGGTGACGTAACGTGGGAAAACAGTGAAATGAGAGCTTACTTAAATGACACTTTTTATCATAGTTTTACGCCGGAAAATCAAGCTAAAATTTTAACCACCGAAATTACAACACCTGGAAATCCTTGGTACGACGTAACAGGTGGTGCAAAAACCTATGATCGGATTCTTCTTTTAAGTTTAGAAGAAGCCGTTTGTCATTATTTTGGTGACAGTAGCAAAAATTTAATGCAAAAAAGCCCCAAGCAACGTTATTGGTTCCAAAAGAAAGATCCCAACAATGAAAAACGGCGCGCTTTTTATGATGATTATATTTGGTGGTGGTGGCTACGAACACCCGGACGAAATTTACAGCGGGCCATTTATATTCACGGCGACGGCAATATTGGGATTCAAGGCAATGGTACTTATCGTTATAGCAGTCAAACGATTCATCCTTTAACTAGAGATAATAGTGGCGGAGTACGCCCAGCATTGTGGCTAGAAGTAGACGCCTGACAAAATTAGATCTTTATGAAATGGACTAAAAAACACCAATTTCAAAAGACGAAAGCACAAAAGGCGCTGTCTAGAAATTGGTGTTTTTGATTTAATTTGGATCATTCAGACTGTAAATGTGCTTATTCTTCTCCCACATGTACTTTTAAAGTGGCTGTTACATCTGGGTGCAGCTTCGCAGGCACATTGGTAAAACCTAAAGAACGGATAGGATTTTCCAATTCGATTTTACGTTTGTCAATTTTAACCTTGTATTGTTTTTCCAAGGCTGTGGCGATTTGTTTGGAAGGAATGGAACCAAATAAGCGGCCGTCTTCTCCGGCTTTGGCTTTTAATTCAATGACTGTTTCTTCTTTTTCCAATTTTTCTTTTAACGCTTTGGCTTCAGCCAAAATTTCAGCTTCGTGTTTATCTTGGGCTTTCTTTTTAGCAGCAAGCTCAGCCACATTGCCTTTATTGGCTTCTTGCGCCAATTTATTTTTAATTAAATAGTTTTGGGCGTAACCAGTAGGAACTTCTTTGATTTCACCTTTTTTACCTTTGCCTTTTACATCAGCTAAAAAAATAACTTTCATGTAATTTCCTCCTCATAAAGATGTTTAATTGACCTTTTAGCAACGGAGAAGCCACATATCGCCTAAACGAACTTGTTTCAATTTCCCTTGCTAACAGTCAAATTAAGTCTTAATTTTGCCATGGACCTGGTTATTGCCATCGATTTATACTCTTTTTGCGTAATAATCATTGCGGCATCTCCACAGCCAATTTTATTCTTTCTTCAAACTGTGCTGTATTTCATTATAAAGCATTGTTTTCACTTCGTTAAGGGATTTCTCTTTGATTTGTGTTGCGGCATTGGTAAAGTGGCCGCCTCCACCCATATCTTCCATAATGGCTTGTACATTAATTTTGCCATTACTGCGAGCAGAAATTCCCACTAAGCCATCTTTTCTTTTCGTAATAACAAAAGAGGCTTGTACATCATTCATAGAAAGCAATGTATCTGCCGTTTTGGCAGTCGTTACGCTGTCATAAACTTTATCTTCACTGGCACAGGCTACAACTACATCTTGATCGATAAATTCACTTTTTGAGACCAATTCACTAATTTCTAAAAACGAGGTTAAATCAGAACTTAAGATATATTGCACTAATTCACCGTTGGCTCCTCGTGATTTTAAATAACTAGCAATGTCAAAAGTTCTCGAACTGGTACGGACGGAAAAATTTTTCGTATCAACAAAAATTCCTGCTAATAATAACGTTGCAGTCAATTTATCCAATTGTTTTTGAGCGTTACTTTGATATTGAATCAACTCTCCGACTAATTCGGAAGCAGATGAAGCAGATGACTCAATATAGGTTAACAGGGGTTGGTTAGGAAACTCTTCCCCTCGGCGATGATGATCAATGATAACAACTTTATCAAACTTCTCATAGAGCTCCTGAGAGATCGATAGCGAAGGTTTATGGTAGTCTACCATCACTAACAGACTATTTTGCTTAATCTGCCCTAATGCTTGCTTAACGGAGATTAAATGGCCTTCTAAAGCTTCATCTTTATGGATTTCGGCTAAGCAACGTTCTACATCAGGAATCAATTCATTTTCATTGATGACCACATAGCTCGTTTTTCCTTGAAAATCAGCAAGAGTTGCTACCCCATAAGCAGAACCTATCGCATCCATATCCGGATAACGATGTCCCATGATATAAATATCTTCTGCACTTGCCAAAATTTTATTGAGCGCCGTTCCCATCGCTCGCGAGCGAACACGCGTTCGTTTTGTTACACTCGCGGTTTTGCCACCATAAAACTTTGGTTTGGCTTCATCGTTGGCTTCTTTTACCACTACCTGATCGCCACCTCGTACTAAAGCAATATCCAAACAGGTTTGTGCGACTTCACCGATTTTTTCTCCAGTTTCATCCCCATAACTAATGCCCATACTAATCGTCAATGGAATAGATTGTTCTTCAGCGGCAGTCCGGATTTTGTCTAATAAAGAAAATTGTTCTTGGGCCATTTTCTTTATATCAGAAGCATGAGCAACGAAATAAAAACGTTCAGCATTCAATCGTTTCAAGTAAATGTCATATTCATCTGACCAGTCAGAAATAAAAGTTGTCACAAAAGAATTCAGATAAGATGTTTCTTTATCATCCATTTTATCCACGACATCGTCGTAATTATCTACGGAGATAATACCAATCGCAGTTTGTTGATTTTCTTGATAGTTTTGGGCGGCTACCTCAGCAGTACGATCAAGTAAAAAGATGATATTTTTTTTACGATCAATAATATATTCAAAACTTCGATCTTCTACTCGCATCGAGCCATCGTCTTTGCTGCCAACTAATAATGGTTTCAGCGTTTTATCCCAAAGTAGCTCTTGACCGACTTGTTCTTTTAAATCTAAAGCACGATGATTCATCCAGTCCAGGCGAAATGTTTTGGGTTCATAGATAAAAATAATTGATGGCGATACGCTAGATAAAAACTTTGAATTATCAATAGCAATTTGCGCAGATTCGCGAATACGTTTATCATCTGTCAACGCATTTAAATTTTGTAAAGTATAATAAACATAGTAAATAAAGATATTTAGTGCAGCAAAAATGGCAATGTTTGCCCATAAATGGGGGTTAAACACCAAACAAATGAACTCTACAATGAAAATTAGTACCATCACTTTTAGAAAAGGGTATTTTTTCATAGCTTACTCCTCATTTTAACGTCTTGGCATAGAGGCAATCTTAGTCTTTAGCCAAAATAGGCCTTAACACTAGTAAACCCACTTATCCAGACGTAAAAATTTTATCACAACAAAACCAGCAAAATTTACATTTTTGCTATCCTTCATTTTAGCATAAATCCTATAATAGCGCGATTTTTAGTCTTTTTCTCCTAAAGTCATCAAAAAATGTTTCACGTGAAACATTTTTACTATCATGATGACAGTGAACCTCTTATTTCATCATAAAACAATGAATCAAGATTGAGAAATTATGGCGGTTTTTACGCTCTTTATCAAAAGAATAGCTGAATAGGTGGTGATGCAAAAAAATAAAAGAAAAATTTTTACTTTCAGTCTCGTTGTTAAAATTACAGCTAACTATAAGTCTTAGACAACTAAAATCATTTTCACCAACATTTCAAATACTATTAACAAATTCCACGTAATAAATAACAAAAAAATAAAATGTATAAGTATTCAATATATATGGTAGCATCTTGTTTTTAATTTCACAAGATTATATTCTTCGTATTTTTCGCTTCAATAAAGTTTTCCACAATGTGGAAAACTTTATTGTGATTTCGTGTGTATTTCTGCAATATAACTTGTTAAATCAAGGGATCACCTTTGTTACGGAACTGTGGATAAGTATAGCTTTTTTATGGGTTTTCTTTGCTTAAACAAAAAAATTTCTAGTCGATCTTATAGATATCTCAGTCAGCTAACTAGAATATAAATTTTTAGTTGCAGAATTTTAAAGGATAAAAAAACACCTCAGTCCTAAAGACTGAGGTGTAAAATAATTTTTATTCTTCGCCTACGAAAGGTAGTAAGCCCATAATCCGTGCGCGTTTGATCGCTACGGTAATTTTACGTTGGTTTTTCGCGCCTGTACCAGTTACACGACGTGGCAAAATTTTGCCTCGTTCTGAAATGAATCGTTTTAACAATTCAATATCTTTGTAATCGATATGTTCGATATGGTTAGCTGCGATATAGTCTACTTTGCGACGTTTACGTCCGCCTCTTCTTTGTTGTGCCATCCTATTTCCCTCCTATCAATTGCTTAGAATGGTAAATCATCGTCTGAAATGTCGATGGTTGATGCGTCAGACCCGAATGGATCAGAAGTGTCGCGATCAAAACTCGGCATTCCGCTGTTTTGAGAAGGTTGGTTTTGATTAAAATTGTTTTGTTGGCTGGCACCACCGTAATTATTGTTGAAACCACCGCCACCGTTAGTAGTTGACCCACCTTGTTGACGTTGTTCATTTGCAGAACGTGATTCTAATAATTGGAAGTTTTCAGCAACCACTTCAGTTACGTAAACACGTTGACCTTGTTGGTTTTCATAATTCCGTGTTTGGATGCGGCCAGTAACACCTAGCAGCGTTCCTTTACGGGCATAATTCGCTAAAGTTTCGGCTGGTTTACGCCAAATCACACAATTGATAAAATCTGCTTCGCGGTCTCCGCTTTGGTTCGTGAAGTTACGATTTACTGCTAAAGTAAATGTCGCAACTGCTGCACCATTCGCTGTATAACGCAAATCAGGATCTTTGGTTAATCTGCCGACTAAAACTACATTGTTAATCAAACCGGATCATCTCCTCGTCATAGATTTGTTTCACGTGAAACAATATTAAGCTTCTTCCTTAACGATCATGTGACGCAAAATGCCGTCATTGATCTTAGCCAAACGGTCAAATTCATTGATCGCTGGAGCATCTGATGGAGAAGTAACTTTGACGATATGATAGATGCCTTCACGGAATCCGTTCATTTCATACGCTAGACGGCGTTTTTCCCAATCTTTTGATTCAACAACTTCAGCGCCGTTGTCTTTTAAGATTGCATCAAAACGTTCGATCAAAGCAGTTTTTGCTTCTTCATCAATGTTTGGACGAATGATGTACATGATTTCATACTTCGTGTTTTCCATTGATTTTTCACCTCCCTATGGACTTTAGGCCCTTAGTGTTCTAAGAGCAGAGAGAGTATCATTGAGACTACTCACAAAGTAGAATTATACAGGAAACGTCCGATTAAAGCAAGAATTTTTTATTTTCTACTTCAGATATTTGCTTTTGCTCCTTCATTTTTATTTACGCATTTTGACAGGAATTTTTTTTAATTTTTAAAATATGGCATAATAATGTCAACTGCTTTACTGTCTGTCATTATTTTCGCTTGATCCAACTGAAATTTTAGCCGTTGACAGGATAAATCAAATAATTATTTCAATAAAGGAGCACAGCATGGCTAATAAAACCTATTTCACCGCAACCATTCACGATATTGCGTCATGGCTTGCTATTTATCAAAGTAAAAATGCCTTTGCGCCGCTGATTCAAGCAATTTTTGAAAAAGAACAGTTACCCTATGGACCCCTCAAAAATTTGACCCCTGCTTCTAATGCAATTTTTGGAGTAGGAAAAGATTATGTCATCAAGCTTTTTATGCCAACAGAAACGGGTTATAGCAATCCTTTAGCTGCAAAAATCGAAAAAGCCGGACTAACTCATGCCAATCGTGTGATTCCTTCACCTAAATTATTTGCTAGTGGTATTATCTATGACAAATATAATTTTTCTTATTTAATCATGGAGCAAATTGCAGGCATTGATTTTACAGCTTTTTCACCAGCAGAAAAAAAACCTTTTGTTCCGACGGTAAAAGAATTTTCCCATAATTTGGCCACTTTTTTTCCCGATCCAGATATTCCTATCCTAACAAAAGAAGAATGTTTGAGTAATCCCCGCTGGTCTGTTTTTCCAGAAAGCTTTCAAGCCGAGCGCAAAAAAATCATTTTGACAACCAACTTTGATGCACCAGTTTTTGTTCACGGTGATTTCAAAGCGGCTAATTTGCTTTGCACCGCTTCAAATCAGTTAAATGTTATCGATTTTGCAGATTGTTATTTTGCCCCCAAAGAGTATGAATGGCCCTATTTAATCTTTGGCTTATTTGGTTGTGATACCGCAATGATCAACACCTACTTTGCAAAAGAACTTGATGCTACTTTTATTCAGACTCTTACTGGCGCTTTTCTAATGCATAAGTTTGGCGCTAATCTTTTGAGCCAAATTTTTGATTTAAAGCACATCGATTTGGCCACTATCACTAGCCTTCCCGCATTAACGACAGTTCTAACCGAGTGTCTCGCCCAGGAAACATTTTTAACGGAATAATTTTATGTCTGTTGGGCAAAAGTTATCAACAGTGGATAACTTTTGCCTTTAAAAAAACATTTTTTATCCACAGCATCTTTAAACGCCATTATTAAAGAAAAGCTTTACGAACTCGTTCAGCTCGCCAGCAATAAGATGGAATTCCAATAAATTGTTTTGTAATTTCTTGAGATTTTAGCTTATTGTCGCAACGCGCTAGTTTGTAAAGTTAGACATTAAGAAAAGCTTTGCAAACTCGTTCAGCTCGTCAGCAATAAGATGGAATCTCAATAAATTGTTTTGTAATTTCTTGAGATTTTATCTTATTGTCGCAGCGCGCTAGTTTGTAAAGCCAGACATTAAGAAAAGCTTTGCAAACTCGTTCAGCTCGCCAGCAATAAGATGGAATCTCAATAAATTGTTTTGTAATTTCTTGAGATTTTATCTTATTGTCGCAGCGCGCTAGTTTGTAAAGCCAGACATTAAGAAAAGCTTTGCAAACTCGTTCAGCTCGCCAGCAATAAGATGGAATCTCAATAAATTGTTTTGTAATTTCTTGAGATTTTATCTTATTGTCGCAGCGCGCTAGTTTGTAAAGCTAGACATTAAAGAAAAGCTTTGCAAACTGTTTCAGCTCTAGCAATAAGTGAAAATTTTATATCCTTTACCTATAAAAAATCACCCTGACAAAACCAAGTCCTGTCAGGGTGAGGTTAATTATTCTTTATTTTCTTCGTCTACATCTAATTCAACAATTGTTTCTATCTCAGTTGTTTCAGTTGTATCATTTGCTTCGGTAGTTGCTGGCGTTACCTCAGTTTCTTCTACTTCTGCTTCTGCTTCGACAGCTGCCATTGTGACAACTTTCGCGTCGTCTTCTAGTTTCATCAACCGCACACCTAATGTTGCGCGCCCAGTTTGTGAGACAGAGGCTACATTGAAACGAATGATTACGCCTTTATTTGTAACCAACATAATATCTTCATTGCCATTAACTGTCGTTAAACCAGCTAATGGGCCGTTTTTAGCCGTGATATTCGCAGTCTTAATCCCTTTACCCCCACGACCTTTAACAGGGTATTCCAAGCCTGCTGTGCGTTTTCCGTAGCCGTTTTCGGTGATAACCAATACTTCTTTGTCTGGCGTAATTACAGAAACTCCAACTACATAGTCGTTTTCTCGTAAGCGTATGCCCCGGACACCTGAAGCAGTACGTCCCATATCCCGAACAGCTTCTTCTTTAAAGGTAACCGAATAACCATCGTGAGTCCCAATAATCATGGTATCATCCCCGCTTGTTTCCAAGACATCAACTAATTCATCGTTTTCTTTTAGATTAATGGCAATTAAACCGTTACTGCGAATATTGCTAAAAGCATCCACAGAAGTCCGTTTAACGACCCCTAAAAGCGTAGTGAAGAACAAATATTTATTATCGCTTTCGCCGCTGACAGCAATAATCGTTTGGATTTTTTCAGCAGAATCAATACCTAATAAGTTAATCACTGGAATCCCTTTTGCAGTACGGCCATACTCTGGAATTTCGTAACCTTTGGCTTTGTAAACTTTTCCGACATTGGTGAAAAATAGTAACGTATCATGAGTGGAACAAGAAACTAATGTTTTAACAAAGTCCTCATCATGGACGCCCATTCCTTGAACACCTCGGCCACCTCGGCGTTGCGCACGGAATTCGCTGTTAGCAAGGCGCTTGATGTAGCCATTATTGGTTAAGGTAATGACCACTTCTTCTTCTTCGATTAAATCTTCATCTTCCAAACTCAATACTTCACCAACTAAAAGTTCCGTCCGGCGCTTATCACCAAAGCGTTGGGTTAATTCCCCTAATTCCGTTTTGATAATTTCATTTACGCGTTCAGAACTTGCTAAAATCGCGGTTAAATCTGCAATGAGCGCCAATAGCTCTTGGTATTCTTTTTCGATTTTGTCGCGTTCCAAACCAGTTAGACGGCGTAAACGCATATCTAAAATTGCTTGGGCCTGGCGGTCTGACAATTCAAATTTCGTCATCAAAGTATTTTTGGCTTCATCGTCAGTATTAGAGCCGCGAATAATTGCGATAATTTCATCGATATGATCTAAGGCAATCCGCAAACCTTCTAAGATGTGAGCCCGAGCTTCCGCTTTGGCTTTATCAAAAGCGGTACGGCGGGTTACGACTTCTTGTTGGTGTTCAACATAATTTTCCAAAATTCGTTTTAAACTTAAAATTTTTGGAACGCCTTTTTCAATAGCCAACATGTTGAAACCAAAAGAAGATTGCAAGGCTGTTAACTTGTAAAGGTTATTCAAAATCACAGAAGCTGAGACATCGCGTCTAACATCAATTACAATTCGCATTCCTTCACGACTGGATTCATCCCGTAAATCAGTAATGCCTTCAATTCGTTTATCCCGATGTAATTCTGAAATACGTTCAATTAATTTGGCTTTATTCACCATGTAAGGCAATTCTGTTACCAAAATTCGTTCTTTGCCATTTGGCATTTCGGTTACTTCCACACGACCACGGACAGTAATTGAACCGCGTCCAGTTTCATAAGCGCGACGAATCCCGGATTTCCCCATTACCAAACCACCAGTTGGAAAGTCTGGTCCAGGAATAACTTCCATTAATTCGTTAGTAGTCACTTCAGGATTTTCCATCAATAAATTAATCGCTGCTGTCACTTCACTTAAATTGTGGGGCGGAATATTTGTCGCCATCCCAACCGCAATCCCAGTCGTACCATTGACTAAAAGATTAGGAAATCGAGCCGGTAAGACTTCTGGTTCCCGTTCAGTATCGTCATAGTTACTAATAAAATCAACAGTATCTTTATTGATATCCCGCAACATTTCTAAGGCTAATTTACTCATTCTGGCCTCTGTATACCGCATTGCCGCAGCGCCATCACCATCGACAGAGCCAAAGTTACCATGGCCGTCTACTAACATATAACGGTAACTAAAAGGTTGGGCCATCCGCACCATTGATTCATAGATAGCCGAGTCACCATGGGGGTGATATTTCCCCATTACATCCCCAACGATTCTGGCTGATTTTTTATGAGGTTTGTCTGGTGTTACACCTAATTCATTCATCCCGTATAAAATCCGGCGGTGCACCGGTTTTAAGCCATCACGAACGTCTGGTAATGCCCGTGCGACGATAACACTCATCGCATAGTCGATAAAGGAATTTTTCATTTCACTACTCAAATTGACGTCATGAATATGGGCTTTATTATCTTCCAAGTGTTTCACTCCTAACTAAGATGTTTAAACAACGACAAAAACTTTGCTTTTAAAACCAAAGCAAATAATTTTATTTATTCTTTAAACTCATTCTGGCAAACACGACCCAAGTTTTAGGAAAAAGTGAAAAATTGGCGGCGAAAAGAAATTTAGCCAGAAAAATTTTCCGCATTTTCCTAAAGTTGACAGTCATGTACAATTTTTATTTAAATATCCAAGTTTTGGACATAGTGAGCATTTTCTTCAATAAATGCTCGGCGGGGTTCCACGCGATCACCCATTAACATTTCAAAAACTTGATCGGCTTCAATTGCATCGTCAATAGAAACCCGCAACATCAAACGATTATCCGGATCCATTGTCGTTTCCCATAATTGATGATCATCCATTTCCCCTAAACCTTTGTAGCGTTGAATCGTTGGTTTTGGTGTTTTTGGTAATTCATCCATAATTTGTTGCAAACGTTCATCCGCATCTTTACCTGGTTGCACGTAAGTAATATTTTTCCCTTGTTTGACTCCGTACAATGGTGGTTGTGCGATATAAACATATCCTGCTTCCACAATCGGACGCATATAACGGTAAAACAACGTTAATAGCAAAGTCCGGATGTGGGCGCCATCGACATCGGCATCGGTCATGATAACCAATTTATGATAGCGGGCTTTTGAGACATCAAAATCGCCGCCAAAACCAGTTCCCATCGCTGTAAAGAGGGAACGAATTTCTTCATTGGCTAAAATTTTATCCATCGATGCTTTTTCCACGTTCAAAATTTTACCCCGAATTGGCAAAATCGCTTGGAATTCCCGATTACGTCCTTGTTTTGCAGAACCGCCGGCAGAATCCCCTTCGACGATGAATAATTCGCAACGTTCAGGATCATTAGAAGAGCAGTCTGCTAGTTTACCTGGCAAATTACTGATTTCCAAAGCCCCTTTACGGCGAGTCATTTCCCGTGCCCGTTTGGCAGCTTGCCGCGCTCTTGAAGCTAACATCCCTTTGTCGACAATTTGCCGGCCAACATTGGGATTTTCCATCAAGAATTTCATAAAGTGTTCCGAGAATAAACGATCGACAATCGTTCGAACCTCTGAATTACCCAGTTTGGTTTTGGTTTGACCTTCAAACTGTGGATCCGGGTGTTTAATTGAAATTACCGCAGTTAAACCTTCCCGCACATCTTCACCGGAAAGATTGTCGTCGTTGTCTTTCATGATTTTTTGCTTGCGGGCATAGTCGTTAATCACCCGCGTCAATGCCGTTTTAAAGCCGGATTCATGGGTCCCGCCTTCATAGGTATGAATATTGTTGGCAAAACTTAAAATATTCATGTGATAACCATCGGTATATTGCAAGGAAACTTCCACCGCAATATCTTGTTGCTGATCTTCTAGATAAATGGGATCAGGGAACAAGACCGTTTTATTTTTGTCCAGATGTTCCACATAGCTCTTAATCCCACCTTCATAGTGGTATTCTTTTAAAACTGGTTTTTCTTCACGACGATCTTCAATTGAAATACGCAAACCGCGATTTAAAAAGGCCAATTCCCGCACGCGGGTTGCCAATTTATCGAAGTTAAAAGTTGTCGTTTCAGTAAAGATTTCTGAATCCGGCCAAAAGCGAACTTCTGTCCCGTGTTTATCTGTTTCATCAATAATGCTTAAATCATCCACAACAGCGCCACGTCGGTATTCTTGGAAGTAGACTTTGCCTTCTTTGTAAACTTTGACCATTAATTTAACAGAAAGAGCGTTCACAACGGAGGCACCGACACCATGAAGACCCCCAGAAACTTTGTAGCCGCCACCGCCAAATTTACCGCCGGCATGCAAAATTGTAAAAACAGTTTCTAAAGCCGGACGTCCTGTTTTGGCTTGAATATCAACCGGAATACCCCGACCATCATCGGTAACGGTAATCGAGTTGTCTTCTTCAATAATGACTTGAATTTTAGTAGCAAAACCAGCTAAAGCTTCATCGATAGAATTATCAACAATTTCCCACACAAGGTGGTGTAAGCCTTCTGAACTGGTAGAGCCGATATACATTCCGGGACGTTTACGTACCGCTTCTAAGCCTTCTAAGACCTGAATCTGACTGGCGTCATATTCCTTGGCACGCTCAACTAAGCTTTTTTCTTCTTCTGTCATCTATGCGGATCCTCATTTCTTCAATAATCTATTTGGTAGTACTTAAATGACCTTTTTCAACGTAAAAAATAGTCGGTGAGACTGTCATTTTATTTTTGACATGATCCAGCGTCGTAGTGGTTAAAAACGTCTGTACCTTGCCTTCAATTGTTTCCAAAAGATGCAGCTGACGCGAATCATCTAACTCACTCATCACATCATCGAGTAAAAGTATCGGATATTCTCCCGTTTCTTCTTGCATCAAATCTATTTCAGCTAATTTGACACTTAATGCCGTCGTCCGTTGCTGCCCTTGTGAACCGTATGTCTGCACGTCAATCTCATTAATGGCAAAACTTAAATCGTCACGATGGGGACCTGCAAGGGTCGTTTGCCGCTGCAATTCCCGTGCCTGATTTTTTTCTAAGACGCTCAGAAAACGGGCTTTTACCACATCTAGACTATCTGCCAGGTCAAAATCAATCGTAGACACATAACGTAAGGTCAAATTTTCTTTTTCGTGACTGATTTTTTGATGCAGCAAGTTGGCCCAATATTCCAAGCGTTTGACAAATTTCCCACGGGCTAACAATACTTTGCTGCCAAACTCTACTAGCTGATCATTTAATACACTTAAATAAAGCATATCAACTTTTTTTTGCTGCTTTAGGTATTGATTGCGTTGCTTTAAAACGTTTTGGTACTGGACGAGGTCGTATAAATAAATCGGATCAATCTGGCCGATTTCCATATCAAGGAATTTGCGCCGCAAAGACGGGCTTCCTTTAACTAAAGCCAAATCTTCCGGGGCAAACAAAATTACATTTAGTTGCCCAACATAACTGCTAAGTCTTTTTTGTTCAATGTGATTGATACGGGTCTTTCGGCCTTTTTTGGTTAACAAAAGCTCTAACGGCACTTTGCTGTGCACTTTTTGGACTTCTCCTTTAACACTGGCAAAATCAGCCCCCCATTCAATCAGCTCTTGCTCATTATTGGTGCGATGGCTTCTCGTCATGGCTAAAACGTAAATGCTCTCTAAAATATTCGTCTTTCCCTGCGCATTTTCCCCGAGAAAAATGGTTAAATTTTGGGGAAATTGAAGGGCCAATTCCTCGTAATTGCGAAAATGCTGCAAAAAGAGATTATTCAGGCGCATTATCTTTTTCCTGTGCTTGCGCCATAAAAAAAGTCCCCTCATCGGGAATTTCTACCATCATCCCTGGATAAAGCTTACGGCCGCGGCGATTTTCAATCTCTCCATCCACTAAAACGATATTTTCAGCCAGGTACCATTTCGCCTGTCCGCCACTGGAAATCACATTGACTTCTTTTAGCACTTGGCCTAAGGTCATGTAGTCTCCTGTGATTGCAATTTTTGCTTTCATTTTCATCCCTCGTTTCTCCAGTCACAGTTAGGTTTATTATACCGTTTTTTAAGCAAGAAAACAAATTTTCCCTAGTTTTTTCACTTCTAAGAAGTTTTAATCTTTTTAGATAATTTTTATCCGAAAAGTTAAAAAAGCCGTAAAAACGATTTTATGCCCTTTTAAGAAGATTTTATCATTTCTGAAAGTAATACAGTTGTTTTTCATTTTCTTGTAAATAAAAATGAAATATTTTTCCAAAAAAGCCATGTAAATACGATAAAAAATGGTAAAAGGGGGCAATATCACCTTTTTATTACTTAAAAAGAAAACTAGCGCCATAAAAGTTGCAGGAATCCACATACTTCTCAATAGTTCTACAAAAAAGATAGAATCCTTTCCCTACAAAAAACCGCAGCAACTCTATCACGAGCTGCTGCGGTTTCTCTTAATCCAATTTTTGACCATTCGTGGCAATAACATTCCGATACCAATCAAAAGATTTTTTCTCATAACGATTCAAGGTGCCATTTCCCTCGTCGTCTTTATCGACGTAAATAAAACCGTAACGCTTACTCATCTCACCAGTGGAGGCACTGACTAAATCAATACAGCCCCAAGGTGTATAGCCCATTAAATCCACGCCGTCTGCGACTGCTTCTCCCATGGCGATGATGTGTTGACGCAAGTAATCAATTCGGTAATCATCTGCCACATAGAAGTTTTCATCCACTTCATCATATGCCCCCAAGCCGTTTTCCACGATAAATAGTGGCTTTTGATAACGGTTATACAATTCATTTAAGGCAATTCGCAACCCTTTTGGATCAATTTGCCAACCCCAGTCGCTGGCAGCTAAGAAAGGATTTTTCACTCCGCCTAAAATATTGCCCTGCACTTTTTCAGCGGTTGTCGTTTCATTAATCGCCGTTGACATGTAATAGCTAAAACCGATGTAATCAACCGTGTTTTCCGCTATTAAAGCTAAATCATCGTCTTTTACTGCCAAAGGTTTTACCTGATATTTTTCCAACATCCGAGTAGTATAAGCAGGATATTGCCCACGGACTTGGACATCGGCACAAAAATAATTGAACTCTTGATTTTGAATCATGGTCGCCACTTGATTCACAGGATTGGCATCATAACTATAACTGGTTCCATAAATAATCATACAGCCAATTTGTAAATCTGCTTTTAAAGCATGGCCAATTTTAACCGCTTTGGCACTGGCGACAAATTGATGATGCCACGCTTGGAAAATATTTTGCCAATTTCCGCCACCATTACTTTTTACCATGCCCATGCTCAAGGCTGGTAATTCAAAAGGAGAATTAATTTCGTTAAAGGTCATCCAATACTTTACTTTTTTGTAGTAACGGTTTAAAACAACGTCTGCAAAGTGTTCATAAAAGTCAATCAACTGCCGATTTTGCCAGCCACCATAATTTTTGGCCAGATTTAAAGGCATTTCGTAGTGAGAAATCGTGACCACGGGTTCAATATCATATTTTAAACATTCGTCAATTAATTCATCATAAAAGTGTAAGCCTGCTTCATTGGGCGTACTTTCGTCCCCTTGCGGAAAAATGCGGGCCCAAGCGATGGAAAAACGGTAACATTTAAAGCCCATTTTGGCAAAAAGAGCAATATCTTCTTTAAAACGATGATAATGATCAATTCCGGTGTGATTGGGATAAATATATTTACTTTCGTCAATGCTCCAATCAAAATTTTCGCCGGCTAAAATCTGCCAACGTTGTTTGCCACCAGGCATGGCATCGGCCACGGATATTCCTTTTCCGTCTGCTAAATATGCTCCTTCTAATTGATTGGCAGCTGTTGCGCCACCCCATAAAAAGCCTTCTTTAAATACTGATTTTGTCATGATGTTCCTCCTATTATTGCTATTTTTATTTTACAATTGTTAAAAAGTCTTCACCGTGAATGACTTCTTTTTGATCCATATCTAAAATATCCATAAAATCAGTGGTATTGGTTACAACAATTGGTGTAATAGTCGAAAATCCCGCCGCTTCAATCGCTTCTATATCAAATTCCACTAATAAATCACCTTTTTTGACATGATCGCCTTGGCTTACTTTTACGGTATAACCTTGACCGTCTAATTCCACTGTATCCATGCCGATATGCATCAAAATTTCTGCACCTGTTGTAGTCGTAATTCCCACGGCATGACCGGTCGGAAATAGGGTAGTAACAACACCATCGGCTGGTGCATATAATTTTCCTTCTGAAGGTTTAATTGCGACTCCTTTTCCAAGAGCACCAGAAGAGAAAACTTGATCTTTTACTTGGGTCAACGGTAAAACTTCCCCTGATAAGGGGCTTGTAACCATAATTGTTTGCCCATTAGCTAATGCTTCAGCTTTGGGGGATGCTGGTGTAGAATCATCGTTTTCTGCCAATGCAGTATCTTCTGTCTGTTCATCAAACCGTAAAACAAACGTTAAAATAAAAGCGAGCACAAAGGCGATTGCCGTGCCAATCGCCGCCATTACTAAACCGGTGACAGCTTTTGTATCTTGCGGGATAAAACCTGGTAAACTCAACAAACTAATTAAGCCAAATACATAGTTGCGAACTTCAAAAAAGCCAATAAACGCACCGCCGACAGCACCACTAATACAAGCAGCAATAAATGGTTTTTTCAACGGTAAGTTCACACCATACACGGTAGGTTCGGTAATCCCAAAAAAGGAGGTAATCGTTGAAGAGAGTGCCAAACCTTTTAATTTTACATTTTTTGTCATAAAGAAAACGGCCAATGCCGCGCCACCTTGGGCTAGGACTGCAGGGAGTAACATTGGTGTCATCGTATCAAAACCAGCTTGGGTTAAATTGACCATCATAATTGGCACAAAGCCCCAATGCATCCCAAACATGACAAATACTTGCCACAAGCCACCCATAATTGCACCCGCTAAAACGGGACTCAAACCATAAATCGCATCATAGCCACCACCTAATACGTTCCCCAAAATCGTACCTAAAGGACCGATCGCGATAAATGTTAAAGGTGCCATGACCAAAAATACCGCCAGTGGCACTACAATGGTTTGTAAAAAGTTAGGGATAACTTTTTTAAAGAATTTTTCCACGTAGCTTTGTAAAAAGACCGCTAAAATAATCGGGAGCACAGAAGACGTATACGCGCTGGCCCCAATAATTACCGGTAAGCCTAGAAAATGTAACGTTTCTCCGGCTAATGCTGTGATAGAAGGATGAACGAGCGCCATCGCTAAAGCAGCCGCTAAAAATTCATTGGTGCGAAATTTTCTGGCTGCAGTAAAGGCTAACATGACAGGTAGATACGTGAACAAGCCATCAGCAATCGCCCATAACACTACATAAACACCAGAAGTATCTGTTACCCAATTTAGCGTTAAAGCTAAAGTTAAAAAGCCTTTTAATACCCCAGCTCCGGCCATTGCGCCTAAAAAGGGAGTAAAAATAGAGGAGATAATATCAATCAAACGATCAAAAATATTTCCCGTTTTTTCTTCGACAGCTTGGGTATTATCAAAATTGGCAATGCCATTTAACTCCCGATAAACATCCCCCACATGACTGCCAATCACCACTTGATATTGGCCACCTTTTTGTACGACTTGAATTACATCATCATCTTGGCTTAGTGCCTTGGTGTCGGCCACATCTTCATCTTTTAATTTAAAACGCAAACGCGTGGCACAATGCACCACACTATTCACATTTTCTTTCCCACCTACAGCTGCTAAAACCCGGCTAGCGATTTCTTTGTTGCTGCTCATAATTATCTCTCCTTGTCAGTTTAATTTGTCTAAATATGAAAAGCCAAATGGACGAGGTTAACTCTCAAACAATAAGATGGAATTTTAATTCATTATTCTTCAAATTTCAGCTTATTGCCGTAGAGCGTTCGTTCATAATGCTAGATACTAAGAAAAGTATATTGGTCTTATTCCTGGTGAAAATCTTATATCCCCCTTTATCTAAATAAAAAAAACCAGAATGAAAAAACACGATCCCAAAAAATAAAGCAATGGGTATCTTTGTCTTTTCAATCTGGGTTTTGCCTGCCGAACAGTAACAATCCGTTATTGATTGAATGTTTAGGTTTCCTCTGACACAACGCGCTGAATATGAATCGTCAAATAAATCATTTCGGATTCTCCCAGCGGTTTTTGATAGGTTTTCATTAAATAATCATTGATGCGCTGCACCGTTTGAAAAGCCTTAGGATATTTGGACTGGATTAAAGCAAAGAGAAATTCATCGGGCTCTTCTTTTAATTCATCTTGCAAATAACGTTGGGCAAAATACTGCAAATGAGTGACAATCCGCTGATAACTTAGAGAATCTTGCTGAAAAACCACGCCATAAAAACGACTAATAATTTGCAAAATATCTCGGACAATTTCTGTCGCCTGCATCGTCTGTTGCATCGAACCATCAGCATTTAACTGCTCGCTGTTGACAATATGAAAAGCAATAAATCCCGCTTCTGATTCGGGCAAGTCAATTTGTAATTTGTCTTTTATTAAAGCAATAGCATCTTTTGCAACCGCAAACTCCTTAGCATAGAATTTACGTGTTTCAAATAGAAGAGGATTGGGAATCTCGATGCCTTCTTTACTACGCTCTAACGCATAATGAATATGATCGGTTAGTGTCAGATAAATATTAGTAGATAGCTCTTGTTGCAATTTGGCTTCGGCTAGATCAACAATTTGTTTGACCACTTCAACTTCTTTAGGAGGTACATCGGTAAACAGTTGTTGAAATTGCCCAGCAGTCAGGGAATCTTTTAAAATAAATTCTTTTTCTATAACCGCACTATCAATTTCAGCGCCAACTTTTTTACCAAAAGCCAAGCCCCGCCCCATGTAGATAACTTCTTCACCAGCAGCGTTTTTTGACATAACAATATTGTTATTGAGGATTTTTTCAATGACCACAATTCCCACTCCCTGCTCAATATTTGCTTTCAGACAAATAAAAAAAACCTAGAATTTCCCCCTTGGTGCACATGTGGTAAATTCTGGTTTTGCCTGCCGAACAGTAACAATCCTTAGTCATAATCTAGCACAGTAAAAAACAATTTGCAAGCCTTTTCAAAGAAGAAAAGCAGAATAAACATGATTAGCTCTCAAGCGATAAGACGAAATCTTGATAAATTGTCCTTCAAATTTCTCAAGATTTTGGATTATTGACGTAGAGAGCTTGTTTATTATGCTAGACACCTAGAAAAGCAGAATGAACTCGTCCAACTCGCTAGTATAAGATAGAATTTTAATAAATTGCTTTTCAATTTTCTTGAAATTTTAGCTTAATGTCGCAGCGCGTTAGTTCGTGAAGCTGGAGCAGAAGAAAAGCTAAATGTAGTGGGTAGCTCTTTGAAAAAATCTCAGAAACTCGTCTTTCTTAACGTCGCCAAAAGTTTCTTCAACATAAAAAACTGCCAAATAAATTTTCCGCTACCGTAAAAATCTAATGTACCTTTTTACAGTAGTTTTCCATTTATTTGACAGTTGCAAATTAAATTAAAATGCCTAGTTGGTGCGCACTGGTGTGATCAATTGAATAAAGTTTGCTTGATCAGCGGTTGGTTCCAAGGTGAAAGGACGAATCGCTGAAATAAAGCGAACCGTAATACTCATATCACCAAAAGCCCGCAATGCTGCTTTCATATAATCTGGGTTAAAGGAAATTTCCAAAGGATCGCCGCTAACTTTTTCATAACTTAATGCTTCTTCTACTTTTCCGACTTCTGGGGAATTTCCGTAAAGCATGACAGCATCTTCTTTAATGGATAAACGGACAATATTGTTGCGTCCTTCATGTGAAAGTAAAGAGGCCCGCTCAATGGCCGCTAAGAAACTTGGCACCGTAAACTCAATTTCAGTATTGAATTGATGAGGAATTAGACGGTTCGTGTCTGGGTAATTTCCTTCTAACAAACGTGAGTAAAACAACATATTTTCTGTTTGGAACAACACTTGGTTTTCCATGATGCTAACCGCAATTTCTTCTTCATCATCAGCTAAAGAACGTGATAATTCAATTAAACTTTTGCCAGGAACAACGATATTAAAGTCCTCTGCTTCTTGTTCTAGCGGAATAATCCGTTGACTCAAACGATGTGAATCGGTTGCGACAGCCAATAACTGTTGATTTTCTAACACAAAATGCACCCCAGTCAAAATTGGGCGGCTTTCATGAGCAGAAACAGCAAAAACAGTTTCACTAATTAATTGATTGAGTGTTTGCGCTGATAATTTTAATTGGTCACGACTTTCTACAACTGGTAAATGCGGATAGTTATCAGCATCTAAACCATTGACCATGAAGTTGGCTTTGCCAGAAGTGATGGCAACTTGTTCGTTTTCCACAACTTCCATTGTGAAAGTATCTTCTGGTAGGCGACGAATAATTTCGCTGAAAAATCGAGCTTGTAAAACAATCGAACCTGCTGATTCGACAATCATTTGGGCTTTTTCATTGTCCACGGCTAAAAATGTTTCGATGGAAATATCGGCGTTACTCCCTGTTAAGGTTAAACCGCGTTCGGTTAAAACAATTTTTACCCCCGTTAAAATTGGGATAGTGGTTTTAGAAGAAATCGCCCGTTGGACAGTTTGTAATTCTTGCATAAAGGCAGAACGATTCATAGTGACTTTCATAAATGGCACTCCAATCTTTTTTGATGTGTAGCAATTTTTTATAATGTGGGCACTAAATTTAGGTAGCAGTTGCTGATTCGAAAAATAAACGGAATTTTCGATTGTAAAAATAATGGCAATTTAAAAGTTAGCTAAACTGGTAACTTTTTCAAAATAGTCTTTTTTATTTTCAAGCTGCTTTATACCTTAATCTTTAAAAATGACTCATGCTGATTATAGCATTTTTTATGAATTGAAAAGAAGGCGGATGCCTTTATATTTAAGAGTAAAAAGATAGTAGTAGTAGTAGGGCCTGTTGAATCAGTGGATAAGTATTCAAACCTAAGTCACTACAAGAGTTTTCCACTGTGTATAACTTGTGGATAAAATTTGGAAAACTTGCGAATTTATCCACATCTCTATTTTAATAATAAATTTTTAATTTCCGAAATCTCAGTTTGAGTAGTCGGATCATTTTCTAATAATTGCTGAATTTTTTCATGAGCATGGATGACTGTTGTATGATCTTTACCGCCAAATTCGGCGCCTATTTTTGGTAACGAATTATCCGTTAGTTCGCGGGATAAATACATCGCAATCTGCCGTGGTACAACGATACTTTTTACCCGTTTTTTCCCTTTTAAGTCTTTAAGGGAAATGTGATAATATTTTGCGACTTCTTCTTGAATCTGCAAAATTGAAATTTGCGCTACACCGCCATTACTCTTTAAAGATTTTAAGGCTTCAGCAGCTAAACTAGTGCTGATTTCAGCGTTATTCATCGTTGCGTAAGCTTGTACGCGTAAAAGTGCGCCTTCTAGTTCGCGAATGTTGGAATCAATTTGGCCGGCAATATAACTTAAAGTATCATCTGGGATTTCCAAACGTTCTGCTTCAGCTTTTTTTCGTAAAATAGCAATCCGTGTTTCTAAATCCGGTGGCGTAATATCAACCGACAATCCCCATGCAAAGCGGGAAACCAAGCGTTCTGGTAAAGTTGGAATTTCACTTGGCAGACGATCGCTAGTTAAGACGATTTGTTTATTGTTTTTGTAAAGTTCTTCAAAAGTATAGAAAAACTCGTTTTGTGTTTCGACTTTATTTTCCAAAAATTGGATATCATCAACTAATAATAAATCGACGCTGCGGTATTCATGACGGAATTCTTCACTAGTGCGATTTTTAATCGAAGTAATAAAGTCGTTGGTAAAGTTTTCACTACTGACATATTTGATTTTGGCATTCGGGCGATATTTTAATAATTCATGACCAATGGCGTGCATCAAGTGAGTTTTCCCTAAACCGACACCACCATAAAAGAAAAGTGGGTTGTAAATCGAGCCGGGCTCTTCAGCAACAACTTGTGCAGCGGCATGAGCCATTTGGTTTCCTTGCCCAATGACAAAAGTATCAAAAGTATATTTGGGATTTAGCATAATGGAACGATTGACTTTTTCTTCAACTTTTTCTTCTTTTACTTGGGGCATTTCTTCTTGCACTTCATCTTCTGTGATAAAAGCCGGCATAATTTCCCGTCCGTAAAGACGATAGCTGTTTTCCAAAACCCGTGGTGCCAAGTTTTTCTCCCAATAGTCACGATGGACTTTTGTCGGTACTTTGATTAAAAGTTCATCATTTTGTAAAGAAAGGGGACTGGCACTTTCGGCCCAAACTTGAAAACTGGCGGGGCTGAGGTCGTTTTTTAAGCTGTTTAACACCTCTTGCCACAAGGCTTCGTATGTTGACATGAGCTTCCTCCTTTATTATTCATTTTTTCAATCAATTAAACGGTATCCGTTTTAATTTGCGTATATTAATAGAGAAAAGATCGTAAAGATTTCCAACAAGCCGCAAAGCGCCTATTAAAAAGGAAAAGTGCGCCTCAAAGAACACCCAGTAATAAATTACGAGGAGATGGCAGCACTTTGTGAAATTTCACGAACTTCTTTTTGCCAGAAAATAGACAAAAATAGGTATTCTTAATTTATCACTTTTTAAAGAAGTTTTCCACAGGCAGATAGCAAAAAGCAAAAAAAAATTTATTTTCAGCAAGTTTTCCACAAATAAACAAGAAGATGAAAATGTGAATTAACAAGAGGGATAAAAATAATCCACAGGCAGGAAAAAAATGTGGATGAATTTTAGTTTTCCAAAAGTTTCCACAAGGTCTTTGGGATAAAAGGTCTTAATGTAACAAGCTTTTGTAACGACTATCCACAGAAAAATAAATGCTTGTGGAAAAGTTTTTAAGCTGTGTGAAAGTGTGGATAATTCTTTTCAAAACTTTAATTTAACTTTCAAAAATTTTTTGTGAATTCACAGCCATCAACAAGGCTTATAAAGAAATGTGGATAACTTTTTTATTGTTTTCGCCTAATTTTGTAGTTGACAAAAAGCAATTGGAGTCGTTATACTATCAAAGTATGTCTGTAGTGATGGATATGAGAATTACCTCGGAGGTGGAAATAAATGAAAAGAACTTACCAACCAAACAAACGTAAACGTCAAAAAGTTCACGGTTTCCGTAAACGTATGAGCACTAAAAACGGCCGTCGCGTCTTAGCTAGCCGCCGTCTAAAAGGACGTAAAGTATTGTCAGCTTAAGCCACTGGTTGCCAGTGGTATTTTTTTTATGTTGGCTAATATGAAAATAAAGTAGTCGCTTCAACAACACGCAAAAAAATCTCATCATGGTAGAGGTTTTGAGCTGTGAAAATTGAAGCGGCTTTTTTTGTTTATTTTCTGGTTTTAAAGCTCCCGTTTAGAAGAAATTTGGACGCGTTCATTCAGCTTTTCTTTTGGTAGGGCTTTTTTGGGGGTAAAGTTTAGGGAGAAATTATGGTATTATTGAAAGGTATGAGCAAATGATTTTAGAAGAAGTGAAGGAAACGTCATGAAAAAAGCCTATCGTGTCAAAAAAGAACGAGATTTTCAGCGAGTATTTGAACAAGGCAGCTCTTGTGCAAATCGCCGTTTTGTTGTCTATAAACTCCCCAAAGAACAAGAACATTTTCGTGTAGGAATTTCCGTGGGGAAAAAAGTCGGCAATGCCGTGATGCGCAATAGTGTGAAACGGAAAATCCGTGCCAGTTTATATGCTCTAAAAGATCAGATTGATCCGAATCTTGATTTTATAATCATCGCTCGACCAACTGTGAGTGAATTAGATAGTGAAGAATTGATGCAAAATTTGAAGCATGTACTAAAACTCGCAAAAATTATTTAAATAATCGTTAGAAGGGATCATGCCTCGTGAAAAAGAAACATGTCAAAAAAGCACTGCTTTTAAGCGGCATGCTGGCACTGGTAGTATTCTTGTCAGCCTGTGGTGCCACCGGAGAAGTAAGTGCCAACAGTACTGGAATTTGGGATCGTTACATTGTTTGGAACTTTGCCCGCGCCATTCGAGCATTATCATTTGGTAATGCCGGAATTGGGATTATCTTATTTACATTAATTGTGCGGATTATCTTAATGCCATTAATGCATTTCCAAACAAAAAGTATGCGTAAAACCCAAGAATTACAACCAAAAATCAAAGCGCTGCAAGCTGAATATTCTGCCAAAGATATGGAGACGCAGCAAAAATTAAAAGAAGAAACACAAAAGCTTTATGCCGAACATAATGTGAATCCTTATGCTGGTTGTTTACCACTATTGGTGCAAATGCCAATTTTGATGGCATTATGGCAAGCGATTCAACGGGTACCAGAATTATCCCAAGGGCATTTTTTATGGCTGAACTTAGGGGAAAAAGACCCCTATCTAATTTTACCAATCTTAGCAGCTGTCTTTACTTTTGCCAGCACGTATCTTTCAAGTATGAGCCAAGTGGAATCAAATGCGAGTCTAAAAATTATGAACTTTGCTATGCCATTAATGATTTTAATGATGGGGCTAGGACTTGCCAGTGGTTTGTCATTATACTGGGTGGTTTCCAATGCTTTCCAAGTTGTGCAAACATTATTGATCAATAATCCATTTAAAATCAGAAAAGAACGTGAAGAAGCACGCCGTCAAGAAAAAGCGCGAGAACGTGCTTTGGAACGGGCTATGAATCCAAATAAGAAAAAACGCAAAAAATAAAAGGGGGTTACCTTGATGCCGATTTATGAAGGAGCGACCAGTGAAGAAGCCATTACAACAGGTCTGACCGCATTAGGAATTTCTAAAGATGAAGCTGTTATTGAAGTGATAGAAGAGGCCAAAAAAGGCTTTTTGGGAATGGGTAAGAAAAATGCCCGCGTTTCAATTGAGCCTTCTGTTACAGAAGAAATCAGTGAAGCAGTAACAGAAACAGTCGAAGATGTCTTGGTTAATGAAGAGCAAACACCAGTGGTTGAATTAGATGTTTCCACAGCTACCATGGCAGAAGAGCCTGCTATTGCTGACGTTTTATCCGACTTAGACGACGAAGCGGCTTTAACACAACTAGCACTTTATCTAACGAATATCACCAACGAATTAAATGCGCCTGCCTTAGTCAAAACAGAACGTGAAAATGGTATGGTAATCTTCCATTTGGACACGAAAAAACAAGGAATTTTAATTGGTAAACACGGTAAAATGCTAAATGCATTACAATATTTAGCTCAAGTCTTTATTCACCGTGTCGCTAAAAATAAACTTTCGGTTGTGGTCAATGTTGGCGACTACCGCCAAAAACGGCAAGCGATTTTACAACGCTTGGCTGAACGCACTGCTGAAAAAGTTAAACGTACCGGCCGTCCAGTTTTCTTAGAACCAATGCCAGCTTTTGAACGCAAACAAATTCATTCAGCTTTAAGCCATGACGATAGTGTGAAAACGCATTCTGAAGGGGATGAACCTTACCGCTATTTAGTCGTTGAACCAAATAAAAAATATTATTAATAAGCTGAAAAATTTAAAAGCCGCAGGCATTTGCCTGGGGCTTTTTTTAATGAAAAATGGTAATGGTGCTAAGGCCTTTAATATTTAAATAAAAAGATAATTTTTTGGAAGAATTACTTTTATCTATATTTCATTTCTTAGTTTTAAAATATGATAAAATACAGTTCTTTTTAGCAAGATGGGTTGGCAATTTTTAGGCAGTTAAATGAGATAGGAGAGGCTAAAGCGGCTTCTTTTGAGTAGAAATAACTTTTTTGATGCTGTTTTTTATCTTGGAGAAAAATAAAGAAAAAGCAGAAGAAATGCCTATCTTATGGGCTTTTCTCAGCATAAACTCACCTGCATTTCATTGACATCCCCCAAAAAACCAAGTATATTTTACTAGAAATCATTCTTATCGAAGTAAGATACGATGCCGTAGTCATTACTTTGGTCTTTAAAACGTCTGTTATGCCATTAACAGACGTTTTTTTGTGGTTTTTAAGAGCAAGAAAGTGATGAAAACTTGTTTTTGTCGATAAGATATTCCGAGTTGTCCTTTCAGGCTTAGACAGCAAAGGAAATTTGGTTGGCTGCAACGAATCTTGCTTAAAGCTTTTAAAGTCAATTAATTCTTTTTAGCTTGCAACTTTTTTTGCTCTCTTTTATACTAAAGGTGTATTCAATAACTCGTTAGAAGAAAAAGAGGGCTATTTGTGAGTGTAACAGGTATCTAATCAGCAATTTAAAAACAAGTAAACGCCAGGTTTATTTGTGATGCTCTAGATGCCTATCTTTAATCGCAAGATTTTTAAGACGATAGGGAAACTATCGTCTTTTTTTGTACACTTTTACAGGTCAAAGCCAAAAGGTGTGCCCACCATTCTAACGAGTATTTTTTGTGTTTAGAAATGGGGTCTAGTCAAGAAAGGATACCCAAATGAAGAATGTACTAACTGAAACAGAATTTACTAAAATCCGCACTTTAATTAGTCAAACAGCTATTAGTGATAAAGGCAAAGCTGCTCTTTTAGCACGTAGGCCCGCAACGCAAATCAATACCGTCCGCAGTTGGTTAAAAGAAACTGAAGAAGCGATGACTATTTTGGCCTCGGGTCAACATATTCCTTTAATGGGGCTGGTACAAATCGGCCATTTAACGCAAAAAATTACCAAAGGCCAAATTTTAGAACCCAGTGAATTAACGGAGTACAGCGATTTTTTACGTTCATTTCAATTAATTCAAAAATTATTCCAAAAAAATGCCTATCAGGTGCCAACTCTTTTTGCCTATAGTCAGCAATTAGGCGATTTTTCTGAAATTACCAAGGAAATTACGGGAATGGTAAATGGTACCCGTTTAAATAGTGATAGTAGCCGACAATTACGGAAGGCCCGCAATCAAGTGCAAAAAATTGAAGGAGAAATTGAGGCTGCCCTTCAAAAATATCTGCGAAATGGTACCACGCAAAAATATTTGCAAGAACGTTTGATTTTGAAAAAAGGTGATCGCTACACATTACCCGTCAAAGCGGAATTTCAAAATAAAATTAACGGTACCATTATTGAGAAGTCCAATAAAGGCACGACTGTTTTTGTGGAACCAAGTAATGTTGCCCGCTTGAATGAAAAATTGATTTTAGCCCAAGCAGAAGAAGTAGCCGAAGTATATCAGCTTTTGGCCTATTTAACCGGTTTACTTGCGGCTGCTCAAGAAAAAATTGGCTACAGTTTGGAAACTGTGGTGGAATTGGATATCATTTTTGCTCGTGCCAAGTATTCCCGCAGTATTGATGGAGTGAAAATGGCGGTCAATGATGAAGAAATTTTACATTTGTCCAATGTGACCCACCCTTTATTAGGGGATAAAGCCGTGCCTCTTTCAGTTTCATTAGGCACAGATGCTAGAGGATTAATCATCACAGGTCCTAATGCGGGTGGAAAAACGGTGGTCTTAAAAACGTTGGCATTAACGTGTTTGTTAACAGCTTTTGGCGTGTTGGTGCATCATGATGGCACGAGCAATATCGCGATTTTTAACGAAATTTTAATTGATATCGGTGATCAACAAGATATGGAAAATGCGCTCAGTACCTTTTCTGGTCATATGCAAAATATTGCCAAAATTTTGCGCCATAGTAAACGCAATACGTTGGTTTTATTAGATGAAATTGGCAGCGGCACTGAACCTAATGAAGGTGCGGCACTCGGGATTGCGATTATGGAACAAATGTATCAAAACGGGGCGTTAGTCGTGGCCACGACGCATTATGGTGAAATTAAAGATTTTGCCTTAGCCCATGAAGATTTTAAAACAGCGGCGATGGCGTTTGATGCCCAGACTTTGACGCCGAAATATCAGTTATTAATGAATGAAGTCGGCAGTAGTAATGCCTTTTGGATCGCAGAAAAAATGCAGCTTCAAAAAGATGTCATTGATCGCAGCCGCCAATTATTAAAACAAAAAGATTATGCCGGTAAAAAACGAGCATTCAAAAAAGTTAGCCAAGTTCAAACCACTCGAGCGACATTACCACAATTTCAAAAAGGCGATCGTGTCTTTTCTTCTGCCACCAATAAGACCGCTTTATTTTATGAAGCAGAGGGAGAAGAAGGAATTGTGTACGCAGAAGATAAATTCTTTAAAGTGCCATTGCGCCGCTTGCGCTTAGAGATGGCTGCAGAAAAGTTATATCCTCTTGATTATGATGTTGAAAGTTTATTTCAGGATTTTCACGAAGAAAAATTTAAAAAAGACTTAGTGCGGGGTTCCAAAAAAGCCCATAAACAATTACGTAAAATGGAAAAAGCGCGACGGGATGCAGGACGGGACACAAGTAATTAACTTCAAGAACTAAGTTAGTTTTTAAAGGCAGACGATCTTTCGTAAAATGTACTAAAATTTTTAGTGTAGTCCTTAACACGCCTAAAATATAGGGTTCTTAGAATCAAATAATGGAATCAAATAAAATCACCTAAATTTCGTGAAGAAACTGAAATTTAGGTGATTTTTCTTTACAAAATTTTTAATGACCAGTGGAGGAACTTAGAATACACCAGAAACATAAGCCGTAATAAGAAGCGGTAATGAAAATAGGATGAAGTATAAGAAGAGATTATTCGTGTTATTCATGGCAATGTCTGTTTTTCTCGCCGTGTTGGCGCGCATACGGTCACCTGACACAAGTGTTCCGGACATGGCTAAACCTAAAAAGAAAGTAACCAGACCGATAATTTTGAGGTAACTATCTTTTTCAAAATAAATCAATCCTACAGATAGTAACAAACTTGTCGCTAACACGACGATAAATTTCTTCATTGTAATCTCTCCATTTTTTTGTGTTATAAGTGATTTTAAACGATATTAAATAACGCAATTAATTAATTTTTATCTAGTAAAATAATGATAGCACAAATTTGTTAAGAATTTACAATAACTATCAATAGAATAAAATGAAATAAGGATTTTTATACTCAAAAAAGGAGGTGGACAAAATTCTTGTCACACCTCCTTTACGCGATTAATTTTTGAACAGCAAGTTTCACTAGTAAAATGACTGTAAAAAGTAGAGGGAAAAATTAGCCCCCAACTGTTGATTGGATAAATTGCACCACAGTTCCGTAAGCAAAAATTTCCAAATAAGTTTTTCCGTCAACTTGGACATGGTCGTGATCAAAGTGGCAGTTGATGACAGCGTTGGCACCATAAGAAAAAGCTTTTCTCTTTAGCATCAGCATAATATCTTGTAAAGATTCATTAGGGTCGACATTTTCGTCAAATAAATCTGTTTCAAATTTTTCTGCAACGAAAATTACATCCCGCACGGCATAGCTGCGGTTCACGTTGCCGGTAGAAATAATAACTTCATGAATGCGCATGTCGTCTTCTTTTTGTTTGTCAAATGTCATATTGCTCACTCCTCTTAGGCTTCAGTGGGGAAATTCCAAATGTTACATTTTTCTGGCTTTTCACTATCAAAACCAACTTTATTGTTGCAAACAGCAAAAGCTGTAATTCACTGTAATATAATTTTACCGTGATAAGAACCTTTAAGTAAAGCTAAAACCTCTGGCAAATTCTGGCACGAAATCTTGCAAGATAGCGAATTTTATGCTAGTCTATGACCAGAATTTAAGGACTTGCAGTCAAAGTGCGATGTCTTTTGTAAATAATGGCAGACTTCTCAAAGTAGAAGTTTTTTTCCTATTTGCAAAAGATACAGCACTTTTTTTATTGCGATAAAACGTGACAAAGCCTTTTAAATCATAAATTAACTGATTTGCGTGGTTGATTTTGACGAGTCAATCATCATCAATTTTCATTGTCATGTGTTGCTAAAGTCTAAAAAGGAGTTTAATCAATGGCAAATATTACCCAAGAATTTGATACAATTGCTGCAATTTCCACCCCGCCTGGTGAAGGGGCGATTAGTATTGTCCGTTTAAGTGGGGATGATGCGGTGAAAATTGCAAATGAAGTTTATCGCAGCGGCAGTAAGCAGCTAGCTGATGTTGACAGCCATACGATTCATTACGGGCATATTTTTGATCCAGCTACTGAAAAAATGGTGGATGAAGTGATGGTTTCTGTCATGCGGGCACCAAAAACTTTTACCCGTGAAGATGTCATTGAAATTAATTGTCATGGCGGGATTGTCGTGGTCAATCAAATTCTACAATTATTGTTACGACAAGGTGCGCGTCTGGCTGAGCCTGGCGAGTTCACAAAGCGGGCATTTTTAAACGGTCGGGTGGATTTATCCCAAGCAGAAGCAGTGATGGATCTCATTCGGGCTAAAACAGATAAAGCGATGAATTTGGCGTTGAATCAATTGGACGGAAACTTATCCAGTCTCATTCGCTCATTGCGGCAAGAGATTTTGGAAACTTTGGCCCAAGTGGAAGTTAATATCGACTATCCTGAATACGATGACGTCGAAGAGTTAACGACGCGATTGTTATTAGAAAAAGCCAATCAAGTCCAAGGTCAAATTAACCAGTTACTTTTAACCGCACAACAAGGAAAAATTTTGCGGGAAGGCTTAAGTACAGCCATCATTGGTCGCCCGAATGTTGGTAAATCCAGTTTGTTAAATCATTTATTAGCAGAAGAAAAAGCGATTGTCACAGATGTTGCCGGTACGACACGTGATGTCATTGAAGAATACGTTAACGTAAGAGGCGTGCCCTTAAAATTAATTGATACTGCCGGTATTCGGGATACCGAAGATATCGTTGAAAAAATTGGAGTGGAACGCAGTCGTAAAGCGTTGCAAGAAGCCGATTTGATTTTACTGGTGTTAAATCAGAGTGAAGCTTTGACAGAAGCTGACTTGGAATTGTTGGAAATTACCCAAGATACCAAACGGATTGTACTATTAAACAAAACCGATTTACCTACAAAATTGGAACTAGAAAAATTGCAAGCTGTGATAGGCGATGCGCCGATTTTTGCAGTTTCGGTCTTACAAAATGAAGGTTTGGATCAATTGGAACAGGCGATTGCGGATCTCTTTTTCGCCGGTCAAACGGGGGAAAAAGATGCTTCATATATTTCCAATACGCGTCATATTGCTTTACTAGAAAAAGCCAATCAAGCTTTGGGAGATGTGGTAACAGGAATTGAAGCTGGTATGCCGGTCGATTTAGTCCAAATCGACATGACCCGCTGTTGGGATTTCTTAGGTGAAATCGTCGGTGACAGCGTGCAAGATGAACTCATTACGCAGCTGTTCAGCCAATTCTGTTTAGGAAAATAATAACTTCCAAAATAAAATACGAAATAAAGTGAAAATTAATACATTAACTAAAACGAAATCGCGCTGTCATAGACTTGACAGTTCGGCAGAAAGAAAAACGAACAGAATGACACAAACCGCCATCCGGTTTGTTGTATCTTCCTGCTCACTGTCACAACAGTCTATTCAACAGCTAAACAAATCGTGCTAAATCAGCTAGAAAATTCGACAATATGTAATCAATTTTAAATGCCATAAAACGTCATTGAAAACTGATTAGCATATTGCTCATTTTCTAAGCAAGCTGTTTTAGCAACTAAATTAAGGATGTCAGTTCTACTGAACAAGGATCGTAATCTGTTAAGAAGATAGTAATTACACGATAGGAAACTGAATTGTAATAGTCATAAGTAGAATGATATACGGAGTGAAAATCAAACTAATTTTCGGAAGAAAATTAATACATTAATTAAAACGAGGAGCGGAATTATTTCATGGAATATCAAGCGGAAAGTTATGATGTAATTGTTGTTGGTGCCGGTCATGCCGGCAGTGAAGCGGCGCTTGCCAACGCACGCATGGGCAACAAAACACTGCTTTTGACGATTAATTTGGATATGGTGGCTTTTATGCCTTGTAATCCCTCTGTCGGAGGTCCTGCTAAAGGTGTTGTCGTACGAGAAATCGATGCACTGGGGGGCGAAATGGGGAAAAATATCGACAAAACTTACATTCAAATGCGGATGTTAAATACTGGTAAAGGTCCAGCAGTGCGGGCATTACGCGCACAAGCAGACAAACATGCTTATGCACAAGAGATGAAACACACGATTGAAAAAGAAGAAAATTTAACGTTGCGTCAAGGAATGGCGGAAAAATTAATCGTCGAAGATGGCGTTTGTAAAGGTGTTATCACAAATACTGGTGCCCATTACAGTGCCAAAGCTGTTATTATTACAGCCGGTACAGCTTTACGAGGGGAAATTATTATTGGGGAATTGAAATATTCTTCTGGTCCTAATAATTCTCAACCTTCTGTTGGGCTTGCCAATAGCTTAAAAGAACTAGGTTTTGAAATTGCGCGTTTTAAAACAGGAACACCGCCACGGGTAAAATCGGGTTCAATTGATTATGAACAAACTGAAATTCAACCAGGGGACAAAGAACCCAATCATTTTAGTTATTCCACCCCGGATAGTGCTTATAAACAAGATCAAGAACCATGTTGGCTGACTTATACAAGTCCGAAAACCCATGAAATTATTCGCGAGAATTTACATCGCGCCCCAATGTTTACCGGCATTGTTGAAGGTGTAGGGGCAAGATATTGTCCTTCAATTGAAGATAAAATTGTGCGTTTTGCCGATAAAGAACGCCATCAACTTTTCTTAGAACCAGAAGGCTTAAATACAGAAGAAGTCTACGTGCAAGGATTATCGACTTCAATGCCAGAAGATGTTCAAGTTGAAATGTTACGTTCGATTGCGGGTTTGCAAAATGTTGAAATGATGCGGACTGGATACGCTATTGAATACGATGTGGTCGTTCCCCATCAATTACGCCCAACTTTAGAAACAAAATTAATTGAAAATCTTTATACTGCCGGTCAAACAAACGGAACTTCTGGCTATGAAGAGGCTGCCGGTCAAGGTTTGATTGCCGGTATTAATGCCGGGTTAAAAGTTCAAGGAAAAGAACCGCTAATCTTAAAACGCAGTGACGGCTATATCGGCGTGATGATTGACGATTTAGTAACCAAAGGGACGCAAGAACCCTATCGTCTTTTAACCAGTCGGGCTGAATACCGTTTAATTTTACGCCATGATAATGCCGATTTACGCTTAACGGAAATGGGTCACGCAATTGGTTTGGTTAAAGAAGACCAATACCAAACCTATTTGGCTAAAAAAGCGGCAGTGGAAAATGAAATTGTCCGCCTAAAGAGTATCCGCATTAAACCAACAGCTGAAGTTCAAGACTTTTTGGCACAAAAAGGTGCGGCGCAATTAAAAGATGGTGTGTTGGCGAATGAATTTTTACGCCGTCCGGAAATTAGTTATGCTGAATTATTACAATTTATTCCTGCTGACGAGAATCTTTCCCCAAAAGAAATCGAACAAGTTGAAATTCAAATTAAATACGAAGGCTATATCAAAAAAGCCTTAGAAAAAGTTGAAAAATTAAAACGGATGGAAGCCAAAAAAATTCCAACCAATATTGACTATGACGCAATTAATGGCCTAGCAACTGAAGCCCGCCAAAAATTGACCAAGATTCAACCCGAAACCATTGCCCAAGCGAGTCGCATTAGTGGTGTGAATCCGGCCGATTTGAGTATTTTAATGGTTTACATTGAACAAGGAAGAATTGCAAAAGTAGCTCACGAATAATAGCATAAATAAAAGCCGTCTCATCTTGTGATGAAGCGGCTTTTATTTTTATGTGCATGGAAAAAATTTTTTTTCGCCCGAATGTTTCACATGAAACTTTTTGGATGCCGTTGCCATAGCAGAAGATTCTTAATGATTCTTACCATTATTCGGTCTGATCCCTATCGGAGTTTAACAATTTTTCGTTTAAAGTTGTCATTTTCTGGTTGGCTTCTTGAAACAGCGTGGGAATTTGATTTAATAATTGATTGCTAATAGCCAGCGAATCTTGGATCGCATTTTCAGTTAACGTAGTAGTGCTGCGGGCAAAGTTGGTAGAAAGGTCTTTGACAATTGCCTCTGTCTTCTCCAATACTTCTTCTGGTAGGGCTGCCGAAGCATAAGAAGAAAAAAGGGTACTGGTAGCCGTAATGGTGGCACTATACTGCAAGACCCAAGTAAATAAATACTGTAAATCAATTTCTGCGATGGAATTCTGGGCAATAGCGGTCAAAGTCGTCAAAATAGGCAAAGTGACCGATGGAGGCGATAATTGCTCTAAGGATAGATTTTTGACTGCCAATTGAAGATTTTGGGCTAAATCAAAACGGTAGCACAGATAAAGCAATTCGTGGATACTATTTGCTACAAAAGTCCCAGTTTTTTTATCCCCTTGAAAAATTTTGGTTTCCGGCAACTTATCTAATAGTAAAAGCCCTGTTTTTAAAGGAGAGGGCGCTACATAAAGCCGAAAATAATTTTGTTCGCTGGTGATAATACCATCGAGAAGCGATTTTTCTTTTGTTGTGGTTTTTAATTCAGCATTCAGATCCGTTTCCTTGATGCGACTTAATTTTTGGGAAACATCTTTTGTCACCATTCCTTTTAGCACCGATTGTTTATTGTCGGCTTGAAAGCCGCTTTCGGCAAAATAGTGGAGCATAAAAAAATCATTTTGATAAAAGCATTCATTTAAACTGGTAAATGAAATGGTTTGGCCGGCCTGTTGCGTGAGCCAAGTTCTTAATTTTTGTTGCAATTGTTCTTCTTTGGTGGGTTCTTTTTTAAAGAATGCCATCGCTATTCTCCTTAGTAAATATATTCTTAGTTCTATTTTAGTCGAAAAACAACTAACTTCACAAATAATTGACTAGGCGTTTTTTTTACAAGTGGTATAATGAGAGCAATCAAGATTGGGGCTTGAGGTTTTTTAACAGGAGGTGGGCAGGTTCGTTGGCGGATTATCAAATGGAAAAAACGTTAGGCAAATGTTTTCGGACAACTAAAGGCAGTTTTACTGGTAGCGTGCGCATTTTGGGCAGCTGGTATGATTATAAAGTTGTGGCTGGTTTGCCGGAAGTTGGGGATATGCTGGAAGTTGTCGCTTACACACCCAACGCATTATTGGTCCAAGTAAACAATACTTTATATGAAAGCGATGTGAATTACATTGGCAATTTTTAGTATTTTCTTTGTTATCGTAATTATTGGTCTACTTATTTTATTGTTATCGCAAATGGTTATTATCGTTGAACAAGGGGAAGTCAAAGTAGTAGAAAGTTTCGGGAAATATGTGAAAGCACTCGATCCTGGTCTGCATTTTTTAATTCCAATCTTGTACAACGTGAAGCAAAGAGTTTCGTTAAAACAAATCCCAATTCAAATTGATCCGCAAAGTGTTATCACAAAAGACAATGTTATCGTTGAAATTGACGAAGCCATTAAATATCACGTTACAGATGTGCGGGCTTTTGTGTATGACAACCAAAATGCGGTTGTTTCTATGATTCAAGATTGTCAGTCCAATTTACGGGGCATTATCGGTAAAATGGATTTAAATGAAGTTCTAAACGGTACCGAAGAAATCAATGTGGCGTTGTATGAAAGTGTGAAAGATATTACCGCAGGCTATGGTCTTTCCATTGATCGCATTAATATTGGAGAAATTTCTGTTTCCGATGAAATCGTTAATTCCATGAATAAGCTAATTACCGCTAGTCGGGATAAAGAATCATTGATTACAATTTCAGAAGGGAAAAAGCAATCGGTGATTTTAGATTCCGAGGCCAAAGCCTCTGAAATGGAAATCGATTCTGCAGCCCGGGCGAAACAAACTAAAATCGATGCCACCGCTAGAGCTGAACGTATTAAAATTGATGCTGAAGCAGAAGCGGATCGTATTCGAATTGTCACAGAAGCAGAGAAAAAACGGATTAGAGAAATCAATCAGGCCATTCAAGAAAGTCAAATTGACGAGAAAATGTTGTCTTATCTTGGGATTGAAGCCTTTAAACATGTGGTGGAAAACAACCACAATACAGTTATTTTACCAACTAATTTAACCGAAATCGGCAATATTCCCGCGATGAAACAAGTTTGGGATGCTACGGATAAAAATAAACAATAAAAAATGAATCTAAAAAAAGTGGGAATACCAAATTTTTGGTTTCTCACTTTTTTGCTAGATAAAGGGTTCCTATCTTTTTATAAGGAATAAATCCGAAATTTCAAGATTTTTTGTATCGCGCTTTTCTAGCGAACTCTCTCGGGCAATAAGTCAAAATCTTGAGAAATTGAAGAGCGTTTTATCCAGATTTCCTTTTATTACTTGAAAGCTGAAGAGATCGTTCCAATTTTCTTGAATTTCTTGCTTATTCATCCCGTAAATCAGGATGAAGTTGAATTATATTTTGCCCCCAATCAACAGTAGCAAGGTGATAAGGAAAATCACCTGTTACGGTGTAGCTCCCGGGAGCTGGGACATTGATTTTTTTCATGCGGGCATTGCCTTTGGCTAAATAGCCGGTGCCAAGTTTTAACATATCCCGTAAGCCGAGATTACTTTTGGTATGTTCTTTAACCGTGCCCAAATTTTGTGTAATAGCACCAAGACTAGGTGTCACCGTTTTCCATTTCATAAAACGAATCAAGTCTTCTTGGCGGGAGAAAACATCAAAAGAACGATCATCGTCAATTTGATAACTAATGTAGGCATCAATTTCGGCTAAAGATAACTTTTGCGGACCTAATAGGAATTTTTGCCCGTTTTTTAAAGCAGTAAAATCTTTTTCTGAAGTAATCGTTAACGTACCATCTGTATCAAGCCCAGCTTCTTTAATGGCCGCCAAACCTTCTTCTTTGGTTAAAATAAAATATTTCGTGACCGATTGCGAAAAAGCGGCAGAAAAATACTTTAAAAAATCATCAATAGAATTTTTGACATACAGTTCACCTAATGTAATGTTGTGAAGCCGAATTTCCGGTGCAATCCGCCATAACGTCCCTTTATTTTGTAAATCGTAAACAAAAAAGGATGAGAAAATACCATCATCAAAAATAAATAAAACTTTCATGTTTTTCCTCCTTGAAATATTGTGAAATAAACAGCTGACTGAAATAATGAAAAAAGCTACTTTTGTTGTATGAGAGTTACCCCACGTTTGTTTAGCTTTTCTAGTGATCCAGCTTCACAAACGAACTCTCTACGGCAATAAGCCAAAATATGGAAAAATTTGAGAGACAATTTATCCATATTTCGTCTTATTGCTTGAGAGCTGCCCCCGTTCATTTAGCTTTTCTTTGATCTAGCACATGCAGCAACTCTTCGGGAAAAATTTAAAAATTAGTTTCTGGTAAAGAGCACCAGAACACGAATTTCTGAGATTTTTCCAAAGAGCTACCCACTGCATTTAGCTTTTCTACTTCAACTCTACCAATTTTTAAACTTTTTGACTAGCGGCGCAGGGCCGTTGCTTTTTTTTTGAAATGCGGGTATGATAACGGGGATTATAACAAGGTGGTGGTCATATGATACGATTTGTATCTTCTGTACGCACAATTAGCTGGCAGTTATTCTGATGTCGCAGTTGTGACTTTCTTCTGCGCTTCAGCGGTTTGGAGAAAGGAAAATCTTATGAAACTAGAACCTTATCAATATTTTGCCTTAGCAAAAGACATCGACGATTTGATTAATGTCTATCAATCCGTCAATGACAAACAAACAGTCAACGCCGTTCAGGCTTTAACAACAGAAAAAATTAATGAAACTTTGCCAGAAGAATCGACCCAAAAATCTGAATTGCTCCAGTTCATTTTGAATCCCCATTTGACAAAGGCTTCAGCGGAACGTTATTTAAATGAATTAAAAGAACACGTTACGCCTTTTGTCGCGCCGAGTGCCAAACAAGTAGAAAAAGTTTTTCGCAAGACTAAAAAATTACGTTTACCAGCTTTTGAAACCATGGATTTAAAAGAACATACCTATATTGGTTGGAACGATCCAGGCCAGCAGCAAAAATTTATTTTGTATTACGATGACAAAGGATTGCAGGGACTCAATGGCAATTTTTCTAGCAATATTTTGAAAAATGTTTGTTCCATTTGTCATAAAACCAGCGAAGTTGCCTTATTTTTAGCTACGACTAAAAAGGGTGGCGATGGTACTTATACCAAAAAGGGCAACTATATTTGTGTCGATAGCGATAAGTGCAATCATCAGCTATACGATAAAAACCAGTTATTCGATTTTGTCACAAAAGTAAAATAGCGGGTGCTGATTTTCATTGTCATATACGTAAAAAAAAGACAGCGGGATTTTCCTCGCTGTCTTTTTTTGTAGGTAAAGAGATTATATGACTTTTACAAGGAATAAAGCGACTGTAGCAAGATTTTATCTTATTATTCAAAAGCCAAATGAGTTCGTTTCGCTTTTCTTACCTTTTTCTGATTTTGCATGACGTCTAATTGAAGCATGGTATACTAACTAAAATACACTGGAGGAAAGTCAGATGGAACAGATTAATGGTAAAATTATTGGTCAAAATGAAGGTCCAACAGACATTTGGGTACGTTCTTCAAGTAGCATGAGGCTTGTGTTTATTGCAGTCATTGGAATTGGATTGAGTATAGGTTTTGTGATTTATCACCGTAAGAAATAATTTGGTAAGTACGGGATAGTTGGATATTAATTTTTGGAGATTTTGTTCAGCAGATGGAAATTATTGGGAGAAAATCACAAAAAATCCGAACAATTTCCTGGGCTAAGAGAAAAAAATTACCAAACCAGTAGAAAATTAGGTGAAAACCTGATAAAATAGCAAAATATTCAGATTATTATGAAAATAAAAAGGTTGGTTGGAATCGGTGAAGTACTACCATTGTACAGAGACAAAAGGGAAATTTTTTCGTTAAGAAATCGCGTAGTTCGTAAAAGTTTTTATCCGTTTTTAGCGATAAACTTTAGACTACGGTGCATTTTTTAGCAGGGGTTAAAAGGAGGAATCAAATGGATAAGGTACTCGTAAAAATTAACGACATGATTTGGGGTGCTCCCATGATTTTGTTAATTTTGGGAATTGGGCTAATTTTAACGGTTGGTTGCCGTTTTATTCAGTTGAAAAAATTACCGTTGGCGTTGAAATTCATGGTACAAGATGAAGAAGACGGCAAAGGGGATGTCTCGAGTTTTCAGGCACTGTGTACGGCCTTATCGGCGACAATTGGAACGGGAAATATTGTCGGCGTGGCAACCGCAATAGTCGCTGGTGGTCCCGGCGCGTTGTTTTGGCTAGAGTTAGCAGGACTTTTCGGCATGGCGACAAAATACGCTGAAGGTCTGCTGGCAGTCAAGTATCGCTCCTTTGATGCAGATGGTAAAGCATTGGGTGGCCCTTTTTACTACATTGAAAAAGGGTTAGGAAAAAAATGGCGCCCCCTTGGTAAAGCCTTTGCTTTATTTGGTATTTTAGCCGGCTTGTTAGGGATTGGAACCTTAACGCAAATTAACGGCATTACGTCGGCGGCGGAAACTTTTTTTGATCCCAATAAAAATCATACCTTACAATTATTTGGTAACCACTACTCTTGGGCCGTGATTGTTTCAGGATTGCTGGTGACGATTTGTGTGGCGGGGGTTTTAATTGGCGGTGTCAAACGAATTGCCAAAGTTTCTGAAATTATTGTGCCAGCCATGATTCTTTTATATGTCGGCTTATGTTTGTGGCTAATTGTTTTAAACGCAACGAAATTGCCTAGTGTGATCGGTTTAATTTTTCGCAGTGCTTTTGGTTTTGAAGCAGCGGCAGGCGGTGCATTGGGTGCCATGATGATTGCGATGCAAAAAGGAGTTGCCCGCGGTATTTTCTCCAATGAATCAGGTCTTGGCAGCGCGCCAATTGCTGCCGCAGCAGCCAGAACCAAAGAACCCGTGCGCCAAGGTTTAGTTTCGATGACCGGCACATTTATTGATACCATTATTGTATGCAATATGACGGGGATGGCCATTATATTAACAGACGCATGGAAAATCGGTAAAGATGGTGCTGCAGTAACCATCCATGCGTTTAGTGAAGCATTGCCGTTATCTGCGTCAATCGTTTCTTTTTTACTGATGACGTGTTTGGTATTTTTTGCCTTCACCACGATTTTGGGATGGAATTATTACGCAGAACGTTGCTTGGCTTATTTATTTAATACCAATAAATTTGCCAATCCTTTCAAAGTTGTTTACGTTGCAGCGGTTTTCATTGGACCTTATTTGACTGTTTCAGCTGTGTGGACCATAGCCGATATTTGCAACGGCTTAATGGCATTTCCTAATATTATCGCGCTGATTTTATTAAGTCCTGTCGTCGTCAAAGAAACCCGCAAATTCTTTGCAGTCAAAAAAGCGGCAGCCCCACTTTTGGCACCAGAGCTTTCTTTAGATGAAGATTAGCTAATTCGGCACTTTCTCATTTGGAGAAGGTGCTTTTTTTTTGCAGTTTTTTTACAGAATAGATGCTTTTTTAACACAAGAAGGGCAATGTTGCCTCAATCGGATAAAGCTTAAGCTAACAAAAATTCTTTGTTTTAAAATGATAGACAAAAAATTTCCGTTTCGTTTTATTTCCAGCATTTATGGAATTAAATCAAATGTTTTTGATACTGCAATGGCGCACAACCGACCGTTTTTTTGAAAACATGGTGAAAAGTTTTAACATTGGCAAAACCTGATTTCGCAGCAACTTCACTCATCGGTAACTGTTCTGTGGCCAATAAAAACTTCGCTTGTTCAATCCGATATTCTTTCAAGTATTGTGAAAAAGGCAGGCCTACTTTTTGTTTAAAAAAGCGGGAAAAATATGTTTCACTAAAGCCTACTTGTCGGGCAGCGGCTTCTAAAGTAATCGGGGAGTCAAAATTCGCTTCGACATATTCAAAAATTTGATCCAATAATTCTAATGTCTCACGACTCTTTAAATTTTCTTTTGCGGTACTTTGCTTCACGTTTTCTTTTGGTGCCAATTGATACAAGGCGTAAATAAATTGTGTCAAAAGCCCTGTCACACCGTATTGCCAACCCTCACTTTTTCCTTCATGGCAGTTAAAGATAGTACGTAACAAGTGATTGATATTTTTTTGCGCGGCAATGGGCCAGTCTTGGCTATAATTTGGTGCTTCATCAAAAAGTTGTAACAATGTTCGATCTGTTGTTACTAAATTATTTTGTTCATAAAAAAAGCGCAGATCAAATTGGAAAACGATCCGTTTGCTATCAGGAGAGGCTAGAAAAAAATGAGGTTCGCCACTGGGAAAGAAAAAAATCTCTCCTTCTGCCAGTTCAAAAATCTCCCCAAAAGCCCCCAGCTTAACTGTGCCGGTTAAACAATAAATAACCTCAATTTCCTTATGCCAGTGAGGATAAACAATTTCCCACCCATCATTAATAAAAGTTCGAAAGGGAAATGCACTATGTAATTCGGGTATTTCTAAATATAAACTCATCTTTTCACCTCATTTGAGTAGGATTGGTAAAAGTTATCGGCTGTTTTTCGTCCTAAATGCGTAAGCAATTTCGTATAACTTTACTTTAATGCTTGAGAGCTGAACGAGTTCCTTCAGCTTTTCTAGTGATCCAGCACAGGAAGCAACTCTTCGGGAAAAATTCAAAAATTAGTTTCTGGTAAAGAACACCAGAAAACGAATTTCTGAGATTTTTCCAAAGAGCTACTCGCTTCCTTCAGCTTTTCTTTTGATCTAGCTTCACAAACGAACTCTCTACGGCAATAAGCCAAAATATAGAGAAATTTGAGGGACAATTTATTAAAATTCCATCTTATTACTTGAGAGTTACCCACGTTTGTTCAGCTTTTCTTTGATCCAGCTTCATGAACTAGCTCTCTACGGCAATAAGCCAAAATACAGAGAAATTTGAGGGACAATTAATTTATCAATATTTTATCTTATTGCTTGAGAGCTGAACGAGTTCATTCAGCTTTTCTAGTGATCCAGCACAGGAAGCAACTCTTCGGGAAAAATTCAAAAATTAGTTTCTGGTAAAGAGCACCAGAAAACGAATTTCTGAGATTTTTCCAAAGAGCTACCCGCTGCCTTTAGCTTTTCTTTAGTATAGCGTATTTTTAAAAGAAAAAAAGATAAAATCCGGGAATTTTTGGCTAAGGATGTGGGAAGAATTTGAGTGGTTCTTTTTTTATAATAAAGAAAATAAAACGTTTTCAAATAAGGAGAAATAATTATGAGTTTAAAAGTGGGCATTATTGGATGTGGCGGAATTGCTACGGGTAAACATTTACCGGCTCTGGCTAAAATTAAGGAAGTTGAATTGGTGGCTTTTTGTGATGTCATCTTAGAACGGGCAGAAAAAAGTTGTGAAGAATATGGCAGTGAAGAAGCCAAAGTTTTTAGCGATTATCAAGAGATGTTAGCAGCGTGTGATTTGGATTTGGTGCATGTGTTAACGCCCAACAGTTCTCACGCAGAAATTTCGATTGCGGCAATGGAAGTGGGTTGTCACGTAATGTGTGAAAAACCAATGGCGAAAACTTCTGTGGAAGCGAAAAAAATGCTCGCTGCGGCTAAAAAGACAGGGAAAAAATTGACGATTGGCTATCAAAATCGGTTTCGTAAAGACTCCCAATATTTACATACTGTGTGTAGTGAAGGGGAATTAGGGGATATTTATTTTGGCAAAGCTCATGCGATTCGGCGGCGGGCAGTGCCAACGTGGGGTGTTTTTTTAGATGAAGAAGCGCAAGGGGGCGGCCCATTAATTGATATTGGAACCCATGCTTTGGATTTGACGCTTTGGATGATGAATAACTACAAGCCAAAATTTGTCGTAGGGACTGCCTATCGTAAATTAGCGGAGATGGAAAATGCTGCCAATGCTTGGGGTTCCTGGGATCCAAAAGAATACAAAGTAGAAGACAGTGCCTTTGGTTTTATTACGATGGAAAATGGCGCCACGATTTTCTTAGAAGCGAGTTGGGCGTTGAATTCTTTAGATGTCAAAGAAGCCAAAACGACTTTATGCGGAACCAAAGCTGGCGCAGATATGAATGACGGCTTAACGATTAATGGGGAAGACCATAGCACGTTATATGAGAAAAAAATTGAATTAGAACCAGGCGGCGTCGATTTTTACGATGGTGCTTCTGATGATCCTGCTTATAACGAAGCAAGAGCGTGGATCGATGCGATTTTAAATGACACAGAACCGCTTGTAAAACCAGAGCAGGCTTTGGTCGTCACAGAAATTTTAGAAGCGATGTATCAATCTTCAGCGTCAGGGGAGCCGGTTTATTTTGAACAATAATTAAAAATGAACAATTTTTCTGACAGGAAAAGATTAACCAGTAAACGAGCATAGAAAGGATGAAAAAAATGAAATTAGGCGTTTTTACACCATTATTTAATAATCTAAATTTTGATGAAATGATTGAAAAAGTAGCCAGTTATGGTTTGGAAACTGTAGAGATTGGCACGGGAGGATCTCCTGGTAATGCCCATTTGGATATTGATAAATTATTAGCCTCTGGAGATAGTCGCAAAGAATACTTGGCGAAATTAGCCGATAAAGGTTTGACGATTTCGGCTTTAAGTTGTCATCATAATCCGATTTCACCGGTGAAATCAGTGGCCCAAGAAGCAGACGAACTATTACAAAAGACGATTAAATTAGCCCAATTAATGAATGTTCCCGTCGTAAATGGTTTTTCCGGCGTGAGTGGCGGCAATGAAACAGATACCCAAGTCAACTGGCCTGTTTTGCCGTGGCCAACAGAATATAGCGATAATTATAATTATCAATGGGAACAAAAATTGATTCCTTATTGGCAAGAAATTAACACTGTAGCCGAAAGTGCCGGAGTTAAAATCGGGATTGAATTACATGGTGGTTTTTTAGCCCATACACCTTATACGATGTTGCGTTTACGTGAAGCTACCGGCAAAGCGATTGGCTGTAATTTGGACCCAAGTCATTTGTGGTGGCAAGGAATTGATCCAGTCGCAGCAGTGAAAATTTTAGGCGAAGCCGGGGCAATTCATCACTTCCACGCCAAAGATACTTATTTGGATCAAGACAATATTAATATGTATGGACTGACTGATATGCAGCCTTATGGCAATGTGAAAACACGTTCATGGAATTTCCGTTCCGTAGGTTGTGGTCACGATTTAAAAGTTTGGTCTGATATTATTTCGGCGTTGCGGTTATACGGTTACGATTATGTTTTAAGTATTGAGCATGAAGATCCTTTGATGTCCATTGATGAAGGGTTACAGCGGGCAGTGACGAATTTGCGTTCTGTCATGATTCATGACACGCCAACCGATATGTGGTGGGCGTAAGTTTTTAAAAGATAAGGGAATTTATGAGTTTTAAAAGAAAGTGAGTAAAAAAATGAAACCATTACAATTTGCGATTATTGGTTATGGCGGCATGGGTTCTTATCATGCCAAAACAATTATGCAAAAGTCCAGTGAAGTTGTGGCTGTAAAAGGGGTTTATGATATTAAATCTGAACGCCAGGATGTCGCGCAAGCCGATGGATTTTTGGCGTATGAAAGTTTGCCAGAACTTTTAGAAGATGAAACAACGGATGCCATTTTAATTGCAACACCCAATGATAGTCATAAAGAATTAGCAATTGCAGCTTTAAAAGCAGGCAAACACGTGGTTTGTGAAAAACCAGTTGCTATGAATACAGCAGAATTAGATGAAATTTTAGCCGAAGCTAAAAAGTGTGAGCGAACGTTTATGGTGCATCAAAATCGACGCTGGGATCCAGACTTTTTAATGATTCGCCAAATGTATCAAGAAAAGACGCTAGGTGATTTATTCCAAATTGAATCGCGCGTCCAAGGAGCCAATGGGATTCCCGGTGACTGGCGTCATTTGCAAAAGCATGGTGGCGGCATGTTACTGGATTGGGGCGTTCATTTATTTGACCAACTGCTTTTTTTAATTGATAGTCCACTGCAAACGATTCAGACTGACTTGAGCTATATTTTAGGAGATGAAGTAGATGATGGTTTTCACAGCTATCTAACTTTTGAAAATGGCGTTAAAGTGATAATTGAAGTGGGCACCACCAACTATATTCCGTTACCGCGTTGGTATGTCAAAGGCATGGAAGGCACGGCGCTGATTTCAGATTGGGATTTAAATGGCAAAATGGTCAAAGCCACCCATGAAAAAACGGCAGCACCAAAACCCATTCAAGCTGGTGTGGGATTAACCAAAACAATGGCCCCTCCCCGCGAAGATGCAACCGAAGTTTTATCTCTACCAGCAGTTGAAACACCTTATCCAAGTTTTTACGCCAACTTTTATGATGTGGTAGTAAATGGCGGCGAGCCGATTGTCAAAAATAGTGAAGTCCGCCGTGTTTTAGCATTACTGGAAACCATTTTAGCTAAAGGAAATAATTAAAAAGTGAGGCGGATCAAAAGCAGTTATTTCTTAAATAAGCTTTTGATGGGCGATGCTTGTTCGTAAAAAGTGCTGTGACAAAATTCTTGTCACAGCACTTTTTTCTGCAAATTTATTAAACAAAAAAATTAGGATACTGGTCTTTTAAAAAATCTGACCAGTGAGCCGAATCTGTTTGCTTTAAGGCATCAATGAATTGGTCCGCAATTAGTTTGCGGTTATAATTGCTAGAAAAATTCCGTTTACTTAAATAGGCTAAGTCTTCATCATGAAAATAGTAATTTACTTTAATGTTGGGATAGCCCTCTTCATTTAAAATTGTCGCAATCCGATTAGAAAACGTTAGTAGATGATCAAATTGCAGATGTTTTAAACGATACAATTCGTGCAGATTAATAGTGGCGATAATTTCTGTGTCAAAATGATAACTTAATTGCTGTGAGAAAAAATCGCTTTTTTCCTGAGCGGAATTGGTTACTACGACAATTTTTTTGCGATTGCGTCCAGCCACTTTGTTTTTAAGCACATGTTCGCGGAAAATCAAGGTCAAGGTTGCCAGTTGATAGGTTCCCAAATAGAATTCTTCTGCCAATTCGTGAACATAAAAATATTCTACCAGTTGGTATAAAAAAGGGAATTCATTTTTCACGTCATCTAATTTATTATCGTAAAAATCATAAGACAGTTGATTACGTAAGATACATTTATAAAGATAATGACTGATTTCATATTGTAAAACCATCCGGAAGTAAAAATGCGTTAAAATCCGTTCTTCAATATAAGAAATCAAACGACTACTGAGATTTGTCAGATGGTCGTCTTTTTTATAAAGAGAAGTTCCTTGGTTATCCAAACTGGCTAATAAACAACTAAAATAGAAATTTTCTGCTTCGCTAGAAAACACGGACCAAACTTTAACCGGCAAAGGAGATTGGAATGTTTCTTTTATTTCAGATTTGTCATTTTTAACTCTTTTTTTTGCCAATAGATAGTATAAATAAAGAAATTTGGTTGAAGTATAGTTTAATTGTATGTTATTGTTTGCCAACAAATCTTCAAGTGTGTCACAAGTATTGGTTTGCCATAAAAATTTGGTCTTTTCAAATAAAAGCCGTTGCAAAGGATTGTTAGCCCGACGATTGGTAATCGTGCCTTGTTCGTCAATTTCAATAATTTCCATTAAGTATTCGCAAGCCCATGTTCGTAAAGCCCATTCATTACCGGTAATGGTGACCCCTTTACCAGGAAGCGAGGTAAGTGTGAGCTTTTTTTGCGCTAAAATCGTTAGAAAAGTACCACGATCTTTCTTTTTAGTAGATTGGCTCACCGCCAGTTCATCATACATTTGCGATAAATTAACGGTTTGTTGCAGTACACAAAGACAAACCAAATAATTGAGACGCTCTGTTGCGGTTGTAGAAAAATCGGTTAAATTCAAATTTTGAATCATGGTAATCAAATCACGGTAACGCATATTACTGATGATTTTAGCTTCAGTGATGACAAACTGTTTGGAAGGTTTGAAATACTGATTGAGTGTTTGGATAGACCGTCGAATAGTGGCGACTGATTTTTTTGTTTTTAATGCCAAAGCATCCAAAGTAGTTTGGCCTTTTTCTTGTAAACGATTGGCCAAATATAAATCAAAACTGTTAACGACCATGGATAAGTCCTCTCTTTAGCTGGAATGATAGCCCTATTATACCATGGTTACTTCTTGCAAAATCTACAAAGCAGAAGATGACCTTGTTTGGTAATCGGTTACATTTTAGACTAAGAGTGTAGAAAGAAATGGAGGAGAAATGATGAAAGAGAATATAAAAAAGGGCATTCAAAAATTTGGTCGCTCTCTCTTATTACCAATTGCGGTAATGGCACCGATTGGGATGGTAATGGGGTTAACCAATGCTTTATCGCAAAGTTATATGATTGAACAAGTCGCATTCTTAGGCAATCCAGTCGTCCAATCTATTATCGGCAGTTTAAAAACAATTTCCAGCATCGTTTTTGAAAATATCCCGTTATTGTTTGCTATGGGGTAGCTTACGGGATGGCTAAACTAGATAAAGGGATTGCCGTTTTTTCATCTGTATTAGGTTATATCACCTTATTAGTTGTGGTAAATGTTTATTTAACGTTAACCAATGCCTTAGTAGATGCAGAAACGATGGCTTCTGTGGGGCAAGGTATGGTGTTAGGAATTCAAACGTTGAAATTAGATGCCGCTGGTGGGATTATCGCGGGATTAATTGCAGCAAAATGTACCGATAAATTTTACAAAACACAGTTACCACTGGCTTTTGCTTTTTTCGGGGGTAAAAAATTTGTACCAATCGCAACTTTCTTCTTTATGATTCCAGTTGGTTTTGTTGTTCCAATGGTTTGGGGCTTGTTTACGAAATTATTGATTTTTATTTCACCAGTCTTTATGAATGAAACATTTGGGGTTGGTGTTTACTGGTTTGCTCATCGGGCATTGATTCCATTTGGTTTGCATCACGTTTTAGCTTCTATTGTCCGCTTTACTGAAGCCGGTGGTGTTTATATGATTGATGGTCAACAATATATCGGTATTTTAAATGCAGCGAATAAAGTTTTATTTGATTTAGGACCAGATAATCCAGCTTGGAAATTAGCACCGGGACTATTCAAATACTTAGCCACAGGGCAAATGCTGACGACGTTATTCCGTGTACCGGCGATTGGTTTGGCGATGTATCATACCGCTTTTGCCGATAATAAAAAAATCGCAAAAGGGGCTATTTTAACCGTTGTTTTAACAGCTTTCTTAGGAAATATCACAGAACCTTTGGAATTTTCTTTCTTGTTTATTGCACCGCAATTATTCGTTGTTTATGCCATTTTATGTGGGGTGATGGCGATTCCATTGAATTTCTTGAATATCGGTATTGGTTATATTCGGGGTACGATTTTTGATTTTGGTATTTTTGGTTTGATGTACGAAAACACCAATTGGCTCAATTTAATTTTATTAGGAGCAGTAAATTTTGTTGTCTTTTACTTCGTCTTTAAATACGCGATTAAGAAATTTAATTTAGAAACATTAGGGTGTGAAAAAGGGCTGAAAAACAATAGTTTATTGGCTGAAAAGAAATTTAATGAAATTGCTGATATCGTAATTCCGGCATTAGGTGGCTGCGGCAATATTAAAAATGTCGACAACTGTGTCTCCCGCTTGCGCATTGATTTGAAAGATCAGTCAGTGGTAGATGTGGAGCGCTTAAAAGATTCTGGCACTTCTGGTGTATTCTTCCCGCAAGAAAATCATATTCATGTCGTCTTTGGCCCTTATGTCGAATTTGTGCGTAATGCAGTCGACGATGCAATGAAAAAAGGGTAGGTGAAAAAGATGGGGGCATTATACGATTCAAAAAGTAAAACGTTAGATGATAAAGGAATCAAAAATCTTTTAAGCCCAGACGCCAAATACCAAGCTTGGTTGACAGTTGAAGCTGCTTTAGCCAAAGCACAAGGAGAATTAGGCGTCATTCCGGTAGTAGCAGCAACGCATATTAATGAAAAAGCACAAATCGAAAATTTAGATTTTGTCAAAATGGAAGAAATCTACCGTAAAGTAGGTCACGGCTTTGTTCCGTTTCTGAAAGTTTTTGTAGCGGCCTGTGATGAAGAAAGTGGTAAATACATTCACTTTGGCGCAACAACTCAAAACATTCAACAGACTTCTCAAAATTTGATTGCCAAACAAATACATCAAAAGTTTAAACAGTTTATGTTGGAAATTATGGAAAATTTAGCCAACTTAGCCAAGGACAACGCCGAAACAATCATGGCAGGACGCACGCATGGTAAACACGCAATTCCCATTACTTACGGTTATAAAGCAGCCGTCTGGTTGTCCGAACTAATGACATCTTATGAACGATTAGAAGAAGTAGAAAAGAGAATTTTTACGACTATGATGGGCGGGGCTATCGGTGCTTTTAACGCTGCTGGTGAAAAAGGGATAGCTGTCCAAACACGAGTGGCAAAAATTTTACAAATGCCTGCAATGGCGATTCCTTCCCGTAATATCAATGCGCCAAAGATTGAATACATTAATGTATTGGCGCTTTTAGCTAATAATCTACACAAAATTGCTGAAGAAGTTTTTCAAACTTCAATTGAAGAGTTCGGCGAAGTTTCAGAAGGGTTTACCAAAGGGACGATTGGTTCTTCCACGATGCCTCATAAAATAAATCCTAAATTATCAAAAGGAATTATTGCCAATGCCCAAAAACTTTATTCGCTGACTTCTGTGGGGTATTATTCCGCAGCTCGTCCCTTTGAAGCAGACAGCACTACCAATATGCTGTTTGATGGTATCTTTACTGAAGCATTGGAACTAATGACCGAAATTTTAATGCGAGGCGAAGAGTTGACGCGGACTTTGGAAATTCATCGTGAGCGGATGTATCAAAATGCTAATATCAATCATGGACTAGACAATAGTGAATTCATTATGATGAAATTGGCAGCAGAAATTGGCAAAGATCAAGCCCATGAGCTTGTTTATGAATTAGCAATCGAAACAGAATTAAGTCAAAAAAATTATGCCGATGTTTTATTGCATAATGAAAAAATTCAACAGGTATTCCAAAAAAAGGAAATTGAAGAACTGCTAAAGCCAGAAAACTACATTGGCTTATGACACCGCTGAAGCAGCCTATGAATTAGTTGCAAAAGCACAAAAACAAGGAGATGAAGTTCATGTTTAATTTTTTCAAGAAAAAAAACTCCGTAACAGCTCCCATGAGGGGAACATTGTTACCTTTGAGTCAAGTGAGCGATCCTGTGTTTGCCAGTAAAGCCATGGGAGACGGATTTGCAGTGGAGCCAACTGACGGGGGAGTCTATTCACCAGTAAGTGGAAAAGTGACAAGTATTTTTCCCACTAAACATGCCTTTGGTTTGGTAGATGAAAAAGGACACGAGATTTTAGTTCATATTGGGATTGACACGGTAAGTTTACAAGGCGAAGGATTTGAAGTCTTTGTTTCAGAAGATGATGCAGTGAACACGGCCACGAAACTAGCAGCGGTAGACTTATCTGTCTTAAAAGCACAACAAAAACCTGCGACGACCATGGTTATTTTCACCAATCAACCAGAATTGGAAATAAATATCGTCAAAAGTAATGTCACCGCACAAGCCGAAGTTTTAGCCTATTAATTCTACTTAAAAATACTCAATAAAAAAAGCTTCTAAAAGCTCGCGCAATTTGCGAGCTTTTAGAAGCTTTTTTTATAGTGGGCTTACTTTTGCAAATTTTCAATCAAAATTTTAGCCACAGCTTTAACAGAAAATGGATTTTGTCCGGTAATGAGTTGGCCATCTTGAATGGCAAATTCACTGTAGGCCCGTTTCTTTTGGAAATGGGCACCCCGTTCTTTAGCCACGTGTTCGTTTAAGAAGGGCACGACTCCTTTTTTACCGGCTAAAATTTCTTCACTCGTGGTAAAACCGGTAATATTTTTATCTTTAATTAAGTAGTTGCCGTCATCATCTTGTAAGTTTAAAAGCCCCGCTACTCCATGACAAACTGAAGTCACATAGCCGCCTTGTTTGTAAATATCTAAAGAAAGTTTATGCAAGGTATCGTTATTGGGAAAGTCCCACATTACTCCGTGACCACCAGTGAAGTAAATGGCGTCATAATCTTTGGGATCAACTGCTTCAACAGGTAAAGAATCAGCTAAAGCCCGCTTTTTAAAATCATCTGTGTTGTAAAACTCCATGATTTCTTCGTTGGTGTATTTCATACTCCGGGGATCAATTGGAACATAGCCGCCATTTGGACTAACGTAGTCATACTCAATCCCATGTTTTTGCAATTCTGCGGCAAATTCTGTCGCTTCTCCCAGCCATAGTCCGGTGGCATCGTCTGTTTCACCATAATGCGTTGTGTTGGTTAATACGATCAGTACTTTCATTTTGCTACCTCCTGAATAATTTGTGTGACATGATTTAAGAGTGTCTTTAACTTATCAATTTCCGTTGTATCGTGAGATAAGTAGTAATAATTTTTTGTACCTTCTTGGCGGTAATCTACTAACTTGGCTTGTTTTAAAATTTTCAAATGATGGGAAACGGCCGGGCGGGATAAGTTGGTGGCTTCTGTTAAATCAGGAACGCGCAATCCATTACAGGCCTTTTCGGCTAATAATGCCACAATAATTGCTTGCCGTTTTTCGTCCCCCAATGCAATTAAAAAATCACTGCTGGCAGTAAATTCATTTTTTAAGTGGGATAAATCATGAGCCATAATAAAATCTCCTTCGTCGATAATTTTAAACCATTAAAACAAAAAAGCTATCTAAAGTCAATTATTTTAAACGGTGGAACTTTTTATAATTCAGAATACAAATAATTTTACAGAATTTTTTAAATCCCTAAATACACGATTAAAAACCAACCTGCCCCCATTGCGAAAAACGTCCATTTGCGTTAAAGTAGAGAAAGCGTGAAACAAAAATTTGTTTCACAAAAAAGAAAGGAAAAGGCAATGTTACCAGAAGAATTTCAGCAACAGTTGGCTCAAAAAGGCATTGAACTTAGCCCACTCCAAATGCAACAGTTTGAAACGTATTATGAACTGTTAGTGGAGTGGAATGAGAAAATGAATTTGACCGCTATCACAGAGAAAAAAGAAGTTTATTTGAAGCATTTTTACGATTCGATTTTGCTTGGCATTGCAGTAGAGTTAAAATCGGAGGCGGCCATTTGTGATGTTGGCGCAGGAGCGGGTTTTCCAAGCATTCCTTTGAAGATTGCTTTTCCTGGTTTAAAGGTAGCTATCGTAGATTCGCTTAATAAACGGATTACCTTTTTAAATCATTTGGCGCAAAGTTTAAATTTGGCGGATGTTCATTTTTATCACGATCGCGCTGAAACTTTTGGGCAAAGCCCTGAATTTCGTGGTCAATTTGACTATGTAACGGCAAGAGCAGTTGCCCGCTTAAATGTTTTAGCAGAATTATGCCTGCCTTTAGTCAAAAAAGACGGCTTTTTCTTTGCTTTAAAAGCAGCTAAGTCCGACGAAGAATTAGCAGAAGCTAAAACAGCAATTGCAACACTTGGGGGAAAATTCATTGAAGATAAAGAATTGTCCTTACCAAATGGCGATGCGCGACATATTTTAGTCATTCAAAAGAAAAAAGAAACACCTAAAAAATATCCTCGCAAGCCAGGTACGCCCAACAAACAACCGTTAAAATAGCACGGGAGTTTCGCAAAATTACTTTAATTGCTTTATCAGAAATAAAATTTATCATTTAACGGTGAATAGGCCGTTACAACTTTTATGTTATCTAGTTTCTTGAGCTAGAAAAGTCGAGAATAAGTGAAAAAATGAAAAAGCTAAAGAACAGCTTTCTAATTTTCCCAAATTATTCCTCATTTTCTATCAAGCTCACTCAACTTTTATGTTGTCTAGTTTCTACGGCTGAAAAAGTCGAGAATAAGTAGAAAAATGAAAAAGTCTTGGAGCGACTTTCTAATTTTTCCGACTTATTCCTCCTTTTTCAAACGAGCCGTTACAACTTTTATGTTATCTAGTTTCTTGAGCTGAAAAAATCGATACAAGTAAAAATAGCTAACTGACAAAAAAGCGTCAGTGATCTATTTTGAGCTTGTCTCTCCTTTTTCAAACGAGCTCACTCAACTTTTATTAAAGGAGATAAGAGGATGGCACGAATTATTTCGGTGGCAAATCAAAAAGGTGGCGTCGGTAAGACGACCACAACAGTCAATTTAGGAGCTTGTTTGGCTTTTATCGGCAAAAAAGTCTTGTTGGTCGATATCGATGCTCAAGGTAATGCCACAAGTGGCATGGGTATTCGTAAGCCAGATGTAGCCAAAGATATTTACGATGTATTAGTCAATGAAGAACCCATTAAAGAAGCAATTTTACCTAGTTCACGGGAAAATATGGACATTGTGCCGGCGACAATTCAGTTGGCTGGAGCTGAAATTGAATTGACTTCCATGATGGCCAGAGAATCACGTTTGAAATCAGCGTTAGAAGAAATTAAAGACGATTATGATTTTATTTTCATCGATTGTCCACCATCATTGGGTCATTTGACGATTAATGCGTTTACTGCTAGTGACTCGATTTTAATTCCGGTACAGTGTGAATACTATGCGTTAGAAGGTTTGAGTCAGTTATTAAATACAGTACGTTTGGTGCAAAAGCATTTCAATCCCGGCCTTGAAATTGAAGGGGTATTATTGACAATGTATGATGCCAGAACGAATCTTGGCGCTGAAGTGGTGGAAGAAGTGCGCCGCTATTTCCAAGAGAAAGTTTATGATACAATTATTCCTCGGAATGTACGGCTTTCAGAAGCACCAAGCCATGGCTTATCAATTATTGATTACGATCCAAGTTCAAAAGGTGCCGAAGTTTATCAGGCACTAGCAAAGGAAGTGTTGTCTCGTGAAAAATAAAGGTAAAGGTTTAGGTCGGGGCATCGATGCTTTGTTTCAAGATTTGCAAGATTTAGAAGAAGTCGATGTAAAAACCGAAGAGGTCGTTGATATTCCGTTAAGTGAATTGCGACCAAATCCTTATCAACCGCGTAAGACTTTTGACGAAGCTTCCTTGCAGGAATTAGCCGCTTCAATTGAACGTTCTGGCGTATTTCAACCGATTATCGTGCGCAAATCAGCAGTAAAAGGATATGAAATTATTGCTGGGGAGCGCCGTTTTAGAGCGTCAAAATTAGCGCAACGGGAAACAATTCCAGCGATTATCCGTGACTTTGATGAAGAATCGATGATGCAAGTGGCAGTGTTAGAAAACTTGCAGCGGGAAGATTTGAATCCGTTAGAAGAAGCCGAAGCCTACGAGATGCTAATGAAAAACTTGAAATTAACCCAAGCCGAAGTCGCTGAACGCTTAGGCAAAAGTCGCCCGTATATCGCCAATTATTTGCGTCTGTTGACATTACCAAAACTGGTTAAAGAAATGGTGCAAGACGACCGTCTCTCCATGGGACAAGCGCGGACGTTACTGGGGTTAAAAGATAAAAGTCAAATTTTGAAATTAGCCAATCGCTGTGTCAAAGAAAATTTGACTGTGCGCCAGTTGGAACAACTCGTCAATACACTAAATGAGAAAAAAGTAGAAAAGAAAACGCCACCGCGGGTTGTTAAGGAAAAACCTTATTATTTGCGGGAAGGCGAAGACCGGCTAATGGATAAATTTGGGACTAATGTCGAAATTTTAGAAAAAGACGGCAAAGGAAAAATTGAGATTGAATATTTATCCCAAAACGATTTAACGCGTATTTTGGATATTTTAGATATACATTTTGACGAAGCATAGTTTCGTCTAAAAATTTTTGTTAAAACGAGGAGGATTTAAATGTACGATTTAGGTGACATCGTGGAAATGAAAAAACCCCATGCTTGCCAAGCGAATCGTTGGGAAATTATTCGCATGGGCGCTGACATTAAAATTAAATGTACCAATTGTGGCCACATCGTCATGATGACCCGCCGCGATTTTGAGAAAAAAATGAAGAAGATACTGGAAAAAGCACCAGAAAAATAGTTTCATTCCCACTTAATAGTGAGTGAAAGCTTATGAGCTAGAAGAGATGCGGATAAGAAAAAAGTCCGAAAACGACTTTCTAATTTTTCCAACTTATTCCTCCTTTTCTGACCGAGCTCAATCAACTTTATATGGAATCTAGTTTCTTGAGCTAAAAAAATCGATACAAGTAAAAATAGCTAACTGACAAAAAACGTCAGTGATCTATTTTGAGCTTGTCTCTCATTTTTTGACCGAGCTCAATCAACTTTATAATTAAAAAAAGAAAGAGTGAAGAAAAAATGGCTTTAACTGCCGGAATCGTTGGTTTGCCGAACGTGGGGAAATCGACTTTATTTAATGCAATCACAAAAGCAGGTGCAGAGGCTGCAAACTATCCTTTTGCAACAATTGACCCGAATGTAGGGATGGTAGAAGTACCAGATTGGCGCTTGCAACGTTTAACAGAGCTTGTGCATCCGAAAAAAACTGTTCCAACAACCTTTGAATTTACCGATATTGCCGGTATTGTAAAAGGCGCAAGTAAAGGCGAAGGTCTAGGAAATAAATTCTTAAGCCATATTCGTCAAGTGGATGCCATTTGTCATGTCGTTCGTTGTTTTGATGATGACAATATTACCCATGTTGAAGGGCGTGTTGATCCATTAGAAGATATTGATACGATCAACTTGGAACTTGTTTTAGCAGACTTAGAGTCGATTAATAAACGCTATACACGGGTAGCAAAAGTTGCCAAAACCAAAGACAAAGACGCGGTTGCAGAATTAGCGGTGTTAGATAAAATCAAACCTGTTTTAGAAGAAGGACAATCTGCCCGTACGATTGAATTTTCTGATGACGAACAAAAAATCGTGAAAAGTTTATTCTTATTAACAACAAAACCTATTTTATATGTTGCCAACGTTTCAGAAGATGACGTGGCCAATGCAGATGACAACCACTATGTCCAAGAAGTGCGCAATTTTGCAGCTACTGAAAATGCTGAAGTTATCGTTGTTTGTGCTCGTGCGGAAGAAGAAATTGCCGAATTAGATGACGAAGACAAGGCAGAATTTTTGGAAGCTTTGGGAATTGAAGAATCTGGCTTGGATCAATTAATTCGCGCTGCTTATGATTTATTAGGACTAGCGACTTACTTTACTGCCGGTGAACAAGAAGTGCGCGCCTGGACTTTCCGCAAAGGGATTAAAGCCCCCCAAGCAGCCGGTATTATTCATACTGACTTTGAACGCGGCTTTATTCGAGCAGAAACAGTTTCTTTTGAAGATTTAAATAAATACGGCAATATGCACGCCGCCAAAGAAGCAGGACGTGTCCGTTTAGAAGGCAAAGATTACGTGGTACAAGACGGCGATGTCATGTTATTCCGTTTTAACGTCTAAAAAAACGGTGTCATCTTGGCTGCAATATGTTAAAATGCCCTTTGTAAAAGAAGTACAGGAGGAAGTCATTCATGGATGCAGAAGCATTACGCGCAATGGTTGCAGAAAACCGCGCATTAGAACCGCAATTAACCAAACGTAACCAACAATACATTTTTGATTTGAAAAAGTCTTTAGAAGCAGCAAACCTATCCGAAGCCGAAATGGCCACTGCTTTAAATGAAATTCTGCCGATTTTAGTCAAAGAACAAAAAGGTGGGAAAACAGCGCGCCAACTCTTTGGCACTGTTTCAGAACGTACCGAAGCGATTTTAGCCAAACCCGAACCTAAAAAAGAAACCCGTCCTGTTTTAATGTGGGCCGATAACGTCATGTTTATCTTTGGTTTGTTTGCAGTAATGTTAGGTTTAATGCGTTTATTTACTAAAGATACAGGACAACAAACTTACGGTTTATTAACGTTGATTATTGCCTCATTATTTGGGGGCTATGCTTTTTACTTAATGTACAAGTATATTTATCAATACGAACGTCCAGGTGCTGATAAGAGTAAACGGCCCAAATTATGGAAGACAATGCTTATTTTAGTACCTGTTTTCTTCTTATGGATTTTAGTCTTTACCGTGAGTGCAATGTTACCATTTAACATTGTCTTGGATCCATTTATCCAATTAGTTTTAGGGGCTGCAGTTTTTGCATTGCGTTGGTATTTGAAGAAAAAATACAACATCGAAGGTTCCCTAACGATTCCCAAAAATTAATTAGTAGCGAAAAACTGACTGAATTTATTTCGGTCAGTTTTTTTTTTAGGTAAAGGGATTCAATGATTTTTACAAGGGATAAAACCGATATATCAAAGTTATTACTGTAAAGGGGAAGGAGTCCGTTTAACTTTTCGTGTGTAAAATTGACATAGTCTAATTGTGTGAATGACCGAGTAACTCATTTTTATAAATCACGGATCGGATTTTTCCGAACATTGGATAATGGCGCCACTGCTGAATTTTCAGAATATTACGTAAACAGTTAGAGCTGTTGACTTGTCGTATTTTTTCTGTTAGTTTCATAGATAAAAATAAAACTGAGGAGTGGTATTAACAATGTCTAACTGGGAAACGAAATTCGCTAAAAAAGGTCTAACTTTCGATGATGTCTTATTAATTCCAGGCGAAAGTCACGTCCTACCAAATGAAGTAGATATGCATGTCCAATTAGCGAAAAATATCCGTTTAAATATTCCAATCATCTCTGCCAGCATGGATACTGTTACAGACAGTAAAATGGCCATTGCCATGGCACGTCAAGGTGGCTTAGGGGTAGTTCATAAAAATATGAGTATCGCGATGCAAGCTGATGAAGTACGTAAAGTAAAACGTTCGGAATCTGGCGTTATTATCGATCCATTTTTCTTAACTCCGGATCATTTAGTTAAAGATGCTGAACATTTAATGTCAAAATACCGCATTAGTGGTGTACCGATTGTCGAAACAATGGAAAACCGCAAATTAGTTGGTATTATTACCAATCGCGACATGCGTTTTGTGACAGATTACAGCATTAAAATTGATGATGTTATGACCAAAGATGATTTGGTTACCGCCCCAGTTGGTACCAAATTAGCAGACGCTGAAAATATCCTCCAAAAACATAAAATCGAAAAATTACCAATCGTTGATGAAGACGGTCGTTTAAGCGGCTTAATCACAATTAAAGATATTGAAAAAGTAATTGAGTTTCCCAATGCCGCTAAAGACGAACATGGTCGCTTGTTAGTTGCCGCAGCGGTTGGTGTAACCAGTGATACTTTTGAACGGGCGCAAGCATTACTTGATGCCGGTGCTGATGCTATTATTATTGATACCGCCCATGGTCATAGCGCTGGTGTGTTACGCAAAATTGCTGAAATTCGTGCGAAATTCCCCGAAGCTACTTTGATTGCCGGTAATGTTGCCACAGCTGAAGGTACAAAAGCTTTATATGATGCTGGTGTGGATGTTGTAAAAGTTGGGATTGGCCCAGGTTCAATTTGTACGACTCGTGTCGTAGCTGGTGTGGGCGTGCCTCAATTAACCGCGATTTATGATGCCGCTTCTGTTGCACGTCAATATGGTAAAGCCATTATCGCTGACGGTGGGATTAAATATTCTGGTGATATCGTCAAAGCTTTAGCAGCTGGCGGACATGCGGTAATGTTAGGCTCAATGTTAGCGGGTACAGATGAATCTCCTGGTGAATTTGAAATCTATCAAGGTCGTCGCTTCAAAACATACCGTGGCATGGGCTCGCTTGGTGCGATGGAAAAAGGTTCGAGCGATCGTTATTTCCAAAGTGGTGTCAATGAAGCCAATAAACTTGTGCCAGAAGGAATCGAAGGCCGTGTAGCTTATAAAGGCAGCGTATCAGATATTATCTTCCAAATGATCGGCGGTTTAAAATCTGGTATGGGATATGTTGGTGCTGCTGACTTGAAACAATTACGCGATGATGCACAATTTGTTCAAATGAGTGGTAATGGCTTGAAAGAATCACATCCTCATGATGTTCAAATTACTAAAGAAGCACCAAACTATTCGGTTGAATCTTAAACACAGCCTTAGAGCCAGGTGTTGTCTCTAATGTATTAAAAACAAAAAAGGCGAGTATCCCAAACTGATGGATGCTCGTCTTTTTAGTTTAATTAAAGGAATTATAGGATTTTCATAAAGAATAAGGTGCTAAAGCAAGATTTTTTTGTTTAGCACCTTTTTCCTAGCGGCATCAAGTCAAAATTATACGAAATTTGCGAAACAATTGCGTATAAATTCTGCTTTAATGCCAAAGAAATAGGTTTAGCACCCAGTTTTTATGACGAACTTGTGTTGGAAAACAATCATTCCTCAAGCTTTTAAGGCGTTACGACGACTCAAGTTCAAAACGCTAACCGAAAGGGGACGAACGATAATTAATTGTAATGGCAAGGCCATGATGAAATTAAAAATCCAAGTATGTAAATAAGTTCCCCAGTTTAAATATTGCCAACCCATTTCCATGACAATTCCAAACATTGACATAAAACTAACCATACCTAAAATCATACATATACTAATTGAAATACCTACTTGCCAACCTTTTTCTTTATTAGTTGGTAAACTTAAGGCAATTTTTTTTGCGGGTTTTCCCACTACAAAAAGATCGAGTAAAAGAGCAACTAAAAAAGCAAAGGGGAAACCACTAATAACGGCAATAACTGATAACTCTCCATGTAGTGCAATATTATAAATCGACATCCCCAATACCATTAAGCCACACATACAGCCGGTGAATAACCAGCTTTCTTTTTTATTTTTTGGCATTCTAAAATTCCTTTCTTTCGCATGCTTGAAAACAATTATGCGTTTTTCTTTGTGTTGTTTTGGGCAACGTCAACCATGGTATCAAGTCTAAAAATTCTTCGTAAGTTATTTTTTGCAAGTTTAGAATTTCTTAATATTTAGGACAAAAAAAGCGTCCCCGCCAAAGGAGACGCAAAGAAATTATAAATTTTTGGCAAGGCGATAATCGTCTGCACCAAAGTAGACATACATTGGTTTTTGCTGCTTTTTCAACAAGGTATCGACTGATACAAATTCAAATCCTTGTTGCCGCATATTGTCGATTACACCAGGTAAGGCAGCTACTGTTGCTGGTTGAATATCGTGCATTAAAACAATCGCATTTTCGGTTAAAGTCGCTTTAATACGTCCTTGAATCATGCCCGCATTTTTGGATTTCCAGTCTTCTGAGTCCACATCCCAGTTAATAATCGGTTTGCCGGCAACCCGGGCAACGTGTTCATTTGCGGCACCATAAGGTGGACGCAAATTTCGTGGTAAGATACCGCAGGCTTCAAAAATAGCCTTATCAGTATCACGAATTTCTTTTTTCAACGCTGCATCTGATAATCCTGTCAGCACAGGGTGACTATAAGAATGACTCGCTACTTCATGGCCTTCAGCTACTACACGTTTTACAATATCTTGGTTATCACTTACGTTTTTACCTAACATGAAAAAGGTAGCACTGGCTTTTTTATTTTTTAAAATATCTAAAATCTTTGGTGTTGTGGCAGGATTTGGACCATCGTCAAAAGTCAATGCTACATATTTTTTCTTGGGATCAAGTTGCGGAAAGGCATCTTTAATTTTTTCCGGATTGACAAAATCTGTATTAACGTAAGCAGCAATATCTTTATAGTCTAAAGTAACTTTATCAACGCCCGTTTTATTTTGCGTCAATGTAATCGTTAATTCATCTGGCGTAAAGTCAATTTTATTTTGATAATTAATCCGGGGTAAATCTAAAATACTGTCTATCACGGCTTTTTTATCTTTTACTTCATTGAAAATCTTTTGTTGAATAACTTGCTGAATTCCTAAAAGATCGCCTTCTTCTGGAATCAAGTCTTTCACTGTGACCGCTTTGCCAGTTTTATGCGTAATATAAGCGGGCTGATTTGTTACCAATTTGCCCTTGGTAAAACTTTTTTTATCTTTTTGCCATACATAAGGTTCAGCCACTAATTCATAAGTATCCAACTGATCACTGACCGGATTGACCTCTAATTTGGCTACAATCAACCCTTTTTTATCTTTTAAGCTGTCTTTGGCTTTACTAGTAAGGGCAGTTAATTCCTTTTTGCTAGCTGCGGCGGAAAAAACCTGGTCATTTTTTGGAATATAGGTGACAGTCACCAAATCCGTTGTTTTTTTCTCCGATTTTTCACTAGCAATCCCACTTTGATTGCGTTCTTCTTGTATTTCTTGTAAAAGCGCCGTTGTTTTTTCTTCAAAAACTTTTTGGGCGGCGGCTTCTGCTTGCTTCATCTGATAAAAGGTATAGGCAAAAAAACCAAATAATGCCACTAGTAAAATGCTAAGCAACGTGAAGATGTTTTTGCCCAGATTATTTTTAGGTTCTTGTGAGTGTCGACTGCTACGTGTGCTGTTATTGTCTTCCATTTTTACTAACTCCCTAAATTATCTATAATTGCTTTCACTGTACCATTATTGGCATAGGCATTCAACTCAAAAAGTTTGACAGCAGCCTTACATTATCGTCATTTCTATTAAAACGCATCTTTTTTTAATACGCGTTTTGTTTTAACCGGGATAAAAAATGACTGGAAAGTTCAGTAACGATATTGTGACGGTTAGTCTGCCGTACACAAATTTTAAATAAAAAAGCAGACAGTTTCTTTTGAAAAAAACTGTCTGCTTTTTTTAGATAAACCGATTATATCTTCTGCATAAGAGATAGGGGCGATGATGCACCAAGGCAGTTGATGTCTGGCAAGGTGAACGAACTCTTGAGGGCAATAAACTGCAATTTCAAAAAATTTGAAGCGCAATTTATTAAAATTCCATCTTATTGCGCAAGAGTTAAACACATCCCTTTCGCTTTTCCTATTTAATCTTTGGCAATTTTTTGCAAACCGCCCATGTAAGGGACTAAGACTTCCGGAATAGTGACAGTGCCATCTGCGTTTTGATAGTTTTCCAAAATAGCAGCAACAGTCCGACCAACGGCTAAACCAGAACCATTTAGTGTGTGGGCATAGTGTAGTTTTCCATCTGCATCCCGGTAGCGAATCATGGCGCGATGAGCTTGGAAATCTTCACAGTTTGAACATGAGCTGATTTCGCGATAAGTGTTTTGGGCGGGAATCCAAACTTCTAAGTCATAAGTTTTAGCAGCTGAAAAGCCCATATCGCCAGTTGATAAGGCAACGACACGATAAGGCAAACCTAATTTTTGTAAAATTTCTTCCGCATTGTTGGTCATTTTTTCTAATTCTTCATAAGAATGCTCCGCGTCGGAGAATTTTACCATTTCAACTTTATTAAATTGATGTAGGCGAATTAAACCACGCGTATCTCGCCCGGCACTACCGGCTTCAGAACGAAAAGAGGGGCTTAGCGCCGTGAAATAAATCGGTAAGTCCGCACCATCTAAAATTTCACCGTTGTAGTAGTTAGTCAGCGGTACTTCCGCCGTTGGAATTAAGGTTAAATCCGTATCAGCTAATTGGAAGACGTCTTCTTTAAATTTAGGAAATTGGCCGGTACCAAACATGGCGTTGCTGTTCACAATGTAAGGAGGAATCATTTCCGTATAACCGTGTTCATATACGTGTAAATCCAACATAAAATTATACAAAGCCCGCTCTAAGCGTGCACCTAAGCCGCGATAGTAAACAAAACGGCTGCCAGAAACTTTTGCGCCCCGTTCAAAATCTAAAATTTCTAGATTTTCTGCAACTTCCCAGTGGGCTTTTGGTTCAAAAGCAAAATCACGGGGTGTGCCAAAACGGCGAACTTCCACATTATCATCTTCATCTTTGCCAATTGGCACTGAATCATTTGGCAAGTTTGGTAAAGTAGTCGCAATCATTTTTAACTCTTCATCAATGGCAGCGATTTTGGCGTCGTACTCTTTAATGTCGGCTCCAACAGTTTTCATAGCGGCAATTTTTTCTTTGGCATTTTCTTTATTGCGTTTTAATTGGGCAATTTCGGCAGAAACATCATTGCGTTGTTTTTTCAATTCTTCTGATTTTACTAAAAGTGTGCGGCGTTCTTCATCCAACTTGACGAATTCTTCTAAAATATCAGCGGGCACACCTCTTGTGGCTAATTTTTCTTTGACCATTGTCATGTTTTGGCGAATCATTTTAATATCTAACATCGTTTTCCCTCGCTTTATGATTTAATCTAAAAAGATTTTTTCCACTTGTAACACAGCTACCAATACTTTTTGTAAATAAAAAAAACTATCCCATCCCAAAATGCTTGGGACGAAATAGTTTGTTCGCGGTACCACCCAAGTTCAGCTTGCGCTGCCCTTGTCGACTGGTATCGACAGTCAGTCGCGCTTATTTATTTGTCATAAGCGTACGTTAACAAAAACTGGATTCAATGGCTTGGCCTGCTGATTTTCACCACCATCAGCTCTCTTTGAAGTTACACCATTTACTAGGTTTTCTCGTTTTTTCTATCAGATTAGCTTTAGCATACTCAACTTTTCAAATTTCGTCAACCGCCATCTTAATTGCTTGAGGTCAAAAAAAGTAATGCGAAACATTCCCAGCTTAGTATTGGCCATTCAAATAATCTTCAGCTTTGCGCGCGCTGGGGGAAACATTACTTTTGACCGGTAAGTGAATGATAAAAGAAGTCCAATCAGGATTACTTTTAGCGTAAATATAGCCGCCATGAAGTGCAACAATACTTTGCGTAATAGCCAGACCCAAGCCCGTCCCTCCAGTCGCTTGGTTACGGGATTCTTCGACGCGGTAAAAACGATCAAACAAAGAATCCAAGGCTTGTTTTGGAATCATAGCTCCATTGTTTTTTACAATAATCACTGCTTCTGTCCCGATTTGATCGACTTCCACAATAATTTTTGTCGCACCTTTTCCGTATTTAAAGGCGTTGGTAAATAAGTTGTTGAAGATGCGCACAATTTTTTCAGTGTCTCCGTCCATAATTAATTGTTCTTTTGGAGAAGAGACTTCAATCGTAATATTTTTCTTTTTGGCTTCTAATTCAAAATCAGCGGCTAATTGCTCCACTAATTGAATCATATCAAAAGAAGTCAGATTGATAGGTACGCTGGGTTGCCGCACTTTTGTATATTCAAATAAGTCATCTACTAAAGACTTCATTTGCTTGGCTTTTACAAAAGCTGTGTGAGTGTATTTTAACAAATCCTCTTCTGATTGATATTGTCCGTCTTCTATTAACCCCAGGTAACCAATAATCGATGTGAGAGGAGTGCGGATATCATGACTGACATTGGTAATGAGCTCATCTTTTGATTGCTCGATTTTTCGTTCATCTTCAATGGCCGCAACCGTACTATCTACCAAGCCGTTGATGCTGGAAACAACGCGACTTAAATCACCACTTAATTCAAAAGGAATACGGTGATCATAATTACCATTGGCAATATAGTGCAACTCACTGATAATATGTCGCAATTGCATTTGCCGATAGCGGCGAATCAAACGCCAATATAAAACACCCGCATCAATTAACAAAAACAGCGGCAAGATAAAGTTGCGCCCGTTCCAGAAGAAATCAGAATCCAAACGGCGGGCAAAAATGTTTTTTGAATCCCAAATTGCATTCTCTAAAGAAGGGGAGTTACGTACAAAGGAAGTCAGCACGACTAAAAGAGCGACATTAATTAAGATTAACAAGATAATAGTTACAATGCCTTCTGCTAATAGCTCACTGATCTCTTTAGAGGTTAAGGTAATTCTTTTTCTTTTTTCAACCTGACGTTTTCTCGTTTTATTTTGCATCGATCTTATAGCCAACACCCCAAACTGTTTGGATGACTTTTTCTCCACCAGTGGCTTCTTCGATTTTATCTCGCAAGTGACTCACGTGAACCATCACAGTTTTGGCAGAAACCACACTTTCTTGTTTCCAAACCCGTTCAAAAATTTCATCAGCACTAAAAACTCGATTTGGATGAGAGGCTAATAAATACAAAATTCCAAATTCTAAAGCAGTTAATTGGATTTCTCTACCATCAATAGTTTTTACTTCATGGGAGTCTTTGTTAATGATTAAAGAGTTTACTTCTAAAATATCCGGTTGGTCGGGGGTGACTTGCATTTTCGTCCGGCGTAAAAGTGATTTCACTCGCGCCATTACTTCTAGTGGATTAAAAGGTTTAGTCACATAATCGTCAGCTCCGGCTACCAATCCTTTAATTTTATCCATATCTGTTGTTTTGGCAGTCAACATGATAATCGGAATTTGAGATTCCTTGCGTAACTCCTTCACCACTTGCATGCCGTCTTTTTCTGGCATCATGATATCCAAAATCATCAACTCAATATCCGGGTTGGTTCGGATTTTGGAAAGAGCTTCTTTTCCATCATAAGCTTTCACCGCTTCATAGCCTTCATTGTGAATATAAATGCTCAATAACTCGACAATCTCTTTGTCATCATCAGCAACTAAAATTTTCATCATAAAAAATCCTCCTGTATTAAAAGTAATTTGTTCTTTCTATAGAAGAAAAAGTTTGTGGAACAAAATTAAATAGAAGAAATTAAGGTACTTTCTACAGCTATAGTATCAAAAAAGTGCTAAAGAAAACACTCATAGCCCCTTTTTAACAATTCCTTAAAAACCCAGCCGGAAAATTTAGCGAACAAAAATTTAATGAACTGTATTTTAAAAAGCGACTTTTGATAAAAGTCCGAACAATTATTTGGTGTTTTAATTTTATCGTTTAGAATTGTGAAAAATGTTGCCAAATCAATAAGTTTTCGTTGACTTAGACTTTCAAAGTTGGTATATTATTACTTGTCCTTGAGAACGTGTTTCTTAAGAAAACAAACTTTGAAAAAAGTTAAAAAAAGTTGTTGACAGTCGGTGAAACGACTGGTAAACTAACGAAGTTGCTTAGTGATCAGCACATTTCTGAAATATCATTTCAAAAAGTTTTCAAAACTTTTTGAAAAAAACAGTTGACAAACAAAAAGTCAGCTGATAAGATATAAGAGTTGCTGAAACATTTAAAAAGCGACGATCAAGTAAGCTAAACGAATGAGAAATGACGGCAATAAGTCAAAATCATCCGAAGTTTGAAAACAACTTCAAATGATTTCTCCTTATCGCGACAATTTCTAAATACATTCTTTTAACCGCTTATGTAGACCTTTGAAAACTGAACAAAGCAAGCAAACGAACCAATGTGTAGGATGCTTCTTTTATAGAAGCAAACAACATGCAAGCAATAGCTAGCAAAGAATCAATTTTATTGAGCTTAACAG